>ERZ1370068.4454-contig-3527_pt1 | contig 50600 bp, 81 predicted proteins | sample MGYA00561227_ERZ1370068 | MGnify/ENA primary metagenome ERZ1370068 (study PRJEB38410, sample SAMEA6850437) | metagenome | study: Metagenomic assessment of the ecological functions of the soil: analysis of the soil microbiota associated with the... | reverse complement strand
TGCTTCGTTCAGTTACATTAACTCCGGACCTTGGGCTCGTTCAGACCTTAGCTCGGGCGCGGCGTTTGGATGTTCATGATTGGGCCTTCGCTCTTCTGACGCCCCAGGGCAGCGCTGATGTGACAGCAACTCTTGAATGCGAGCTATTGCTCGTATTATGCAGAGCAAATACTCGCGTTCACTACTCGCAATCAGGAGCGTCATGGCCAGAAGCCGAAGAAAACGGGCGCAAACCGCGCAAGACTCCGGCGCAGACCGCTCGCGCGCACCGAGTGCAGGTCGATCCTCGGCGCGGCTGCTCGCATTCTGGTCAAGGACGGCTACAGGCGTTTACGACGAACCCGCGTCGCGGAACGCGCCAGGCGTCAGCATCGGGTTACGCTCTATCAATATTTTCCGCAACAAGGAGGCGCTGATCGGCGAGCTGCATGCGCCGCCACGTGCGGCGAGACCTCGAGCACGGGCATCGAGGGAGATGGTGGCGGCGCAGCCGCGACGGCGCATCAGCTCGCGCGAGTCTGGCTCGCGCGCCGCGGTCGGGCGCAACGTGCAAGTCGCATTCGATCGGTCCCGACTTGCACCGCGTGCTGTCCGGGAGAAGGTGCCGCGGCCTCGGGCAGAGGCTCGCAGTGGCAGGCGGGCTTCAGGGGACGCGCAAGGACGCGCCACGGTGCGTCGGGACCTTCGAGGCGCGGCGAACGGAAATCGTCGTCGGCGATCTCGACCTTGCCGTCTATCTGGTGTGCAAGACCGTCGATTCCGTCGTGCACAACGCGGCCCAGATCGCCGCGCCGACCTCAAGTCGGGTTGTTGGCCGGCTGACGGATGATCGTCAGCTATCTGACCGGCAAGCCATTGACGGTACGCCGGGCAATTGCGAGTGGCCGCGGAATAGTGAATCGGTCGCAGGAATGCAGGCTCGCGCGGTACAACCGGGCGGCGCCTTGACACGTTTAGGGCGAGCGGGGACCATCTTCGCAGGGGCGCTGAGATCAGCGCAGGGGACTGCCAAAATGAGAAAAACGCTGGGCCATTTCGTCGGTCAGACGTGGGCGGAGCATCGTCTCGTTCTTCATGTCGTTCGTCGTGCTCGGCATCATGGTCTGGTTCACGCCGGATTGGGTGAACGCCTTCGTGCAATTTGCCGGTCAGCTCAAGGTCTACATCATGGACGGCGCGACGGCGACGCTGGAGCTACGGCCAGCCGTCGGCGCTGTTCGGGCTCTTGGTCGGCGACACGGCGATCGCACTGACGTTGTTCGCGCTCTTCACGCGCGTCATCGTGCTGACGCTCATCGCGCAGCCGGCTCGGCAGCTGATCTTCCGCAGCGTCTTCGGCGGCGGCAGATCGTAAGCGACACAGAGCATATCACGGGCGCACCCGACGCCCCGCTATGATGGCCGCCGTCGAGAGGTCGCGCGCTTCATGGCGAGCGGCGACGGGAACCCATCTGCAGAATGCCTTCGCCGACGCTAACGTCACGATCATCGAATTTCGCGCCGTGTGTGTTTCAGGGGCCGACGCGGTCGAGCGTTGGAGCAGGAAATTGTTCAGGGCGCACGCCGAGAATTCTCGCCGACCTGCATGCGTCCTTCGGCGCGGCGCAGGATTTCAGCTCGGCCGGTGACCTCGCCTACTTCTCCCTACCGACGACGTGGATGGGTACGAGCAAGGTCGGCAATTCTCGGAAGACGGCGGCTGGGCGTTCGTGCTCGTCCAGGCCGGCGGCGGGTGGCGCGTGCAAAGCTATGCGTGGGCTGTGACGGCGGCGTATCGCTTGAAGTAGTTGTTTCTGTCCTCGTCTTCGACTACGGCATGCACACATTTGCCGCTCCGATTCGGAAGTGGTACCGCCCCGCAGCGGGGGGGCGGTAACAATTCGGGGTGGAGCGGCAGAAAATCGATCTCCGGTAGGTCGCTTCCAGCGGTTTCAATATTGCGAAATGCCCGCTTTTGCGAGGCCAGCAGCTTTTCCGGGTCGTAGCCGACGCCGTCTTTGAAGACGAACCGACCGCTTTCGATGTGTCGGCTTGATCGGCGATCGGCGGATCGCCTTTGACGATCAGGAGGTCGGCGTTTTTTGCCGAGGCGCGATCGAGCCGATACGGTCTTGCACTCGAAAGGTGGCGCCGTTCAACGTGGCGATCTTGATCACCTCAGCGGCGTGAAGCCGGCTCGACCAGAACCAGCCGCAGTCGCCGAAGCCCGGGACGATGCCGCCGGTCGGCGTCAGATCCGGCCCGGTCATCAGAACGCCGCCGGCCGCGACGAATTTGCGCTCGAGTGCGGTTCGTTGCGCCAGCGCGTCTCTGCGGAACGGCGCTGTTCGGCAGGCGCGCCGAGTATGCGGGCGCGCACCAAGAGATAGGACTCGCGCGCCTGAGGGGCTCATCGCCTCGAGCGACTTTGCCGTAGACGTCGAGCTTTCCGGGAAGGCGGGCTCGAAGGCGGGCAAAGGTCGAGGTCAGCGCCGCGGCGTGCACCAAATGGGCGATCAGCGCTTTCGCGGCCGGGCCTTCGGGGTCCATGCCTTCGAGCGTCGGCGCGCCGACGGTCGAGGGACGAACATCGGTTTCTTGCCGGGATCGTTCGCGGTGTTGACCCGAAGCCGTGCTCAGATCATCGATGCTGAGATGCGACCGCTTCGTCTGGGTCACGGCGCACAAATGGCCGGTGATCTTGAGCCCCGCGCCGATGCGCTTCGTCGATCGCCGCCGCGCCCAGCTCGGCGCGCGTGATGTTCATGTAGGCCTTGAACGAGGTCGCGCCCTGCTCGGCCCAGAAGGCGACCGTGCGCCGCGCGTCCGGCGGCGTCCGACGGGCTGGTGCATCGGCGATGATGAGGGGCGCCGCTCCCGCGCCTCCGAGGTAGGGGCCGGTGACGTCTCGTGTGCGGGCGGCGAGCAGCCGCGCCACGTCGATCGATGGCGCAAATTGAGGTTCAGGTGTATAGGGCTCGCAACCGCTGCCCCGTCGCGCGCATCGCCGTGACCCCGGCGGTCGAGGTGAGAGCGCGGCGCCGCGGGCGGTCATCTGCGGCACCACCAGCGGCGGGACCTGAGACGGCCGGCGGCGGCATCGGCGATTGGGCCGGGCGATGTGCGAGATGTGGTCGTGCATGCCCACCGAGCCCGCCTGGGCATGACTGGTCGTGGCCCGTGAGAGGCTCGAGTGACCATTAGCCGCTCCGGGATTTGCGCGGCGGCCGATCACGCGTGGACCGGTGCCATCCATGCGCGCTCCTGATCTTGCCGTCGGCGATCGATGACGGTGCGGCTCTCAAGCGCGCGGCGCGCCCGTGCCGTCGATCACGCGTACGTTGGTGAGTGCAATCGGACCTGCCGGGATTTTCCACATTAAGCCCGGACTTCAGAACTTGGCGCGGACGGCGAGGGCAAGGCGTCCGCAAAGATCTCCGCGGTCGCAGGAGCGGCGATAGCGAGGCGCGGTGAGCGCGCGAACGATGATTGAGCGCAAAGTTTGCACCCCGGATGAAGCGCAAAACGACGATACGCGAAGAATCATAAAGCGGCTTTTCCGCGTTGCCTACTGGAGTGAGCGCTCTCTCCCTCTGACTTCGAGGGAGCCGTCTCCGCTAAAGCTCCGACAAGCCTGTGCGCACAACTTGCCGCGTCGAAGCCTTGGCGAGGCGGGAGGCAACGAGCGAAGCGAGTGTAGTGAGCGCCGTTGCGACGTGCCCAGCCCAACGCTGCCGTCCCCCTCACCACACTCGCGCGAGGAACGCGCTCGTTGCCTCTCCCCCCCGAAGAGGGTGGAGAGGAAGAAGATACGCTGGCGCTACCGGTTCAACTCCCGCATCGCCTTTGTCGAGGCCTTCGAGCGTCAGGCGGGTACATGCGGTCGCTCAGGATCTGCTTCATGATTTGGATCGAGGGCGTGTATTCCCAGTGGCGCTCGGGCACGGGGTTCAGCCAGATGACGTGCTCGTAGATGCTGCGTCACGCGCTCGAGCCAGACGGCGCCGGGCTCTTCGTTCCAGTGTTCGACCGATGCCGCCCGGATAGGTGATCTCGTAGGGGCTCATCGTCGCGTCGCCGACGAAGACGACCTTGTAGTCGTGCGGATATTTGTGCAGCACGTCCCAGGTCGGCGTCTTCTCGTTGTGGCGGCGGCGATTGTCCTTCCACACGCTCTCGTAGAGGCAGTTGTGGAAGTAGAAGAAATCCATGTGCTTGAATTCGGTTTGCGCGGCGCGAGAACAGCTCCTCGCAGAGCTTGATATGCGCATCCATCGAGCCGCCGATGTCGAAGAACAGCAGCACCTTCACCGTGTTGTGGCGCTCGGCGCGCATGACGCAGGTCGAGATAGCCCTTGTTGCGCGGTGTCGCGTGATCGTGCCGGGCAGGTCGAGTTCGGTCGCGCGCGCCTTCGCGCGCCCATTTGCGCAGGCGGCGCAGCGCGACCTTGATGTTGCGGCGTGCCGAGCTCGACCGGTGTCGTCGAGGTTCTTGTATTCGCGCTTGTCCCAGACCTTCACCGCCTTGCCGTGGCGGCACTTGTCCTGGCCGATGCGGATGCCTTCGGGATTGTAGCCGTAGGCGCCGAAGGGCGAGGTGCCGCCGGTGCCGATCATCTTCGTTGCCGCCCTCGTGGCGCTTCTTCTGTTCTTCGAGGCGCTGTCTTCAGCGTCCTCCATCAGCTTGTCCCAGCCGCCGAGCGCCTCGATCATGCTTCTTCTCTTCCTCGGTCAGGAATTTCTCGGTCAGGGCCTTCAGCCATTCTTCCGGGATCTGCGCGAGCATCGATGGCGTCGATGCCTTCCAGCCCCCTTGAAGACGTGGCCGAACACGCGGTCGAACTTGTCGAGGTTGCGCTCGTCCTTCACCAGCGCGGTGCGCGAGAGGTAGTAGAACTCATCGACCTTCATGTCGATGACGTCCTTGTCGAGCGCGTCCATCAGCGCCAGATATTCCTTCAGCGTCACCGGAATCTTGGCGGCGCGAAGCTCGTCGAAGAAGTTGGGAACATGGGTGATCGTCCAACTAGCGTGATGGCGCTAGTGCTAACGACCGCGTCCCGGCGCTCAAGGACCGTTTGGCGAGACTTCGCGGGTTTACGCCGAAACTGACCGGCGAGTGGGCCTTTAGCGAGGCAATCGATTGCATCACCTCTTTCAAGCGGGCGTCGTCAGGCATGTTGTCGAAGAACGTAAAGATGACGCGTTTGGCGCTGCCGTCAGTGAGCACGATCGCGACCATCATATCCTTGAAGTCGGCAGCTGCCGCCTTCGTTCAACATGCCCGCGGCTTCCCAGGCCTTTGCCGCCTGCGGCGCTGCGGCATCAGGCCGCATAGATGACGAGGTTGCGCGCGCATCTGGGAAGGTCGCCCAGCGTGGCGGTGAATCAGATCTTCGCCGTGGGGAGAACAAAGGTGCGGTTCGGTACGGAAAACGTGCCGCGCGAGCAAGTGATGTGACTTTGCCAATGTCAGCCGCCGGAAACTCCGGCGGGCTCAGGCGAAGCGGAAGGCAAGCTGCAAGCTGTGCAAAACATCCTTGTCGGCGAGATCGAAGATCAGCTCTTTGGCGTCGGCTGATCCTTGTGTTGTTGCATGGCGCCGCAGAGGCGGCCGATGTGAGCACCGCGCCGAGCGCGAAGGCCATTAGAACAAACAGAACGCGCATCTTCTTTTCTCCCTTTACCTACGGCGCGGATTCGCTGCGTGAGACCGATGTGGCGAGGACCAGCGGGCGGCGAGATTCCACTGCGTGTTAACAACGCATTGCTGCAGGATAATGTCGTGGGCATCACTTGACGTCCTGCAACTTTATGCAGGCGAGGGCGAAATCGGAGGCCGCACTGCTGGTGTCAACGTCGAGCTGACGGCCGATACAATCGATCAAGAGCTTGTTTCGGGCGAAGGTGATCACGGTTTGGCGTGTCTTCACTCCGTTCTTCTCAGGACCGGGACCGACGCGGTGGCCGGAGATATTCGGCGCGCCGGGCGGCAGTTCTATCAGCATCTGATCGTTCTGGACGGCGAGCGGTGTTTCGCCGGCGCCGCGCACGTATTGGCGAACGCGGATCAGGCCTTCGCGATCGTGCTCTCCGGCATAGCTGCAAATGCCCAGTCGGGCGCGCCCTTGCTTTCGATTTGCGTCCGCTTCAGCCCGTTCAGCTCAGCTGGGCAAACCGCGGTGCTGTCCGCGTGCGGGTAGGCGCCGTCTGCGCGCTGACTCAACCTGAGGCAGCACATCTACCGCCGCAGCGGCTGTGATGCACATGGGGATCAGGCAGGTCGCGCGTCAGCGTCGTGCGCATCGGGGTATCGCCTTGGGTCAGCTGCCGGTTTGGGAGCTGCTTGGAGGAACGGTGATGGTGTGACGTGGCGTCGTAACTCGTCACCGGATTTTGCTTACTGAAGGCGTCCTTTGCAGCCAGGCGGTGCGAGCGTCGCGATTGCCGGCCGGCCGGTGAAGAAGGCGAAGAATTGCGTGGCCGCGGCGCGCAGTTCGGTCAGCTGATAGATCAGCGCGTCGCCATTGCCGGATTCCTTTTCGATCAGGCTACAGCGGTCGGATTGGTTTCAGGTCAATGCAGGCGGCGGTCCGATCGTCATCAACGTCACGCGGTCGATCCTGGCTCAAGGGGCCGCTGCCACCGTGTTGCGCCAGAAGAGGCATCGGCGCGTCGTTGTCGCTCCCGCCGCCTCTTCGCGCGCGCAGTTCTCGGCGAGGGTACGTCCGGGCGCCGACGACGTTCGCTTCGGCGTCGGGCGGCGAGCACGCCCGGCCATCAGAGCCAGCGCTGACATGACGCGGTCTGGGATCGGTGATCCGCTTGCCGTCGCGCGTCACGGCCAGTGGGCGGCGTGCGCGAAGCGGCGGGTGCGTGCCGGCGCTGGCTGCGCATCACGCGTCGGTCAGCGACGGTCAGCGCGCCCATGACCTTCGTCTTCGAGCTCGGGGCTGAAGAGTCGGCGCGGATCGGAGTAGGTCAGCCGGAGAGCGTCCGCGGCCCACAGGCCCGTGCGCGTGCCGTCGGCTGCGCGCGTACATCACGCTTTGGAAGGTGAGGCCCGTGGGCGAGGGGACGGCCCGGCTTGACGTCGGACCAGCGCTTTTTGATGGCGTCATCAGCGAAGTCGTCGGCGAGGCTGCCCTGGCGGCGTCAGATAGATCGTGATGGTGCCGCCGTCCGGGCGATTGTTACGGCCGGCGTCGAGACCGAAGCCATCGAAGGTGTGGAGTTCGCGCGCGATCAGATTCGCCGACCGCCCAGCAGTTCAGGGTCGATTGGAGATGCGTGCCCTTCGCATCGCTATCCGTCACCAAATGCTCTGCGGCACCGCCACGGTCAAGCCGCTCTGGCTCATGACGGCGCGCTCGTGGCCGGGTGCAGGCATTTTGATACGGCGCCGGCTGCGGCACGAGCGGCAATACGAACGCGGCTGTCGCGAGCAATGACGACCCCCATTATCCCTGGACCAATATAGACCAAGATTTGGCGGCAAGGCGCAAACCTAGAACCGGCGCCGCGTTATCGAGACGAGCCTGGCCGAACTGTCACGCACACGAAGCAGGTCAGCGCGAGTGGACGCGGCGCTCCTTGGTTTTGCCGCCTGGGAGCGTGGGCATCTTGCCCTTAGGAAAAAAAGCGGGCGGGGACGCCCGCGGTCCCAGGCAACTATTCCGTTCGCGCCGCGCCAGAAGCCAGGCGCTCGAAGAGGTGACGTCTTGCTCGTTCTTGATCAGCGCGCGCCGTGCAGCGGCGGGATGAGCTTCTTCGGGTCGCGCTCGCGCAGGGTCTCGCGGCCGATGTCCTCGACCATCAGCAGCTTGAGCCAGTCGAGCAGCTCGGAGGTCGAGGGCTTCTTCTTCAGGCCCGGCACGTCGCGGATCTCGTAGAACATGCTTGAGCGCCTCGGCGACCAGGCGCTGTCTTGATGCCGGGAAAGTGCACCTCGATGATCGCTCGTCATCGGTGTCGGCGATCGGGAAAGCGGATGTAGTGGAAGAAGCAGCGGCGCAGGAAGGCGTCGGGCAGCTCCTTCTCGTTGTTCGAGGTGATGACGACGATCGGCCGGTGCCGCGCCTTGATCGGTCTCGCGCGTCTCGTAGACGAAGAACTCCATGCGATCGAGCTCGCTGCAGCAGGTCGTTGGGGAACTCGATGTCGGCCTTGTCGATCTCGTCGATCAGCAGCACCGGGCGCTCGTCGGCGCGTCGAACGCCTCCCACAGCTTGCCGCTGACTTGATGTAGTTGTGGATGTCCTGCACGCGCTCGTCGCCGAGCTGGCTGTCGCGCAGGCGGCGTGACCGCGTCGTATTCGTACGAGGCCCTGCTGCGCCTTGGTGGTCGACTTGATGTGCCACTGCGATCAGCGGCGCGCCGAGCGCCTTGGCGACCTCGATCGGCCAGCATCGGTCTTGCCGGTGCCGGGCTCGCCCTTGATGAGCAGCGGGCGCTCCAGCGTGATGGCCGGCGTTCACGGCCATCCGCAGGTCTTCGGTCGCGACGTAGTTCTCGGTGCCTTCGAACTTCTTCATGACTTTCCCTGCGCGTTGTTGAATGGCTGTTGGCTGAAACCTAGGGGTGACCCAGCGTGCAAGACAAGGGCTCACTCAATCGTGAGGGCGCGGGCGCTGTTTCGCCGCCGGGGACCGGATACTCGGCGCCGATATTTGCGGCCTTTGCGGGCCGTTTTTTCGCTCAAGGGATCACCGATGCAATTGAAGACCATGACGGCCGTTGCCCTGACGCTGGCGATCGGCGCGGGAATTTCGTTCGGGCCGACACGGCGAAGCTCCCGCCTACGGCACCTGGGGCCTCGATCACGGCGACGGATGAGACCGCAGGTGAAGCCGCGAGCGACGGATTTCTTCCGCTACATGGAACGCCATTGGCTCGACGACGGCGGCGATCGCCGATCCGACCGCACGTTACAACGGCGTCGGCGTCACGATCGACGAGACGCTGAAGCCGCGCCTGCGCAGCGATCGTGGACTCCTGCATCGCAACCGCGCGCCGACCGCGGCGCGAGCCGAACAGAAGATCGGCGATCTCTACGCGAGCTTCCTCGACGAGGCCGGTGCGCAGGCCGAGGCATCGAGCCGGTGAAGGCGCGACCTGGCCGCGATCGACGGACTGAAGTCGAACGCCGATCTGCCGGCGACTGTTGGCTCGGACGCTTGCCGATCGACGGCGTGGCGACGCCGATCGGCGGTTATGCGACATCGATGCGAAGAACCCCACGCGCTACCTCTTCCGGTTCTCGTCAGAGCGGGCCTCAGCTTCTCGACCGCGAATATTATTGAAGGACACGCCCGAGTTCGAAGCTCTGCGCGCCAAGTTCCGAGCGCATGTCGAGAAGACCCTGAAGCTCGCGGGCTTTGCCGATGCGGCAGCGCAAGCCGATCGTGTCTTGAAATTCGAGACGCAGATCGCGCAGTCGCATTGGCCGCTGGAGAAGGCGCGCGACGACGAGCTGACCTACAATCTCTGGCACCGCGGCGATCTCGACGCCAAGGCGCCGGGTTTCGGTGGGCGGCGGTCGCTCGGCGGTCGAAGCTCGACAAGGAAAGGAATTCCTGGTCAGCGAGCCCGGACACGTTGGCGGCAACGGCGAAGATGGTGGCACCCGGCGCCGCTCGACGATTGGAAGGCATATCTGCGCTACCACGCCGGTCGTCGCCTACGCGCCGTATCTGTCGAAGGCGCTCGAGGACGAGCGCAATTCGCGTTCACCACAGGCACCATGATCCGCGGACAAAAGACAGCAGCCAACGCTGGGACGCGCGGTATCGATCTGGTCGGCGGACGCGATCGGCGAGGCGGCTCGGCCAGGTCTATGTCGCGAAGTTCTTCCCGGCGCTCGGCCAAGGCCGACATGCAGCAGCTGGTGTCGCCAACTTCAAAGCGGCGTTCGGCGCGCTGGTCGAGCGAGGCGGCGTGGATGAGCGCCTCGACCAGGCAGAGGCGCAGCGCAAGCTCAAGGCGTTCGGCGCCAAGCTCGGCTATCCCGACAAGTGGAAGGATTATTCGGCGCTGACGATCGTGCGCAACGATCTCGCCGGCAATGTGCGCGGCGCCAACGAATGGAATTCGGAACTACGACGTCACAAGCTCGGCGGGCCTGATCGACAAGACCGAATGGGGCATGACGCCGCAAACCAACAACGCTTATTACTCGCCGCAGCTGAACGAGATCTGCTTCCCGGCCGGCATCTTGATGCGCGCTGTATTACGATCCGGCGGCGGACCTGGCGCTCCGAACTACGGCAGATCGGCGCGACGATCGGGCATGAGATGAGCCACGGTTTCGACGATCAGGGCCGCAAGTCGGACTCGAAAGGCGTGATGCGCGATTGGTGGACGAAGGAAGACGCGGCGCGCTACACGAAGGAAGCCAACAAGCTTGTCGCGCAATATGCGCAGTACTCACCGGTGCCCGGCATTCATCTCAACGGGCAGCAGACGCTCGGGCGAGAACATCGCCGATCTCGCCGGGCTCGTCATCGCCTACGACGCGTATCATCGCGCGCTCGGCGGCAAGCCGGCGCCGGTGATCGACGGCTGACGGGCGATCAGCGCTCTTCCTGCCTATGCGCAATCGTGGAAGACGAAGTATACGTCCGAGCGCCTGCGCGATCTGGCGGTGTCGAACGTGCACAGCCCGGCGAATACCGGTCAACGGCGCCGTGCGCAATGTCGATGCCTGGTACGCGGCGTTCAACGTAAGCCGGGCGACAAGCTCTATCTGCCGCGGCAGCGCGTGCGGCCGTGGTGAGGGCCGCGCGCTCTCACCGCCGGGCGGGGGTGGATTACGCGGTATGCGGCGAGACGAGAGGACCTAATCCAAACGCTCCGATGTGCTGAAGTAGGTATGCTGTCGCCGCATCCTTCGCATTCTTGGGAAGCGCGCGATTCAATGTCTGACCTTGCCGACTGGAAACGTCTCGGCCGAAGCGCGGCTCGCGATGATCGGCGTATCGCGGCGGCTGCAGATCCACCGAAAGGCGCAACGTATGCGCAGGTTCGCGCTCCACTCACACCCAACTGCTCGATGACAAGGATGAGATGGTGCGGGCCGAGGCCTGCCGACTCGCTCGGCTGGTATCACCAGCCAAGCATCTGCTTTCTTCCGAAGAAACGTCGCTGTCGGCATTCCTGAAGAACGCTGATTAGGGCCCCCCTCGTCTCGCCGCGTGCCGCGGCGATCCACTCCCGCCCGGCGGGTGAGGGAAGGGCAGGCGCTTCACTTGATGAGGCCCATTTCTTTCTGTGCCTTTCGTCAGGGTGGCGGCGACGAGGGCGTGGGCGCGCGTCAGGTGAGCTTTCAGTTCTTTGGCCGAGAGGCGCTGCGGTTTTGTCGAGCCGCACCCATTTGGCGCGCGAAGGCGAGATAGGGCGCGGGGATGATGCCGTCGAGACGCGTCAGAATCTCGAAGGTCTCGTCGGCCGCCTTGAACGAGTAAGGCGCGCTTTGCCGTCAGGCGGGTCCATCACCGTGAACATCTTGCCGCCGATCTTGTAGACGTGATCGCTGCCCCATTGGATCGAGAGCGTGGCGCGCGGTAGGGCGGCGACGAAGGCGTGAAGCTCTTTGTACGTCATCGAAATCTTGCCCATTCTTGACGCTACTCATCTCAATGGGTAGATGTGGCCGATGCAGGATATTTCGTCAATTCAGGCGCGCGTCTGGCGGCTTGCGAACGACGGGTTCTGCCGCGAGTGTCTCCATCAGCGCCGGCCAATCGCCGAAGGCTTCCGGGCGTGAGGACCCGCGTCTTGGCGTACCACGGATAGGTGTCGGTGCCGAGTTGCGGCCAGACGCGGCCGGCGGTCGAGAAAACCAGGTCTCCGTGCCCGTGCCGGCGGCCGGCGCTGGCTGCCGGCGGTCAGGCGCCGAGACCATCGAGATGTCGAGCGCGGCGCAGAGCGCCGCGTTGTCGTCGAGATTGTTCTTCAGGTCCGAGGTCTTCGAAATTGAGTGATCGTGGCGCCAAGTCTTGTCGCGCGCGTAAGCGGAGTCGGCGCGGCAGTCGCCGTATTGCAAGATTGATGAAGTTTGATGTTCGGCAGCGACAGCGGCGCGCGCCACAGCTTCCATCGGGGCTGATAGAACTTGCGCCGCTGGGTCGTCAGCAGCATCGAGCGCCAGCAGATGCCGACATAAGGGCCGGGGCCCAATGGCCGAGAGGCGCTCGCGCCAGAAGCCGACGCGCGCGGGCTCCGGCGCTGGAGAAGAAGGCGGCTGCGGGAAAGTCCTCGACGCGCTTGCGGACGTACTGCAGCGGGCGTGCCGAGCGGCACGTAGTAGTCCGGCTTGAACTCGCCCTCTGGCCCACGGCGCCATGCGGATGTTCTTGGCGTTGTGCTTGATGTGTGCTTGCGACGCCGACCTGTCGCCTGCGGAAACGAGCGCTGCATCAGCGGCGACGAGGCGATGATCGCAGGCGATGAGCAGACGGCCGGTTGGGCCGACGCGCTCAAGCATATCGGGAATGATGCCGGCGAACATGACCTCGTCGCCGAGGCCTCGCTCGCCGATCAGCAAGCAGGCGTCTTGCCGCTGAGATCCTCGCCGTCCCAGCGGTCGCGTTGGCGGCGAACATGTTCGACTGGCCGAAGCGCGGGTTGTGCCGCTCGCTTCGTATTCGACCACCCTTCCGCGAGCCGGCCCAGCGCGAGTTTGCACAGGCCCCGCGCGTGTGGCATTTTCCGGAAATGCGGTCGTGATTCCTCGGCGACGAGCTTGAGCGCCCGATCGCCGGCAGCGCAGCGCCTCGTGCGACGGCGGCCCGTGTGATCCACGGCGTGCGCCAAGATTGTGCCCAGCCGCGCGCCGGGATTCGGATCCAGGCGCAGCGCCTCGCTGATAGAACGTTGCGCGGCGGCCGTGGGATATGCTGGTCTCGCCCCATCCACGGTGCCGAGCGTCACCCAGAGCTGCCCGCGGCGCGTCGGGCATGCGATGGATCGCGCGCATTCTGCAGAACGTCCCGATCGCCTCGTCCATGTCGGCCCTTGTCGCGCGGGCAGCCACCCAGGATTGTTGCAGCATCCTTTGCGCCAGGGCAGGGGCGGGCGCAATTCGATATAGGTGCCGAACAGGCGCTCGTCGGCGCCGTGTCAGAACAGGCAGCAGCATTGCGAGGCGGCCGTGCCGATCGTTGAGATAAGAGGTCCAGCGTGAGTCCGGATCGGTCGCGCATGACGCCCGCTCGCCACGCCGGAAGCTGCCACGAGCGCGCGCCGCGCCTGCCGGCTGCCGCGCGGCGATCGAGGCGCCGCCGGACTTCGCGTCCGGCGTCAGCGGCTTCGGCGCCGGCGAGCGGCGGCGTCCTCGCCAGACGATTTTCACAGTCGCTTGCAGCCGGTACCGCTTTGCCGCCACCGAGCCGTCGGCCGCGCGCCTGTTGCCTGCGCACGCACTTGCTAGTCTTCGCCCGCTCGATCTGGGCGAAGCAGCCGCCGCGTCTTTCGCGGTAGTCTGGAAAGGCCTGGCGCGTGCAGCATCACGTGCTTCCTGAGCGGCGGAATCGTCCGTGCGCGAGATGATAGCTGGCCCGGCAATTAATGCGGCGCTAAGCACGATATTGCGTAGACAATTGGCGAATGCCGGTGACGCGATTTCGATCATGCACGGTTTCACTTAAAACTTCGCGACCCTAGTCGTCGGCGATACGAGAGACGTTGGAGGATCTCGAAGAGGGCCGCAAAATGCCGCTCAAGCTCTCAGCTCCGAACCGCACGAGAATTCGTTGCTCAGCGGCGCCGTGTTCGATGAACGGCGACGCGGCGCGCAACCCGCGATCATCGAAACGCAGGAGGCATCGATCTTGCGAGAGGGACATCATCCAGTCCGGACGAGGCCGATGCGCCGATCGACGCGCATCTGCTCTCCGATCATGATGATGTGCCTCGATGCGGACGCGTCACGCAGGCCTGCTGCAGACGAATTCGTGGCGCGCATGACCGGAGTTCATGGAACCGCCCAGCCCACCAACCAGCCGCGAGGGCGCCTGGCGCTCCAGCCGTCGAGGATCTCCCGCGACGTGTCTGCAGGGACAGTATTACCGCGCGCTTTGATGAAGATGCCGGAGGCTCTTCGAATTCGAGCACGTGAGGTGTGAGTTATCGTCCCTCGCGAGGCCCGGCCCTACCAGAAGACGCTGGCGTCAGTCTGGAGTCGCCGCGCGACACTCGAGTGCCGGCTTGTTCGGCCGGGTGACGCACGCGCTGATCGAGGCCGACAAGGCGCAACCGCAACGGACTTCAGAAGCGCGTGGTCAGACGCGCTTCGATTGGAATCGCAGCGCATAGCGGTCGGCAGCTCGCAGCCGGTGCGCTCGAAGCGCCGGCCAAATCGGCTTTGCCGCCGAACGTGCGCGCGCAGGTCATTTCGCTCTCGATCTGGGTCTCGCGCTGCCTCCAGCGAGGTCGTCAGTCTTGCCCGCCTCAGCTCGAGCCGCTCATCGACGTCAGAAATCGCGCCATCATGCAAGGCTAGGGTCCGCGCGCGGGCAATTATCGGTTGTCGGCTTCTTCACGGATCGTCGGTCGGCAGCGGCTTGTAGACGATTTTGCTCCTCGATCCGGTCATGCGGATGATGGTCTCGGCGATCTCCTCGATCGTCATCTCGCGCGGGTTGCCGATGTTGACCGGATCGTTCACGCCCGACAGCATCAGCTTGATGATGCCGTCGACGAGGTCGGTGATGTAGGTGAAGCTCCGCGTCTGCGAGCCGTCGCCGAACACGGTGACGTCTTCGTTGCGCAGCGCCTGCGAGCATGAACGCCGGCACGGCGCGCCCGTCGTTGACGCCGCATCCGGGGCCCATAGGTGTTGAAGATGCGGACGATCTTCGTGTCGAGGCCGTGGTAGCGGTGATACGCCACCGTCATCGCTTCCGCGAAGCGCTTTGCCTCGTCGTATACGCCGCGCGGGCCGATCGGGTTGACGTTGCCCCAGTAGGATTCCTTCTGCGGATGCTCCAGCGGATCGCCGTAGACCTCGGATGTCGAGGCGAGGACGAACGTCGCGCCCTTGGCCTTGGCCAGGCCGAGCGCCTTGTGCGTGCCCAGCGCGCCGACCTTCAGCGTCGGGATCGGCAGCTCGAGGTAGTCGATCGGGCTCGCCGGGCTGGCCCAGTGCAGCACGAAGTCGACCGGCCCCTCGATGTAGATGTAGTTCGTGACGTCGTGCTTGATGAACGTGAAGTCGCGGTTCGACGAGGTGCGAGATGTTCGCCGTGTCGCCCGTCGAGCAGGTTGTCGATGCCGATGACGGCGTAGCCGCGATCGAGGAGCGTTTCGGCGAGGTGAGAGCCGATGAACCCGGCGGCGCCGGTAATGACGACGCGTTGTTTCATATGGCATGGTAATCGTGCAGGTGCAGCGGTGCAGCGTGCAGCGTGCGTGAGCATTGTGCACCATGCGCCTGCACTTTGCACGATGCACGGTTAATACGCGTGCTTGTGGAAGAAACCCTTGATGACCGTCAGCCACATGATCTTCAGATCGAGCCGGACCGACCAGTTCTCGATGTAGTAGAGGTCGTACTCGATCCGCTTCTCGAGCGGCGTGTTGCCGCGCCAGCCGTTCACCTGCGCCCAGCCGGTCAAGCCCGGCCTTCACCTTGTGGCGCAGCATGTACTGCGGGATCTCGGTGCCTGAACTGCTCGACGAAATGCGGCCGCTCCGGCCGCGGCCCGACGATCGACATGTCGCCGCGGCAGCACGTTCCAGAGCTGCGGCAGCTCGTCGATATTCGATCGGCGCAGGAAGCGTCCGAACGGCGTGACGCCGCGGGTCGTCGTGCTGCGCCCAGACCGGTCCGGTTTCCGCTCTCGGCATCGTCGTGCATCGAGCGGAATTTGACGATCGTGAACGGCTTGCCGTCGAGGCCCATGCGCTCCTGCCGGTAGAAGACTGGGCCGCGCGAGGTCAGCTTCGACGAGCAGCGGCGACGATCGCCGAGCGGGATGCCGAGAATCAGCAAGCGCCGCGCACGAGATCGCCATATCGATCGCGCGCTTGACGATCGCTGTTGAAGCCCTGCAGCGGAACGTCGTTGACGTTGATGACCGGGATGCCGTCGAGATCCTCGAGCCGCGCCCTGAGCGCGATCACCTGCAGCAGGTCCGGGCACGACCTTGACGTCCACCATCTCGCGGCTGGTGCTCTCGATGAGCTCGAGTCATCAGCAGGTGCTGCTCTGGCGGCAGCGCGACGTACAGGTGATCGATCGCTTCGCGCTGTGAGATCTCGGCTGCCTCGTCGATCGTGCCGAGCAGCGGCAGCCCGCGATATCCGAGGTGATCGCCGGCCGCGCGTGTCGTCGACGAAACCGACCGATCTGATAGCCCAGCTCGCGGTGTTCGAGAATCTTGTCGGCGACCAGGCGTCCGAGCTCGCCGGATCCGGCGATCAGAATGCGCTTGAGGCCGATGCCAGCGCGCCAGCGGCGTTGCGAGCACCTCGCGCACGAGTTCGCGCGATCGCGTACGTCAGCGCGATGTTCAGAACGAGGAAGATCGCCCAGACCGATGCTGGGAGACCTCGCAGTGCGCCGGTGTCCCTGGCAGCGTCGCTCGCCGAAGTAGGTCTGGACGTAGAGCGTCGCGACGATGCCGAACACCACGGCCAGCGATGCTGCCGACGAAGACGGCGAAGAAGTCGTCGACGCGCGAGCGGCCCGCGGCGCAGCCGGTAGAGCCCCTGAAGCTGGAACGCCAAAGGGACCAGGACTGCGACGAACGGCATGACGTAGAGGTAGTCCGGAATGGCGGAACGCCTTTGGTGATGGGCACCAGGGCTTGAATCGGTGCGGCTAGAACCGCAGGGCGTAAGCCGTGAGGAATGCGACGAGCCCGAGGCCGGCGTCGCCGACGACGTAGCAGGCGGCGAGCAGCCGGTTGTAGCGCGTCTTACCATGCGCGGGAGTCTCCGGCGCGCACCGTCTCGTCTACGAGGGCTGCGAGCTGGTCGCCGAACCGGGCTCGACCGAAGCGTTCGGCATGGCGCCGGATGGCGCCGGCGTCGAAATGGTTGGCGAGTGCGGAGCGGATCGCGGCGGCGAAGGCTTCCGGCGTCGGCTTCGTCGACGAGCAGGCCGGTCTTCGTCGGACACGATGGTCTCGACAGCGCCACCTCGGCCGAGGGCAACGACCGGCGTGCCGCAGGCTTGCGCCTCGAGCGGGACGATCCCGAAATCTTCTTCACCCGGCATCAAGACCAGCGACGCGTCGTGTAGCGATCGCGCACCTCTTCGTCCGACAACCGTCCCAGAAACCTCACCTCGGCCGCTGATTCAGCCGCCGAAGCGTTCCAGCCGCTGACGCTCCGGGCCCATGACCGACGATGGTAAGAGGAACGCCCGCGAGCCGACATGCGGCAATAGCGATGTCGAGACGCTTGTACGGCACGAGCGCGGACACGACCAAGCACTCGCTGACGTTTTCTGATGTGGACCCCGTCGGATGAAAGAAATTCGTATCGATGGGCGGATACACCACGCTTGCCTGGCGATTATAGTATCGGCGGATCCGCCGCGCAACATGGTGAGAGTTCGTCACATAGCGAGTCACGCGACTGGCGGTTGCGCGGTCCCATCGAGCCAGAGCGGCCATGCACGCGGCCGCATCACACCTGCGACTGAGAGGCCCGATCCGTCCGCGCCCGAAATAGGCATCGAACTGATCCCAGGCGTAGCGCATCGGCGTATGGCAGTAGCAGACGTGCACCGCTCCCGGCCGGAGCAATGATCGATTTGGCGACACAGTGGCTGCTGCTGATGATCAGGTCGAATTGTTCGAGGTTGAGTGCTCGACGAGCATCGGGAAGAGCGGCAGGCAACGGCGATAGTAGTGCCGAATGCCGGGGAAATACTGAATCAGTGAGTGTGTGAATGCGCGCTCGCTCGATGATCGGGCGACACCGATCCGTGCACGTGCACCAGAGTAAAGAGCTCGGCGGAGGGGTAGCCGCTCGCACAACACTTCGAGCACCTTCTCACCACCCCGCATGCCGGTGAGCCAATCGTGCACGATTGCGATTCGTCGGGGCGTCAACGTTCAGGAACCTGGGCCGGACTGAAGCGAAACCTGAGGGCTCATGCCGAGGGACGTTCGCGAGGCGGCCTCACGGTAGATATCCCGGACTCTACGCCTGACGCCTCCCACGAGAATTGCCGTGCCCGCGCCAGGCCCTTTCCTTCAGCCGTTGGCGCACCGCCTGATTGGTGAGCACTTCGTAGATGCCGTCGGCTATTGCGTTCGGGTCGTGCGGATCCACCAGGAGTGCGGCATCGCCGGCCACTTCCGGCAGCGACGAGACGTTGGACGTGACGACCGGCGTGCCGCTGGCCATCGCCTCGAGCGGCGGCAGGCCGAATCCTTCGTACAGCGACGGGAACACGAACACGCCGGCCAGGCGGTATCGACTGCCAGTGTCTCCTCGGGCAGGAAGCCCAGGAAACCGAACGTATTTGTGCAGCTGGTGCTGATGAACGGCACGTCGCAGCGCCGCGTATTTCGAGATCTCGTCGCCGATCAGGACGAGCTTGAGCTGATCGAGGTCCGCGGTTGCGAACGATGTGGAACGCCTCGATCAGTCTCGCTCGAGGTTCTTGTGCGGCTTGACGTTGCCCGCGTACAGCACGAACTCGTCGTGGAGCTGGTAGCGTTCTGCGCACGCGACGACGTCCTCTTCCGAGGCTCGACGCCGAAGCGCTCGTCGTAGGCGTTGTAGATCACATCGATCTTATCGGCGGCTACGTCCACGAACCGCAGGATGTCGCGCTTCGAGCTCTCCGAGACGGTCATGACCCGTGTCGCCCGCTCGAGCGCGAGCGACGATCGACGTCCGCGCATAGCTGAGCGCCAGACGATTGGGCAGATACTGCGGGAACATCAGGTGGATGCAGTCGTGAATGGTCACGACGGACCGGCACGGCACGAAAGCCGGCGGCAGACATAATGCGGAGCGTGAAACAGACCGATGCGCTCGCGCCTGAGGGCCCACGGGAGCGTGAGCTGCTCGGAAACCGAATAGTTCCCTGACGTTTCAGCTACCGGCCGGAAGTTCTCTCCGAGCACCGCGAGGCTCTCGCGATCCTCGGGCCGGCAGAGCAGCACGAATTCGGTGTCGTGATCCAGCCGCGCGAGCTGCCGGAGCAGGTTGCGGATGTAGGTCCCGATGCCGAAATCGTGCAATTTGCGGGCGTCGAAGCCAATGCGCACGGTCTGATCATACTCGAGGTCGGCGGGGACAGGCTGGAGGGGCAGGGGGCAGGACTACAGGAGGAGCGCCCGCGGCCATGCCGAACCGAGGACAGGAAATCCGAGGTGAGGCATCAGCTTCCAGTTTGCGGCGGGGTGGGGCCCCGCCGCCAGTGAAAATGAATGGTTAGGTCTCTGCCCCCGAGAGGCGTTGGTAGAAGCGAAGGACCGGCACCCACCGCGGATGGTGCTTCTCGTAGAAAGCGATCTGGCTTTGGCGGTAGGCCATTTCTGTTTGGTGGCGTGCCGTCGCAACCGACCGTCCGCGGCGGTGAACGATTGTGACTTCCGAGCGAATCTGATTCGTCCACCACGAGACCGGATCGCTGCGCAAAAGTCGACGTCCTCGGCGTGCATGAATATCGCTCGTCGAGGAGGCCGACAGCCTCGGCATCCTTGCGCCGAACCAAGCAGACATGCGCCGCTGACCCAATCCGGAAAGCCCGGCCGCTGTGCCATCCGTTCGACCACTTCGGAGATGAGCGCCACTCGACTGTCGTGTCCTCCTGCACCGGACCTTTTGTCGAAGCTCGTTGAACGGACCGATCATCGATCCGAACGACAACTCGGCTCGGCCACCTTCGTCCACCAGCCTTGGGCCGACGACCGATACCCGTCGCGTCACTTTGCAGGATGCCAAGAAGATAGTCGACCGCCTGCGGAGGTTGACGACTGTGTCGCTGTTCAAGAGGAGAAGGTGCTCACCCGTACTCGCGTGAATCCCGGATATTGGTCCCGCGGGCGAAACCGAGGTTGTTGCCATTCTGGATGACGCGGACGTCTGCCCACGCGCGAGCTGCATCGGCGCTGCTGCATCGCTCGAGCGGTTGTCCACGACGATGATCTCGTGCGCCGCCACCGGTGGCGGTTGGTGGAGCGATGGAGGCAGCGCACGAGATCGGCGCGAGCGTTATGCCGAGACGATGATGATGGAAAGGTCGAGCATCTCCAGATGGGCGGCCTCCCTGAGCTACCCCCATTTTCCAGATGGATGAAGAGACGGAACCACGAAGTCGCGAAGACGCGGAGCGTCACGAAGGTTGTGCCACAGAGTCACGCTGAGCAGAGGGCGCTTCGAGCGCGGCCGTGGCCTGCGGAGCAGCGTTGACTCTGGCATCGTAACCCGCCAGATGAACGACTTTCTCACCGGGCTTGTTTATCGTTCATCTCACGGGTTTCAGGCTCGGAGCCGCCGCTTGCGCGGCGCTGCGTCGAGCGCTCACTCAGACCGGCGTCTTCTCGGTGACTCCAGTGACTCCGTTGGCCAATCTGGCTTCGGCGACTGCTCGTCTTCGTGACATTTCGTGTGGCTTCGAGTCCTTCGTGGTGTACATGTGCCTCGACGCTATGCCGAAGTGAAAACCGGAATAGCCGGCGGCGCTCAGCCGGACTGCTCGAGGACCTCCAGTGTTTTCTGGCGGCATCAGACCAGGTGTATCTGGCGAGCACGCGTGGGGCTTGGGCCAGCAGTCGCAAACGAGACGTCGTCGTCGGCAAGAACCTGCTCCAAGGCGCGGGCGGTCTCGGCCAGGTCTCCGCTGGACGGCAGGGCGGCCTCGCCGCAGCTCTCTCGCGCGACAGGGTGTCGAGGAGCACGGGGGTCGTTCGCCGCCAATGCTTCCAGCGGAGTCAATCCGAGTCCTTCGTATTCCGACAAGAATGCAAACGCTCTGGCCCCCCGGTAGAAATCGCTCAGCTCGGCCTCCGACACATATCGATGCCAACGGAATCCGCCCTGTCGTAGGCGTTCCGCTCGAATCGTCCGTTGAAGGTCTTCTGGCGAGTGCATGTCCGATCGTCGCCGATCAGATCGAGTGGTCGCGGTGGTCCGGTGTCGGGCGACCAGGCTGAACGAGCGCGTATCAGATCCGACGTGCCGGCGAGATTGAGGATCGTTCCGACGAAGAGCACCCGTTCACCCGAGCCGAGGTCGGCCGCGGCGCTGACGATCTATTTGCCCCTGGAGGAATCACGTAGATCCGTTCATCGGGAGCTCCGAGAGTGTCGATCAGCTCTCGCCGGGAGAATTCCGAGATCGTGATGATCGCTCGGGCGAGGCTGGCCGAATGGCGGGCCAGAAAGCGGCGCCGCATTCCTTCCCGCATCCGGAACCATTCGGGATGGGCCATGAATGACACGTCATGGATGGCGACGACCGCCGGAACAGCCAGCTGGAGTGGGATGGCATACGCGGGAGCAAAGAGACACGTCCAAGTGGTCGCGTTTGGCAATGTTTGGAGGGCGAACCTGCTCCCACCATGTATTGGGCGGGCCCCTCGACGAGGCGTGCTGCAAAACCGATGAGAATCGAGCTCGATTCCCAGGCGAGCCGGCGTACTGGACGAATTCGTGCCGGCGCGCTCGTTCGTCCGTCGCCCATCTCCGCGTAAGAGGCCGCCCAGGTAGCGGCCTGCCCCGGTGGGGCGGCCGCCAAGCTCCCGGGCGTCTATGCCGATGCGCATTGCCGACGCTCGATCGCCGCGATAGGCGCAGTAGACCCTTGCGCCGTCCGCTGCCAGTCGAATTGTCGGGCACGGGCAAGACCACGGGCGGCGCATGCTGACGCGAGGGCATCATCTTCCAGCATCCGCTCTATCGCTGCAGCAATCTGATCGGTGTCCTCGGCTCGACGAGCACGCCTGCATCGCCGAAGCAGCTCTGAAGTGCGCCGCGTTGGCGGCTACGACTGGAACGCCGAGCGTCATGGCTTCGGAGCACCGGGAACCCGAACCCCTCTTCAAACGACGGCAGGATGAGGAGGCGCGCTCCCTCGTAGAGCGCGCGGCGCTCAGCGGGGTCGACGTAGCCGATATAGCGAACGGCGTCCTGAAAAGGTGGCTTCGAGATTCGCTCCAGCCAGGGCCCGGCTTCATCCGTCGCTCGGCCGGCGACGACCAGTTCGGGCTTGCGCCGGGCAGTCAAGCTGTTGACCCTGGCTGATAACCCGTTCATACGCGTCGAGGAGGCCGCCAAGGTTTCCGGGGCCTCGGGTGTAGCCGAGGAAGAGCACGTAGCCGTTGGTCGGCAGCGGAGTGGCCCGAGGCAGCCAATCGGGACGTCCATGCGGGCACACAGAAATCCGATCGTGGCCGGACCTCGAGCTTGCCCTGAACTTCGAGAGCCGTAAACCGCGGCGGCTGATGATCCGATCCGCACGGTGCGCGTGGTCGCGCGTCGCGCCGGATAGTCCCGTCTGACCTCGGCTTGTGCCCGCTCGGATGCGTCAGGAAGCTACAGGTCGTGAATGGTGACCACGCGCGCAGCCGACCGCGACGGAACATCAGCGGGTGGGAGAGTGCGCGACGTCGAAACTCGCGCCAGTCAGCGTTCGCGCTGTCGGCCATTCGAGCCCGGTGCCAGGCGAGGTTCAACAAGCTGACCGGCACGCGCCGATCGACGAACGTGCGCCATCGATGTCGGTTTCGTGATCGAAGCGATCCTTCCACGAGCTCGAAGCAATGTGAGCTCGAGGAGTTGGTCCGCGGTGGCGGAAATGCCGCGAGTAAGGCTCTCGCCAGTTGATAGGCGTATTCACCGACGCCGCTGCGTTCCCGAGCGCTAGCCGGTAGTCCATCAGGACACGCATGTGGTGTGTGAAATTAACACAATGGCTGGATTGAAGAGCAAAGTGCAACGTATCCGCAGTTTCGCCGGTCAGGTGCCGTACTGCAGGTCTGCGTGCTTGGCACGACGCACGTTGGCAACACTATACCCGGCGCCCCCTGCATGTTTATGCACACGTGATGCCGCCCTTTGTGTAAGTGTCACTGACTCAGTATCTTATTGTGAAATGAGAATCGCTGTCGCTGGAACCGGGCAGCGTCGGGCTCGTCGTCGGGCGCCTGTCTTGCCGAAAACGGAAACGATGTCATCGTGCGTCGACAAGGACGAATCGAAGATCGCCACGCTCGAAGGCCGGCAAGATGCCGATCTACGAGCCGGGCCTCGAAGAGATGGTGCGGCGCAATCACGCGGCGAAGAGCGGCTGAGCGTTCACGACCGATCTCGACGGCGCGCGGTGCGGGCGTAGCGAAATCGTCTTCATCGCCGTCGGCACGCCGCAGGGCGAGGACGGGTCGGCGACCTCCAGCATGTCCTCGCGCGTGGCGCGAGACGTCGGCCGCGTCGATGAACAGCAATACACTGGTGGTCGTCGACAAGAGCACGGTGCCGGTCGGCACGGCGCGTCAAGGTGCGCGGCGCGATCGCGCCAGCGAGACCACGCAGCCGTTCAGCGTCGTCAGCAATCCGGAGTTCCTGAAGCAGGGCGCCGCGATCGAGGACTTCATGAAACCGGACCGCGTGGTGATCGGCACGGAGGACGGCGACGCGCGCGCCGCGGACTCATGAGGGAGCTGTACGCGCCGTTCACCCGCACCGGCGCGCCGATCCTGATGATGGATACCGCGAGCGCGGAGCTGTGCAGCTACGCGGCGAACTCGATCCTGGCCGACGCGCATCTCGTTCATGAACGAGATCGCCAACGTCTGCGAGCTGGTCGGCGCCGACGTCGACCAGGTGCGCAAGGCGATCGGCTCCGACCGGCGGATCGGCACGTCGTTCCTCTTTCCCGGCGTCGGCTACGGCGGCAGCTGCTTTCCGAAGGACGTGAAGGCGCTGCTGAAGTCGTCGCGACGACGAGGATACGACTTCAAGATCCTGCAGCGCGGTCGAAGCGGGTCAACGAAGCCCAGAAGAAGCCGCGCTCGTCGACAAGATGGAAAGCGCACTTCCGCAGACCTGCAGCGGCGCGCACGATCGCGCTATGGGGCCTCGCGTTCAAGCCGCGGACCGACGACATGCGCGAGGCGCCGGCGATCGTCGATCATCGACCGGCTGCTGGCGCTCGGCGCGACCGGTGCGCGCGTACGATCCGGAAGCGGGCGCGACGGCGCGGCCGAATCTTCGACGAGCGAATCGCGCTCTGCGAGAAGAGCTACGATGCGCTGACCGGCGCCGACGCGCTGGCGATCGTGACCGAATGGAACGAGTTCCGCGAGCCGGACTTCGACAGGATGCGACAAGCTGCTGCGGACGCCGGTCGTGTTCGACGGCCGGAACATCTACTCGCCCGAGCACATGCGCACGCTCGGCTTCACCTACTTCTCCATTGGACGGTAACGTCAGCGAACGTCCTCGTCACCGGGCGGCGCGGGCTACATCGGCAGTCACGCCGCCAAGGCGCTCCACCGGGCCGGCCACCGGGTGGTCGTCTTCGACAACCTGGTCGCCGGCCATCGCGACGCCGTCAGATACGGCGAGTTAGTCGAGGGCGACATCGCCGACGTGGCGGCCGTGCGCGACGCGCTGCGACGGCACGAGATCTTCGGCGGTCATGCATTTCGCCGCGTTTCTGGACGTCGGCGAATCGGTTCGCGAACCCGGCCGCTACTACCGCAACAACGTTGTCGGCGCGCTGAGCGTGCTCGAGGCGATGGTGGCGGAGGCGGTGCGTGCTCTTCGTCTTCTCGTCCACGTGCGCGACCTACGGCGAACCGACCGAGACGCCGATCGCAGAGACGCATCCGCAGCAACCGATCAACAGCTACGGCGAGACAAAGCTCGCAGTCGAGCGCGCGCTCGTCCACTTCGAGCGCGCGCACGGCCTGCGGTGGGTGGCGCCTGCGATATTTCAATGCGGCAGGCGCCGATCCGGACGGCGAGATCGGCGAAGATCATGCGCCGGAGATCCACCTCATCCCGCGCGCGATTCACGCGGCGACCGGCGGACCCGGCCTTGAAAGTGTTCGGAGACGACTATCCGACGCCGGACGGCACCTGCCTGCGCGACTACATTCACGTATCCGGATCCTCGCGGACGCCCACGTGCGCGCGCTCAAGATGCTCGTTGAGCGCGGCGCGTCCAGCGCCTACAATCTCGGAACGGGCCAGCCCGCACTCGGTCCGCGAGGTGATCACCACGGTCGAACGCGTTTCGGGCCTCACGGTTCCCTGGAGCATCGGTCCCCGGCGGGCCGGAGATCCGGCCGTGCGTATGCGCAGCTCCGGCGCGCGCCCAGGCTGAGCTGCACTGGACCCCACAATTTCCCGATCTCGAATCGATTGTCCGAACGGCCTGGACGTGGCACCGGACCCACCCCAACGGTTACGCAGCGCCAACGAATTCGTGATTTCACACACTCCGCTGAAGCGGCTGTTTGGTTACGCCAGGCCCTACCGTGTCCGACTGATGTGGGCCGTCGCCGGCATGCTCGTCTACGCCGTGGGAACGGGCGGCCTCGCCGCTCTGATCAAGCCGGTTTTCGATAGCGGGCTGGTCAGGCAGGAGCGAGTCGCCCTCATCGCGTGGTCCCTCGTCGGTGCTTACCTCCTGAAGGGGCGTCGGCTCTTATGTGTCGTCGATGCTGATGGCAGACGTAGGACAGCGCGTCGTGATGGACTTGCGCAACGACACTCTACTGGCACATTCTCGGTCAGTCGGCCGGCTTCTTCGCCTCGACGGACGACCGGCCAGCTGATGTCGCGGACTCAGTAATGACGTGGGCAGGTGCAGCAGGTCGTGTCTGAAACGATCGGCGATCTGGCTCGCGAAACACTTGCCGCTCGTCGGGTTCGTGGCGTTGATGTTCTACTACGATGCCCGGTTGGCCATCGTCTGCCTCACCGGCGCGCCTTTGATCGTCTATCCGCTCATCCGGCTCGGCCAGCGGGTTCGCCGTACGACGCACAGAAGTCAGGAAGCGCTCGAGCAGTTGTCCCACCTCAGCGCCGAAGCATTCACCGGCCATCGCATCGTCAAAGCCTTCGGCACGGAGAGCCTTCGAGGGCCAGAAAGTTCAAGCGCGCCGCTTCCAGGCTCTTTCGCACGAACATGAAGGTTACGGCGTCTCTTTCGAGCCTCCCGCCGCTGATGGAGCTCGTCGGCGGCTTCGGTATGGCGGCCGCCCTCTGGTATGGCAGCCGTCAGATTGCCGTGGGCCAGATGACCCTGGGCAGTTCGCCTCGTTTTTCGCCGCTGTGTTCCTGATGTACGGACCCGCCAAGAAGCTCAGTCGCGTCAACGCCAACCTCCAGCAGGCAATCGCCGCCGTCAGAACGGATTTTCGAGCTGTTCGACACGCACACCGAGGTGAAGGAGCAGCCCGGCGCCTGCGCCGCTCGCCATTTCAGGACGCCATCGAATTCCGGGATGTCAGCTTCGGCTACGAAGATGGACACGAGCACATCCTGCGCGCCGTGTCGTTCACGGTTCGAGCGGGGCAGATGGTGGCCATCGTCGGCCGCAGCGGTGCCGGGAAGACCACACTCGTGAATCTCCTCCCGCGGTTCTACGACCTCAGCTCGGGCGGCATTCTCATCGACGGCGTGGATCTCCGGCGACGTCACGCTCGTCTTCGCTGCGACAGCAGATCGGAATGGTCACCCAGGACACGGTGCTGTTCGACGATACGATCGCTCGCAACATCGCCTATGGAACTCCGCGCGCAACGCCTCAGGAGGTCGAAGCGGCAGCCCGCGCTGCCCATGCGCACGAGTTCGTCGCGGCATTGCCCGACGGCTACCAGACGATGATCGGCGAGCGAGGGCAGCGCCTTTCGGGCGGCCAGCGCCAGCGCATCGCGATCGCCCGAGCGTTGCTCAAGAACGCGCCGATTCTGGTGCTGGATGAAGCAACGTCGGCGCTGGATACGCGAATCCGAAAGGCTCTCGTGCAAGAAGCGCTGACCAACTTGATGATGAACCGCACCTCGTTCGTCATAGCCCATCGGCTGTCGACGATTCGCCGCGCCGACGCCATCATCGTGCTCGAGCGCGGACAGGTCGTCGAAATGGGGCGCCACGACGAGCTGCTGACTCGGACCGGCGGCACTTATGCCGATGTTGTATCAGATGCAGCTGCTGGAGGGGCGCAGACCGGAACGGCGGATGGTGCCTTCATAGGGCGGGAAGGGCAGGAAGGGCAGGAAGGGCGGTGGAGCCCCAGCGCCAGTGAAAAATGATCAAGAGCATGACCGGATTTTCGGCCATCACTCGAGAGGACGAGTGGGCGACCATGACGGTGACGATCCGGGCGTTGAACCATCGCTACCTGGATCTGCAGCTGCGAATCCCGCAGGCTCTCGCCGCCATCGAGCCCGCGGTTCGCACGCTTGTCGGCCGGTCGGTTTCGCGCGGCCGGATCGAGTTGAGCCTGTCGCTGCAGCTTCGGCAGACACCGGCGGTCGAGGTCGAATTCAACGAGATCGTTCGGCAACGCGCTTTCCGCGGCCATCGACCGGGCGCGAGCAGCGGGGACTCGTCGATGGGGCACTGACTCCAGGCGATCTGCTGCGACTCCCTCAAGCGCTGACGATTCGTGAACGGCAGACCGGATGCCGACGAGACGGTCGAGCAGGCACTGGCCGAGCGAGCGTCGGACACCATCTCGCGATCGCTGGCCGACCTCGATGCGATGCGCAAACGCGAAGGCGAGCACTCTGCGCGTCGATCTCGATCAGCGTCGCGCGTTCGTCGCGGATCTCGTCGAGCGCATCGCCAAGGCGGCCGACGAAGGGCGCGCGGCATGGAACGTCGGCTCGCGGAGCGGGTCAGTGAGCTCCGAACTCGAGCTCCAGGCCGACGAAACGGCCGTCGCGCAGGAAATCGTCAGGATGGCGGCGCGGTCGGACATCAGCGAGGAAATCGCGCGCTTTCGCGGTCACGTCGCGCATTGGGAGGCGCTGGCCGACGGTCCCGAGCCCTGCGGCCGGAAGCTCGATTTCCTCCTGCAGGAAATGAACCGCGAGGTCAACACGATGGGCTCGAAAGCCGATGGTCTCAGCGTTTCGGAGCTGATCATCGCGGCGCAAGGCCGAGCTCGAGAAGATGCGCGAGCAGATCCAGAATGTCGAATAGACGGCGCGGCCTGCTGTTCATCGTGTCGGCTCCGTTCGGGAGCTGGCAAGACGACGCTCGTCGAGCGGCTCGTCGAGCAGGTGCCGAACCTGAGAATGTCGCGCTCCTACACCTCCAGCGCCGGCACGGACCGGCGAGACCGACGGCGTGGACTATAATTTTGTGACGCGCGAACGGTTCGAGTCGATGCTGGTTGGCGGCGAGTTCCTCGAGTGGGCCGACGTCTTCGGCAACCTGTACGGAACGTCGGCGGCGGACACCGAGACGGATGCTCGAAGCCGGAAACGATCTCGTGCTGGTGATCGATGTTCAGGGGCGCGCCAGGTTCGACGCCGCCGGGCAGATTCCACCGCCGTGTTCGTGATGCCGCCCTCGCTTGAAGTGCTCGAGCGGCGGCTACGCGGTCGCAGTAAGGACAGCGAAGCGGCGATCCAGCGACGGCTGCAAGTGGCTCGCGAGGAAGTCGAGGCCTTCGCCGAGTACGATTTCGTGGTCGTCAACGACGAGCTGATGGCCGCCGTCGAACGCCTGCGGAGCATCGTCATGGCAAAGCGCGCGAGTTTGGAGCACATGCGTTCCGGCGCCGAAGAGATCGTAAGATCGTTCGAGTGATGGGAGATTTGAGATGATTGACCGGAGCAAACTGCGTAATTCCTTCGAGTTCGTTGTCACGGCGGGCGCTCGCGCCCGGCAACTGCTGGCGGGATCGACCGCACGGGTGGCGACCGGCGAGCACAAGAAGACGACCATCGCCCAGCAGGAAGTCATTACGAAGGCCGTCGAGAAGATTGAGAAGCGAGCAGAACCTGCGCGAGTGACATGGTGGGCTGCCGATGTTGATTGCGCTTGGCGTGACCGGCGGCATCGGCGCCTACAAGGCCGTCGAGGTGGCGCGAGGGCTGCAGAAGCGCGGCCACGAGGTCGTCGCCGTGATGACCGAGAATGCGACGCGCTTTGTTGGGCCCGTGACGTTCGAGGCCATCACCGCGACGGGCCGTCATCACCGATCAGTTCGCACCCGGCACGAACTCCGATATCGAGCACATCGCCCTGGCCTCGACCATCGATCTGCTGCTGATCGCCCCCGCAACGGCGAACATCCTCGGCAAACTTGCGCAATGGCATCGCCGACGATTTCCTGTCGACGCTGTACCTGGCGACGAGGGCGCCCGTGCTGGTTGCTCCGGCGATGAATCTCGCAGATGTTCGCGCACGAGGTCGTTCGAGCCAATCTCGATACGCTGGCCGCCCGCGGCGTGCGGTTCGTCGAGCCAGGTGAGGGCTATCTCGCGTGCGGGTGGATCGGCAAAGGACGTCTTGCCGAGCCGGACGAGATCGTGGCAGCGGCCGAAGCCGTCGCTCAGACCTGAGGGCCGCTTCGAGGGCAGCGGGTCCTCGTCACTGCCGGGCCTACCTATGAGGATCTCGATCCGGTCCGCTATGTCGGGAACAGATCGAGCGGCCGGATGGGATTTGCGATCGCCAGCGAAGCCGCGCGGCGTGGCGCTCGAGGTGACGCTGGTTGCCTGGCCCACGTCCCTCGATCCACCGCCGGTGCACGAGATCGTCCGTGTGCGGAGCGCCGCGGAGATGCACGCCGCAGTGCTCGATCGCGCGCGCCAGATTGACGTGGTCGTCATGGCTGCGGCCGTCGCCGACTACGCGCCGGCCGAACGCCTGTCTCAGAAAGTGTCGAAAGACGCCGAGACCCTGACGGTCGTTCTGAAACGAACGCCGGATATCTTGGGCGACCTCGGGCGCCTTCGCCGCACAACGGGGAATGGACCCGTGCTGGTTGGGTTTGCAGCCGAGACCCAACACGTATTGACGAGCGCATCCGCCAAGCGCGAGGCAAAGCAGGTCGACCTGATCGTTGCCAACGACGTGTCGAAGCCGGTGTCGGATTCGACGCCGATACGAACAGGAGGTCGACCATCGTCGGTCCGGACGGTGCCGAAGCGTTTGCCGCTCCAGAGCAAGTCGCGTGTGGCGTCGGCGATCCTCGATCGGGTCGAGAAGCTGCTCACTTCGCAGGCCACCAGGTCTCGTTAAGCAGAGACGTGCGAATGCAGGACCGAGGAAGGGCCGCGAGCACAGCGCCAATTCCGCGTCCCAGCGCATGAGTGCGAAAGGTCGATGGATCGGGACCAGCTCGTCGAACACCTGAAATTCGCGCAAGGAGCTCGGCATCAGCGGTGCCAGCCGCGACAGGTACATGGCGCGCGCGGGGACAAAGCGTCGGGGTTGAAGTCCCCGTCGAACACCCGGTGGTGTTTTCGATCCGATCCGGCGGCGGCCCTCGCTGCGGTTCGTGCGGACATCGGGGATTGCACGCGTTGCAAACTCCATGGGTTGGGTCGCACGCCAAATCGTGTTTGGCGTCGGAAATCCAGATGCCGACCTCATGTTCGTCGGCGAGGCGCCAGGCGCGGACGAAGACATCCAGGGAATTCCGTTCGTCGGACGCGCCGGGCAGCTGCTGACGAAGATCATCGAAGCCATCGGCCTCAAGCGAGAGGACGTCTATATCGCCAACGTCATCAAGTGCCGTCCGCCACAGAACCGGAATCCGGAGCCGGACGAAGTCGAGACGTGCGAGCCGTTCCTGTTCCAGCAGAGTCGACATCATCAAGCCGAAAGTCATCGTGGCGCTCGGGACGTTCGCCGCGCAGAGCGCTGCTGCGAACGCTCGATCCGCATCTCCCGGCTGCGCGGGCGCGTCTACGAGTATCGTGGCGCCAAGCTCATCCCGACGTTTCACCCGGCCTACTTGCTCAGGAACCCGGCTTCGAAGCGGGACGTCTGGGAAGACATGAAAGTCGTGGAAGGGGACTCTACTCAAAGTGAGAAGTGAAAAGTTGAAAGTGGAAGCAGTCACGTTGTTTGTTCTGACGTTGCCGTCCCCATCCCCGCGCTAGACCTCCTGACCTACAGCATTCCCGCCGGTGTCGTGCCGCCCGTAGTCGGTGCACGCGTCGTTGTTCCGGTCGGCTCTCGTCTGGTGACTGGAATTGCGGTCGAGATCGACGTCCACCGGCCGGATGGATCCGAAGGAGGCCTGGACTCCGGCGACATCAAGCCGATCCATCAAGTGGTCGATGCTGATTCGTTCGTTCCCCGGATCTCGTCGCCCTCGCCAGATGGACGGCCGAATACTACGCGGCAGGCGCAGGCGAAACGATCACAGCGGTTCTGCCTCCGAAGACTCGACAAGGAGGAGTCAGCGGCCACAAGACGCAGCGCATGGCGGCCATTACCGCGGCCGGCCTCGAGGTCCTCCAAAGCGCTTCGGCGACGGGCGGGCCTTACGGCGAAACAGCGGCAGGTGCTCAGAACAACTCGCCGGGATCCGGCGGCGGTCGGCCACGACACGTCTCGGCGGCTCAGGGTGTTGCCTCCGAAACAATCACTCGCCTGGCCGCGCGCGGACTGGTGGCCTTGCGCCGCGACCAGGTCGACCGCGATCCATTCGAAGCCGCGACGCTGGCGGCAGAGCCCAGGATCGCAATCGGCAGCTGACCCGGGAGCAGGCCGAAGCGTTGGACAGACTACGTCGTCTCGCGGATACGAGCGCGTTTCGGGTGGCACTGCTGCACGGCGTGACCGGCAGCGGCAAGACGGAGCTCTACATCCGGCTCTCGGCGTCTCGTGCGGGCCTCAGGTCGGAATGTGCTGATGCTCGTGCCTGAGATCGCCCTGACGCCGGCCACCGCCTCTCTGTTTCGCCAGGCGTTCGGCGCGCAGGTCGCGATTCTGCACAGCGGCCTGTCCGACGGAGAGCGTCACGACGAATGGCAGCGCATCCGGCGCGGCGATGCGCTGCGTCGTCATCGGCACGAGGTCGGCTGTGTTTGCGCCTCTCACGGGACGTCGGATCTGATCGTCGTCGACGAGGAGCACGACGGCTCGTACAAACAGGAGGAGAGCCCGCGCTATCACGGCACGGACGTGGCGATCGTCCGCGCGCCAGCGTGAGAACGCCCTCATCGTTGCTCGCGTCAGCGACGCCGTCGATGGAGAGCTATCACAACGCCATGATCGGCCGGTACGAGCGGGTCGTGCTCGCAGCGCCGCGTCAATGGATCGGCCGTTGCCGGCGGTGACTGTCGTCGACATGCGCGAGGAATATGCGACGACTGGACCGGATGTCGTCCTGAGTCGGCGCGCTGGCTGAAGCGATCTCGGCGTCGAGTTGGCGAGCCGGGAGCAAGCGCTCGTGCTGTTGAACAGACGCGGGTTCGCGACGGCGGTCTTCTGCCGGCAATGTGCCGGAACGCTCGAGTGCCCCAACTGCAGTGTGTCTCTCGTGGTCCACGGCGAAGGCGTCGGCTCGCCGGGCGCGCTGTCACTACTGCAACTACTCGACGCGCGTGCCGGCCGCTTGTCCAGCTCTGCGCCGGCCCGTATCTCGAGCAGACCGGGTTCGGGACCGAGCGGGTTGAAGCCGAGATACGACGCACTGTGGCCGGCCGCGCGCGTCGCGCGACTGGACCGCGACGCGATCCGCCGGAAAGGCGCCGCTCGCGCCGTTGCTGCACGCGGTTCCGCGCAGCGGCGATATCGACGTGCTCGTCGGCACCCAGATGATCGCGAAGGGACACGATTTTCCGCGAGTCACGCTCGTAGGCGTCGTGTCGGCGGACGTCGGCCTGGGCATGGCGGATTTTCGTGCGTCCGAGCGGACGTTCCAGCTGCTGACTCAGGTTGCGGGCCGGGCCGGCCGCGGTGAACAGGCTGGCGAGGCGATCATCCAGACGCTCTATCCCGAGCACTACAGCATTCAGTTGGCGTGCAGACAGGACTACGTCGCGTTTTACGACCGGGAGCTGAAGTTCCGGCGGGCGATGCGCTATCCGCCGGCTCGTGTCGCTGATCAACACGGTCGTCCGGTCCCGCACGTTCGCCGGCGCGATGGACGACGCCGGCGGACGCTCGCCAGCAGGTGCGTCAGGGTTGCAATGGTGATGTTCGAGTGCTCGGGCCGGCGCCGGCGCCGCTCACCAGGCTCAGGGGCGAGTACCGCGCAGCTCCTGATCAAAGGCACGAGCCGCAGAAGATGCGCGAGGCGGTCGTCGCCGCCGTTCGCGCGGAGGCCGAATGCGTCGCCAGACGAACCACTATCGACGTCGATCCGCTCAGCGTTCTTTAGCAGCCACAAAGAGCAAGATCACAAAGAAGATCTTTGTGTTCTTCGTGGCCTTTGCGGTTCAAGGTGTATTCGCATCGTGTGGCCTTCAGCGATTTTCCGCAGAGGCGCTCCCGGCCATGTCCGTCGAGGTGGCGAGCTGCTGTTTGCGAATGAGCTCTATCGGCTCGATGGGAGCGGGTGTAAAGCAGAGCGCGAACATAATCACGGCGAAGGCGGCGAAAAGCTTGCGAGTGCGATCGAGCGCATGCGTGCTCGTCCATGGTCGGTGGATGGCGCCAGCCGAACATCCGGAGCATCAACAGCATCACGATGGTCCACACCAGCCAGCTCCGGTAGAAATACGTGAGAACCAGTGCGACGCCGATCATGGCTCGCGTCACATGCCTGGAATTGCTGCCTAGAACGGCGTAGGAAATGTGCCCGCCGTCCAGCTGGCCAATCGGGAACAGGTTGAGAGCGGTTGCCAGAAGACCGAACCAGGCCGCAAACGCAACGGGATGGAGGTTCAGTGAATAGCCGTCTGGCGGAGTGCCCCACAACACGGTCGAAAAAGCTTGAACAGCAGCGGCTCGCCGAGCTCGAAGAGGGGCACGTTGGTTGGAACGCGCACACGACGTGCGACATCGCCAGCCCGAAAACAGCGCGGGGACAGCTACCAGGAACCCGGCAATCGGTCCGGCGATGCCGATGTCGAACAACATCCGCTTCGAAGGAATCGGCTCACGGATGCGAATGAACGCCCCCATCGTGCCGGTAAGGAGAACGGGGCATTGGAATGAAAAACGGAAGAGAAGCATCGACGTCATAATACCGGCATGCCAGGTAGTGGCCCATTTCGTGGCAGCCGAGGATCCCGAGGATCGTGAGTGCGCTACCACAGGCCCCTATGAGCCAGGCAGTTGTCGATAGATTCGGGAGGCGTTCTGAGAAGTCGCTGAGGAAGCTTGCATAGTGGTTTGCTCCAGCCCAGGTCGTGAAGACGACGGTCAGGAGGAACAAGCTCACGTGCAGCCAGACGCGGTCCTGAAACTTGGGCGGTCGCACTCCAATCGCCGACAGGAGACGTCAGCGCTCCGAGTTCTTCGGGAGAGAGATCCAAGGGTCCGTCAGCCGATGTTCTGGAGATCCTTGCCTGGTTTGAAGCGGATTGTTCGGCCTGGCGGAATCCGGACTTCTTTGCCAGTCGCGAGGGTTGCGGCTGATGCCGCGCTTGCGCGGCTTTACCTGAAAGACCCCAAACCCGCGCAGCTCGATTCGTTCGCCGCGCTGCATGGAGGTTCGCATCGCATCGAAGACAGCATCGACGGCCACCTCAGCTTTGACCTTGGTGATGTCCGCGATTTTCGATACCTCGTTGACGATGTCGACCTTGATCATGCTTAGGGTCTCCTGAAATCTTGTAACTACTATAAATAGCGATACTTACGCTGTCAAGACGAAGGCTAAATAGCTTTGAAGGCATTACCGACAGTCGCGCTGGTGGGCCGGCCCAACGTCGGCAAGTCAACGCTCTTCAACCGGATCTCAGGCTCCCGGCGCGCGATCGTGGCGCCCGTTGCCGGCACGACGCGCGACGCACTCGGTCGCCCCGTCACGTGGCGGAACGTTTCTTTCGAACTGTTCGATACGGGAGGTCTCTTTGGGGCCAGTGAGGATCCTTTGCACGAGCTCGTTGTCCGCCAGGGCCAACGAGCGATCGCGCGGCCGATCTGTTGGTTCTGGTCATCGACGGGCGCGAAGGATTGGTTCCCGCGGATCAGATGATTGTGGCCGACCTGCGGCAGACCGGGCATCCGGTGATTGTGGCCATCAACAAGACTGACGACAAACGCGCGCAGGACGCATCCCTCGAGGTCTACCGGCTCGGTTTCGACCCGGTGCTGGAAATCTCGGCCGAGCACGGGCAGGGCGTGGCGGACTTGCTCGACGAGATCGTGAAGAAGCTGGAGATGGTCGGTTTCAGACCAGGGAGTGGCACGCCTGCCGAGCTCGTCGGGCCCTGGCCTCCAAGCCGCAGATCCTCCGGCCAACAATCGTCGCTATCGTTGGCCGTCCGAATGTCGGCAAGTCTTCACTCGTGAACCGCCTCCTCAGCGAAGAACGGGTTCTGGTCAGCGACATGCCAGGAACTACACGCGACGTCGTCGATTCGCCGCTCGTGTGGCACCGGCGTCGCTTCCGGATCGTGGACACCGCCGGGATGCGTCGGGCGGGTCGCGTTGGTCGCGGCGGCCCGGTGGAGATGGTGAGTGTCCTGGGCGCAAAGCGAGCCATCAAGGATGCCGACGTCGTTGCCCTCATCGTGGACGCGAGCAGCGGATCGTGGACCAGGATGCGGCGATAGGCGGTGCCGCCGATAGTGCCGGGCGGGGCATCGTCGTGATCGCCAATAAATGGGATCTGGTGAAGAGCCGGGGCGAGAAGTTCGTGGAGACGTTCGATGACGAGGTCCGGCGACGGATGAAGTTCCTCGAGTATGCCCCCATCCTGCACATCTCCGCCCTCACCGGCGAGCGCGCTCCGAGAGTTCTGGAGACCATCGATCGGATCGCGGCATCGCGGCGCACGCGCATCCCAACGCCCGCGTTGAACAAATTCATTGAAGCGGTGACAGCCGCCAATCCTCCCGTCAGCCCCGGTCGCAAGCACGTCCGGATTCTTTATGCTGCCCAGACCGGGATCGCACCGCCGTCATTTCGTGTTTTTTACCAACGTCGCCACCACATTTCATTTTTCTTATCAGCGTTATCTTGCCAATCAACTGCGCGAACATTTCGACTTTTTCGGCACGCCGATCACGATGCGCGTGCGCCGGCGCGAGAAGCGATCCAGACGCTCGGGCCGGTCCAAAGAAACCGGAATAGCTCCGGTCAAACGCGGATCTGCGCATGCTATACTCGTCGAAATTCCCCAAGAATGGCCGAAAATTCAGGACAAATTGAGATTCCGAAGCGCGCCTTGTTTCGCGCGGCTGAGGTCTGCGATCTGCTGAAGGTGCAGCCGGCATGTGCTGCGCACCTGGGAGAGCGAGTTCCCGGAGTTGGGGGTCGCGAAGACTTCCGGCGGTCCCCGGGTTTACCGGCGGACAGACGTCGAGCAAGTGATGCGGATCCAACATCTGCTCCTGGTCGAAGGCCTGACGCTGGCCGGCGCCCGCCGCCGCCTGGAAGAGGAGGCGGCGCCCGTGGCCGGCCGGCATGCCGCTCGAACAACTCATGGGGCGAAACGCCCGCGACCGTTTGACCCAGGTCAAACGCGGTCTGCACGCGATCCCGGAGCTTCTGGCGGCGAGAGATCATGGCACCGAGCGTCCGATGAGCCGTTCCAAACCGCGTCGGCCTCACGCCGGCCTGCCGCTCGAGGGCGGGTCGAGAAGAGTAAGACTGCGGGGCGGCGGTCGCCTGCGCGCCGGAAGCGCCTCGAGCTAACTCAATCTGATCGCCATCCGTCCGTGAATCTTCACCTCGAGGGCATAATCGGCCTATCGGGACGTAGCGCAGCCTGGCTAGCGCACCAGACTGGGGGTCTGGGGGCCGCGGGTTCGAATCCCGCCGTCCCGACCAACTTCCTGCCGGACGTCCTTCGAGTCTCCCAGCCGTGTGAGATTGTTCGCGACGCGATATGGCCACGATGTCCCAGGTGCCTTGGGCCGCTGACCGGAACATCATCGATGCCCGCGTGGACTCGGTTCGACGCGTCGCCGACGCGATCTCGACGCTCGGCATCGGCGGCGATCGCGGGCGTGCTCATGTGCTTCGTGATTGAAGAGCGTCCAGCGGCCGCGCTCGGCTGTTGGCGGCAGCGGCGCTCGGCGCCGTTCTCGCCAATGCGGTGCGCGGCGCGGTCGGCCGCAAGTCCTGGATGACGTTGGGTTCGCTTGAAGGGCTCGCGTCAGTCCCCGACGATCCATCCGTCCCGAAGGTTGATGATCCGGGTTCCGCATGACGCATTGACTTCCGAGTGCGTCACCTGGAGGATCGTGGTTCCTCGCCTCGTTCAACGTCACGAAACAAGTCCATGATCTCTTTGCCTTGGGCTGAATGCAGATTGCCCGTCGGCTCGTCGGCGAGAAGCACTTGAGATTGGCAATCACGGCGCGCGCCACGCCAACCAGCTGCTGCTGTCCCCTGAAAGCTGGTTCGGGATACAGATCTTTCTTGCCGACGATCTGAAAACGGTCCAGCACGTCGGCGACCATGCTCTGACGATCCTTGCGACTCGACGTTTCGATACGAAAGAGGAATCTCCAGATTCTCGTAGACGGTCAGGTTGTCGAGCAGAGTGATAACTCTGGAACACGAAGCCGATGTGCTTCTTGTGAAGCTCGGCGCGCTGCTTCGGCGTTCAGGCGATGGACTGGTTGGTCCATGAAGTAGTACTCGCCGGACCAGGCGCTGTCGTGCATCCCGAGGATGTGCAGGAGCGTTGACTTTCCCGGCACCCGACGGACCCATGATGGAAACGAACTCGCCTTCCTTGATGTCGAGATCGATCCGGCGCAAGACGTAACGTCCGACCGACGCCGTGCGGATACGACTCTCGACATTCCGCAGAGAGACGAGCATTCAGGGGTCTGAACTCAGTTGCCAGAACTCCATCGGTTCCTCGACGACGCGGCCGTCGAACAGATGGATGCTGCGGTCCGCGTGCCGCGCGTAGCGGGGATCGTGCGTGACCATGCAGATGGTGGCGCCGCTCTGGTGCAGCTCGCGCAGCAGATCCATCACCGCTTCGCCGCTCTTCGAGTCGAGGTTGCCGGTCGGCTCGTCGGCGAGCAGGATCGAGCGGCTCGCCGGCGACCGCCCGCGCCACGGCCACGCGCTGCTGCTGACCGCCCGACAGCTGGCTGGGCAGGTGCTTCGGCGCGATGCGCCATGCCGACCCGTTCGAGCGCCGCCGTGACGCGCTGCTTGCGCTCGGCGGCCTGCATGCCGCGATAGGTGAGCGGCAGCTCGACGTTCTCGAACACCGGTGAGATCGCCGATGAGATTGAAGCTCTGAAAGATGAAGCCGATCTCGCGATTGCGGACGCGCGCGCGCTCGGAGCCGCGGAGCTCGGCGACCGGCCGTCCGTTGAGCTGGTAAGTGACCTTCGGTCGGCGAGTCGAGCAGGCCGAGAATCGACAGCAGCGTCGACTTGCCGCAGCCCGAGGGACCGGCGATGGCGATGTACTCGCCCCTGGCCGATTTCGATTTGGATGCCCGACAGGGCGTGCGTCTCGACTTCGTCGGTCAGGAACACTTTGGTGACTCCGTCCAGCTTGATGAGCGGGCCGTTCGTTCTCGGTCATCTTGCGGTCTCCTTCACATCAAGCGCACGCGATCGTAGGAGTCCCACGCGGACATGTCCGACAGAATTACCTGGTCGTCAACCTTCGAGCCCCGACAGCACTTCGACCTGATTCACCGAGTTGCGTCCCAGCTTGACCTGCACCCGGTGGCGCCGCTTCCGTCCTGATCCACCTTGAACAAGCCGACCGATGCTTTGTTCCTGCCCGAACGTAGGGCGTCCGACGTACAGGACGTCCGCGAGGCGCTCGAGCTCGATGGTGCCGTCGACACTCAGGTCGGGAACCGCGCCCTTCGGCAGTTCGCTCAGGCAGCGACACGTCAACGGTGCGCGTTCCGTTCTGGCACGGACGGATCGATTCGAGCTGACTCGACCTTCGACGACGCCGTTGCGCGTGTCGATCTGGGCGAGCTGTCCGATCTGGATGTCCTTGGCTTGGGTCTCCGCGATCTTGAGCTCGGCCTTCAGGAATTGACGGACTGGCGACTCGCGCCAGATTGCTTCCAGGTGCGACTTGCTGCCCGACCTCGACTGGAACCAGCTGCAGCATGCCCGAGAATCCAGCGCGAACCTTCAATTCGTCGCACTGCCGCCTTCTTCAGCTGAAGGATTGCGCGAGTCTGATCCAGGTCGGATTGCTGGACGGCCAGGCGCGCCCGCATCGACTCTTCGCTGCTGGGCCATGGCTGCTGTTTGGCGATCTCGGCTTCGAATCGCAGGCTGCTCGGCATCGATCCTTCGATTGCCTGAGCACCAGATCGGAGACCAGCTGGTCCTTCGCCAGCGCCTCGTTCATCTGGGCTTGCATCTTGGCTTTGTTGTATTCCGGCTTCGACGGTCGCAGAGGCGGCTCGTTGTTGAAGCTGATCGTTCTGCAGCTGGACGCGGAGGTTAGCTGACTCGCTTCAGCCGACTTGAGTTTCAACTCGGCATCCTCCAGCTCCTGCCGGAGCTGAGGGATTGGTGAGTTCGAGAATGACTGTCGGCTGACGGACGATGCCCGGCCGCAGCACGATGCGTTCGACTCGGCCCTGGGTGGTGGCTGGAATCCAGCGGATGTCTTCCGGCAAGCCAGCGCCCCAATCCTCGCACCTGACGCAGCATCGGACTGCGCTCTGACTGTGTCCCGCCAGACCGTCGCCGCCTCCACGGTCAGGGCTGCGGGCTTGAGGCGGGACACGCCAGAGTCGTCATCAGGAGCACGGCGACCAGAGCGGCACGCTGAGCATAGACCCTTGCTTGATCCGCTTTTTCCCGGAGATTCGAGGGGACGCGCTATATCCATGAGCGGTTGTGGGTTTCGCAGACGCGAAATCTGGCGAAACGTTCGGGTTCTACGACGTATTTTCTGGTGGTCGGTTGGTTTCTGGACAACTCCGCCGTACTTCGCGGCCGCAAAGGCCACAGCCGAGGCCGCAAGAACACTGCCACCACGCCCGCCGGTCCGATACAAAGAAATGCCCCAGAGACGCGCTCTTTCGATGTCCTTCAGGCTACGCGCCCCCGGCGGGGTGAAAGATGACCGATAGCGCCGTGCCCACGACGCGCTGACCGGTCGGCGGAGCAGCGCCTCGACTCGCACCGGGCAGCCGCCGAGCAGCGCGTCGCCGAGCTGTTCGAGTACGCCCACCTGGGCATCTGCGTGACGACACCTGACGGCACCTCCGGTTCACCTGCAACCCCGCGCCTTCGTCCGCATGCTTGGTTTCGCGTCAAATGATGAGGCGATCGGCACCAACATGGCCTCTCGCTCTACGTCGATGCCAGGAACGCGAAGATCGTCGACGAGCTCAGGCGCCAGAAATGGCTGGAAACTACCCGGCCCGTCTCCGCCGGAAAGATGGCACTCTGGTCCACGCGCTCACCAGCGTGGCGGGGCAGTTCGATGCCGGCGTACAACCTCGTGGAGATTCGCGGCTACCGCTCGACGTGACGGCGAGCGTCGAAGCAGGCCGCGCTCCAGGAACGCCAGGGCCTCTTCCATGCCGTGTTCTTCGGCGCCTCGGACGCGCTGCTGATTCTCGACGATCAGCGGGTTGTCACCGAAGCCAACCCAGCAGCTGGCACGCTATCCGGAGTAGCCACCAGCGCGAGTTGATTGGGGAGTCGCTCGATCACCTGTTCGTCGAAGCGCGCGAGTCGCTGGCTTCTCGGATGGCGAGAGCCGATGATCGCCCTGCAGCGAGGCGCAACATCGTGTGAACGGGCCCGCTGAGCCCGCGGATCGTCGAAATGCAGCTTTTGCGCCACGCGTTCACGAGTCCCGACGATCTTCGCATTGCCTCGCGACATTACCGCATCGTCGGATGCTCCGAAGACCGGCTTGACGCGAGGCCGCTAAGATCGAAAGCGTCGGGCGCCTCGCATGCGGCATCGCACACGACTTCAACACCACCTCCTGACGGCCATCCTCGGTTAGTACGGAACTGCTGCTCGGCCGACGCCTTCCCGGTGATCCCGAACGCGAGATGACCTCGTGGAGATTCAGAAGGCAGGGCAACGAGCGTCGGCGCTGACGCAACAGCTGCTGGCTTTCGGTCGCAAACAGATCCTGCAGCCACGAAGAACTCGATCCCAACCGGACCGTGATGGGCTTGCAGCCCGATGCTCAAGCGGGTTCTGCGCGAAGACATCGTCCTCAACATCTGTTTATCTCCGACGCCGGCCGCTGTGACGGTCGATCCCAATCAGATCGAACAGTCCATTCTCAATCTCGTTCTGAACGCACGCGATGCCATGCGCCATGGGCGGGTCGGTGCACATCGAGGTGGCAGTCGCCGCCCGCCTGTCGGCAGAAGAGATGCTGCGGAGATCGCCGGCCGCGGCAGGCGCCACACGTCAGCCTTCCGCGTCGCCTGATACACGGAGTTGGCATTTCACCCGAGGCTCGCGCTCACTTGTTCGAGCCCTTCTTCACGACAAAGAGATCCTGGCGGCAGCTGGGCTCGGCCTGGCTTCGGTTCAGCCCGGCCTCGCATCAGAGCGGCGGCTTCATCGTCGTCGACAGTCCCGCGTCGGGGGCAGCACTTTCACGCTGTACTTTCCGGCGGCGGCTGAAGCTATTCAATCTGTCACGCCTGAGCCCGGAGTTCGCCGAAGCGCCGGAGACGATTCTGCTGGTCGAGGATGAGGATTCAGTTCGCGTCATCGTCGGCGCCGTAGCTTCGGCGGCAGGGGTATCAGGTGCTCGAGGCGGCAGCGGCGACCGGTGCGGTTGAAATCTTTGCGCAGCACGCCGATTCGATCGACCTGTTGCTGACGAGACGTCGTCATGCCGGGTATGAACGGCCCGGCTCTGGCGCAACGCCTCGCTGGTGAGAAGCGGGACTTACGAGTCCCTTCATGTCGGGGTATGCGGACAATTCTTCGCCCGTATTGAATAAGCCAAACGTCGCGTTCTTGCCAAAGCCGTTTCAAGCGTCTGGCGTTGACGACCGCTGTCCGGAACTTCTGGATCGGCCCCGAGGCTGAGGAATGAACGAAAGGAGTAGATGTGGCTGGAAGCGATCTCGGTGTTCTCGCGCGTGCAACGTCTAACGTCGCGGACTCGACAGAACCGCCGCCATCTGAAGTCAAGAAGGCGTCGCCCAGGGGCAGCAATGTCCTGGTCGCTTACGACGATGAGGAGCCCGTGCGAAAGTTTGTCGAGCTGAGTGCTCAGGGATGCGGGCTACAAGACGCAGCGATGGCTGGCGACGGACTGGAAGCATTGGAAGTGGCGGCGAAGCTCGACAGGTTGGACATCCTGGTCACGGACGTGATGATGCCGCAGATGGCCAGCAGCGAGCTGGCTCGTCGACTCAGGCAGAGTCAGCCGACACTCAAAAGTGCTCTACCTCACAGGCTATGCGGACAACCTGTTCAAGGAAAAAGGTGACGCTCTGGGAGGACGAGGCGTACTCTGACAAGCCGTGCATCAAGAGCCTGCTCGAAGCCGTATCGCTGCTCGTTGTTTGGGAGTTTCGAGGCCCCTCGAGAGCTCAACGCTGAAATAGAACCGGAAGACCCGCGACGTTACCCGCCGCGCGTGGTGCATCTCGAGGTGAGGGTCCTTCCGTAAGGCGCCTTTATCGGAACGAACGAATGGCGTTCTTCAGACGAAAGACGCTCTTCCGCTCCACGATCGGTTCGAGTCCGCCAACCTTCCCGAATCAGATCCCTCAAATCGCTGGCAGTGGCCCCCTGCCGTAACGGCGCCCGAAGGTCGATTCCGTGCGTGGCATACAGGCTGAAGCATCCCACATTCCGTCGGCAGTGAGCCGGCTGGCGATCGCAGCTCGAGCAGAAAGGCTCGGTCGTCGAGGCGATGATTCCGAAGATCGTGCTATCCGGTAACGAAAAGCGTTCCGCGCTGGTGCGGACGTCGCTTCGCGGAGTGGTCTCGACGGCGCCAGTAGTGACGCGCTTAACACCTCCAGCATTTCCGCCCGCGACACGACGCGATTCGGCGTCCAGCGAGTCGCACCGCCGATCGTCCATAATATCGATAAGCGCATCTCGGCGTTCACGGTCTTCGCGTGCTCTGATCAGGGTCGATCAATTCGTCGTCGTTGGTGCCGCGAATGACGACGGCGTCGATCTCGAGACGTTAGCGCGTAGCACGATAGGCAGCCTCAACCCCCTCTGCGGATCCGGTGACCGGCTCGAGAATTCGAGCGGCAGAAAGCGCGTGGAGAGCCGCCTCGAAACGATCCGCGCGCAGGTGCTGTCGAGGCACACGGCGAGGCGGCCGAGCCCCCGCATCCTTCAGGGCGTGCCCAGACCTCGTCCAGTAGAAAGCGAAAGCGCCGCCATCTGTGGTTCAATTCCGCGAGATCCTTCCAGCCCGGGCTTTCCGGCCAGGAGGACTTCGGACGAGCGTCGGAGAGATCGCGGCGAAGCACAGCGCGCTCTTCCACCGGTCACGGCAGCATCCTTTCGTCCACGCCGAGTGGAGACGAACACATCGATCAAGAAGGCGCTGATCTTCTCTCGAAATGGTAGTACGCTCGCGCGGAAGCCAGATGGCCCCGGCTTCGGGCATGCAGCTAATATCGCAGCGGAGGTTGCAGCGGTCAGTGACGGACAACCGCAGCAGTCCGGCAACGGTCGCTGAAGGCGTCTTTCATGCGCCACGCCAACACGATGATATGGTCAAGAGGTAAATGAGGCGGCAGCACGAGCAGAGGTATGGGGCTGGAAGCAAAGAAAAGAGGGAGGGCGAGAGTGGCACGCTGACGCCACCGCGGTAAAGGATCGACAGGCGAGTGCTAAACTGGTCAAACAAAATCATGCGTACGCCCGCTTGCGAACCGCGCGTTGAACTACCGGGCAAATTGTCGCACCGCACGAGGTAGCGCAGAATTCATCTCCGTCACGGTAAAAGGTTTCAGATGTGATAGTTGCAGCGGCGAAATCAGCGTCTGTGCAAGTCATAGTAAGTAAGTATCCTTCTGAGACCCCACCCAGCAGAACTCCAGGAGAGGTTTCCCGCAGGCGAGATGGCGAAATGCTGGACTCCTTTTCCTGATCCCCGGCAGCTCCCATCAGCATGTCGGCGGTCGTATTTTCCGGGCCTGTTCATCTTGTAGTCGCCGTGGAACGCCGTGACGTGCCAGGGATAGTAGGAGCGACGCCTGGCCACGAACGATGTGAGCCGCGTAGATCTCGCCGCTGAGGAATCGTTGAAGCCCGGATGAAGCAGGGTCACGATTTCGAGCCAGAAACCCATCGGGCAGTCCCGCGACCGTATGAGAATGGGATCGATCCGGCCGCCCAGCTGACGATAGTGCCGGTCGCTCGAAGTTTTGAGTGTCGACCTTGTAGAGGTCAACCCATGGGCGAAGATATTCGAGCACGCGGGGTAAAGGTGCCATTCGACACCGAACGCCGGTCGTACAGACCCGCGGCCTTGGCTTCCTTGAAGACGGCCACGCGCCTATCTGCTCGTGATCAGGGGCTCGTTATAAGCTGACCACGGCAGCCAACTAAGACGATCGCGTCTTTGACGAGCAGCTCGGGACGAGCTTCGAGGTGGCGGTGCCACCGCAGCCGGGTCGCGGCGAGCTTGAGATCACCCAGCGCTCTGGCAATACGCGCAGCGCAAACTCGCACCGAGCATGCCGCAGCTGGCAAGCGCCCCGGGATGCGCGTGAAAGAAGGGCTTTTCACTGGATCGCACTGCACTCCACCGACGTAGCCCCACGGCACGCAGCAGCGTCCATTCTTGTTGAATCGGACCTGCAGACGCCAATGGCGCCATCGGGAAGCGGACAACAGTGGCCGCCGCGAGCAGCGCAATTGCAGTCGTCAGGCAGCGTTCGCATCAGGTCGCCGTCGTCGCGGGTTTTCGCGGGCCAGGAGATCAGCAGGGAGGCCACTCGATCAATACGCATGATCTGGACTGCAAATTGCTGACGTTTGGTCTTCCGCGAGCTGTCTGGCTGCTGAGTGGTGAGTCTTGCGACCGATGCCGGCGAAGCGAGGCGATCTATCCGCTTTTGCCGTTCTTTCTGACTCGCGTCCTCAACGCCAACGCCGTCTCGCTCGGGATCGTCGAAGGGGGCCGCGGAGGCGGCAAACAGTCTCCTCAAGATCGCGTCAGGCCGGATGGCCGATCGGTCACCGTCGAAGCGGCCACTCGTCCTGTTCGGGCTACGGTATCTCGTCGGCTGTCAGGCCGCTGATCGCGCCTAGCGACTTCGTGGAGTCCAGGTTTTCACGGTCCGCGTGTTCGATCGTGCGTGAAGCGAATCTCGCGGAGCGCCGCGTGATGCGATGCTCGCCACCCGGGCCGAGCCAACAACCCGGGAAAGTGTATGGATTCCATCGCGCGATGGACCACATGGGCGCGGTCATCGGTCCAGCATTTGCCAGCCTGTTTCGTTGTTCTTTCCCGATCGGTATCGAACGCTGTTCGCGCTCACGATTATTCCGGGCACGATCGCGGTACTGCTGATTCTGCTCGTTCCTCGAACCCTGACGCTCATCCCAAGCACCCAGAGCACCCTAGTGCACCAAGAGCACCCCGGGCACCAGTGCACCGTTTGTCGCACGCTTCTACGCATTCATGATGCGTGTTGGACCCTGTTTGCCCTCGGCAACTCAACAGACGGCGTTTCTCCTGTTGAAGCTGACCGACGCCGCTGGAAGTGTTCGCCGGCTTCATCCCAGCTGATGTGGGCCGCGCTGCGCGTTGTCAAGGCCGCTGTGTCCGTCGTTGGAGGCAGTTGGTCGGATCGAATCGGCCGCAGAGCGGTGATTGCTACCGGGTGGTTGATCCAGTGCCGTGGTCTATGCCGGGTTTGCTGACGAGCACGCAGTCTGACGGGGCTTCTCGCTTGGTTCATGATTTATGGTTTCTATTTCGATTCGCCGGGGGACTCAAAAAGCGCTCGTCGCTGACTCTTAGTTCCCCTGTCAGTCGCCAGATGCACCCGCTCTTTGCGCAGCTATCAGCAAGCGGTCGTTGGGGCTTCGGTAGGCTGTTTTTCGCCAGGTGGACCAGCTGGGAACCGTATGAGGTCGCGGCGCCAGCGCCGCGCCTGGATCGTGCCATCAGCCAGTTTGCGCCGCTTCGCGACGCTTTCGGCGTTGTTCGAAACGGTCGGACTTCCGCGCAGCCACACCGTACATGAGGTAGAGGTGCCGTGGAACCTGACCCGCGTGGATGCTGACCGCTGACTATAATCCGCATGAAACGAATCCTGGTCGACCAATCGACGATTTGGGCTACCGATCGCGATGGCATTTCTCGGAATACTGCCAGAAGCGCCTGCAACCCTTGGGGCGCGATCGCCGGCCGAAAGAGCGCTGCGTTCCGACAGCAGGCGGAGCGCTGACTGTCGCCGCGCCACCTTCCTGGCAGATCCGGTTCAGGCTCGAGGAGATCTGCCGACCGAGTGTTAGCCGTCGACGGGACGCCGACCGACTGTGCGAACATCGCCGTCACGCAGGTCTACAAAGGCACTTCCCAGATCTCGGTTCCCGGAATCAACAAAGGCTGCGCAACCTGGGCGATGACGCGTGACGCGTGGTTCGCCGGAACGGTGGCAGGTGCCCTCGAAGGCCGCTTCGGTCTCGGCGTGCAGCGGCGTTGCCGCTCTGCCTCTGAGCGACGCGTGGGAGCATGACGCGCGGACCGTCTGCTTCGCCGCACGCGACCTGGTATGGCTGGTGGATATCGTAGTCGCTGCGCCTGACGCTTTAAACATCGCGCTGGCCGAACGCCAGCGGCTATCGCGCCGGTCTGTAAGTCGCGATGGCGCAACCACGCGCGCGCCCGCTGTTGAGCGCTGATCCCGGTGGAGCCGGAGTGTGGTTATAGAAAGTGGATTTAGCAAAGAGAGTCTGGTGGAACCATGATTGATCTGCTCTGATCACACAGGCTGCGGCAGAGGAAAAGAGGTGGATATAAACCCAAGACTCCCTCAATCCTGATCATGGTCATGCAAAAGTTTGAGTCATTAGAAACTGGTGGTTGCGCAGGATGAGCCGGCTCATCAGGTCGCTTGAGGAATGTGGAGGTCAAAACTCCTACACAAATGATCTTGATCGCCGGGAAGTTGAATCCAGGGGAAATCAAACCTGCTCAAAGTGCTCCAGTCTGTGGTAGACACTGGAGTTCAACTGAGAGTTTTGAGTTCAGAACCTCGCCCAACTGAATTTCTCTGTGATTTCCCTTTATGAACCCACAAAGCGACTGAAGTCTGGTTACAAACATCAGCTTCATCAGGACGAGCCCCGGTCTGAGTGGTCAGACTCGGTCCATTTCAACCTGACCAGCCTGATACTTCGTCGGTCGTCGATCAATCGTATCCCACGATCTTCTGATAGCGGCACTCTGAGATTTCGCACCACGGAGAATCAGTTTGCTGATAGAGGTACGGCTGGCGTGAAGGTCATCAAACAGATGATTTACGCGATAGTCCCGATCAAAGCGAAAAATGAAGAGCTTCCAGTTCTGCATGTAATGGTGAGCTGGTAATATAGCTTTTAACGTGCCTCCAGTTCGGATCCAAAGAAAGCTTCCGTCACATCCTGATTGTCGTTTCAGGACTTTTCGAGATCACGCTGTCCACTGAGAGCTCCAGAACCCACAGAAATCTTGACAGATGGATGGATTGGCTTGTGACTAGCTTGAGAGGAACTGATTTTTCCAGCTTAAGATCTAATAGGTATTGGGGCATGGTCCGATATTTTTATATCCTGAGGAGCATATGCAGCACAAGCAAACTGATCCTGAATCCATACTCAGAAAGTGCAAAAAGCAGTCTGAAGAAAGAGCAAAGTGAAGCTGCCAGAATGCTGGAAGATATTCGACTTCAGATATCCCAGAGGAGCTTCCCACCAGTAGCTGTGCACGCGATATCAGCCGGACGTCCCTCCTTGATTCTGGCGGAAATTGAGGTATATGGTCAACGATATCGCAATCAAACTGATCCGCAGTTGATCGATCGAGCTTCCGGAATAGCTTTGAAGCGTTTTTAATCGGATATCAAAGGACGGTCAACCGGATGAAAAAGAAGTTAAATGACGGCGAACACGTTTGTGCGGACTGGCAATCTGAATGATGGCAAACACATGATACTTCATCACCGGACACCCGAGAACCGATACGCTAGAAGCACCGCCGTCGGGGTGACAGGCGCAGCGCGAAAATATCGCCTTCGGTCTCACTTGCAGCGGATCTACTCTTGATGAGCTATTATTATTAACTATCACACAGAAGTCGTGTAATATAATAAATGTTAATAAGGCGAGTTTCTGACCGCTTATCCTCTGATATCTGTTCCTATGTTTGAGGAATGCAGAGCACGTCCAGAAAGATCAAAGTGAGGTCTGATCTCAGGATGCGTGGTGTCGCGATGATTCTTTAGGTTTGATCCAGTAACGATCTGACTCAACGCCTCCACCTTCGACTGAACTGAGCTTATGGCGCAGATCCGGCAGCGCCTGAGCGCCGAAGCGGGCACGGACCAGCGCTGCGCTTCCCATCCGGCGCTCGGTCCGACTGAAGCCCCACGCACTCGACGTCCGCGTGGAAATCAATCCGAGTGCATTGGTTCCACCGGAGCCGACGACACGAGCGTCCAGTTACTCGGTCTGAAGACGCGCAGCGCCGGGAGTTTCAGCGCGCAAGGGCCCGAACTCGACCGCGCCGTAGCATGACCTGGGATGCAGATCTCCGTTTCGCCGCACTCCCGGATGTGGAACCACCACTCCTTTCGAGGGAAGCAGATCGAACGCGGTCCAGGAAGCGCTGAACGCAAACAGCGTTCCGCTGAACGCGTAACGCGCGCTGCTGACGCTGAGTTCGCGTCAGGGCATGGCGTGATCTGTGTTCCCCGCTTGGGAGAAGTCCGACCCGACTCGCAATTCTGCGTGTTACGACTCGACGTTCGACATTTGGCACAAATTGGTATTCCAACGCTCTCGCCTCAAGAAGGACGCAGTATCGACACGGCATCGCTGACTTGATGGCTTCATCTGACCAGCAACATTTTTTCTCGTCCATGCTCACTTGCTGATCCTCGCGCAAGCTGTTCGCGAACTGATCTTGGCGAATCGGCTCTGATCGCCCAACGTGCCAGTTGATCAATCGCCCAGCGATGCCGTCCCGATCGTCAGCCGACGTTCCGGCGCGATGAATTCCGTGCCGCGGACCCAGAGCCTGGCATCGCCTGGAAGCCGTAGGTAGATCGCGCGCGCGACGCTGAGACCCGGAACGGCATGATGGTCCCAGGCCGCCCGTTGCGCTAGATCGTCGAGCTGGGCATGCGCGCTCGAGCCTCCCGCGAAACGCTGCGCCCATTGCACTAAGTGCCCGGTTGCCGCGAGTAGAGCTGCTCTTGAAAGCTGTTACACCTTGCGTACGGTGGCAACGAGCGTGGCTTGTCCCAGGCCGTCCGGATAACGGCACCAGGGACGAAGTGATCCACCTGACTCTGCGCAGGCTCCTGAATTCCGGGTGTCGCAATAGAAGCACCGCCGGTTCTGAACCCCCAAAGCCCCGCTCTCAACTGGCGGTTTGTGTTCGTGGTCTGCGCCGAACAGAAACAGCTTCTAGTTGAGACTGCCGATTGAGTGAGGCGACCATCGCCGCTGATCAGCGGCCGTGGACAGACCGGCCGTAAGAGCCGGCGAGTTCAGACACACCACCGGGCTTCAGCAACACACGGTTGTCAAAATTGCTGGCCTCGCCAGCTTGATCGAGTTATCTCGCGCTGCTCGATGTCCTGATCCCAACAGATCTCATAGATAAACGGCCGCTGCGACCTTCCCATGATCTGCAGCCCGGCAGCGGCATCTCGATCAGCTTCCACTCGACGAGCCTCGCAAGTCGCTCCTGCGCGCGCCGGGGGGCCGCTCGGCGCGACTCCCAGCGTGGAACGCTCGGATCCCGCGCGTGTCGCTCACGAAAGCGCTGGCGGAAATGATCTCGCCTGCCGGGTGAGTGTTTTGTCTGAGCACAGCCGCTGGTGCATGAACTGCGGAATGGCACAGCGTGGGGCCGAACTAGATCTCGGAGACCTCTGGTCCGCGAGCTCATGCAGTCGTCACCGAAGTCGGTGGAGCACCGAGGCCTGCGTGCGCTCAAGGCGCGAAACGTCGATGAGCGAGCGAGCGACCGCGACTTGTAGGTGGCGGTATGGCGGCCTCATCAATCAGTTCCAGCACTTTTCGTGCGAATCAATCGCGCCGCGCTGTTCGCCACCGGTCACCGTCCCTTCCAAATATGCGGCCCGCGCGGGAATGATCCAGCGGATACCGCCGCGCGTCGCGGACGTCGACCTTGATAGCGCGGAATCACGAGCTGAAGCGTGGGCGACCGTCATCCCAGCCATCGCCGACGATGCTGATGCCGTGTTTCGGTCTCATCGGCGTCCGCCTCGATGTGCCGCCGAACGGATGACATCGCCCACGCCCGGAAACCGCGGTCCTCCTTGGGTGTTAGCGCGAGGAAATCGGACCCGTGCCGGCGTGGGACTACCAGGCAATGGCCAGGACTCAATGGGAACGCGTCGAGAGAGGCGACAGCCAGATCACAGCAACACGTAACCGAACGAACGGCGC
>ERZ1370068.8384-contig-7242_pt1 | contig 50615 bp, 63 predicted proteins | sample MGYA00561227_ERZ1370068 | MGnify/ENA primary metagenome ERZ1370068 (study PRJEB38410, sample SAMEA6850437) | metagenome | study: Metagenomic assessment of the ecological functions of the soil: analysis of the soil microbiota associated with the... | reverse complement strand
GTATGCTGGTTCGATTACGTATTGCTCCGCTCAACGCAGCTGGCAGCGCCGGCGGTTCCAGGTCGCATCGCACTCAGTTCGTGGGACCTGCGGCGAGCCGCGCGACCCTCGACATCGGGTGCAGCTCAAGCCGGATCGCTGCAGAGCGCTCCCCGGCGTGGTGGGCATGGACCTGGGGATGCACAAACTCGTGGCTCCGGGCTCCCGGCCGTCACCTGCGTCCAGGTCAGTTCGCTGACCCGTCTCCCGTTCGTCGATGGCGCCTTCGACACCGTCATCTGCTCGAGGTGATCGGGCACATCCGAGGGATCAGGTCCACCTGGAGGCTCGTCGCGTCATCGCACCGGGCGGTGTTGCTGATCCTGAGAACGCCCGATTACAGTCGGCGGCGATGGCTCTTCCTGGAGTGGCTCTACGGCAAGGTGTTCCCTGGACGGTACGTCAAGGAGCACATCAACCGGTACGCGTCGCGGACTCCAGCGAGAACTCGAGGGCGCTCGGTCTTCGATCGAGAACGTCCGCTACGTGGGCGGGTCGGAGATGATCTTCGCGGCCCGGGTCGCCGGCCCGACGTCAAGCGCCGCCACCGCCCGCTAAGGGAGCGGGCGCGACGGCCGGGATCAACGCCGAGGCTTTCGCCCTCGTCTCGCGGAGCTCGGTCTCCCGGATCGAGTCGGACACGACGCCCGCGCCCGTCTGAACGCTCGCGGATCCGTCCGTGATGACGACGGTCCTGATCGTGATGCAGAAGTCGAGGTCTCCCGCGAACGTCAGGTACCCAACGGCGCCGGCGGCGTAGGCGCCTCGAGCGCCGGGCGCGTGCTCGGCGATCAGCTCCATCGCCCGGCGTTTCGGCGCGCCGGTGACGGTCCCCGGCGGGGAACGTGACCGCCAGCGCATCGAAGTGGCCCACGTCGTACCGGCAGATAGCCCTCGACGGTCGAAACGATATGCATCACGCGGAGAATCGCTCCACCTGCATCAGCTCGGTGGGGCGGACGGTTCCAGTTCGGCAGACGCGCCCGAGGTCGTTGCGTGCCAGGTCGACCAGCATCGCGTGCTCGGCGCGCTCGCTCAGGATCGGCGAGCAGCTCGTGCTCCGAGCAAGCGGTCGCGCTCGTCGGAGAGGCCGCGCGGGCGGGTCCCCGCGATCGGTCGTGCGGTGACGCGCCGCCCTCCACCCGCACGAGGGGTTCGGGTGACGATCCGGCGAGCTCCATCCCCAGCATGCGCAGGTAAGAACATGTACGGCGCAGGGTTGGAGACGCGGAGACGCCGGTAGATCGAGCAGCCCACCGTCGGGTGCGGCGAAGGTGACCCGACGCGAGGGGACCGCCTGGTAGATGTCGCCCGCGAGGATGTGCTCCTTGAAGGTCGACACGATCCGCGCGGTACCGATCGTCATCCATGTTGGCCTCGCCGTCGCTCCCGCCCAGCGCCGCCGGCGCTCATCAGCAGGAGCCCGAGGCGCCGGCGGAGCTTCTCGGCCAGCTCCTCGAGCGCTTGGACCCCGTCGTCGTAGCGACCGCGCGGGACGATGCGCGACGAGCACGAGCCGCTGCCGCCAATGGTCGAAGACGACGGCCCGGTCGATCAGGAGGAACCCGATCGGTGGACAGGGCGCGTCTCGTCGGGGTGTGGCACCGGATGACCATCGAGGAGGGTCGCGGCTTCGTACGACGCGTAGCCCATCAGCCCGCCGGTGATCGGGGGCAGGCCGTCGACCCGTGGCGCGCGAAGCCGGTGAACCGCGACGCGGAGGGCTTCGCGCGGCGTCAGCCGGCGCGACGGTTTCCCGGTGGGGAGCTCCCGCGCGACCTCCTGCAGGTGGAGACCGCCGGCGTCGACCACCATGATCGCGGCAGGATCGCCAGCCACGAAGGAGTACCGACCCCATCGCCCAGAACGCTCGACCGACTCGAGCAAGATCCCGGCCCGTGCCCGGCCACGGCAGGGAACACCGAGACGGGGTCGCGACGTCCGCGAGCAGCTCGGCCCACACCGGCACGAGCGGCCAGTCCGTTGCCAGCCGGTCGAAGGTGTCCCGATCGGGCCGTACCACCAACGGGTGGTCCATCGATGCTCCTCCGGAGATGCGGAACCCCGGACCGCGCATCGGTCCGGGGCGCGCGATGGTCGCACGGGCGCGGCGCGAGCGTCAACGCGCACCTCCTCGCGTGCGATCCATGGACGAGGCGACGGCTATACTCGCGTGTCGAGGGTCGTTGCACGAGCCGGAGGTGGGCGCCCGCCCACCTTCGTTTGTAGGGGATGGTCAGGTGGACGCGGAGCCGCTGGTGCGCCCAGTCGTGGAAGGGGCTGGGCTGGAGCTGGTCGAGGTGTCGTATCACGGCGCTCGCGGTCGTCGCGTCCTTCGGGTCACGGTCGACCGGGACGGCGGGGGTCGACCTGGAGACGATCGCAACGATCTCGAGAAGCTCACCCGGCGGCTGGATCTCGAGGACTTCGGTGAAGGGGCCTACCAGCTCGAGGGTCAGCTCGCCCGGCCTGGAGCGGCCGCTGCGAACCCCGGCGCAGTTCGCACGGTGCATCGGGTGGCAGGTGGACGTCAGGACCGCGTCGCCGGTCGAGGGTTCATCGGTGCACGTCGGGACCCTGGTGGCGTCGGACGACCGGGCGATCGAGGTCGAGGTCGACGGCGTGGTACGCCGTCTCGAACGACCCCGAGATCGCGTCCGCGCGCACGGTCGTGGACTGGGCCGCAGAGTTGAAGGGAACGCACGCTTGAATGCCGAGATGATCGCGGCGCTCCGCGAGCTGGAGCGCGAGAAGGGTATCGCCTTCGACACGATCCTCCAGGGTCTGGAGGAGGCGATGGCCGCTGCGTACAAGTCGGCATGGAAGCAGGAGCATCCGGACGCGGACGACGACTTCGTCGGGTTCCGCGCAGAGATCGACCCCGAGACCGGCGAGATGCGGATGTTCCAGCAGGCAGCTCGAGGAGGTCGAGGCCGAGGACGGCGAGACCCTCGTGATGAAGGTGCTCTCCGAGGAAGAGGTCACGGTCACGGACGATTTCAAGGGGCGGATCGGCGCGCAGACGGCCAAGCAGGTGATCTTCCAGAAGCTGCGTGACGCCGAGCGCGAGATGACCTACGAAGAGTTCGCCGGGCGCGAGGGCGACGTCGTCACCGGGATCGTCCAGCAGTCCGGAACGACGCTACACGCCGCTCGACCTGGGAAGGTTGAGGCGCTCGTCCCGCAGTCCGAGCAGGTTCCGTCGGAGCCGTACCGCAAGCGGCGAGCGACTCAAGGCCTACATCACGGAGGTCCGCCGAGGGGCGAAGGGACCGCAGATCGTCGTCAGCCGCACCCACCCGGGCCTGCTGAAGAAGCTGTTCGAGCTGGAGGTGCCCGAGATCGCGGACGGGGTCGTCGAGATCAAGGCCGTCGCGCGCGAGCCGGGTCACCGGTCGAAGATCGCGGTGTGGTCCAACGAGCCCGCGGTCGATCCGGTCGGCGCGTGCGTCGGCCCCAAGGGCTCGAGGGTGCGCAACGTCGTGACGGAGCTCCGCGGCGAGAAGATCGATGTGGTGCCGTGGTCGGAGAACCCGAGCGAGTTCGTGGCCAACGCGCTCCAGCCTGCGAAGGTCCGAGAGGTGCGGGTCGATCCCGACACGCAGACCGCGCAGGTGATCGTGCCGGACTACCAGCTCTCGCTCGCGATCGGGAAAGAGGGTCAGAACGCCCGGCTCGCCGCCCGGCTCACCGGTTGGCGGATCGACATCAAGTCGGAGTCGCAGGCGACGGCCGTCCCGGAGGCTCCCGCGGGGGCCTGAGCCGGTGGACCGAGCGCCTCCGGGCCGCACGCGCTGGTGCGTCGGCCGCGGAGGGCGCTGGCGTCGCGATCGAAGGACGGCGCAGCCACCCGGTTCGCGGGAGTGCGTCGCACCACATCGCTTCGCGTGGAACGAGGAGCCGTCGCGGCGCGTTCGCTCGAACCCTCCGCTCGGGCGGGTCGGTCCGGAGGAAGCACGTAAGCTGACGAGAGGTCGTCGAAAGGGTGCAAGGGAACGGATGAGGGTTCACGAACTGGCCAAAGAGCTCGGCGTCACCAGCAAGGAACTGCTGGAGACGCTCGAGCAGATGGGCGTGAGCGGCAAGTCGGCTTCGTCGAGCGTGCCCGAGGACATCGTTCCTCGCCTGCGCGCGTCCGGCGGCAAGAGCAACCACCGCTCCGCCGAAGTCGCGCGAGGTGCTGGAGCCGCCGCCCCAGCCGCGGCGTGCGAAGCCCAAGCGTGTTGCGGCGGCGGTCAAGCCGGGCCGCACCGGCACCGGCGGCCGTTCCGGCGCCCGTCGTCGCCGAGGCGCCCGCACCGGCCCGACCCCAGGCGCGCAAGCGCGCGGCTGAGAAACCGGAGCCGCCTGCACCCTCTGGCCCCGTGCTGCAGGTCGTGCACGGCGCCACACCCCAGGTGATCGCCGAGAAGCTCGACCGATCACCCGCCGAGATCGTGAAGATCCTGTTCATGGCGGGCGAGATGGCCACCGCGACGACGTCGCTCACCGACGACGCGATCCGCGTGATCGCGGACGAACTCGGCTACACGGCCACGATCGTCGGGATCGAGGATGAGCTCAAGCTCGAGGAGCAGGAGGACGAGGCGCCGCAGGAAGGGGCGCTCGTCCCCGCGCCCCCGTGGTCACCATCATGGGCCACGTCGACCACGGCAAGACGAAGTTGCTCGATGCGATCCGGTCCACGGACGTGGTCGCCGGCGAGTTCGGAGGGATCACGCAGCACATCGGCGCCTACCAGGTGCACGCGCGCGACCGGGAGATCACGTTCATCGATACGCCGGGTCACGAGGCCTTCACCGCGATGCGTGCACGCGGCGCCGGGGTCACGGACATCGTCGTGCTGGTGGTCGCCGCCGACGACGGCGTCATGCCGCAGACGGTGGAAGCGCTCGACCACGCGAAGGCGGCCGCCGTCCCGATCATCGTCGCCGTCAACAAGATCGATAAGGACGAGGCGGACCCCAACCGCGTCCGGACGCAGATGGTCGAGCGTGGCGTCGTCCCATCCGAGTGGGGAGGGGACTACGAGTTCGTCGACGTCTCCGCCAAGTCGAACCTCAACCTCGACGCGTTGCTGGACACGATCCTCGTCGTGGCCGACCTCGAGGAGCTGAAGGGCGATCCCACCGGCCGAGCCCGTGGGACCGTCCTCGAGGCGCACCTCGACAAGGGCCGCGGGCCGGTCGCGACCGTGCTCGTGCAGAAGGGCACGATCGAGGTCGGGGATGCGTTGATCGCGGGCACGGCGTACTGCCGGATCCGCGCGATGCAGGATGAGAACGGGCGCGAGGTCGATGTCGCGGGTCCATCCAAGCCCGTGCAGATCCTCGGTTGGAGCCACGTGCCGAGCGCCGGCGACGACTTCCGCGAGGTCGACGACGAACGTGAGGCTCGTCACCTCGCGGAAGAGCGTGAGGCCAAGACGCGTCAGGCGGAGCTCGTCACGGCGAAGCGCAAGACCCTCGAGGACCTGATGCGCGAGACCGGGCGGGCCGAGGTGATCGACCTCAACGTGATCGTCAAGGCCGACGTCCAGGGGTCGGTCCAGGCGCTCGAGGATTCGCTGCTCAAGCTTCCGCAGGAAGAGGTCAGGGTCAACATCGTTCGAGCCGGTGCCGGCGGCATCACCGAGAACGACGTCACGCTCGCGATGGCGTCCGATGCCATCATCGTCGGGTTCAACGTGCGACCGTCCGCGGGGGCGCGCGGAGCTCGCCGAGGACGAAGGCGTGGACATCAGGACGTACCGGGTGATCTACGACGCGATCGACGACATCAAGGCTGCGCTGTCCGGTCTGCTGAAGCCGGAGCAACGCGAACGCATCCTCGGAGAAGCCGAGGTTCGCCAGACCTTCCGCGTGCCGAAGCTCGGGGTCGTCGCGGGCTCGTACGTCCGGAGCGGTGTGATCCGTCGCAACGCCTCCGTTCGACTGGTCCGCGACGGCGTCATCGTCTACGACGGCAAGATCGGGTCCCTGCGTCGGTTCAAGGACGATGCCGCCGAGGTCCGCGAGGGGTTCGAATGCGGGATCGGCCTCGAGAACTACCAGGACGTCAAGGAGGGGGACATCATCGAGGCCTACGAGGTCGAAGAGTTCGCCCGATCCATCTGAGCCGCCGGTGCTGGTCGCACTCGAACGCTTCGATCTGCGGATCCCCGGGTGTCGCTCGCTGAAGCAGAAGCGTCACGTCCTCACGAGTCTCACGGCCGCGCTGCGGCAGCGATTCCCGGTGAGCGTGGCCGAGGTCGACCATCAGGATCTGTGGCAGCGGACCGCGATCGCCGTCGCCGCCGTCGGTTCCGACCAGCACCACCTCCGTCGCGTGATGCACGAGGTCGAGAAGCTCGTCGAGCGGTGGGACGGGACCGAGGTGCTGGACGCCGAGCTCCAGCTCGTCTGGCCCGAGGACTGAGACGCGCCGGGTACCCTGGTCCTATGCCCCAAGGACCTCGAACGGAACGGGTCGGCGAGGGTTTCCGAGAGATCCTCGCTGAGGCGATCCAGAAGCTGAAAGACCCGAGGATCGGGTTCGTCACGGTCACCGGCGTCAAGGTGTCCCACGATCTGCAGGTCGCCTGGGTCTACTTCACCGCCTTGGGTGATGCCTCGGCGAGGGCCGGCTCGCGGGCGGCGCTGCGGTCCGCGACGCCCCACCTCCGGCGTGAGCTGGGACGGCAGATCCGGCTCAAGGTCGTCCCCGAGCTCCGGTTCGAGGAAGACGAGACGCTCGCGACCGGCGAGCGGATCGACCGGATCATCGACCAGCTGCATCACGAGGAGGGGGCTTCGCATGACGCCTGAGGACCTCGTCCGGGCCGCCGAGGTCCTGCGCGAGGCCGACCGCGTCGCGATGGCGTGCCACGTGAACCCCGACGCCGACGCGCTGGGGTCGATGCTCGGGCTCGCGCACCACCTCGTCGCGCGTGGCACCGAGGTCACGTGTTCGTTCCCCAACAACCCCCGCACCTGCCGCGATGGGCCGACATGCTCCCGGGGCTCGAGCTCCTCGTGCCGCCCAACCGGTTCCCGCGGTCACCGGGGGTGATGGTGACGTGCGACTGTGCATCGTTCGATCGGCTGGGGATGCTCGAGCCGTCGGCGACCGCGGCGAAGGAGCTGATCTGGATCGACCACCACCGGTCGAACGATGGCAGCGGCACGATCCGCCTGGTGGACCCCGACGCGTCTTCCACGTGCGAGCTGGTGGCGAGGTTGATCGACGAGATCGGCGGAGAGCTGACGCGCGGATCGGCGCTCTGCCTGTACGCCGGACTCGTCACGGACACCGGCCGGTTCCAGTACGAGGCGGTCACCTCGCAGACGCTTCGCCTCGCCGCGCGTCTCCGCGAGCACGATTTCGACCATGCCCGCCTCTCGCAGGTGCTCTACGAGGACAACGGAGCCGCGTACCTCCGGCTGGTCGGCCGGGCGCTGAGCCGGCTCCAAGAGGTACCCGAGGCCGAGCTGGTGTGGACGTACCTGACCCAGGGCGATCTGGCAGAGGCCGGCGTCGGCCCCGGTGATACCGACGACCTGATCGACGTCCTCCGGACGGCCCGCGAGGCGGATGTCGCGGCGATCCTCAAGCAGCAGCGGGACGGCCGCTTCAAGGTGAGCGTGCGCTCGCGCGGCGGGCACGATCTGGCGGTGGCCGCCGCCGCCTTCGGCGGCGGCGGCCACCGCCTCGCGGCGGGCTACACGAGCGAGCACGGCCCCGCCGGAACGATCGAGCGTCTCGTGCAGGTCCTCCGCGGGCTCCCGGTCTCGTCGTGAGCTCGCCGGCGGCCGAGGGGCTGCTGCTGATCGACAAGCCGCAGGGGATCACGTCGCACGACGCCGTCGCGATCGTCCGACGGACCACCCGAGTGAAGAAGGTCGGTCACGCGGGGACGCTCGACCCGATGGCGACCGGGCTCCTCGTGCTGGGACTGGGTCGCGCGACCCGGCTGCTTCGGTTCTTGGGCGACCTTCCCAAGACCTACGAAGGGACCCTCCGACTCGGGGTCGAGACGGACACGCTCGACGCGGACGGCGCTGTGACGCGGGAGTCCGCGGTCGCCGTCACCGACGACGAGGTCGCCCGGGCGATGACGGCGAAGCTGGGCGAGTCGTCCCAACGCCCGCCGGCGTTCAGCGCCGTGAAGGTCGGCGGCCGGAAGCTGTACGACGCGGCCCGCCGGGGAGATGCTCCGAGCGGAGCCGCGCACGGTCCGGGTGGACCGGTTCGACCTGGTCGCGAGGAACGGCGTGGACGTCGACTTCGTGGCCGTCGTGAGCGGCGGCACGTACGTCCGCGTGCTCGCGGCCGACGTCGGGTCCGCTCTGGGGTGCGGCGCGCATCTCACGCGTCTGCGGAGGACCGCGATCGGTTCGTTCGCCGTCGAGGATGCCGGCCTACCCGACGAGCCTGGAGACCTCCTGTCCGTCGAACGGGCCGTCGCGCACCTTCCCCGCCTGGAGCTCGAGCCGGAGGAGGCGCGGGTCGCGCGGCACGGGAGCATCCTGGGGCCGGCCGGGATCGTCGGGCCGTACGCGCTGTTCGATCAGGACGGGTCCTTGCTCGGGATCTATCAGGACGACGGTCCGAAGGCGCGCCCCGAGGTGGTGCTCGCCCGACTGGAGTAGGCTCGGGCGATGTCGGAACCTCGGACTCGTACCCGATTCACCTGGAAGCGGATCGTCGGGTACGTGATCTCCGCGGCGATCGTGGTGGCCATCTTCGTGTGGGCCATCCCGAAGTACGCCGATTACCACGACGTCGCGTCCGCGATCGGGACCCTGACGCCGCTCGAGTTCTGGTCGCTGGTCGCCGCGACGATCTTCAACCTCGTGACGTATTGGTGGGCGAACCAGGCGGCGCTGCCGGGCATGGGCATCGGGAAGGCCGCGGTCCTCGACCCAGACGACGACGTCGGTCGCGAACACGCTCCCCGCCGGTGGTGCGATCGCGATCGGTCTGACCTACTCGATCCTGGATTCGTGGGGATTCACCGGGACGAACGTCGCGCTGTACGTGGGCGTGACCGGCATCTGGAACATCTTCACGAAGCTCGGGCTGCCGATGCTCGCGCTCGTGTTCCTCGCGCTGAGCGGGCACCTGACGCCGGCCTACATCGTGGCGGCGATCGTCGGTCTCGCGTTCCTCAGCGCCGCCGTCGTGCTGTTCGCGCTGCTCTTCCGGAGCGAGCCGTTCGCGATCCGCATCGGCAACGCGCTCGCTCGGGTCGTGTCCTGGTTCCGTCGGCTCCTCCGCAAGCCGCCGGTCACGGGATGGGGCGACGGCGCGGCTCGGTTCCGACGAGACACGATCGCGCTCGTCAGGTACCGATGGATCCGCTTGACCGTGTTCACCGTGCTGAGCCAGTTGGCCCTCTTCTTCGTGCTGTTGCTCTCGCTCCGTCACATGGGCGTCTCCGAGCAGGAGGTGTCGGCCGCCGAGGCGTTCGCGGTGTTCGCGTTCTCGCGCCTGCTGTCGGCGGTTCCGATCACCCCGGCGGGGTCGGCCTGATCGACCTTGGGTACATCGGAGGACTGACCGCGTTCGATCTCGGCGGAGAAGGCGCAGATCGTCGCGGCGGTGCTGCTGTTCCGCGCGCTCACGTTCGGCATCCAGATCCCGATGGGCGCATTCACGCTACGTCATCTGGCGTGTGAAGTCGGATTGGCGCCGGCCCGCCGATGTCGCCGCGCAGCGGGAGCGGGTCAGCTACTTCCCCGCCTGAACCGGCGTGTCCGGCGCTTCCTCGGGGGATCGGCTCCCCTCTGGCCCGGAAGATCACGTCACGGCATTCCGTGACGGCCGCAGCCCAGAAGACCGCGAGGCCCGCACCGAGGAGCGTTCCCGCCACCACGTCGGAGAACCAGTGCGCCGACAGGTAGACGCGTGACATCGACATGACGAATGCGAACCCGATCGCCAACCACTCCCAGCGACGACGTCGCTCGCCCGCCGGGGAAGAACGCGATCACGAGCGCGACGGCGGTCGCCGCGCCCGCGACCGCGTGACCGGATGGGAACGAGAACCCGCTCGTGATCACGAGCGGGGCCGGGGGCGGCCGCGGTGGAACCACGACTTCAGCACGTTCAGGGCGATCTCGCTGCTGGCCCAGGTCAGGGCGAACGCGACGCACCTGGCCCAGCGCCGTCGGAACGCCGAGCACGAGGACCGCCACGATCCGACCGGGATCGTGACGACGCCCCCGCCGATCACGTTCAGCACCTTGCAGATCCACGTCAGCCAGGCGTTCCGAACGTCGAGCATCCAGCCGTACATCGTGGTGTCGAACCGCCCGACGAAGCGGACGGTCGTCAGCGGGGCGGCCTCGGGCGGGTGTCGCCCGACCAAGAAGAGTGACGCGACGCAGCCGGCCAGCAAGGCGAGCGACCAGAGGAACGCCCGCCGGTGGTTGGCGAGCATCTGCGGTTGCGCGCTCATCCAGGGTCCTCGCAGAGGCGGTGCGGGAGCGGTGGTCGCTCGACCGATGGGCGTCGATGAGGCATGGCCCTCGACTCTAGCCCCGGGGCCGCACGCTCGTTGGGCGGATGGGCACCTCGGGTCACCTGAGGCCGGCTTCGATCGCGGCGAGGAACAGCCCCACACCGGCCACAGCCCCGACGAGCGCACCCACCGGCGTACGCGATCCGCCGGACGCTCCACGTCTGCATCGACACCGGCGGGTGCGCCGGCGCCAGCTCCTTGAAGCGCTCCATCAAGGGGCGGGGATCCTGCTCGAGCCTCGACTGCAGCTCCGTCGGGATGGCCATGCCCACCGCGCACGCGAAGCCTTCGCCGATCTCCTCAGGGGTGAAGACGAGGACGGCGCGTTCGTACACGCGATCCGGATCGGATCGCAGCGCCATGGTGAGCATGATGTTGGCGAGGTCGACCGCCTGGCGCCATGGCGACGGTCGGACCTCCACGCCGGAGACGTCGACCAGCTGGAGGTGTCCCTCGCGGACGAGGAGGTTGGCCGGCTTGATGTCCCGATGCGAGACCCCGATGTCCCAGAACGTGCGGACCAACTGGAGCCCTTCGTCGATGACCTGATCGTCCACGTCGGCGTCACCGAGGTTGGTGGCGTTCGTGAAGAACTCGGTCACGAGCATGTACTCGCGGTTCGGGGTCAGCTCCACGGGGCCGTACCGTCTTCGCCACGCGCACGCCGTTATCCGCGAGGAAGCGGAGCGCGTAGTCCTCGTACTCGGCCAGACGTCGCGGCGTTCCGAAGGGGGTCTCGTCCTCGAGCGTGCCGTAGAGGATCGTCCGGCCGATCCGGTACCAGCGGTCGGCGCGAGCGTGGCTCGTCGCATAGATCTTCCCGAAGAGCCTCGAGCCGTCCTCGAGGGTCATCCGAAGCGGCGACGATCCCCCGACCCGGCCAAGCCGAACGGTTCGACCTCACGAACGGTGATCCCGAGTTGATCGCGGACGGCGAGCTTGACCGCATCGGCGCGAGCGCCCGTGAGGTCGAGATGCGCGGCGGTTCCTCCACGCGCCGAGGTCACGGGGAACGAATCGTCGGGAGCCGCCAGGCGGAACGCGACCGACCGCGAGCGCGAACGCGAGGAGGCCGGCGTAGACCGCGTCCACCGGGTAGTCCGCCGCGAGCGCGAGCTGCGCGACGATCACGAGCGCGACCAGCACCGCGGTCGCACAGCGCGCGAGGAACCGTTGCCGGCCCGTCGGCACGAGCGCGGCCGCGGCCGCGAACAACGTGATGGCGAGTGACGCGACCGCGCGCGACGGGAAGTGGTAGCCCGACACGGATACGAGCGGTGGAACGCTCGGCGGCCGCCGGTCCACGGAGAGCAGGACGCTCACGAGGAAGTCGCTGACGACGAAGGTCGCGAGCGCCACCACGACGTGGCGCCACCGCTTGTAGAGCGCGAGGATCCCGACGATCGCCACCCGTGCCGACATCACGACCGCGACCGCGGTCAGAGCGTTGAGCGCCTTCGCGATGTTCACGGTGGTCGTGTCCTCGTGGTCGGCGAACCATCGGAGGATCGTGTCGCCGGCGTCGTGGAACGGGTCGGGCCGACGGAACAGCGTCGCGACGACGACCCCGAGGAGCAGGACGGCGCCTCCGAACCACACCCACCATCCGCGTGTCGGGCTCGGGGGGAAGCGGCGGAGGCTCGCCTGAGGGACGTCGGTGACGCCGACGAACGCCGACCCGGACCGCTCTACAGGCGAGGTGGCGGGGGGACGGGAGCGGCCGCTCGGGTGGACGGAGCGCGTCCCGAGTCGAAGAACTCAGCCGCCCCCGGCGTGCCCCAGAGCCCGACGAGGGACGATCACATCGACCAGCCCGGTCACCCAGGCGAACAACGCCCCGGGTTGACGGGTCAGGACCGACGTGAGGCTGAACAGCAACGAGACGCCGAACACGACCGTCGTGATGATGCGTGCCGCGTTGCTCCCTCCGAACAGGGCGTAGACGAGCAGGAGCTCGAGCAGACCGAGCGTGAGCACGACGAAGCCGGTGACGAGGAGGGCACCCTGGGGGAGTCCGATGACGCGCCATCTCCCGCGTGTTCGACGCCACGATCAGGACGATCACGCCGCCGATGGCTGAGAACACGCCGTTGATGCCCATCAGCCAGCCGGCGAACGTCACCCCTCCTGGTCGTCGCTTCACGCGTCCTCCACTGGTCGGATCCGCCCGAGGTTGCCATGGGCCGGGACGGGCGCGCAAGGCGTATACGCTCTGCGGCCGTGGACGTGGTCCGCGGGATCGGTCGCTCCCACTCGCCGAGGAACCATCCGTCGCAACGGTCGGATTCTTCGACGGCGTCCACCTGGGTCATCAAGCGGTCCTGCAGACGGTCGTTCGGCGGGCCGGCGAGCAGGGTGTCCGTTCGGTCGCGATCACGTTCGACCGCCACCCGCGCGAGGTCGCTCGCGCCGGGGGTGAGCCGCGGCTGCTCACCACCGTGGAGCGCAAGGCCGAGCTGATCGCCGCCGCGGGCATCGATGTCCTGGTCGTCCTCACGTTCGACCGCGACTTCTCCCTGATCCCCGCCGGAGACTTCGTCCGGGACGTGCTGGTCCGCGGCGTCCACGCGGTGCACGTGGCGATGGGCGTCAACTTCACGTTCGGGTTCAAAGCGCGAGGGACGATGCGGACCCTCCCCGGGCTCGCCGCTCCGTTCGGGCTCGGCGTGGAGCCGGTCGACCTCGTGGAGCTCGGCGACAGGGTCGTGTCATCGACCTCCATCCGCGATGCGCTCTCATCGGGCGATCTCGAGTGGCCGCTTCGCCGCTCTCGGCCGACGGTTCATCCTCGACGGCGAGGTCGTCACCGGTCACGGCCGGGGCCGGGGCCTCGGATACCCGACGGCGAACCTTCGGACCTGGCCCAGGCTCCTGCTTCCTGGCCAGGGGATCTACGCGGGTGTCGCGGAGCATCGAGGGCCGCCGGTATCGAGCGGCGATCGATTGCGGGACGAACCCGACGTTCGGTGTCGAGCCCCTGCACGTCGAGTCGTTCCTCCTGGACTTCGACGGTGAGCTGCCCGGTGAGCCGCTCTCGATCGGATTCTGGTCGCGGCTGCGGGACGAGGTCCGGTACGACTCCGTCGACGAGCTCGTGTCCGCGATCGAGGCGGATGTGACGAGGACCCGCGAGCTGATCCCTGATGCGGCGGTGGGCTGAGCGTCGTCGCAGGTCGGCGGGCCGTTGCCGCTGGTAGCCTTGACGTTCGACCATGACGTTGACCAAAGAAGCCAAGACCGAGATCATCCAGGAGCACGCCCGTACGACGGGCGACACCGGCTCCGCCGAGGTGCAGATCGCGGTGCTGACCAAGCGCATCGGCGACCTCACCGAGCATCTGAAGCTGCACAAGCAGGACCACCACAGCCGTCGCGGTCTCCTGATGCTCGTCGGGCCGTCGCCGGAGGCTGCTGGAGTACCTCAAGGCGCGAGGACATCGAGCGGTACCGCGCGATCGTCGCGAAGCTCGGTCTCCGACGATAGGATGTCCCGGCGGGGCGCCTCGCCGGGCTCCCGCACGAAGGAGTGATGCGTAACGACCACCTGAGTGGCCCCAGGAGGGAGGCCCGAAGCGAGGTCGGTTCTCAGTCGCGAGCTTCCGCAGCGGCAACGCCCCGGAGGTTCACCACTGACAACCGGCCCGAACCCTCCACCACCAAGCGGCGCGCACTGCCGCGCCCCTGACTCCGAGGAGGAGATCGACCGGATGGTCACCACCATGTCGCGCCAGGTCGGCGCGCACGAGATGACGTTCGAAGCCGGCAAGCTCGCGAAGCTCGCCGACGGAGCGTCGTCGTCACCTACGGGCAGACCCAGGTGCTCGCCACCTGCGTCCGCTCCAAGCCCCGCGAGGGGATCGACTTCTTCCGCTCACGATCGATGTCGAGGAGCGGATGTACGCAGCCGGGAAGATCCCGGGCTCGTTCTTCCGGCGTGAAGGCCGGCCCGGCGAGACCGCGATCCTGACGGCTCGCCTGATCGACCGGCCCCTGCGCCCGACGTTCAAGGAGGGCTTCCGCGACGAGGTCCAGGTCATCTGCACGATCCTGTCCGTCGACATGGCGAACCCCTACGACATCCCGGCGATGAACGCGGCGGCGTGCGCCGTGGCGCTGGCCGGACTCCCGTTCGACGGACCCGTCGCCGCGGTGCGGCTCGGGATGATCGACGGGCGAGTGGGTCGTCAACCCGACGTTCCAAGAGCTCGAGGACGCGACCTTCGACATCGTCGTCGCCGGCGCCAAGAACGCGCAGGCGGGGTCGACATCCTCATGATCGAGGGCGAGGCTCCGGACAACACGTGGCCGCTGCTCGCCACCGGCGAGGCGCCGTCGCGCCGACCGAGGAGGTCGTCGCGCAGGGCCTCGAGGTCGCGAAGGCGCGAGATCGGGCAACTGATCGCGTTCCAGGAGGAGTTCATCGACGCGCACGGCGTGACGCCGATGGAGTTCACGCCGTCACCGCTGTACGGGCAGGACATCTGGGACACGCTGTACGCGAACTTCGCCGGCAAGCTCGAGGCGGCGATCGTCCCGGACAAGCAGGCCGCGCGATGCCGACCTTCGATGCGGTCAAGGAAGAGGCGAAGCTCCACCTCGCGACGATGCTGGGCGAGGCGTTCGACAGAGCGCGATCGGGAGTTCTCGGCCCGCGTGGAAGAGCCTCCAGAAGAAGGTCATGCGCCGCGCGTGATCGACCAGGGCGTGCGGCTCGACGGTCGCGGCCCGAAGGACATCCGGCCGCTCTCGGCCGAGGTCGGCGTCGTCCCGCGGGCGCACGGGTCGGCGCTGTTCGAGCGCGGCGACACGCAGGTGCTCAACGTCACCACGCTCGGCATGCTGCGCGATGACGCAGCTGATCGACACGCTCGATCCCGAGGACTCGAAGCGCTACATGCACCACTACAACTTCCCGCCGTTCTCCACCGGCGAGACCGGCCGCGTCGGCTCGCCCCGGCGCCGTGAGATCGGCCACGGCGCGCTCGCCGAGCGGGCGCTGCTGCCGGTGGTGCCCGAGCGAGAGGAGTTCCCCTACGCGCTGCGCCTGGTCTCGCGACGTGCTGGCCTCGAACGGCTCCACCTCGATGGCGAGCGTGCTGCGGGTCGACGCTGTCGCTGATGGACGCCGGTGTCCCGATCAAGGCGCCGGTCGCGGGCATCGCGATGGGCATGATCGCCGACGACGGGCAGTTCGTGACGCTCACCGACATCCTCGGCGCCGAGGACGCGCTGGGCGACATGGACTTCAAGGTCGCCGGCACCAGCGAGTTCGTCACGGCGATCCAGCTCGACATGAAGGTCGACGGGCATCCCGGCCGACGTGCTCGCCGGTGCGCTCCAGCAGGCCAAGGACGCGCGGCTGCAGATCCTCGAGGTCATGCTAGCCGCGCTCGCCGGCGCCGCGCGACGAGGTCAGCTCGAAGGCACCGCGGATCATCACGATCCAGATCCCGGTCGACAAGATCGGCGAGGTGATCGGCCCGAAGGGCAAGATGATCAACGAGATCATCGCGATGACGGGCGCCGACATCAACATCGAGGACGACGGCACGGTGTTCATCGGCTCGCGGGAGGCCGAGGGGACGGACGAGGCCGCGCGCATGATCGAGGAGATCGCCAACCCGCGGCCGGTCCTGGTGGGGAGACCTACGAGGGCACCGTGGTGAAGACGACGACCTTCGGCGCGTTCGTGAACCTGGTGCCCGGTCGCGACGGCCTCGTCCATATCTCAAGCTCGGGCGCGGCAAGCGGCTCGCGAGCGTCGAGGAGGCGGTCAAGGAGGGCGACACGCTGACCGTCCTGGTCGAAGACGTCGACCCGCAAGGGCAAGATCAGCCTGAAGCCGGTCGGTCCCGAGTGGGAAGTGCCCGAGGGCACGCAGGTCGAGGCACGCGGGCGAGCGGCGAGACCGCGGCGGCGATCGCGGTCGGGATCGTGGCCCGCGTGCGGCGACCGCGGCGATCGCCACGGGCGTCGGTTCCGCGATGGCGGCGGCGCGCGCCAGGACGGCTGAACCCGACGTCATGCCGATCTCGCGCACCGAGTTCAGCTCGGGCCTGCGCGTCGTGACGGAGCGGATGCCCGGCATCCGCTCCGTCTCGATCGGTTTCTGGGTGCTCGCGGGATCGCGGGACGAGCGTCCCGCGATCGGCGGGCCACTGCCACTTCCTCGAGCACCTGCTGTTCAAGGGAACCGCGACGCGCACGGCGCTCGACATCGCCGAGGCGTTCGATGCGGTCGGCGGCGACGTCAACGCGTTCACCGCCAAGGAGTACACGTGCTACTACGCGCGGGTGCTCGACCGTGACCTGGAGCTGGCGGTCGACCATCTCGCCGACATGCTGCAGCACTCCACGATCCGGGCGGACGACCTCACGGCCGAGGCCAGGTGATCCTGTCCGGAGATCGACATGCACGACGACTCGCCTGAGGACGTCGTCCACGACCTGTTCACCCGGACGCTGTGGCCGGGGCACCCGCTGGGCCGGCCCATCCTGGGCACGCGCGAACGGATCCGGGCGGCGACGCCCGGATCCGTTCGGCGGTTCCATCGCCGCACTACGTCCCCGGCCGCCTCGTCGTCGCGGCGGCCGGCAACGTCCGCTACGACGACCTCGTTCGGATGCTGACCGAACGGATGGACGCCGGCCGCGAGCTCTCGGCCCGGGCCGGTCCGTCGTGGCGGCTCCGCGACGCGCCCCGGCCGCCGAAGGCTTCGGGCGACCAGCGACATCCAGCGGAAGAAGACCGAGCAGGCGCACGTCGTGCTGCGGGACGAACGGCCTGGCTCGCACCGACCCCGAGCGGTTCGCCTTCTTGATCGCGAACACGGCGCTCGGCGGCGGGATGTCGCTCGCGACTCTTCCAGGAGATCCGCGAGAAGCGCGGGCTCGCGTACACGGCGTACAGCTACCACTCGCAGTTCGCGGAGGTCGGCCTGTTCTCGGCCTACGCCGGCACGACGCCCGGGAAGGCTCGCGAGGTCGTGCGATTGATGCGCGAGCAGGTCGAGGACGGTCCGCGACGGCGACCTCGAGCGCGGAGGAATTCGAACGCGCCAAGGGCCACGTGAAGGGATCGACGGTCCTCTCGCCTCGAGGACCCCGGCGGGAGGATGTCGCGGCTCGGGAAGTCGGAGATCGCGAACGGCGAGATCCTCACGGTCGACGAGATCCTGCGCCGCGTGCAAGGGCGTCACCCTCGAGGATGCCCGTCGGATCGCCCACCGGGTACTGTCGCAACCCATGACGCTGACGGTGCTGGGGCCGGTGAGCACCCTCCTCGTTCGCGGGGGCGCTCGTGTGACGAACGTCGGCGTGCTCGGCGCCTCCGGCCGGATGGGCCGCGAGGTCTGTCGGGCCGTCGACGCCGCCGATGACCTGACCTTGGTCGCGGCGGTCGATCCCCATCACGAAGGCGCGGAGCTCGGGAACCTCGTCGTCGCCGGATCCCCGGAGGCACTCGAGGGCGTCGATGTCGCGGTCGACTTCACGACGCCGGGGTCGGTGATCGAGAACGCTCGGTGGTGTCTCGGACGAGGCATGCACATGGTGATCGGCACCACCGGGATCGGCGCTGACGGTCTCGAGGAGATCCGCCGGCTCACCGGCTCGGCCAACGCCAACGCGGTCGTCGCGCCGAACTTCGCGATCGGCGCCGCGCTGATGATGCGGTTCGCGGAGCAGGCCGCGCGGTACTTCGACGCCGCCGAGGTGATCGAGCTCCATCACGATCGGAAGGTCGATGCGCCGAGCGGCACGGCGATCGCCACGGCGCAGCGGATCGGCGCCGCGCGCGCCGGGGCGTGGGAAGCCCCCGGCGGCGACGGCTCGCATCCCGGCGCGCGCGGCGCCGACGTCGAGGATCCGCGTGCACGGCGTCCGGCTCCCGGGCCTCCTCGCTCACCAGGAGGTGATCTTCGGAAGCCCCGGCCAGACCCTCACCGTGCGCCACGACACCATCGATCGGAGCGCCTTCATCCCCGGGGTGTTGTTGGCGATCCGCTCGGTCGCCGATCGGCCGGGGCTGACCGTTGGGTTGGACGCCCTGTTGGACTAACCGCGGATCGCCTTGCGTCACGAAGGCGACGCCGATCGCCGACCAGGAGCGCGGCGAGTCCCATCCGGATCCACCGCAAGCCCCGCTCGCCGAACAACCGTCGTCCGCCGCTGCCGAGGATCGTGAACGTCAGATCCGAACAGCTGACGCCGATCGCCATGGCCACGGCGGCCGCGAGCGCCGCGCCGGTCCCGCCGTCGGAGGTCGCGTTCGCGATGAGCGCCGACGCGGTCGTCGCGAAGAAGATCCACGCGCCGGGATTGAGGAGCACCGCGGCGACGCCCTTGGCGGTCGGTCCGAGTCCGCGCCACCGCACGCTGCGACGGAGCGCCGACCGTGGATCGGGCTTCGTCGCGGATCGACCGGAGCTCGACCACCCCGATCCACACCAAGAAGGAGCCGCCCACCGCCTGCAGCGTCCTGATGCACGCCGGGCCCGGGCTCCAGGGACGCGAAGCCCAGTGCGAGGATGACCAGGATGCCCAAGAGGGTCAGGTTCGCGCCGAGCATCACGCGCAGCCCTCCCTCCAGCCCGCGTTTCGCCGTCTCCGACAGGATCGACAACTGCACGGGGCCGGGCGCAGCGCCCAGCGCGAACCCGAGGGCGAACGCCGCCCCGACACCGGCGCCACCGACGCTCATCGAGGGGTGGACCCCGGCAGCCGCAGCTCCTCGACCTCGATGTGACCGTCGTCGTGCAACGTGACGAGCAGCCCCTCGCACTCGCGCATCGGCTCCGTCTCGTGCCCGGTCAGTCTGAGCCCCGCCCGCTCGACGAACGGGGTGTGGCTGATCGCGAGCCCGCGCCCACCGTCGGGCACCTGCTCGAGCAAGGAGCGAACCCCGATCGCCATGCCCTCGGGGATCACTTCGGTCTGGTCCTTCCCGGCCAGCCCGGGGACGACCATGTGCACGAGCGGGAGCTGTTGTCCTGCTCCTCGGAGGAACCACGCGACGGTTTCGGCCGCCCGTTCGGCTGGGGAGACGAACACGGCCGCGTAGACGACGTCCTGCTGGGCGCGGCCGACGTCCATCGCCCGGGCTCGGCCGGCGTCCGACAATCGATCAGCCGTCGGATGCGCGCGGTGCGTGGCGACGAAGCTCGAGCTGCTTCATGGCGGGAGCATCTCGAACCGCCTCGTTCCTCGTCATCTCGTCGTTCCCCGAGGCGGCTCTGCCCGCCCCCGTTGCGCGATGAGGGTTGCTATCCGAAGCGACGGGGCGTAGCGTCCGAGGCCATGAGGGGCCGCCTAATCGTTTTCGTTGTTGCGCTCGTGGCGACGCTGGTCATCGGGATCGGGACACCCGGCTCGGCCAACGTCATCAAGCGATCGGACGGAAACGACACGAAGGGTCCGCTCGACCTCGCCGGCGCGAAGGTCTCGCACGTCCCCGGGGAAGCGTCTTCCAGATCAACACCCTCGCGCCGTTCACCAACGCGGAGGCCAACGGCAACAACGGGCTGTTCGAGGTGGGGATCGATTCGAATGCCGACCGGAACCCCAACTACTTCATCGATGTGTTCTTCGCGGCCGGACGCTTCCGCGGTGTGCTGTTCAAGCCGAACGGCTCGGTCATCACCTACTACCTCAAAGCAGCTCGTGTCTCACCGAAGGCGGTGAAGGTCACGCTGCCGCACTCGCAGATCATCCAGAAAGGGAGCTACGACTTCCTGATCTTCCTCGGCGTACTTCGCGGCGCCGTGCACGAACAAGAACCCGTGCGTCGACGCCATCCCGGAACCGCTACCCGCTTGATCCGCCATGACTTCACACCGACCGATTCGTTCAGCTGGGGGAGCGTGCCGACTCTATCCGAGCGATGCGTCCGCGACCGTCACGTTTCCCGTCTCCTTCAACGTGACGGACGACATCTATGGGTCAGGAGTGAAAGAGCTGGACCCTCCAGAAGGAAGGTCGGTCGGAACGTCCACGTGGGCTGACCGTGAAGACGGGAACCGCTCGCCATCCGACGGTGCCAGTTCACTGGGTTGGAGGCCACGTCGTACGACCTGCGGGTCGTTGCGGTCGACCGCCAGGGGAACAAGCGCACGAGCTCGATGCGGCGGGTGAACGTCCCGTTCGACGATCCGGCATACCGACCTCTTCGCTGTACACCTCGCAGACGCCGAACGACTCCGTCTCCGGCGCGTTCTTGGGTACGACCACGAGCATCGCCGATGCGGGAACCGTCATCTTCACGATGCCCTTCGATGTCACGGACATCTGCGTCGTCGGAGGTCCAACCACCGGGCCCGCTTCCAGCATGAGCGTGTCGGCACCGACACCGATCGAGTGGCACGATCGTCGAGGGTGGATCGACGCCCGCTCGGGATCGCACGTGCCTCGGTGTCCCGGTGACGGAGCGGAACCATCGTGACGATGACGTCCTCGTCCCCCGAGCCCTTCGTCCTGGACGGGATCATCCTCGTTCCGTAGATCAGCGGCTCTTCGGCTCGCTCTCGCCCGCCTGCCCAGCGCGCCAGCACGAACAGCAGATCGCTCAGCCGGTTGAGGTAGCGGCGGACTCTCGGGTTCACCACCCGTTGCGCTCGCTTCGAGCTCGACGACGTGGCGCTCGGCGCGCCGGACCACCGCACGCGCGACGTCCAACGTCGCCGAGGTCGGGTTCGCGCCGGGCACGATGAAGGCCTCGGGGAGCGGTCGCTCGGTCACCAGGTCGTCGATCCTCCGCTCGCAGTCGCGCCACCATCTTCGCCGACACGAGCGAGACGTCCGGACTCGAGCTTCTTCCGCTCCTTCGGATTGCATGCGAGGTCGGCGCCGACCACGAAGAGCTCCCGTTGCAGGGTGAGCAGGTCGGCGCGCGAGTGCCTCGTCGTCGGAGAGCGACTCGTGCCAGGCCCAGGACCGCGACGGCCTCATCCGTCGTGCCGTACGCCTCGGTGACCAGGTCGGACTTGGGAACCCGGCCTCCGTAGAGGAGCCCCGTGGTGCCGTCGTCGCCCGTCTTCGTGTAGATGCGCGGCATCGGCGGCTAGCATAGGCCGGTCCGGCGCCGTCCCCGCGGCGCCACGAAGGAGGCGACGCCCATGGCCGGCAGGTTCGGCTCCGTCGTCACCGCGATGGTGACGCCGTTCCGCGATGATCACGCGCGTCGACCTCGACCGTGCCCAGGAGCTCGCCTCCTGGCTCGTCGGGAACGGCTCCGATTCCGTCGTCGTCGCCGGTTCCACCGGCGAATCGCCGACGGTCACGCACAAGGAGAAGGCCGATCTCTTCCGCGCCGTCGGCGAGGCGATCCGCGGCCAGGGCAAGCTGATCTGCGGCACGGGCACGTACTCGACGGCCGAGACCGCTCGAGCTCACGCAGGCGGCCGAAGACGCGGGCGCCGACGGCATCCTCGTGGTGACCCCGTACTACAACAAGCCACCGCAGCGCGGCTTGATCGCACATTTCGAGCACGTCGCCGATGCCACCGAGCTGCCGATCATCGCGTACAACATCCCCGGCCGCACGGCGACGCGCATCGAGCACGACACGCTGCTCGCGCCTCGCCGAGCGACCGAACATCGTCGCCGTCAAGGACTCGACCGGCGACTTCCAGGGCGATCTCGCCGGCTGATCGCGGAGGCACCCGACGGCTTCGAGGTCTACTCGGGCGACGACTGGGCGACGTTCGGATACGTCTGCCTCGGGCGCCGTGGGCGTCGTGAGCGTGGCGAGTCACCTGGTCGGACCGCAGATCCGGCAGATGATCGAGCTCATCGAGACCGGCGACGTGCCGGCCGCGCGGAAGATCCACGAGACGCTGTCGCCGCTGTTCAACGCGCTCTTCGTGACGTCCAACCCGATCCCGCTCAAGGCGGCGCCTGCAGATGGTCGGGCGAGGCTGCGGCGAGCCTCGGTTGCCGCTGGTCCCCGCGACGAGCGACGAACGGGATCGCGTCCGCAAGGCGCTGGAGGACGCCGGTCTCCTTGCCTGACAGCTGCCGCCTCGTCTTCCTCGGAGGTATCGGCGAGGTCGGCCGGAACATGGCCGCGCTCGAGCTCGACGGCCGGCTCCTGATCCTGGACGTCGGTCTGTCGTTCCCGTCCGCGGACATGCCGGGGATCGACCTCGTCCTGCCCGACATGGAATACGTGCGCGACCGAGCCGGTGACGTCGAGGCGGTCGTGCTGACGCACGGGCACGAGGATCACGTCGGAGCGCTGCCGTACCTGCTGCGAGGACCTCGGCCGACGGGTCCCGGTCTACGGCGACCGCGTTCACCCTCGAGCTCCTGCAGGGCAAGCTGGAAGAGCACGAGCGTGACCGACCTGGTGGAGCCGCACGTCGCGGTTCCCGGCGAGGGACCCAGCCGTGGGCCCGTTCCGGATGCGCTTCTTCCACGTGACGCACTCGATCCCCGACGGGATGGCCGTCGCGATCGACACGCCGTACGGCATCGGTGCTGCACACCGGCGACTTCAAGCTCGATCAGACGCCCATCGACGGCCAGCCGACCGATCTGCACGGCATCGCGCGAGGAAGCGGGCCGCGGCGTCCACCTGCTCCTGTCGGACTCGACGAACGCGGAGGAGCCCGGGACACACGGCGAGCGAGCGCAGCGTCGGTCCGGTGCTTCGCGACATCGTCGCTCGAGCGCCCCGGAGATCGTCGTCGTCGCCTGCTTCTCCAGCCACATCCACCGGATCCAGCAGGTGGTCGATGCGGCGCTCGCCGATCGAGCGGGTCGTCTGCTTCCTCGGCCGCTCGATGCAGAACTCCGTCCGAGCGGCACGCGAGCTCGGGATCCTGCGCGTCGACGACCGAGGACGTGATCGACATCGTGGAGGTCGACGAGCCTCGACCCCGGTCGGGTGGTGATCGATCTGCACCGGGTTCGCAGGGCGAGCCGTACAGCGCGCTCAGCCTGATGGCAGCGCGCGAGCACAAGTGGGTCAAGCTCAGCGAGGGCGACACCGTCGTGCTCTCGTCCAGCCTGATCCCGGGCAACGAGCCGGCGATCCACCGCGTGGTCGACTCGCTCTACCGGAGCGGCGCGCGACGTGTATCACATGCCGGCCGACCCGGTGCACGCATCGGGTCACGCCGCGCAGGAAGAGCTCCGGCTCCTGCTCTCGCTCGTCAGACCGCAGCTGGTTCATCCCGGTGCACGGCGAGCGCCGACACCTGCAGCATCACGCGCGGCTCGCGGAGGAGGTCGGCATCCCGCGCGAGCGCATCCTGATCTGCGAGGACGGCGACGTGATCGACATCGGAGCCGCGGTCACGAAGGTCGACCGGGTCCGAGCGGGCATGACGTTCGTGGACGGCCTCGGGATCGGCGACGTCGGCGGGCGAGGTCCTTCGCGATCGGCGGAAGCTGGCCGGCGACGGCGTCGTCGTCGTGGTGGTCGGCGTGAACATGCAGACCGGAGAGGTCGTGAGCGGACCGCGACGTCGTCAACCGCGGGTTCGTCCACGACGGGACCTCGGCGACATCCTTGAAGAGGCTCGCAAACGCGTCATGCTTGCCATCGAAGAGAGCGCGGAGGCGCACGTCACGGACCCATCTGCGCTGCAACAGAACGTCCGACGGGTGCTCAAGCGGTACTTCTTCGACGTCACGCAGCGCAAGCCCGTGATCCTGCCGGTGCATCATGGAGGTGTAGGTGGCAACGAAGACTTCCCCGTCGCGGCGGTCGTCGTCGCGACCCTCGAAGACCACGGCCAAGGGCCGCTCGCGGCACCGGAGGAAGGCGCCGGCCAAAGCGCAGAAGACGACCGTCCGACGAGATCCTGTCCCCGCACGCTCGCGATGCCTTCGGGATCCTCGCTGGTCGTCGTGGCGCTCGCTCGCGGTGCTCGGCGTGTGGTTCGACGCGGCCGGGCCCGGTCGGGGACCTCCTCACCTGGATGCTCCGCGGGTCGCTCGGGCGTCGTCGCCGTCGCGTTCCCCGTCGTCGGCGGTCTACTGGGGGCGTCCTGCTCCTGCGCGACACGGCGCGCGAGGACCGGGTCAGGATGTTCATCGGCTTCTCCGTGCTCGGTGCTCGGCGCGCTCGGGATCGTCTCGCTGCTCGGCGGGGAACCCGGGACCGCGCGACGGCTACGCGACGCGGTCGCCGTCGCCGGCGGCCTGCTGGGCGCGATCGGTCGCGCACCCGCTCACGATCGTGATCTCGTCCGGTCGGCGCCTTCATCGTGTGCCTCGGGATGGGCGCGGTGGGGCTCCTCATCTTCACGGGGACGCCGATCGCGGTCGCAACGGCCGAACGTTCGAGACTTCTTCACGGCGGCCGACATCGAGGAGGAGCCGGAGCCCGGGCCGCCGGTCGTGCGCGACGAGCCGAGAGCCGAAGCGCCACCGCGCCGCCAAGCTCAGGGAGGCGTTCGGGCTCGTCGAGCTCGACCCGCGACGAGGACGACGTCGTCGTCGTTCCGGATCCCGACCTGGAGGACGATCCGGACGAGCGCCGCTGCCGGGTCGCCGGCGGCCCGCCCGACCCGCACGATCGAAACCGACGACGGGTCCCTACCAGCTCCCGCCGCTCGACCTGCTCCGCAGCGCCCCGCCGTCGAACGCCGACGTTCGCGACGAGCAGGACATGCAGAACGCCCTCGAGCGCACGCTGCAGACCTTCGGGGTGGACGCTCGCGTCTCCGCCGCTCACCGCGGGCCCACGGTCACGATGTACGAGGTGGAGGTCGCCGTCGGGCACCAAGGTCAACAAGGTCCTGCAGCTGGCGAGCGACATCGCGTACGCGCTCGCGACGCCCCGACGTGCGCATCCAGGCGCCGATCCCCGGCAAGTCCGCGATCGGGATCGAGGTGCCCAACAAGCATCGGGACTTCGTGATGCTGGGCGACATCCTGCGGTCGAAGGCCGCCAAGGAGGCGACGCACCCGCTCGAGGTCGCGCTTGGGCAAGGACATCCACGGGCGGGCGCGGATGGTCAACCTGGCGACCATGCCGCACCTGCTGATCGCCGGGGCGACCGGCGCCGGCAAGTCCAGCCTCGTCAACTCGCTTCATCACCTCGCTGCTCGCGCGCACGACCCCGGAGGACGTCCGGCTCGTCCTGGTCGATCCCAAGCGGGTCGAGCTCGGTCACTTCGCCGACGTGCCGCACCTGCTGTCGCCGGTGATCGTCCATCCCAAGCGAGCCGCCGAGGCGCTGCGGATGGATCGTGCGGGAGATGGAGCAGCGCTACGAGCTGCTCGCCACCGTCGGCCGTGCGCGACATCGACGGATACGAGGAGGGGTTGCGGGCGGCACGCTTCCGCGTGCCGCTCGGGCTCGAGCACCGGTTCGAGCCACCTGCCGTTCATCGTGGTCGTGATCGACGAGCTCGCCGACCTGATGATGGTGGCGCCGCGCGACGTCGAGGACGCGATCTGCCGGATCGCGCAGATGGCGCGCGCGGTCGGCATCCACCTCGTGGTCGCGACGCAGCGCCCTTCGGTCGACGTCGTGACGGGTCTGATCAAGGCGAACATCCCCAGCCGGATCGCGTTGATGACGTCGTCGCAGGCGGACTAGCCGGGTGATCTTGGACATGAACGGCGCCGAGAAGCTCGTCGGCCACGGCGACATGCTCTTCGCTCCCTCGAGCATCTCGAAGCCGGTCCGGCTCCAGGGCGCGTGGGTCACCGAGCAGGAGATCCGCGACGTCACCGACTTCATCCGCGGCGCAGCGCGAGGCCGTGTACGAGCACACGGTCGAGGGGCTCGGGCTGCCGCCGGCCGAGACGTCGGGTGGCGGCCACGCGGCCTCGGATCGGACGACGACCTCCTGGAGCAGGCTGCCGAGCTGGTGATCCGCTCGCAGCTCGGCTCGACATCCATGCTGCAGCGCAAGTTGAAGGTCGGCTTCGCACGCGCCGGCCGCCTGATGGATCTGATGGAGGATCAGGGGATCGTCGGTCCATCGCAAGGCTCGAAGGCACGCGACGTGCTGGTGACCTGGGAAGAGTGGGAAGAGCGCCGGACCGCCTGAGCTACAGAGGCGCCGACGCGACGCGCGACCTGGAACAGCGTGTCGGCGTGCTGCTGCGGGTCGATCATGAACATCCCCGCGGCACCGACCTGGCGCTGCCAGTACCGGTAGACGTCTTCGGCGTGCCAGCCACGCGACGATGCGCCCCGGAAGCTCCGTGCCATCTCGGAGCCGTGCCAGATCGCCTGCGGGGCCACCACGAACCCGCCCCGCGTCCCGTCGATCGAGAGCCAGAACGCCCCGATCAAGCCCCAGCGGCCGTCGTCGAGCTCGCCGGACACGAGCAGGAACCGGACGGGGCCCTCGGCGAGCGCATCGGGCGCCGTGACCGGGTCCCGCATCGCGGCGAGCGGGAACAGGTCGTCGTTCCCGACGCGCCTGTCTTCCGGCTCCATCTCGATCTCGCCCCTCCCCGGGGCACGATCTGCCCTCCCTGGTCGGATGGTAGTCACCCGTCCGGCGGCTCGGCAGCGTCCGAAGGTCTCGATCCGACGGCGCCGTCGGTCGTAGATCGGGCGCCGCTCGCGGACCGAGGGCGCGCACGTCCTCGGCGAGGATCGCGAACAGAACATGGTCGCGCCAGCGGCCGCCGACCTTGAGGTATCGACGCGCATATCCCTCCTCACGCCACCCGGTCGCGCGGAGCAGGCCCAGCGAGCGCTCGTTGCCCGGCTGGACGTTCGCCTGGAGACGATGGAGCCGGAGCTCCCCGAAGGCGTACCGGAACAGGAGCGGCATCGCCTCGCGCATGTAGCCGTCGCCGGCGTGTGGCCGGAACGCGTAGTACCCGAGGTAGGCGTTCCGGAACGCGCCGTGATGGATCTGCGAGAGCGCGTAGACGCCGACGAGCGGCTCCTCGTGCTCGACCACGACGACGAGCGCGCGACGGGAGGGGTGCGCCTCGATGTACGCGTCGAACGCGTCTGAGCGTATCCGGCGGATACGCCCAGGGATGATGCAGCGAACGGCTCCGCGCGACGGCCTCGAGGAAGGATGCGCGGTCGCCGGGCATGAGCCGACGGAGCGTCGGCCGCCGCCGCGCGCGGGCTCGGCACCATCACGACGCCGAAGTGTAGCCAGCGCGCTCCGGCGCTACCATCACGCCCGATGGCCGGTAACTCCGTTCGCCCGGCCTCGATCGGGGTCAGGCCTGCCCTCCGGCGCGCGCGAGAGATCGCAGGGATCACCCTCGACGAGGCGGCTCGCGACACCAGGCTGACCCCCGACCAGATCGGCGCCTTGGAGAGCGAGGACTTCGACCTGCTCGGTGAGGAGGTCTACGTCCGCGCGATGCTGCGGACCTACGCGCAGTACCTCGGGCTCAAACCGGACAAGGTCATGAGCGCGTACGCGAAGCACGCGGAGGAGCCGGAGCTTCCGTCCCTCCGGCGAAGATGGGCCGGGTCGAGCAGGCGCTCGCGGCGGCGAGGATCCGGACAACCAGCGGTTCCTGTTGATCTGCCGCCGCGATCATCCTGATCGCGGCGGTCGCGGTGGGGATCGTGTCCCGCGGCGGCGCGCCGCCGCCGGCCACGATCCCCACCGCGACGACGCCGTTCGTGTCGCCGACACCCGGTCCAGGTGTCGGCGTCACCGTCAGCGCGACCGCCGGGGTCGACGTCACGGCGACGATCGACGGGGTCGCCCAACCGACGACGTCGCTCGGGCCGGGGAGTCGATCTCGTACAGCGCGGTGGGGAGCTGACCGTTTCCGCGAGCGATGGCGGGGCGGTCCGGATCGTCGTGGACGATCGCACCCTCGGGTGCCCGGACAAGCAGGCCATCCCTGGTCCGCTACGTTCCTGCCGTCCGGCGCGACCGGCGAGCCGTCGCCGTGAGGCCATCGCCGTGAGAGCGGAGATCATCTCGGTCGGGACCGAGCTGTTGCTCGGACAGATCGCCGACACGAACGCGCGGTGGATGTCGGAGCGGCTCGCGGCGATCGGGGTCGACGTGCTGCACCGCCAGACCGTCGGAGACAACCTCGAGCGGATCGTCGAGTCGCTCGAGCTGGGAGCGTCGCGGGCGGACGTGATCCTCGTCACCGGAGGGCTCGGGCCGACGCAGGACGACCTCACGCGGGACGCGATCGCCGTGTTCGCCGGGAGATCGCTCGTTCGCCATCCGGAGCTCGAGGACATGCTCCGGGCCAAGTTCCGCGGGTTCTCCGCGCGGCCGATGCCGTCCGAACAACCTCCGGCAGGCCGACGTCCCCGATGGGGCTCGCACGATGCGCGCCCGACCGGGGAACGGCGCCGGGGCTCATCGTCGAGCTCCCCGACGGGGGTCAGGATCTATGCCGTCCCGGGCGTTCCGGACGAGATGGTCGAGATGATGACGGGCACGATCGTGCCGGAGCTCGAGGCGGAGACGGGTGAGGTGATCGTCGTCCATGGAGTCTCCGGATCACGCGGCATGGGGGAGTCGGCGGTCGGCGAGGCGCTGACCGATCTGTTCGAAGGGATCGTCGAACCCAACGGTCGCGTACCTCGCGTCGATGGGGAGGTGAAGGTCCGGCTCACCGCCGAAGGCTCGGTCGGCGGCGGCGGCCGACGAGCTGCTCGAGCCGCTCGTCCGGGGAGGTCGTGGACCGACTCGGCGACGTCGTGTTCAGCGTGGACGACCGAGTCCCTCGAGGAGGCGATCTCTCGGCCTGCTCCGCGGGCAGGGTCTCACCCTCGCGTGCGCCGAGTCGCTCACCGGCGGAAGCGTGAGCGCGCGCCTCACCTCGGTCCCCGGCGCATCCGCCTCGTTCGTCGGTGCGATCGTCGCGTACACCGAACGCAGCGAAGCGCGACGTGCTCGGCGTGTCGCAGGCGACGATCGACGGCCCGGGCGTCGTGAGCGAGGCCTGCGCGAGGGAGATGGCCGCGGGAGCGCGCCGCGTCCTCATGGCGGATCTCGGACTCTCGCTGACGGGGGCTGCCGGGCCGGAGCCTCACGGGGCAAGGAGCCGGGAACCGTGTGGATCGCCCTCGACGCCGGGTCGCGCACCCACGCGCGCGGGTTCGCGATCGCGGGCGAGCGCGACCGCGTGATCCGGTGGTCGCAGCAGGGCGCCCTCGATCTGGTTCGCCGGTACCTCGAGGCCGGCCGCTGCCAACGTCCGACACGACGGTCTGACCATGGCGGCCTGATCCGAGTGCGCCCCTCGACGCGAAGGCGTCTCGGCTGTTCGTCGCGTTCGCCGTGAGCGACGCGGCGCTCGACGAAGTGGATCGAGCCATCGAGCCATGGCGCGGTCGGTTCCCGAGGGCGAGGTGGGTGCCCGCGAGAACATGCACGTCACGCTGAAGTTCCTCGGGCGGACGTTGCCGAGCCTCGAGGCGTGGGTCCGTCAGCAGAGTCGGAGCGGTGGCGCGCCGGCCACGGTCCGTCGCCACCCGGCTGACCGGGCTCGGATCGTTCCCGTCCGCCGCGCGGGCGCGCGTCCTCTGGATGGGGATCGAGGACCCGGAGGAGCGCGTTCGCGCGCCTCGCCGGAGCGCTGGACGTGGCGCTCGAGGAGTCGTTCGCCCCCGAGACCCGGGCCTTCTCGCCGCACCTGACGGTCGCGCGGAGCGACCCGCCGTTGAAGCTCGACGGCGGATCCACGCGGACGCCGCGTCGAGCCGGTCGGGTTCCGCGTGGAGCGAGATCGTGCTCTTCCGGAGCCACCTGCGGCGGCCCGCGCCCGCTACGAGCCGATCGCGACGTTCGCGCTCGCGGGATGAGCACCGCGGTCCTTGCGCTCGAACACGTGTTCGATTAGCCTCGGCCCGTCCGCACAGCCGCTCGAATGACAGGGTGTAACTTATGTCAGACCCGATCGCTACCGTCCTCGAACGTTCGTCTGGTGCGCTCACTCGCCCCTCCTCCGGGGTGGGCCGGGTCAGAAGGGGATGGCGTGGACCGCGAGAAGATGCTGGAGGTCACGCTCCAGCAGATCGAGAAGCAGCACGGCAAAGGCGCCGTGATGAAGCTGGGCGAGCACCCGATGAACGTGGGGATGACCACCATCCCGACCGGGCTCGCTGGCGCTCGACATCGCGCTCGGCGTCGGCGGCATCCCGCGCGGCAGGGTCGTCGAGGTCTTCGGTCCCGAGGGTTCGGGCAAGACGACCGTGTGCCTGCACATCATCGCGGAAGCGCAGCGCCAGGGCGGGATCGCGGCGTTCATCGACGCCGAGCACGCCCTCGACCCCGACGTACGCGCGCGAGCTCGGCGTCAACATCGACGAGCTCCTGGTCAGTCCAGCCCGACTCCGGCGAGCAGGCGCTCGAGATCGCCGACATGCTGGTGCGGTCGGGCGCCATCGCATCGTCGTGGTGATCGACTCGGTCGCGGCGCTCGTGCCGCGCGCCGAGATCGAGGGCGAGATGGGCGACACCCACGTCGGCCTGCAGGCGCGCCTCATGTCGCAGGCGCATGCGGAAGCTCGCCGGGTCCCTCTCAAGTTCGAGACCACGGCCATCTTCATCAACCAGCTGCGCGAGAAGATCGGGGTGATGTTCGGCTCACCCGAGACCACGCCCGGGGGACGAGCGCTCAAGTTCTATTCGTCGGTGCGGCTCGACGTGCGCAAGATCGAGAACCTCAAGGACGGGACCGACGTCGTCGGCTCGCGCACCCGGGTCAAGGTCGTGAAGAACAAGGTCGCGCCGCCGTTCCGCCAGTGCGAGTTCGACATCATGTACGGCAAGGGCATCTCGCAGGAGGGCTCGCTCCTCGACGTCGGCGTCGATCTCGAGATCGTCAAGAAGTCCGGTGCCTGGTTCACCTACGAGGGCGAGCAGCTCGGCCAGGGGCGCGAGAACGCGCGCGCGTTCCTCGCGGAGCACATCGACCTGCGCGATGAGATCGAGCGGAAGGTGCGCGAGGCCGTCGGTCTGACCGGATTCTCCGAAGACGACGACCAACCGATCCAGGTCGTTCCCGACCTCGTGGTGGACGAGGGGTCGAAGCGAAGGAAAAGTCCGGCGCGGCCAAGGAGTGAGCGCGTGCCGCACGAACGCGGCCGCGGCCGAGTCGGGCAAGCACAAGGATGTGCACGAGCGGGCCCTCGGGCTGCTCGCGGTGCGCCAACGCAGCCGGCGGGAGTTAGAGCGTCGGCTGGAAGGAGCCGGGTTCGATCCGGAAGAGGTCCGTGCGGAGCTGGATCGGCTGCTAGCAGGTCGGTCTGATCGACGACGAGGCGTTCGCCCGCGCCGTGGTGGAGCACTCGTTCACGACCAGGAAGGAGGGACGCCGGGTCGTCGCGGGCAGGCTGATGAGCGCCGGGATCGCCCCAGAGACGGCCGCGGCGCGTCCTGGATGAGGCGGTCGGGGGCGAGGAAGAGCGGGCAGACGCCCTGGCGGCGGCCAAGGCGGCCCGGCTGTCGGGGCTCCAACCCGACGCCGCCTACCGGCGCCTGTACGGGATGCTCGCGCGCCGGGGCTACGCACCCGACCTCGCGGGTCGGGCCGCCCGACGAGCGCTTGCGGTGGAGACGTTCGAGGACTGAGCCTTGCCTCCGCCGATGGGCGGCCGTATCGTGTGGTGAATCGATAACCACACCGAGAGGGCCACCGAACGGCTACCCGACGTACACCGAAACGGCACGACATCGTGACCACGAGAACCCCAAGAGCCGACATCGTTCCCGCGCGCGGAGGGGCACCCGGCCCTGTAGCGCCCCGAGACGACGGTTCTGCGTGCTCACGCACACGCCGCCCAGGGTTCGGCGGAACCGCACGGCCCTCTCCCTGACACCGGGAGGAACCATGACGGCCGTCATCGTCGGCGTCGTCGCCCTGATCGCTGGCGCCGCCGCCGGGTTCCTGGTCCGCAGCAGCATGGCCAGATCGAGCGCGACCACGCTGGAGGACGGCCCAACAGAAGCTCGTCCAGGCCGACCAGAAGCTCTCGTCGCGTCACAGGAGGACGCCGCCCAGACCCTCCAGCAAGGCGATCGAAGACGCCAGAGGTCGACGCTTCGCAGATCCGGCGAGATGCGGAGGAGGACGTGAAGGCACGCCGGGACGAGATCGCGCGGCTGGAGCGCCGGATCTCCGAGACCGAGGATGAGCTCCGAGCGCGACCCGCAAGCTCGACGACCGCGTCCTCGAGCTCACGGAACGCGACGAGAAGCTGCAGCGAGGTCCGCGCCCGGCTCGAGAAGGCCGCCGAGCAGCAACGGATACAACTCGAACGCGTCGCCGGCATGACCTCGTCGGAGGCCCGCGAGCAGCTCGTCGCGGCCCTGATCGACGGCGCGCAAGCGCGCAGTCCATGGCGCAGGTCCGCGAGATCGAACAGATCGCCCGCGAAGAAGGGGAGGAGCGCGCGCGGAAGATCGTGACGATCGCGATCCAGCGCGTCGCGTCGAGCAGACCGCGGAGTCAACCGTCAGCGTGTTCACGCTTCCGAGCGAGGACATGAAGGGCCGGATCATCGGCCGCGAGGGCCGCAACATCCGCGCCTTCGAGGCGACGACCGGCGTCGAACCTGATCATCGACGACACGCCCGAGGCCGTCGTGCCTCAGCAGCTTCGACCCCGTCCGGCGCGAGGTCGCCCGCCTGCCGCTCGAGAAGCTCGTCGCAGACGGCCGGATCCACCCGGCTCGGATCGAGGAGGTGCACGAGCGGTCGCTCGCGGAGATCGACGAGCAGCATCCAGCAGGGCCGGCGAGGACGCGCTGGCTCGAGGTCGGGATCACGGACATCCACCCGAGATGATCAAGCTCCTCGGCCGGCTCCAGTACCGCACCGAGCTACGGCCAGAACGTGCTGAAGCACCTCGTCGGAGTCGGCGCACATCGCGTCGGCGTTGTCCGCGGAGCTCGGGCTCGATCCGCGCCATCGCCAAGCGTGGCGCGCTTCCTGCACGACATCGGCAAGGCCGTCACGCACGAGGTCGAGGGATCGCACGCGATCATCGGCGCCGAGATCGCCCGCCGGCATGAAGGAGCCGATCCCGAGGTCGTCCACTGCATCGAGTCGCATCACGGCGAGGTGGAGCAGCGCACGATCGACGCGGTGCTCGCGCAGATCGCCGACGGCATCAGCGGCGGCCGGCCGGGCGCCCGACGCGAGTCGCTCGAGACCTACGTCAAGCGGCTCGAGCGCCTCGAGGAGATCTGCAGCTCGCTTCCCGGGGTCGAGAAGGTCGTACGCGATGCAGGCCGGGCGCGAGGTCCGGGTCCTGGTCCAGCCGGAGTCGATCGACGACCTCGCCGGCGCAGGTGATCGCGCGCGACATCGCGAAGCAGGTCGAGGAGGAGCTCCAGTACCCGGGCCAGATCAAGATCACGGTGGTCCGCGAGATCCGCGCGACCGAGTACGCCAGGTAGTCGGGGAGCTTACGGGTCCGATGGAGCAGAAGTACCTGATCCGCACCTTCGGGTGCCAGATGAACGAGCACGATTCCGAGCGGATCGGCGGGCTGCTGCTGTCCGATGGGATGTCGCCGACCGACGATGCGTCGGAGGCGCGGGTCGATCGTGCTCAACACCTGCGCGATCCGCGAGAACGCGGACAACAAGCTGTACGGCAACCTGGGACACCTGAAGCCCCTGAAGGACCGGCAGCCCCGATCTGAAGATCGTGGTCGCGGGCTGCCTGGCGCAGAAGGATCGGGGCCTGATCCAGCGCAAGGCGCCCTGGGTCGACGTCGTGGTCGGCACGCACGCGCTTCCCCACCTGCTCGAGCTCATCGGCCGTGCCGAGACCGAGCGGCCCGCAGATGGACGTCCGCGAGTACACCGAGACGTTCCTGAGCGCGTTGCCGGCCGCTCGCGCGCGACGACATCCGGGCGTGGGTCTCGGTCGCGCGTGGGATGCGACAACGCGTGCACGTTCTGCATCGTTCCGCTCGTCCGAGGCCCGCAGCGGTCGCGGTCGATCGGCGACATCCTCGCGGAGGTTCAGGGCTGACCTCGCGCGGCGTGGTCGGAGGTCACGCTGCTCGGTCAGAACGTCAACACGTACGGCCGGGACCTGACGGTTCCCGGCTCGGCCCGCCGGCCGCTGTTCGCTCGTCTCCTGCGGGAGGTGGATCGGTGTCGAGGGATCCGGAGGATCCGGTTCACCTCGCCCCACCCGCACGACTTCACGGCCGACGTGATCGATGCCATGGCGGAGTGCGAGCACGTCTGCGAGCACATCCACTTCCCGCTGCAGTCGGGATCGGACCGCGTCCTGCGGGCGATGCAGCGCTCGTACCGGCGCGAGCGCTACCTGGAGTGGCTGGCGCGGATCCGGAGCGCGATCCCCGGCATCGCCGTCTCGACCGACATCATCGTGGGGTTCCCGGGCGAGACCGAGCGGGACTTCGAGGACACGCTCGACGTGGTCCGCGCGGGCGCGGTTCGACAGCGCGCTACATGTTCCAGTACTCGCCCCGGCCCGGGACACGAGCGGCGACGATGGAGGACCGAGTCCCGAAGGAAGTCGTGCAGGAGCGTTTCGACCGACTCCTCGTCCTGCAGGAGCAGGCATCTCCTCGAGAAGAATCGCGCGCAGCTCGGACGGACCTTCGAGGTCCTCGTCGAGGGCGAGGGGAAACGAGAGGGCTCTGACCCAGGCGCGAACCCGGACCAACCGGATCGTGCACCTGGCCGACCCCGCTCGACCGAGGCACCTTCGTCGACGCGCGCGTGACGGACGCGTCCGCGCATCACCTGACCGCGCGAGGTGGTCTCCGCGCCGGAACCGCTCGCCGTCTGAGGGCCGATGGCGCTGCTCGCCCTCGTCGGGCCGACCGCCAGCGGGAAGACCGAGGCCGCGCTCGCGATCGCGCGCCGCACCTCGGAGCCGAGATCGTTTCGGTCGACTCGATGCTCGTGTACCGCGGGATGGATGTGGGCACCGCGAAGCCCACCGCCGAGCAGCGCGCCGCGGTTCCGCACCACCTGCTGGATCTTGCCGAGCCGTCGGAGCGCTTCACCGTCGCTCGGTTCCAGGAGCTCGCACGGGCGCTCCTCCGATCGGTCGCCCGCCCGCTGCTGGTCGGGGGTTCGGGCTTGTATCTGCGTGCCGTGGTCGACGATCTCGCGTTCCCACCGGAGGATCCGGTCGTGCGGGCGTCGCTCGAGGCCGAGGCCGACGACCTCGGCGCGGAGGCGCTGTACCGCCGGCTGGCCGAGATGGATCCGGTGGCCGCCGCGCGCATCGAGCCGGGAACGTCCGCCGGATCATCCGCGCGCTCGAGGTCACCGCGATCAGCGGCGCGCCGTTCAGCTCCTTCGCCGACGTCGTGGGACCGCTACGACGCCGACCGGGTCCGTCCGGCGGGATCCGGATGGATCGGGAGGCGCAGCGAACCTGGATCGCCGAGCGGGTGCTCGCCATGCTGGAGAACGGCTGGCTCGACGAGGTCCAGGCGCTGCATGGATCGCGGGCTCGGCGCGTGGCTCACCGCCTCGCAGGCGATCGGATACGCGGAACTCGCGGAGCACCTCGACGGTAGGCTCTCGCTCGATGAAGCCGCGGAGCGCACCGTGAAACGGACGCAGGAGCCTCGCCCGCCGCCAGATGGCGTGGTTCCGCCGGGACCCACGGATCCGGTGGTTCGACGCCGGCGCGGGCGGAGCCCTCGAGGTCGCGGACGACATCCGTGCCTACCTGGGGTCGGCGTGACGGACCGCCCTGCGGTTCTCCGAAGTATCAGGCGTCGGGGAACGACTTCCTCGATCATCGACGGGCTCGATGGCCCGGCGGTCGACGTCGACGTACCGGCGTTGTGCGACCGCTGGGTGGGCGCCGGCGCCGACGGCGTGATCCGCGTCCGGCCGGGCGGGACGGCCCCGTTCCGCTTCGACCTCACGAACGCCGACGGCTCATCGGCGGAGATGTCCGGCAACGGCATGCGATGCCTGGCCGCCTACCTCCGGGAGGCGGGCGTCTCGACGTCGACGAGGTCGACGTCGAGACGCCCGCGGGCCTCCGTCACGTGATCGGTGCATCTCGACGGTTCGCGCGTCGTGCGCGCGACCGTCGAGATGGGAACGCCGAACTTCACGAAGGCCGGCGATCCCGATGTTCGGCGCGGCCTGGGAGACGTTCCTCGGCCAGCCGTTCGACGTCGGGGGCGGGCTCACGTTCCCGGCGTCCGCGCTGAGCATGGGCAACCCGCACCTGGTCGTGTTCGTGGACGAGGATCCGGATCGGTACCACCTCGAGCACATCGGGCCGGCGCTCGAGCATCACGAGCTGTTCCCCGAGCGGACGAACGTCGAGCTCGCTCGGGTCGCCGACGGCGAGCGTGCATGTCCGCGTATGGGAGCGCGGCGTCGGCGAGACGCTCGCCTGCGGGACCGGGAGCCTGCGCGGTGGCGGTCGCCGCGAACGAGGCCGGGCTGACCCCGCCCACCGTCACCGTCTCGTTCCGCGGAGGTCCGCTCCGACGTGGAGCGATGCGAGGACGGGCGGGTGCTGCTCGCGGGCCCGGTGGGCCACGTGTACGACGCGGTGGCCGACCTCGCCGAGCTTCAGTGACGGCGCGACCCGGCGACCGTGGGTCGTTCGGCAGTGACCTCGCGGTACGCTCAACCGACCGACCCGACGAGACGAGGCGAGATGACGGGCATCCACCGCTCACCCGGGATGCGGAGCGTCGCGCCGTACCCGTTCGAGGAGCTCGATCGACGCGCGGCGCAGGCGAGGCGGAGAGGCCGCGAGCTGATCGACTTCGGCGTCGGTGACCCGCGTGAGGAGACGCCGGCGTTCATCCGCGAGGCGCCTCGTCGATGCGCTCGAGCCCGTGTCGAGCTACCCGCGGGCCGCCGGGTCTGCCGGAGCTCCGCGACGCCATCGCGGCATGGGTCGAGCGACGGTTCCAGGCGCGCGCGTGGATCCCGACACGGAGGTCCTGCCGATCCTCGGGTCGAAGGAGATCGTGTTCTCGCTCGCGCAGCTCGTGCTCGATCCGCCCGGGGGCAAGGACGTGGTGATCGCGACCGCGCCGGGGTATCCGATCCCCGAGCGAGGGCGCGCGCTTCGCCGGTGGCGAGGTCGTGCGAGCGCCGCTCTGCCGAGGACCGGACGTTCCTGCCCGATCTCGACCGGGTGCCTGAGGACGTCTGGTCGCGCGCGGCGATCCTGTGGATCAACTATCCGAACAACCCCACCGGCGCGATCGCGCCCCGAGGCGTTCCTCGAGGAGGCCGCCGAGCGGTGCCGCGGCGCACGACGTGCTGCTCGCCTCGGATGAGGCGTACTCCGAGCTGTGGTTCGGCGAGGGCCCGCCGCCCGGCGTGCTCCAGCTCGCCGACCGGACGAACGTGCTCGCGATCAACACGTTGTCGAAGCGCTCGTCGATGACCGGATACCGCAGCGGGTTCGTCGCCGGCGATCCCGGTCTGATCGCGGACCTCAAGCGGCTGCGCCCGGCGACCGGCGTCACGCCCCAGGAGTTCATCCAACGGGCGTCGGTGGCGGCGTGGCGCGACGAGGTCCACGTCGAGGAGAACCGCGAGCGGTACCGGCGGAAGCGAGACCTGCTGCTCGACGTGTTCGCGCGGCACGGGCGTCCACGTCGCGGGGAGCGTCGCGACGTTCTACCTCTGGGTGCGTGTCCCCGACCGCCGCAGACCTCGTTCGAGTGGGCGCTCGCATCTCCTCGACCGCGGCGGCATCGTCGTCGCGCCCGGGTCGTTCTTCGGCCCCGACGGCGAGGGGTTCGTCCGGATGGCGATGGTGCCGACCGGTCGAGGCCTGCGCGCGGGCCGGCGTCGGCGCTCGACGAATCTCCTCGCCGAGGTCCGGACGTGAGCGACGTGCTGGAGCTCGAGGAGCGGATCGAGCGCAGCTGGGCCGAGGTGTCCGCGGACCCGTCCGCTCCGATCGATGCGGCGGCGGTCGAGGCGACGATCGAGCTCCTGGACCGGGGGTCCGGTCCGCGTCGCCGAGCCCGATCTGCGACGCGACGGCTCCTGGCACGGTGAACGCCTGGGCGAAGCAGGCGGTCCTGCTCTACTTCCGTGTCCGCGGGCTCGAGACGACTCGGAGGCGGGACCGTTCGAGTACCACGACAAGCTCCCGCTGAAGCACGGCTACGAGGCGCAGGGCGTCCGGGTCGTGCCGCCCGCGACGGTTCGCTTCGGGGCGCACCTGGAACCCGGGGTCGTGCTGATGCCGAGCTACGTGAACATCGGCGCGTACGTGGGCGCCGGAACGATGGTGGACACGTGGGCGACGGTCGGCTCGTGCGCGCAGATCGGCGCGAACGTCCACCTCTCCGGAGGCGTCGGGATCGGCGGGGTCCTCGAGCCGCTGCAGGCGGCGCCGGTCGTGATCGAGGACGGCGCGTTCATCGGCTCGCGGTGCATCGTGGTCGAGGGCGTCCACGTCGGGCGTGGGCGCGGTCCTCGGGGCGGGCGTGGTGCTCACCGGCAACACACCGGTGATCGATCCGCGCGGCCCGGAACCGGCGGAGCATCGCGGGCGCGTCCCCGACGGCGCGATCGTCGTCCCCGGCACCCGGCCGCGGTCGTTCCCGGCGGGGAGTACGGCGTTGCCCTGCGGCCTCGTGATCGGGGACCGCAGCGAGGCGACCGACGACAAGATCCGTCTCAACGACCTGCTCCGCGACGCGGGGTCGTCGATGAGCTGATGCCGGACGCGCGAACCCGCCGCCGTCGCGTCCCACCGACCGGATCCTCGAGTCGCCGATCGCCGCGACGTGGCGCTCCGTCGCGCACGAGCGCGCCGTCCTCGTCGGGGTCGGGCCCGGATCCACGAAGGGGACCTCGACGAGCTGGCGGCGCTCGCCGACTCCGCAGGCGCGGAGCCGGTCGGCCGCCTCGTCCAGAGCCGCTCGAGCCCCGACCCCGCAGTTCTGGATCGGCAAGGGGAAGGTCGAGGACCTTCACGGTCTGGTCCACGCCGTCGGAGCCGAGCTCGTCATCTTCGATGACGAGCTCGGCCCCGGCACCCTTCGCTCACTCGAGGCGCGCCTCAAGGTCAAGGTCGTCGACCGCACCGCGCTGATCCTGGACATCTTCGCGCTCCATGCGAACTCGAAGGAGGGCAAGGCGCAGGTCGAGCTCGCCCAGCTCAACTACCTGCTCCCTCGGCTCCGAGGCTGGGGCGAGGCGATGAGCCGGCTCGGAGGCGGGATCGGGACCCGCGGTCCGGGGAGACGAAGCTCGAGGTCGACCGGCAGCACATCCGGCGTCGGATCACGAAGCTCCGTCGGGACGTGAAGGACCTGCGCAAGGAGCGCGACGTCAAGCGGGCCCGCCGGCAGAAGTCGAACCTCCCGCAGATCGCGATCGTCAGGTACACGAACGCCGGGAAGTCGACGCTGATGCGTCGACTCACCGGCGCCGACGTGATCGTGGCCGACCAGCTCTTCGCCACGCTCGATCCGACGACCCGCCGGATCGACCTCCCGGGCGGGCGGCACGCGACGATCAGCGACACCGTCGGCTTCGTCTCGAAGCTGCCCCACGATCTGGTCGAAGCGTTCCGATCGACGCTCGAGGAGGTCACGCTCTCGGACCTGATCCTGCACATCGCCGGACGCTTCCTCACCGGAGCTGGACCACCAGATCGAGGCGGTCCGGCGGGTGCTGGAGGAGATCGGGGCGGCCAACATGCCCGGAGGTCGTGGCGCTCAACAAGATCGACCGGTTGCGGGGACGTGAGCGAGCGCGTCTCGCGACCCGGTTCCCCGGCTCCGTGTCGGTCTCGGCGATCACCGGAGAGGGCGTCGAGGGCTCCTGGAGGCGGTCGGGGCGGCGACGCCCGATCCTCCCGTCGAGGTGGAGGTGCTGATCCCGTGGTCGCGGGGGACCTGGTCGCGATGCTCTACGACGAGGCGGAGGTCCTGAAGGCGGAGGCGGAGCCTGACGGCACGCGCGTGCGGGCGCGCGTGGGGCTCCGCGAGCTGGCCGCGGTCCGCGCCTACGCCGTGGGGGCGGGCGGTCGCTCCGGCACGGGGGAACCGATCGACCAGAGCGTGTGGATCGTCCCAGTGGCCGGTGATCACCTTGTCCGGGTCCTGCCCGCGCTCCAGCGCGAAGCGGAGCGCCAGGAGGTGCAGCCGCGCGACGAGCGGGATCTGCGCGAGGACACCCGGGAGCGGTGAAGGCTCCGGCAGCCGGCTCACCCCGATCCCTCGGCCTCCGCGGCTCGCGCCACGCCTTCGACCAGGCCGTCGTCGTCGGGCGTCGTCAACGCCAGGACGTGGTCCTGCGGCGGTCAGTGGCACCGCCGTCCCGTGGAGGAAGAACTCCGCGTCGTAGCCTCCGGCCAAGACCCGAGCCGCCTTCGCGCACCTTGAGCGCTCCCTCGCGCGCCGTGACCGACGTGTGACCCGCGCCGACGATCGAGAGGATCCGCCCGGGGAGCGGGACCGACTCCGTCCCGTTCGATTCGAGCGCGTTGCGGACGCTGCCGGGGACGAGCGCGAGCTTGTCGGCCGTGATCGTGTCGGCCCCCATCGCCGAGGCGAGCATGCCGAGGGCGAGCAGCGCGGTCGTGTAGCTCACCGTGTACGTCTCGGACGTCTCCTTCTCGACGGTCTGGATCGCGTCGTTGAACGGGGCGCCCTCGCGACAGATCGTCACGGTCTGCAGACCCGCCGAGAAGGCGAGTGCGCGCGCGGCGAGGGCGTAGGCGGTCTCTCCGGTGTGCGTGATGACGACGACACCGTCCTGCGGGCCCACGATCGGGGCGTTCTTCACGAACTGCATCGAGGACACGGCGTGCGCCGAGCGTCCCGCGTCCTGGAGCATCGCCGCTCCCAGGTTCGCCGCGTGCTGGCTGGTGCCCGTCCCGACCACCCAGATCCGCCGGACGCGGTGGAGCGCCTCCGCCGCGGCATGCACCTGCGCCTTGACGGAGCCCGGACGTGAGGACGTGTTCGAGCTGCTCGGGCTGCGAACGGATCTGGTGCTCGAGCTGCGTGGTGTTGCGCGACATCAGGACGGCTCCTCGGGATCCGGTGCCGGGAGCCTAGCCGACTTCAGAGGCGTCTGAGAACGGCGACGACCTTGCCCAGGATCCGTTCCGTCGCTCATCTCGAAGGGCTCGAGCGAAGGGTTCTCGGGGATCAGCATCACGCGCGGCCCGTCGTGCCCGAGACGCTTGACCGTGGCCTCGTCCTCGGCGGGACCGGGCAGGAGCGCCGCCACGATGTCGCCGTCGGTCGCCGAGCCCTGGCTGTGCACGACCACGACGTCCCCGTCGAGGATCCCGGCACCGATCATGGACGTGCCGCTCACCCGAAGCGCGAAATGATCGCCGCCGCGGACGAACCCGTGCGGGCACCGACGAGGTAGTCCTCGACGTGCTCGCTCGCCAGGGTGGGCTGGCCGGCCGCGATCCGTCCCAGCAGGGGTACGACCGTCGCCTCCACTCGGGCATCGGACGCAAGCGTCATGGCGCCGCGGCTTGGTCGGGTCCTTCTTCAGGAGTCCCGGCGCGTTCGAGGTTGGCGAGCTGCGCGTGGACCGACGACGACGAGGTCAGTCCGACGGCCTCGCCGATCTCACGGACCGTGGGCGGGTAGCCGCGCTCGCGCACGGTCTCGGCGATGAAGTCCACGATCCGCTGCTGCCGGGGAGTGATGTCAGACACCGTGGCTACCCTCCTGTTCCGTGGGGCGGACGCTATCACCGGGGGTCGAGGGACGCAAACATATGTTCGATTCGGCCTTGACACCGAACATACGTTCGGGCAGAGTCGGCGCATGAGCCGGACACGCGTACGTCGCCGACGCCTCGTCGCCGGTGGGCTCCTGGTCCTGGCGCTCTCGGTCTCGGCGCCCGCCGTCTCCGGCGCGATGACCGGTGGATCGGCGCGAGGGCGGTCGCCGCGTGATCGGTACGTGGTCCAGCGCGGGGACACCTTGTGGAGCATCGCCGTCAGCCGCGCGCCCGGCAGCGACCCGCGGCCCGTGGTCCAGGCGATCGCCGACGCGAACCGGGTCGATGCCGGTTCGCTCGTGCCGGGACAGGTCCTCGTCATCCCGGCCTGACGGTTGACGACCCACCATGCTGCGGGTACGGTTCGCGCCGCCACTACATCTTGTGGCCCGTACCCATGCGCTGCCCTTGGTGCCAGGCCGACGACGACCGCGTGGTCGACTCGCGTCCCGCCGACGGTGGCGGCTCCATCCGTCGGCGTCGCGAGTGCGCGGCCTGCGGACGCCGGTTCACGACCTTCGAGCGGATCGAGGAGGTCGGGCTGGTCGTCGCCGAAGCGCGACGGCACCTCGGAGCCCTTCGACCGCGAGAAGCTCGCGGCCGGGATCCGCAAGGCGTTCGCCGGGCGGCCCACCTCGCCCTTGCAGATCGAGCAGATGGTCGGCCGGATCGAGACGCGGGTGCGCCGGAAGGGACCGGACGTGACGTCCCAGCAGGTCGGCGGCGAGGTCCTCGCCATGCTCCAGAAGGTCGACGAGGTCGCCTACCTGCGGTACGCCAGCGTGTACAAGGACTTCCAGGGCACCGCGGACTTCCAGCGCGAGCTCGGGATGCTGCTCGAGAAGAAGGAGCCGGCCGGAAGCGGACCCGCTGAGGCGTGTCCACCGGCGTCGCGGGTCGGTTCGGGTGGTCGGATCGCGAGCCGCGCGAGATACTAGATATAGTGGTCGTCAAGGATTCTGCCCACTACCCCTTGACGCCGGCAGCGGCCGGGTCCATGATGCCCAGACGCGAATGACAGGTCTGTAACTACACGTCGAAGGTTCGTTCGCGGCGGAAGGAGGGGAACACGTGGCGACTCGCGAGGGAGACGTCGAGGTGATCCGTGAGGGGCTCACCTTCAAGCGGTTCTTCACGCAGGAAGGGACGCATCCGTTCGATCAGGTCGACTGGGAGACCAGGGATGCGGTGATCCCCAACTACAAGGAGGGCGGCAACGCCTTCGAGCAACGCGACGTCGAGTTCCCCGCTCGTGGTCACAGAACGCGACGAACATCGTCGCGCAGAAGTACTTCCGCGGCACCCTCGGGACGCCGCAGCGCGAGTCCTCGGTTCGGCAGCTCGTGGCGCGCGTGGTCGACACCATCACCGGCTGGGGACGGAAGAACGCGTACTTCGCGTCCGAGCGACGACGCGGAGATCTTCGCCGACGAGCTCACGCATCTCCTCGTGAACCAGATGGCGCGCCTTCAACTCTCCCGTGTGGTTCAACGTCGGCGTCGCCGACACGCCGCAGCAGTGCAGCGCGTGCTTCATCCTCGCGGTGGACGACCACATGTCCTCGATCCTCAACTGGTACGTGGAAGAGGGGACCATCTTCAAGGGCGGATCGGGCTCCGGCATCAACCTGTCGAAGCTGCGGTCGTCGAAGGAGCGGCCTCGCCGGCGGCGGGACGGCCTCCGGCCCGGTCAGCTTCATGCGCGGGCGCCGACGCCTCGGCCGGCACGATCAAGTCGGGCGGGAAGACGCGTCGGGCGGCCAAGATGGTCATCCTCGACGTCGACCACCCCGACGTTCGGGACTTCATCTGGTGCAAGGCGACCGAGGAGAAGAAGGCTCGGGCGCTCCGCGACGCCGGCTTCGACATGGACCTGGACGGCCGCGACAGCTATTCGATCCAGTACCAGAACGCGAACAACTCGGTGCGCGTCACCGACGAGTTCATGCAGGCGGTCCTGGAGGACCGCGACTGGAAGCTGAAGGCGGTGACCACCGGAGAGAGCCTGGAGACCACGCGGGCCCGCGACCTGATGCGCGACATCGCGCTGCGCGGCGTGGGAGTGCGCCGACCCCGGCATGCAGTACGACACCACGATCAACGAGTGGCACACCTGCCCGGCCAGCGGCCGGATCAACGCCTCCAACCCGTGCAGCGAGTACATGCACCTGGACAACAGCGCCTGCAACCTGGCCAGCCTGAACCTGATGAAGTTCCTCGACGCCGACGGCAACTTCGACGTCCGCAGCTTCCGGCGCGCGACCGAGATCGTGTTCACGGCCCAGGAGATCGTGGTCGGCGAGTCCGACTACCCGACCGACGAAGATCGGCGAGAACGCCCGGGCCTTCCGGCAGCTCGGGCTCGGCTACGCGAACCTCGGCGCGCTGCTGATGGCGCGCGGTCTTCCCTACGACTCCGACCAGGGCCGCGCCTGGGCGGGAGCCATCACGGCGATCATGACGGGGTGGGCCTACCGCACCAGCGCGCGGATCGCGGAGGTGACCGGGACCGTTCGCCGGCTACGCATCCAACGCCGACGCGATGCTCCGCGTGATGCGCAAGCACCGCGCCGCGGCGGACGAGATCGACGCCGAGCTCGGTGCCCGAAGGCATGCTCTCCGCGGCCAAGCAGTCCTGGGACGAGGCGATCGCCCTCGGCGAGCAGCACGGGTACCGCAACGCCCAGGCGAGCGTGCTCGCGCCCACCGGCACGATCGGCCTGATGATGGACTGCGACACGACCGGCATCGAGCCCGAGCTGGCGCTCGTCAAGACGAAGAAGCTCGTCGGCGGCGGCACGATGCAGTTCGTCAACCAGACCGTGCCGCGGGCGCTCGCGAAGCTCGGGCTACGACGCCGCGCAGGCGGACGACATCGTCGCCTACATCGCGGAGCACAACTCGGTCGTCGGACGCGCCGCACCTCAAGGCCGAGCACTACCCGGTGTTCGACACGGCGATGGGCGAGCAGCCCATCCACTACATGGGTCACGTGCGGATGATGGCCGCCGCGCAGCCGTTCATCTCCGGCGCCATCTCCAAGACGGTGAACATGCCGGAGGAGGCCACGGTCGAAGAGGTCGAGCAGCTCTTCGTGGAGAGCTGGCGGCTCGGACTCAAGGCGGTCGCGATCTACCGTGACAACTGCAAGGTGGCGCAGCCGCTGTCCGCGGACAAGAAGAAGACCGCCGAGGCTGCCGAGGCCGAGCCGGCCGTGCTCGGCCTGGTCGGCGAAGAAGCGGCTGCCGCAGTCGCGTCCGGCGCTGACGACGCTCGTTCCAGGTCGGCGACGCCGAGGGCTACGTCACCGCCGGCTCGTACCCGGACGACGGTCTCGGCGAGATCTTCCTCAAGGCCTCGAAGCGGGGCTCGACGCTGTCCGGGATCATGGATGCGCTTCTCGATCGCGGTGTCGGTCGGGCTGCAGTACGGCGTGCCGCTGGAGGACTACGTCTCGAAGTTCATCAACATGAAGTTCGAGCCGAGCGGCGCATGACGAACGACCCGGACATCCGGTTCGCCTCGTCCATCGTCGACTGCGTCTTCCCGTCGTCTGGCGCTCGACCACCTCACGTGGGAGCAGCGCGAAGCGCTCAGCGCTGCCTCGATCCAGGAGCGGACCGAGGAGGCGGAGGAAGATCGCGCGCGGCTCGATGCGGGAAGCGTCCCCGAGCCACCGCCGGTGGTGCAGCCCATCGAGCCGGTCGAGCGACCGACGGCGAGAGGTCCTGGAGCGCTCGCTCTGCTACCAGTGCGGCTCGAAGTGCGGCCGGCGGGCTCGTGCTACGTGTGCGGCACCTGCGGCAGCGCCTCCGGCTGCTCGTAGACTCCGGCGGGTGACGGGGAACCGGCCGCGAGGCTGCTCGGTCTGCATCATCGTCCAGCTGGCCATGCCTCCGGGCGAGGAAGAGGACGCATCAAGTTCTACGGCGCGATCCTCGGGCTGACCCAAGTGGACAAGCCCCCGGAGCTCGCACCGCGCGGTGGCGTCTGGTTCCGGACCGAGGGGCTGGAGGTGCACCTGGGATCGAGCCGTTCACGCCCGCCCGGAAGGCGCCCCCGGCCTTCCTGGTCCAGGATCTGGAGACCCTGCGAGGCGGATCGAGCTCGCGGGGTACCGGGTGACGACGACGTGCCGCTCGAGGGTTCCACCGCTGCCACGTTCGCGACCCAGCTCCGGCAACCGGCTCGGGTTGGTGAGGCAGCCGTCCTGACCGCATGGACCTGCCGTTCAAGCGTCTGCGGCTGGACGGGTCGCTGCCGTCGGCTCGGCACGCGCCGACGACGCCGGGCCTCGACCTTCGCGCCGCGCGTCGACGCCACGGTCAAGCCAGGGGCAGGTCATGGTTCCGACAGGCGTGGCCGTGCCGCGATCCCCGACGGGCACGCCGGGGCTGGTGCTCCCGGAGCGCGTCTCGCGACCGCGCGCGGGTTGACCCTTTCGAACTCGCCGGGCTCGATCGACGCGGGCTACCGGGGAGAAGTGGTCTGCTCGGTCGTGAACCTCGACCGGGACGAGGCGGTCGAGGTCCGCGCCGGCGACCGCATCGCGCAGCTGGGCGATCGTCGCCATCCCTGATCGATTTCACGCCGCTGTGCGGACGGCTCCGCCCCAGACCGGTGGCGGGCGAGGGGCGGCTTCGGCTCGACCAGGAGGACCTGGATTGAATCTCGCGTTGACGGCGCTCGATCGCGAAGCGGATGAAGGTCTCGGAACGCAGGCCTCCTGGGATGGGCCAGAGCACGCGCGGACGTGGCTCAGTTGGTAGAGCACCACCTGTGCCAAGGTGGGGGTCGCGTTGAATCCCGTCGTCCGCTCCACAGAAGAAGCCCTGTAGCGCAGGATGTAAAGCGTCATTCGCCACGGACCCACGGAACGTCCGCGATAGGCTGTACTCTCTACGTCTGTCCCCGGGGACGGACAAGGTCTGGGGAAGGGACGACATGGAAGGCAGGTACGAATACGGCTGCACCTGCGAGGACGCCGACGGGCATCCGCCTGACGACCTGAGGCACCGCACGTCCACACGCACACGTCGCCGTCTACGGGAGCGCCCTTTCCACGATGGCATCGCACGAAACGGACGCCGTCTTCACGTTCGAAGTGACGACGCGACTGAAACGACGACCGTCCGGTCCGGTGCTCCGTTGTGCGGTTCGCCCTGCGGTGCGTTGAACCGGTACGGGCCAGGGGAAACCGGAAGACGAGACGTAGCGCGTCACGACCTGTCCCCGTGACGGCTGTCGACATCCCGAACGTGCGATGGCGACCACGACGACGGGCGTCCCGGCTCATCAGCTCGACCCGACCTCGATCTACGCCGGTTTCCGGGCTCTCAACCCGTTCCGGCGTGATCTGCTGCGTCGGTATTTGGCGACCGAGGGAACTTGGAAAGGCGTCAACACGGCAGACGCGTCGCTCGCTTACTCCGCAGAAGCGGCAGAGGCGGCCGGATAACACTGACGCTCGTGCCAACCGTCCATCACGACGCAGCGGGTTATCGGGTTCATCCCTTCTCGATCGAACTGAGCCAAGCATCGGGGCTCGATCGTTCCCGGAACTGACGGGCGCGCTCTCCAGTGGCAAGGACATCACGGGTGGCGGGCTATCGCGGCGGGAGAAGGAAGAACGCCCAAGAGCAGCCGCTGGGTGAAGGCCGTGCCGCCGCTCCCCGACACCACGGGAATCGCCCCAAAACGTCCTAAGGTGACGGCGTACCCCAAAGGGAGGGGGTTCAGGGCATGCGATTCTTCGACGATCGTGGGCTTGTCGTGTTGATGACGCTCGGTCTTGCGCTCGTGGCGCCAGACGCGCAAGCGGTCGACGCACATCTGCCGCGCGTGGCTTCACGGAAGCGCGAGGTTTGCTGTCGAGACGGGCCATTCCGGACTACTGCGTGACCTCGACGCATCGCGCTGTCGAGGTCAGGGATGAGCGGCGCAACCGTCTGGCGGGCCGCAAAGTCGTCGTATTCGTGAACTTCACGAGGGTCGGAACGATGCTCGTGTCCTTCACGGGGCACGCGCAGCGGGTCTGGGACACGGACAATGGGCAGTCCGTCCCGATCGCGAGGCAGACCGCGGAGGATCCGCTCGCTAAGGAGCGTTCATCGCCTTCGGTTCGTATATCTGGCCGTGTCATAAGGGGCCATGCGGGCGTTCTTAGAGGTTCCAGGCTCGGCCGGGCAGTTGCCCTCGGCATGTCGCGCGACCGTGAACGGCCGGCCTGCGTGACGCTCTCGAGCAAGGCAGCTCGCCGGCGTCAGCGTTCGGGAGTACCGGAGCCGAGCCGGGCGGGCGGTAGCCAACGTCGAGACATGGACGGGATCTGAAAGCTGCACGCAAGTGGCCGCAGGCGCTCTGTTGGCGCGACGGTCAAATCCGGTGGAGCGGCCGACCGGTCGCGCGACGTGAGGTGTTGGTCGTGGTAGTCCTTCTGAGGCGGATGCCAATGACGTTCACCGTTCGACCGGGAAGAACCTGCTGACCGAGACGCTTCGCCTGAAGTCGAGAGCTGCCTCGAAAGACTGGAAGAATCCACATCGTCGCGGCTGTCCGCGACGAGGCTGGCTCTCGTTCGCACTCATCGCCGAGGAAGAGTCTCGGGTCGTCGGCCACGTGCAGATGAGTAAGGCATTGCATCGGCGGACCAGGAGGTGCCTCGCGCTCGGGCCGGATCGCGGTTACGCTGACTCGACAGGGCAAGGGCTACGGCACGGTTCTGGTTGCCGCCGCATTGATGGATGCGGCAGCCCGGAGTATTGCGGCCGCGTGGTCCTTCTCGGTTCTCCTTCGTATTACGGCGGCCGACGAGGCTTCGAACCAGCGGGCCGTTACGGTCTGCGGAACCCATTCATGGGAACAACGGCCGGGGTTTCGAATGCGGAGGAGGACTTCCGTGATCGCGGTCCTGATGCGGCACGGGTGCGTTCCATGAGCGGCCCGTCCGATGGCATCCCGCGTTCGGGTAAAGGCTGCCTCCGATGGCGGCGACGACATGATCTCCGGTCGCTTCTCGAAACGCTCGATCCGAAGGCTCAGATCTGCGCCGCGTCCCTCGATCCGCGACCAGGCCGACCGCGACGCTGACGCCTCGCAACTGGTGAGCTACCGCGACGGGCGAGGCGATGACTGAGCCGACATCATCGACATGCTGACGATGCATCCGAGACGCGGCGAAAGTTGACGCATCCTAGCGGAAATCGGTGCTGAGCCTACCTTGAGCGCAGTAGCACCGAGGAGGTCTACCCAGACCACGTGACGAAGGGGTTGGGTATGGAGGCCCTGGAAGGCGTCTGGTTTCCGCAACATGACCATTACTTGAGTCAGCTGTCAGAGAGGCGTTAAGCCGTGACCAGCGACGACAAGGCGTACCTCATCGGGGGCATCATCCTCGGTGGAAAGGAGAGGAAGATATTGACATCCCTACTGCCGCGGCGATAGCTTCGCGCCGGAGAAGTGGCGGTTCTCGGTCGGGCGAATCACTGTCGTGCCGTGTCACATGACATCGCTGGTCGCTCTGGTGACGGTGGCGGCTTTGCGCGGGCCTGAACACCGCCGTGACCCTGACGCCGCATCGCTATCGGCTTCCCCAATCCGAATCGGCATCGACTACTACCAGCCGACGAAAGAGATGGTCATGTCCGTCATCACTACCTGGCGGCAATCCGAACAACTCAGGCGTCGTGGCCGCTGACAAGGACGCGTTCTCTCCGTACCGCCCCCAGCGTCAGCGGAGTTGACGGACGAGTGTGCCCATATGGCCGGCATCCGCCGCTGGCGGCTGCCAGCGAGACCTTCCAGGCCACCTGGCGAGCTGTACTTCCGGGACCGCGGAACGCGCCCGGCGATCATCGCGAAGCCGTCGGCGGACGGAACGACCCGTGACGAACCCGTGGGTCACTGCCCTGCCGAGGCCGAGGCCGGGCTGCTGAACGGTGGGGTCGCTCCGGGACGTCTGCTGCGTCGCCGGCGGAGTAACCACCGTCGTCACGACAAGGGCGGGGGACGTGTGGCGCGTGACCTCCGGCCGGGGCCGCCTACTGGAGAAGTAGCGTCGAGCATCGGCCAAGGTCTCGAGGGACCTGACGACAGCTGCCGGACAACCCAGCCAGGTACGGTCCGTGGGCGGGCCGTGATGCAGGTTTCCGGATGAGGAATAATGGCGTCATCTGGAGTATCGATCCGACCACGGGAGCATCCGCGGGCCGCTGGGATGGATGGAGGTGCGTTCGCTCAGCAGAGGGGTTCTGTCGTCGCCGCCGAACCAGAACTTCACTTCGGCGTCGACTGCGCGGACGGCGCACCAGCTGCGGGCGCGGCGGAAGCTTCGCAGTTCACGGGCGATCAGTGGGCGACGTCGTGCTGGCCGAGTTCCCGCAAGCTTCGGACATCACGTGGAACGACCAGCTTCCAGTCTTACGAGCGCATGCAAACTGAACGAAGCGCTAC
>ERZ1370068.1006-contig-10919_pt1 | contig 50617 bp, 65 predicted proteins | sample MGYA00561227_ERZ1370068 | MGnify/ENA primary metagenome ERZ1370068 (study PRJEB38410, sample SAMEA6850437) | metagenome | study: Metagenomic assessment of the ecological functions of the soil: analysis of the soil microbiota associated with the... | reverse complement strand
TACGTAATATTGCCTCGCGTCACCCAATGGCGATCCCAGTAGCCTCCGGGCGATTATGCCCGGCGAACGATCGGTCGGCCGCCCAACACCGTCGATCTGCGCGCGATCCTCGTGAAGCTGGTCTGGAGCTCGCAGACGGACTTGATCGGTTCGGCGCTTGTCGGCGACTTGGAGGACGGTCACGCGCGCCAGAGACCGAAACGAATCGGCAACTAGCACGTCCACCTGATCGACCCGTGAGGGAAGGAACACCGCCGGGACTATTGCCAAGTCGGGCATGCTCGCCTCGGTGACGGGGCCCGATATCGTCAGACCGATCCGGTACCCCAATTGGGAGCAGGTCTGGGAGGCATGCCTGCCATAGGTACTGGGGTTGATTTGTTCTTTTCGCCAGGGGGCTGGCCCATGACCGTCATCCCAGGGTGCCGTCTGGCACAGTTCTTCTGGCGATCGGCTGCCGCTGCCACCTCTGCCTGTCAACGCGACGCGCCAGAGACCCAAGCGGGACTACGAGCACACACGAATGTTTCTCACTGAGATGCAACTGACGTATCCGGGTGGTGGTCCGCCTGAGAAATCTTGTTGATGCTTCCATTGCAGCGGTTAGCCAGTATGACAGTATAGCACCGACACCGGGTTCCGCAACGGATCCGGTGTGGCCAAGGTTCTCCGATTACAAATCCGGGTTCGACGCTTCGCTGGGGTTTCCCACTACGGTTACGAGTCCGTCCCAGGAGACTGACTCCAAGAAGGTCTTCACCGGCGGCCTCTCCGGTGTACCGGATATCCTGTTTAACACGGTGTCGTATTGGGGCTTCGGCAGGGGACACCTCCTTCAAGCTGACCCTGCATTGCGCACAGTGATCTCAACCAGGCGGTCGTTTACCCGAAATAACGAAGCAACCGTCGAGAAGCTCTCATCGTCGCCGGACACTTCGCCTCGATACCAGGTCCGCAACCAGAGACGATCCACGACACCGGAGCACAGCTACTCGTCGGCGGCATCTTCGCCGCCGGGGACGGTGTTGCCGGCCGTCGGGCTGCCGCTCGCTGGCTGGGCCACGCCGCATGCCGGCGTGTGGCGCCATTGGCGACGTTTCGTCCCGTTCGCGATCGGCCCGGTGACGGTCGCGCTGATCGGCACCTGCAGTTCACCAAGGCCCCGCCAACCGGCGTCGCCGCGTACGCCCCTCGGGTTCACCGCATCGCCTTCGGAGTCGTGCGCTGCTGAGGCAAGGCCGGGTCACCCTCCGGCCACGACGAGGCGTGCGACCGCAAAAGCGCACCCGAGGCATTCATGCGGCTCAACAGCTTGTGCGCGCGACGCGCGACGTGCCACTCCGCCAGTGACGAGCCGAACGTCGGGATTTCAGGTGATGGGCGATATGCACCGGCACACGATGAGCATCGAGTTTCTGGGCCTGACGAAGGTGTATGGCGATGTCCGAGCGGTTCATAAGCTTGACCGCGCGGGCGGAGCCCGGCGCCAGTGACGCACTTCGGTTCGTCTCTCGCACTGCAAGCGCGGCCCCGGATCAGCGCGATCGAAACGAACGGGGCGCGCGTCAGGCGCACCAGGACGTCGGGCCACGCCTCGAGGCCGGTCGGACCTTGCGGGATGCTGGTCAGATCCTCGAGCTTGGCGAGGAAGTCGGAGTGATTCAGAAAGAAGCCGTCGACGGCACTTTCGAAGACCACCACCTTCACTCGGTCGTCGTTCTCGAGCGCCGTCACGATCTCTCGGATCTGCAGAACAAATTCCGGACCCATGAGGTTCAGCGGCGGGTTGTCGAGTACGACTCGGCAGTGTGAAGGTGTCACTCGATCGAGCCTCGACTTGCGCGGCCTTCGTTGCGGAGTTCATCACAGCCTCCGGTGTGTTGGATGAAAACGAATCGTCGCGAGGCGATCCCGGCATCGCTGCCGTCCCAGATTTAGACGAGCGTCTGGTCGACCGACGCGTCAAAGATCGTTCGCTCGGGCGGCGCCACGAGCGACTCCGGCAGCATCGCCATGACCCTGTCCACCTCCGGAAGTGATTCCTGTCGTTCGAGAGCGGTACCGTTCTCATAAATCGCGGTCGCGATGAAGGAATCAGGGTCGAGCAGCGTGCGGGCGATGTCGAAGTTGATGACGCCCTCCGTGGCTCGCGCCGGAGTGATGATCTCGGCGAGCGCGGCCATCAGATCGTCGCGCTTGTCGGGCTTGGAACGGATTTTGAAGCGAAGAATGATCATTGCTCCTCCAGTGGACGAAGACGGCATTGCAGTAAATGATCTTTTCGGGCACGGGAATCGCGCCCGGGGATGCCCTGGGCGCTTGCCCTGGCCTCTCGGTCCTCCGCGATTTGGGATGATCCAGCGAGTTCGCGAGTTTGACGATGCGATCCATGGTGCTGGGAGTCGGTCTTCCCGCGTGTGTGGTCAGGCCGAGAGTCCGAGCTGGGTCAAGATCCCCAGGATGTCCGTGCAGCCCCAACGCTCGACCATGAGCCCATCCTCGAATCTCGCCACCTGGAGCGCGCGGACGTCGAATCGCTTGCCTGTTGGAGCGTGCCCCATGTACTCACCGAGGTGCGTCCCGGACACCCGAAGTACCAGCGTGAGGTGGTCGTCGTCAGCCAGGACGACGTCGGGCGCGAGTGCGAAATCGGGGAACGATTCGAGGAGTCCGCGCCAGTAGTGCTTGGTGCCCTCGAGCCCGGCCGCCTGACCGTCGGCGGGATCGTGATCGACGATGTGTTCGGCGAAGAACTCACCGAAACGGTCGAAGTCGTGGGTGGCGACGAGCTCGCCGCCGAGCGCCAGCGCCTTGAGGTTCTGTTCCTTCGACATGACGTTCCTCCGTCGGAGAGTGTTCGGTTGCGTGGCGGCGACAAAAGTTGGCGCCGCCACATCTCGTGTCGCCGGACATGCGACTATCTCTGCGCACTGAGCGGGTACCCGTGGATCAGCACCACCGCGGCTGGCTGGCGCCGTGATCCTCGTAGTAGATCTCGACGTCTGTGTTGTTTCCCTGTCCAACATTTACTGTGGCCATCGGGCTTCCTTCCGGTGGCGGCGACCCGCCGGGCCCAGGCCGCGGACCAGGAGCCGGGCGGTTTCGCCTGCAGGTTGGTACCGAAACCACGGTCGCGCTCCGGGCCACGCATCGAACCCGTGGAACCCTGGCCCGGTGCCCTGGTGTGCGGCAGGGCTGCGCTGCTCGATTATCTCCAGGAACAGGCGTCCGGGTGCCGCCCTGGCCCGGGTAGCCGGTCTGCAATTCGAGATGGAGCTGGCATTTGCAGCGCTTCACCAGCTCTGCGCCTCGATGCGTGGATCGCCTCCGGTTCTGCCGGAACCCCAACGTGACGCGCTAGGAACGGCGTTCGGCATCCGCGCCGGACCGGCGCTTGCCAGGCTGGCCATCGCCGATTGTGCTTCGCGCTGGATCCAAGCTTCTGAAGGCCTGACCCTCTGGCGGTGGCTAAAAAGCTGCCCTGCAAAGGAGAACGCGTGGACTCGACACCAGAACCGACTGAAATGCAACACACGCTCGCCGGCGTTGCCGAAACTCACCGCCAGCTGCGCATCATTGCGGCTTCGCTCGCCTACCGATACCATATTCCTGCAGCCGCGTCGCGCCAGCCGCGCGCTATCTACCAGAGACATATCACCGTTGTTTCAAGACCGCGACTGGGTCAGCTTCAGTAGCGGGCTTCCCCAGCTCCATTCAGCGCATCAATTGGGCCGCCGTCCTCGACATCGCCCGCCGAGTCGAACGATTCACCTTCGACCGGGTCTACGGCGGCTGGTGGGGCCGGGTCGTCGTCGACGACGGGCCGCCGCCATCAGGCGCTCCGCCGACCGCTACGTCGCACGCCTCACTGGCCAACGACCACCACCGCAAGCCGCCCTCATCCAAGTAGCCGATGCGCTTGCCGGATGGCGGCGGCTGCCGGCCCTGCCGCCCGGAATGGGTTGATCTTCGGTGAGGAGAGAGCCACCGCGGGCCGGTCATATGTCGTGACAGGCGCAGGCCGCGGTCGGCCGGGCGATCGTCGAGCGGCTGTTGGTCGATGGTGGGCAGCGTGGTCGTGATAGAGCTCGACCCCGCCTGAGCCAACAACGTCATCGGCCGAATATTGGAACCCTACAGGTCGCTTAAGCCGACCAGCTTCGTCAGATTCACGCAGTGCTGGTGGACGTGCCTCGCCGCAGATTGGATGTGGCGGCGCGTCGCCAGGCGCCGTCACCTCTTGGGCTCGCCGCACATCTCGTTGTGCCATCGAGCCGCCGCGCGCGAGCAATGTAGATGAGCACGCCGAGGAGTGGCAAGCGATGGCGCGAAGATCAGCCACAGGGGCCTTAGCCAGCCTGAGATCTGGCTGCGGAAGATGTCGATGGTGATGCGGAAGAGCAGGAAGAACCACAGCACCGCAGGAAGAGCCCAAGCATCGTCGAGAACAGGGTTCAGCAGGGGTAGTCCTGTGCCGCCAGGGGCGCTGGCGGTGGTCGTGATCGTCGTCCTTCTTGCAGCATCGATGTTACTCACGGCAACCCGGCGGACGTGCCGGACTCCGATTGTGTGTGCGAGTGCGTGGTTCAGCCATCGTCGCGCCGCTGAGATGACGTGTACGAGTCGGGCGTCCGACGAAATCGCTCTGCATGAGTCAGCCTTGACTGCGAGGAGTTCGTCCGAGCGCAGGTGGTAGGGTTTCTCGAGTACCAGCCCGCTGAGCAGGATGATCGGGTGGACGCGCGGAGCAGTCGACGATCACTCCGGCGCTGTACCGGGATCAGGTCGCATAGACACAAGATCGCACTGTGCATGTCGGGCTGCGTAGCGATTCACCCGGTTTCCGTAGCGGATGAACTCCGGCATGCCGAACCTGGGGGCATCCACCAGGCCGCTTCAGCGCCGAGTCGTAGCGAACGGATAGCCATCCTGAAGGGCCGATCTGCACCGTTCCATCCCAGAACTCGATGAGCCGCTCGATCGAGAAGTCCTCGACGGCCAGGAGCGGATCTTGCGAGTGCGCACCACGAGCTGGGTCGCTGGCGACATAATGCGCTCGCGTCGTTGATCTCTTGGTAGAGCTCCGGTCGGTTGGGCGGCGCTGATTCCGACGACACCTTGCTCCCTCGGGAGAGACCGTCGCAGGGTAGGGTAACGGTAACATCGTCGCTGCTCGTCGTCACCAAGTGGAGCACAAATATGACGGCCGGTTCCGGATTTCCAGGCCCGGTATGCTGACCAGTGACGAGTGGTTCATCGATGAGACCCCGCCGACCGGCGGGTGCTGGACCAGCGCGACTCGACGGACCCGACTACTGGCTCCAGTGTCGTCAGCTCCAGTAATACGCCGTATTCAGGCGCTGCAGGCTGGCGGGAGGACGGCATGGACGCCCTGGGACCAGGTGCGCTGGGCCGACCGCCGAAGCCAGGCGCAGGACAGGACTCCACGTCCCCATCGATCCTGGCGCGTCCAGTTTGATGAACTTCCAGGCTCGCGTGGCCAGGTGCAGGTTCAGCCGGGTCGTCGACATCGGCCAGGTCGAGCGTTGGTCAATTCACGAATGCGTCGCAGCCGGTGGCGCAGGGTGCTGCGGTGAATGACCAGCGCTGCTGCCGCCTGGTCGTAGTTACCCCCACAGTCGAGATACTGAGCCAGCGTGTACATCAGCTGGGTGTGCCGCCGGGCATCGTAGGCGAGCAGCGGTCCCAGCCATTGCGCGACGAAAGCCTCGACCTCGTGATGGGTCTCGGGAGTGCCGAGGATGCGATAGATGCCGAGGTCGGCAAACGACGTGAAGCCACACGTCCGGCGAACGCGACGATTCCCGGATGCGGACAGCGCGCACACTCTCCTCGTAGGACTGCGGAATCTGCGCGGGGCTGTCGCACACTCGCCCACTCCGAGCGAGCAGTGCTGCACTGCCCAGTTCGGCGGCTATCGTCCGATACAGCGGCGTGGATCGGGTCGACCGGGAGAATCAGCACGCACATCCGGTTGCGCCGGGTGAGTAGCCAGCTGCGGATGCCTTGACGGCCGAGTCCGCGTTCGGCGGCTGCCGCCACGGTGTGTGTTCGCTGAATTGGCCTCGCCAGCGCAGCGAGACGACGTAGTGCTGACCATGCAGGTCGTGACCGACGGCCGCGGCCCGGTCGTAGGCGCTCGCGTCGTCACCGCCGGACAGCAGGTCGTCGACCAGTCTCGCGCCGCAGCCGCAGCTCTAGCTCAGCGACGCCTCGTTGATGGGCAAGCTCCACAGCGAGCAAGCAAGGACGCCTGTTCCAAGGCGAAGATTTCGTATCCGCCGCCGGTATGTCCGTGGATCGAGGAGGCTAATCACCCGCAGCACCTCGTGGCCTGGCTTGGCCCAGGCGACGATCCGGCCGCCGATCCAGACGGGCCGGCCATGCGTGACGGCGATCCGACGCTCGATCTCGGCCAGGCGATCTGGACCTGGCTTGCCTGGCGATTTCCCCACGATCCGGGACCGGCGCGGGCCAGGACATTTCCGAACTGGTCCTCCACGAGCGCCGGCGGCCCGGTCAACTCGTTACAACGCCTCAACCAGGCCAAACACGCCGTCACTGGCGAGACGCCTCGGCCAGCCGCTCGTGGGTGCGTTCCCGCCGTTCGGCTCGGCCACCGTACGTTGCAACCGGTCGTTGACGGCAGCCCGCTCCTCGCTGATAACTCGAACGTGTTCGGTGGTCTCCAGCGCATCGTGGTACATCGCCGCGTTCGACATCGCGGCGGCCGTTTGGTGCATCAGGGCCTTGAGCAGGAACTGCTCGTGGTCGCTGGGCTCGCCGTCGGCAACGACGACCAGGTATCCGTGCACCCGTCCAAGCTGCGCAGCGCGTAGCCCCATGCCCAGGTGCCGTGCTCGTCCACCGCGACAGCGCCCTCCCCGCTGAGGGTTCCGTCGGGTCCATCGCTCAGCCAGGCTTCGGGGCGCTTGCGGTTCCGGGTCGGGGTCGGCGTACGTGCTTGCCACGCGGAACGGGCCGAGCGATGGAACGGCCGAAATGGCCAACCGGAAGACCTCGTCCTCGTCATGGACGCGGAACATCATCAGCGACAGGGCGAACAGCGCGCGTAGAGACGGGAGAGCTGATCCCGCACATCCGGTCTCAGGTCGACCGTCGGCGGCAACGTGATCGTTCCCATGACGCATGTCTCCCGCCGGTCGCCGATCAGCTTACCCGGGTCTGCGCGGTTGGGTTGGGCTTCCCAGGTCGAAAGCGTCCCGCCACTTCGCCCTATGAGGACCATGCGACGTCGCGTGCCAGGCCGCGACAGTGAGTCGAATCAGCGACGCATGGACCTAGCTAGCCGCCATCTGAGGAGGAGTTCTCCATGACCCTGATGCGATTCGATCCATTCCGCGAGCTCGACCGGCTCGGTGAGCGGATGCTCGGCGGGCCGGCCATGCGGGCGATGCCGACCGAGGCCTATCGGCGAGGCGACAGCTTCTATGTGCTGATCGATGTTCCCGGCGTCGATCCGAGCGAATTCAGGTGACGGTGGAACGCAACGTCGTCAGCGCGCAGCGCCAGCCGCGAGATCCCCGCGCCAAGAGGGCGACGAGCTGCTTGTTGACGAGCGTCCACGATGGCGATTTCAGCCGTCAGTTCTTCCTCGGCGACAACCTGGACGCGAGCAAGCTCGCCGCTGATCTGGACCGGGGCGTGTTGACTCTGACCATCCCGGTCGCCGAGAAGAGCAAAGCCGCGCCGCGCGTGAGATCGGCTCGTCGTCACCGCGGACTGTTGATGTCTCCAGCGGAGGCTCCGGATCTGAGTCGACCGAGGGCAACACGCAGCCCACCAACGCTTAACAAGGAAGGAACCTGCCATGGCCCGGGCGGTCGGTATTGACCTCGGCACCACCAACTCTGTGATCGCGGCCTGGGAGGGGGCGCGGCAACGGTCATCCCCAACGCCGAAGGATCACGCACGACCCCTCGGTGGTGGGGTTCACGGACAGCGGCGAGCGGCTCGTGGGGCAGCTGGCCCGCCGCCAAGCGATCCTCAACCCGAAGGGCACGATCTATTCCGCGAAGCGGTTCATTGGCCGCCGCTACGACGGAGGTCACGGAAGAGGCCAAGACGGTCGGGTTCGACGTCGTTGCGGGTCCCGATGGGACGGCTCGGTTCGACGTACGGGGCAAGTTGTACGCCCCGGAGGAGATCAGCGCGCTCGTACTGCGCAAGCTCGCTGAGGATGCGGGAAGTTCCTCGGCGAGCGGGTGACCGAGGCCGTGATCACGGTTCCCGCCTACTTCAACGACGCGCAGCGGCAAGCAACCAAGGACGCCGGCCGGATCGCCGGCCTCGAGGTGCTGCGCATCATCAACGAGCCGACCGCCGCGGCGCTGGCCTACGGCCTGGACAAGAAGCAGCACGAGACGGTGCTCGTCTTCGACCTCGGCGGCGGCACGTTCGACGTGAGCATCTTGGACGTCGGCGACGGGGTGGTCGAGGTGCGTGCCACCTCCGGGGATACGCATCTCGGCGGCGATGACTTCGACCGGCGGGTCGTCGACTACCTGGCCGACCAGTTCCAGAAGGACCAGGGCATCGATGTGCGCGCCGATCCGCAGGCGCTGCAGCGGCTGTTCGAGGCGGCCGAGAAGGCCAAGACCGAGTTGAGTTCGGTGACCCAGACGCAGGTCAACCTGCCGTTCATCACCGCCGACGCCGCGGGCCCAAGCACCTCGACGGCCACCATGATGCGCTCAACGTTCGAGCAGATCACCAGCGACCTGGTCGAGCGCACGCTTGGGCCCGGTTCAGCAGGCCGATGTCGGATGCCAAGGTCACCGCCGAACGACATCGATGAGGTGATCCTGGTCGGGGCTCGACCCGGATCCCGGCGGTGCAGAGCCTGGTCCGTCGGCTCACCGGCGGCAAGGACCCGAACATGACCGTAAACCCGGACGAGGTCGTCGCCGTGGGCGCGGCCATCCAGGCCGGCGTCCTGAAGGGCGAGGTGTCCGACGTTCTGCTCCTCGACGTCACGCCGCTGTCCCTCGGCGTCGAGACCCGCGGTGGGATCATGACGAAGATCATCGAGCGCAACACGACGATCCCCGCCCGTCGCAGCGAGATCTTCTCCACGGCCGAGGACAACCAACCCGCCGTCGACATCGTGGTGCTGCAGGGCGAACGGGAACGCGCCGCCGACAACCGCGTCCTGGGCCGTTTCCAGCTGACGAACATCCGCCCGGCACCACGCGGTGAGCCGCAGATCGAGGTGACATTCGATATCGACGCCAACGGCATCTTGAGCGTCACGGCCCGCGACCGAGATACCGGGGCGCAGCAGAGCATCACGATCACCGAAAGCTCGAATCTTGATCGTTCAGAGGTCGAGCGGATGCTGAAGGAAGCGGATTCCAACCGCGCGCAGGACCAGGCGCTGCGTCAACAGGTCGACGCTCGCAACGAACTCGACAGCGCGGCCTACCAGCTCGAACGACGGTTGACGGAACTCGGTGATGCCGCGCCGATGCACGAGCGAGCGCGAGCCGAGACCCTCATCGCCGACGCCCGTCAGGTCGTCAACGAGGAAGCGCCGCTCGAGCGGGTGCGTTCGCTCACTGGCGAGCTGCAACAGGCCGCGCAGGCGCTGAACGCCCGAGCCGCCAGTTCGGCCACGGGCGGACGGGGCGGGGGCCCGGCACCGTCGGCCGATGCCTCCTCGACCTCGTCGTCGGGCGACGACGTCATCGACGCCGAGTTCGACCGGACATAGGGCCGGCGATGGGGTCCGACGAGGCCGCCCTGGATGAGCGCGGCGCGACCAACCTGAGCCGGCGACACCGCCGGAGGACCGCGATGACTGGACCACCGACAGTTCGCCGCGGGCCGCATCCAGCCGACCAGCGCCGCCCGAGCCGGACTGGGAGGACCGTTGGCGCCGGGCGGTCGCCGACCTGGACAACGCGCGTAAGCGATGTGCTCGTGAGCTGGATCGGGTCCGTACCGACGAACGCGCGCAGGGTGGCCAGCCGATGGTTGCCCGTGCTGGACAATCTGGAGCTGGCGCTCAGTCATGCGCCGGGCCGATCCCGCGACGATCGTGAGTGGCGTCCAGGCGGTGCGAGACGAGGCGGTTGCCGTCCTGAACGCCCTCGGCTACCCGCGCCGCGACGAGTCAACCTATGTCGGGCTGCCATTCGATCCCGCCAAACACGAAGTGGTCACCGTCGTCGACGATCCGGATGCGGCGCCCGGCACCGTCGTTCACGTGCTCCGCCCGGGCTACGGCGACGGGAAGCGCAGCTGCGGCCGGCTGCTGTCGCGGTGGCCCGTCAGCAGGGGTGAGCCGTCGTGGCGCGCGACTACTACGAAGTCCTTGGGGTGCCACGCAGCGCCAGTGCGGAAGAACTGCAGCGAGCTTTTCGCACGCTCGCCCGCCGTTATCACCCGGATGTGAACTCCGATCCGTCGGCGGAGGAACGCTTCAGAGGAGATCAACGAGGCCTACCACGTGCTGTCCGATCCGCAGACGCGGGCGCGGTATGACCGCTACGGGCCGGACTTCCGTCAAGTCCCGGAAGGCGCCCCAGCCGGCGCCGGGGCGTCGCCAGGCGGCGGCCGGTCCACCGGTCGGGGTCGCGGGTCCACCGTCCGTACCGAAGGTGTCGACATCGACCTTGAAGACCTGCTCCGCGGGTTCGGAGGCTTCCGTGGATTCGACGACTGGGGTGGCGCGACCGCCTCCATGCCGGGCGCGGACCAGCAGGCGGAGATCGAGCTGACCGTCGAGGAGGCTTACCGCGGCGTGGAAGCACCGGATTGCCCTGGCCGGACCATCCGGCGAGCGCAGCTACCAGGTGACGATCCCGCCGGGCGCCATCAACGGTCAGCGCATCCGGCTGGCCGGCGAGGGCGGCCGGGGCAGTGGCGAGGGCGCCCCCGGCGACCTGTACCTGGTAGTCCGTGTCGCCCCGCATCCGCGCTTCCGGCTTGACGGGCGCGACATCTATACCGACGTCAAGATGGCGCCGTGGGAGGCGGCTCTGGGGGCAACCGTGCCCGTCGCCACGCCCGGCGGAGAAGCGAAGGTGCGAGTCCCGGAGGGCTCCTCAAGCGGGCGCCAGCTGCGGCTGGCCGGCGAGGGCATGCCGAACCCCCGCGGCACCCCCGGTGACCTCTACGCGGTCGTCCGCATTGTCGTGCCGAAGCGGCTCAGCCGCCGCGAGCGCGAGCTCTTATGACGAACTGTCGCGCGTCTCCACCTTCGACCCGAGGGCGGAGTCATGACCCACCCGCGCTGGCCGCTGGCTGTCGTGATCCCACCCCGGACCATTGGCCTCGACGAGTTCGCTAGACGCGCCCGGCTGCACCCGCAGCTCGTGCAGCGATACGTCGCCCTGGGCCTCCTGGATGCGAAGCGCGACGCTGCCGGCGAGCTGCGCTTCGCGCCGGCCCAGCTCGCGGTCGTCGCCCGAATCCAACGGCTGCGAGCGACGTTGCCGCTCAACTACGCCGCACTGGGTCTGGTTCTCGACCTGCTCGACCGGATCCGAGAGCTGGAGGACGCGAGCAGAAGGAGCGCACCGCCATGGACATGAACCGGCTGACCCAACGATCCCAGGAAGCCTTGCAGGAGGCGCAGAGCATCGCCATCCAGCTCGGAGCAGACCGAGGTCGACGTCGAGCATCTGCTGCGCGCTGCTATCGCGGACGACGACGGATTGGCGCCTCGGTTAGTTGGCTTCGCCGGCGTCGATACCGACGCCTTGCGGGGCGACCTCGACGCCGAGCTGCGCCGCCGGCCGTCAGTTAGCGGCCCCGGGGCCGCGCCGGGCCAGGTGTTCGTCACCCAGCGGCTAAGCCGGGCGCTGGATGCGGCCGACCGCGAGGCCAAGCGGCTCAAGGACGAGTACGTGTCCGTCGAGCATCTGCTCCTGGGAATCCTCGAGCAGAGCCTCGGCGGCATCGCGGCTGCTGCAGGCCCGCGGGCTTACCCGGGACTCGCTACTCGGCGCCCTGACCCAGGTACGCGGCAACCAACGCGTCACGTCGGCGACGCCGGAGGGCAGCTACGAGGCGCTGGAGAAGTACGGGCGGGATCTGGTCGACGAGGCCCGCAGCGGCCGCCTCGACCCGGTGATCGGCCGGGACACCGAGATACGCCGCGTGATTCAGATCCTGTCCCGCAAGACGAAGAACAACCCGGTGCTGATCGGTGAGCCAGGCGTTGGCAAGACGGCGATCGTGGAAGGTCTGGCGCAGCGGATCGTGCGGCGGGATATCCCGGAAGGCCTGCGCGACAAGACGGTCTTCGCCCTCGACATGAGCTCACTCGTGGCCGGCGCGAAGTACCGGGGTGAGTTCGAGGAGCGGCTGAAGGCGGTATTGGCCGAGGTCAAGGCCGCCGAGGGTCGGATTCTGCTGTTCGTCGACGAAATGCACACGGTGGTCGGCGCCGGTGCCGCCGAAGGCAGTATGGACGCCGGCAACATGCTCAAGCCCATGTTGGCCCGCGGCGAGCTGCACATGATCGGCGCGACGACGCTCGACGAGTACCGCAAGTACGTCGAGCCGGATGCTGCGCTGGAACGGCGCTTCCAGCCGGTCATGGTCGACGAGCCGACGGTCGAGGACACCATCTCGATCCTGCGTGGGTTGCGGGAGCGGCTGGAGATCTTCCACGGCGTGAAGATCCAGGACAACGCTCTGGTCGCCGCGGCGACCTTGGAGCCATCGGTACATCTCCGACCGGTTCCTGCCCGACAAGGCGATCGACCTGGTGGACGAGGCGTCGGCGCGGTTGCGCACCGAGATCGATTCGATGCCGGCGGAGCTGGACAGCCTGACCCGACGGGTCATGCGGCTGGAAATCGAAGAGGCCGCGCTATCCAAAGAGGATGACCCGGCCAGCCAGTCCAGGCTGGAGGAGCTGCGCCGAGAGCTGGCCGACCTGCGCGCCGAGACGGATGCGAAACGAGCGCAGTGGGAGGCCGAACGGCAGGCCATTCGTCGGGTTCAGGACCTGCGCGGGAGCTGGAACAGGCCCGGCAGGAGGCGGATGAGGCCGAGCGTCGGTATGACCTGAACCGGGCCGCCGAGCTGCGATACGGGCGTATCGCCGAGCTGGAACGGCGATTGAGCGCCGAGGAGCAGCAGCTGGCCAGCAAGCAGGGCGGTCGGCGCCTGCTGCGTGAGGTGGTCACCGAAGCCGAGATCGCCGAGGTGGTCGCGTCCTGGACCGGTATCCCAGTCGCCCGCCTGCAAGAAGGCGAGCGTCAGAAGGTGCTGCGCCTGGACGAGATACTGCACGAGCGGATCGTTGGGCAGGACGAGGCCGTGCAGGCGGTGGCCGACGCCATGATCCGCGCGCGGTCCGGCATCAGGACACCCGCCGCCCCATCGGGTCGTTCATCTTCCTTGGCCCCACCGGCGTCGGGAAGACCGAGCTGGCCCGCACCCTCGCCGACGCGCTGTTCGACAGCGATCAAGCGATGATCCGCCTCGACATGAGCGAATACCAGGAACGGCACACCGTGAGCAGGCTGGTCGGCGCCCCACCGGGCTATGTCGGCTACGACGAGGGGGCCAGCTCACCGAGGCCGTTCGCCGCAAGCCGTTCTCGGTCGTGCTGCTCGACGAGATCGAGAAGGCCCACCCCGACGTGTTCAACACGCTGCTGCAGGTGCTCGACGACGGGCGGCTGACCGACGGGCAGGGACGCACCGTGAACTTCCGCAACACGGTGATCATCATGACCTCCAACATCGGCTCCGCTTATCTGCTGGACGGCGTGACGCCGGACGGTGAGATCAAGACCGAGGCGCGTGACCTCATTTTCGGTGAGCTGCGGGCGCGGTTCCGTCCCGAGTTCCTCAACCGGGTCGATGACATTGTGCTGTTCAAGCCGCTCGCTGCGGCCGAGATCGAACGCATCGTCGACCTGATGTTTGACGACCTGCGCAACCGGCTGGCCGAGCGGCGCATCAACCTCGAGGTGACCGACCAGGCACGTCGATACATCGCCCGGCAGGGATTCGATCCCATCTACGGTGCCCGGCCGCTGCGCCGCTATATCGCCCGCGAGGTTGAGACCAAGATCGGCCGGGCGCTGCTCGCCGACGCCATCCCCGACCAGTCCACCATCCGGCTCGACATCACCGATGACGACCTGGTCGTCACCTACCACGCGGCCCAGGTGCACGCGTGAGTACAGCGATCGCCACCACCACCGTGCAGTGCGCGAACTGCGGCCGGCGTAACCGCGTGCCTGACGTCGCCAAGGGCGCGCCGCGCTGCGGACAGTGCCATCAGCCGTTGCCCTGGATCGTCGACGCAGCAGACGCGTCGTTCGCCGAGGTGGCCGACGGGGCGACGCTCCCTGTCATTGTCGACTTGTGGGCTCCATGGTGCGGGCCATGCCGGATGGTCAGCCCGGTGCTGGCCGAGTTGGCTCGAGACTTCGCCGGCCGAGTCAAGCTCGTCAAGGTCAACGTCGACGACAACCCGGTCATCTCGCAGCGCTTCGGTGTGCAGGCAGTGCCCACCCTGCTCGTGCTCGACCACGGCCGGGTCATCGCGCAGCAAGCCGGGGCCGCGCCGACCCAAATCCTGCGCCGGTGGGTGAACGACGCCCTGGCCCGTGTCGATCAGGGCGCGCAATGAGCACGGTCGTGGACCCGCACCTGAGCCTGGTGCGACCGGTGCGACCGCGCACCCCGCAGGATGCGAGGAATGCTTGCAGATCGGTTCACCCTGGCTGCACCTGCGGCTGTGCCTCACCTGCGGGCACGTGGGCTGCTGCGATTCCTCCCCGATGCGGCATGCTCGCGCGCACGCCGCCCACATCGGCCACCCCATCGTGCAATCCTTCGAGCCGGGCGAGTCGTGGCGGTGGTGCTATGTCGACGAGACCTACGTCTGAAGGCGGGTCGCCGACGATCCCGTCACGATTGCCACCTGAGACACCCGACCTACACGGCGCCTACCCACGGTTGAGCGCAGCCGAGATCGAGACGCTGAGTGCGCACGGCGAGCGTCGGTTCGTGGACCCCGGCGAAGTGCTCCTGCGCGAAGGTGAGCCGAGCACGTACTTCTACGTGTTGCTCGAGGGGCTCGCCGGAGTCTTCGAGGACTACGACGGGCGGCGCCGGCTGATCCGAGTACACGGCCCCCGGCGCTTCCTCGGTGAACTGTCCATTCTCACCGGGCAGGTCGAGTTCGTCACCACCGCGGCCCTGAATGCCGGCGAGGTGCTCGCGATTCCGGCTGACCGGCTGCGTGGCCTGGCGCTGCGCCAGCCGGAACTGGGCGATCTGATCCTCCGGGCCTGCCTGATACGCCGGTCGCTGCTGATCGGGTCGGGTGCAGGCTTCCGCATCGTCGGCAGCCGCTCCTCACCTGACACCCAGCGGCTGCGCTCCTTCGCGGCCCGCAACCGACTGCCGCACCGGTTCGTCGACATCGAGAGCGACGCGGTCGCCGAGTCGCTCATCCGACAGCTCGGCGTCACGCCGGACGCGCTACCGATCGTGCTGGTGCGCAACCACGAGGTGCTGCGAAACCCCAGCAACGCTGAACTGGCCGAGGCCGCCGGCTTGCGCGCACACGGCCCGCAAGAGGAGGTTGTCGACCTCATCGTGGTGGGCGCCGGTCCGTCGGGCCTGGCCGCCGCCGTCTACGGCGCGTCGGAGGGACTGAGCACCGTCGTGCTCGATGCCATCGCAACTGGTGGCCAGGCTGGCACGTCGTCCCGGATCGAGAACTACCTCGGCTTCCCGCCGGAATCTCCGGGGCAGAGCTCGCCGAGCGGGCCGCAATCCAGGCGCGCAAGTTCGGCGCGCGCATCACCATCCCGAGCGAAGCCCGCCAATTGCACCGATCGAATGGCCATTACCTGGTTCGCACCGAGATGGACGTCGAGGTCACAGCACGGTCCGTGATCATCGCCACCGGCGCGCGGTACCGGAAGCTCGACGTGCCTCGGCTCGCCGAGTTCGAGACGACGAGCGTGTACTACGCGGCCACGCGATTCGAGGCACAGGAGTGCGGGTCGCATTCAGTCGCCGTGGTCGGCGGTGGCAACTCCGCGGGCCAGGCCACGGTCTTCCTCGCGCAAACCGCATCGCGCGTTTATCTCGTGACCCGCGACGACGACCTACGCCGACACATGTCCCAGTACCTCATCGACCAGGTCAACGCACTCCCCAACGTCGAGGTCGTCTGCTCCACCGAGGTCCGGAGCCGCGTGGGGACCACACGATCAGCGGTGTCGTCGTCGAGCAGACGGCGACCGGTGAACGTCGAGAGCTCGCGGTCGGCGCACTATTCGTCTTCATCGGAGCCACCCCATGCACGGGCTGGCTGGCGGGCAGCATCGCGCTGGACCGCAACGGGTTCGTGCTCACCGGCGAGGCAGCTGGCGAGGCGCGAACTGACTTGCGGCCGATGCTGCTCGAATCGAGCTGGCCGGGCGTGTTCGCCGCGGGCGACGTGCGGAGCGGATCCGTGAAACGAGTCGCCTCCGCGGTCGGTGAAGGCGCGATGTCGGTGCACCTCGTTGAGTCCCAGTTCTGGCGCGACGCTTGAGCAGTCGAGCGGCACGGGAGCCAGCCTGTGGTCCGCGTTTCGCTTCTTCGGCCCCAAACCGGCCCGGTTCAAGGCGCGCAGAGATCAAGACGGCGTCCGGGAGTCGGCCTCCGCGGCGTTGATGAACAGCGCCCGCCGCGGATACGAAGCGACAGCGGCGCGCGCGGCGCGACGATCAGCGCGAGTGTCCATATGGGCTGCGATGATCGGGAATCCCCATCGATCGGCGCGAATCAGCGCCGGCGCGACGTGCAGGCAAATGCCGACAGCCTCACACCGCACCGGATCGACTCGGAGTCGACCGGAGCGATTGCGTCCGCGCCGTTGGGCCGGGCATTGAATCGGTCCTCGGCTGGAGCCGGGAAGCCAGCTGGCGTCGCCGAGATGGCGGCAACCACTGCCGACCAGGTGGGCGCGTAGATCGGCTGCGAATGCCGTCAAAACGCTACTGCGATCATGCCGATCGCGCCATCCGGATGGTGAGCAGGCCCCGCGTCCGGCGACTTCGCCGAGTATCGCCTCGAGGCGCCGGATATCCGCCAGGCGGGCTCGCAAATCGACGACGGCCGCCAATGCATCGACCGCTGCGCGCACACCGGCACGGACCGCACTGCCGCGCGCTGGCCGCCGCCAGAAACTGAGCGATAGCCGCAGCCTCGGCTAGCCCGCAGCCGTCGGCCGCGAGCGGAAGAAGCACGCCCGCACCCAGCGATACACCATGGGTGCGGGCAGCCGACTTCGTCGGTGGGCACGAGCTTGAGCACGTTGTCACGCGTTCGTGCAGAACCTCCGCCGCAGACACTACGAAATCACCACCGAACAGGCACCGCACGACCTGCTCCCCGCAGCGTTCGCCGAACTCGCGCACTGTCTCTGAACCCGGCCACTGACGGCGCACCGCGAACACGCCGCATCTGGATCGATCAACGAAACAGCGCCTCGGCGGCTAATCAGCGAGAATCGTGTTGATGCCGAGGCGGTAGGGAGGCGCTGCCTTGCCGGCTGGAGGTGTTCCGTGGCCGATAGCGCACGACGCGACGCGGGCGCACCGTCGTTGCGTGAGATTCGGGAGAAAGGCTACCTTAGTGGCACCCGGGCCGTCAGCTTGGTGGGGTCAACCCGTACGCGGAGACTAGGTCGCTCACCCAGTCCGGGTGGACCAAACTGTAGGCCGTATCGCTCGGCTAGTCCGGGGATCTGCGTGAGGTCCGGCGAGTCGGCGGCAAGCAGCTCCGCCAGCTCCCGGAAAAAGTGTTCGAGCCCGGCCGGGCTGATGATCTCGATCATGCGCGCCGGCGCGGAGCCGGCGTTCCACATCGTGTGCATCTCCCCACGCGGCTTGGTGATGTACCCGCCGGCCGCCAACACCACCTGCCGGGACCCGGACCGGAAACCAATCTCGCCCTCCGTGACAATCGAATACTCATCTTCTCGGGTGTGCAGATGCGGCGGCACCAGCGCACCGACCGGGAACGGGTGCTCCACCACCGACACCTCACCGTTGGTGTCCTCGCCCCACAGCTTGAACTGCACACCGATCGAACCCAGATCACCCACCCGGCCGGCGCCTGGCTCCATCACAGTCAGCCGCGGAGCATCTGCAGCAGTCACCGACATCGCCTCCTCCATCGACGGTGCACCACACGCTACAACCGCGCGCTCGTCTGACGGCGCGTGGCGACCGGGACACGCAGGAGATGAGGCGCGGACACTGCCGGAAGGGGTTTCAGGTCAGCGGCGCTGCTGTGAAGCGGGCCAACGCGCCGAGCAAGCTGTCTTGAAAGTTTGTATTGCGGGCGGCCGGGTGCGGGGGCGGAGCCGCCGGTGATACCAGTATCCGCCGCTGCTGCGCGCCTCGGGTTCGTCACTGGTGGCAAGCCATTCTTAAGCTGAGTGCCCGAGCCGGAGATCGTCGGGAGCACCCGGCCCGCCCATTCTGGTGGGCACCCAGCCGGGATCGACGGCGTTGCTATACACATCGGGCCAGATGCGAGCGACCGCGACTGCGAGGGTCGTGACGAACAGTTTGCTGTCCGAGTACGAGCCGGTCCGGCGCCGTCCGCTCCAGTCCACGCTCGCCACATCGGCACGCCCACCGCGGTGCATGCCGCTGCTGAGGTATACGAGCCGGTGCGGGCGATCGATCAGGGCGGTCAGCAGGTACGGAGCCACGACGTTGACCGGCAGCAGATTCTGCAGGCCGCACAGACGCCGGCGTTGTGGATCAACGCGCGTCCGACCCGCGGCCGAGCTGGTTGAGCGACTCGTCGTTGCCAGCAGCTCTGGCGTTCCGTCCGGTCAAGGTCGGCCGTGGTCCCGCCGACCCCGGCTGACGCGGCCTTTCGGCCGAGACTGAGGTCGTTCATCGGCGTGTCGGCCAGCCTGGCGCTGCAGTGCGTGGAGGATGACCTCACGCCCGTCCGTCGAGCAGGGTCTGAGCCACCCGACTCGACCCGAGCCTCTGGCGACGGAACCGGTGATGAACGACGTGCCATGCCTCTCTTCCGCCTGCACCGCTACGCTGCCGGCAGCGACCGTGAGTACGCAGGCTTCATGACAGCGGCGCCGCTTCGGCCTCGATGCGGTCTGGGACGGATCGCCATGCCATCGGGAAAGCTGGTCACCGATCTGGCACGCGACAATCGTCATCTATATTCGCACACGACGACGCGCGCGGCTTCGGCGCCGCCGACGGCCATCGCCCGTAGAACCGTGCCCGGCTCATACCGGGCCGCGCGCAGTCACCCGCCGGGACACCGTCTGGCCTCTGCACAACCCAAGCCGCCAAAAAACCGAACCACCGCAGGGCGACTGACCGGCATCGTCGGCAAGCGCCGTGCGGCGCCAGCCGCCAATGGTCCCCAAGTGACGAGGCAACGCGCGTGTTCGCCCGCCTTCGCGAGACCATCCTGCCCGTAAGCTGGTCCCGGCGCGTCTACGCCAAAGGCCCAGTCGAGCCCGCGCGAGGCTGGTCAGAAGCGAGAGATGAGGCGATGCGGCGCGCCGTCTTGATCGCCACCGTGAAACCTCGGCATTGAGGCGGCGAGCTTGCTTCGCGGCGCGTTCTCGCACTCGCGGTGTCGACCCGCTCGTGGGGATGATCGGATGATCTTTTGACTGCGAGATGATCTTGCTGAGAGGCTGCATGCGCGGGCGTGGTCCGCCCGGGCTCTGTTCCGGGTTGTCGTGACGGTCGTTGCGAGAGGAGTCTGAGGTCAGGTTGCGGGAACGGGCAGTGCTCGCAGTCGGTGGAAGGCTTGGGCGAGCACTGTGCCCAGCGCCAGGTGCGGTCGATCTTGAGCCGGAGTTGGCCGCGCACGAGCCGTGCTGGTGTGTGAGCGTCGGTAGCGCAGCGCCTCGGTTCGGCAGGCGAGAGCGATCGGTCGTCGTGCAGCAGGATGGTCTGGGTCCAGGCGATGCAGGTCGATCGCGGTGAGCGCGCAGGCCAGCCACGCTGGCGTTGATCGCGAACTGTCGGCGACGGCATCCGGCCCAGGCCGGTGTCTTTGCCGCATGCGGATGCGGTCTTCGACTCGGGCGTGGCGAGCGGTGCCGGGCGTCGAGCCAGGCGTGCTGCCCGGTGGGGTGTCGGTGGCGAAGCAGGTGTAGCGCCAGCCGTCGCGGTGTCTCGATCAGGTCCAGCTGCGCGCCGGGATGCGGTCGTTCGCGGCGCACGATGATGCGGGTGCCGGGCGGGTAGTCGGCCAGCATCGCCGCGGGCAGGACGCCGGTCGAGCTCGGCGACCGCGGCCGAGACTCGCGCGGGTCGCCGGCGATGTCGATCGCCGGCGTCCAGGCACGGTCGGGCAGGGCGGCGATCGCGGCGTGTTCGCGGTCGGTCACGGCCCAGCCGATGGAGAATTCCGCTTGCCACGCCGCTGTTCCGCAGCGCGCGGATGTGGGCGAGGAACGCCTTGATGCGCCGGCACCGTCGGCGCGGACCAGGATCGGGTAGCCGTGCCGATCCTCGTCGGGGATCTGCGCCAGCGCCTGCATCGAGCAGCGCGATGTGATCGGCGGCGGTGTTCGAGCCGGCGTTGCCCGGGCGCAGCATCCCGGCCAGCGCCTCGTTGGTGTTGTCGCAGAACGCGAGCACCGGGTGATAGCCGAAGGAGTGTTTGAACGTCGCCGCGGCGCTGTTCCTTCTCGCTGTGCGTGACCACGATGGTGCGCGTCGTCGTCGATCACCAGCACCGGCCGGCCCTGCGCGTCGAGCAGCGGCGCACCGGCGACCAGCGACGCCGGCAGCGGCGCACCGGTCTGTTCGGCGCGCTGCGCCCACGCCACCGCACGCGCCGCCGCGCGCGCCGCGGCGATCGCGTCCAGGTCGACGCGCGCGTGATCGAGTCGAGCACCCGCCAGCAGGTCGAGTCCGAGGCCACCGGCCCGAACACCGCGCACCTGGTCGGCCAACGTCGCGATGTCGCTGATCGCCTCGCCGCCGTCGGCGATCATCACCGCCAGATCGGCCAGCACCCGGCCCGGGTCATGGCGCGGTCTGCGGCGCCGTGCGACCGGCGAACACCGCCGACAGCTGTGCGGTCAGCGTCGTCCGCATCCGCGACATCGGCCAGCAGCCGCGCCCCGACATGCGACACGACGCCGACGCCATCAGCGGACACTTCGACCGACGGGCGAGTACGAGTAGCGTGCACGCTCGAAGGTGCCTTCCTGTTCGAGTTCTCGACCTCAGCAAGCTCAGAATCCCCCACAGGCAAGGCACTTTCGATCATCTACACGCCGACACAACCAGTCGCTATGCGCCTCGATAGCGCGGGACTACGGACCTGGTCAGTGCCTGCAGGGCCGTGACGGTCGCAACACCCGCTGTTTCCAGTCCGGCGGCGATCTTGTAGCCTGACTACCCCGGATATCACATACATGGGCGAAGCAGGCACTCGATGCGACTCGCCCGTGATGCGGCCCGGTGGTTCGTCGACGTCGGCAGCGTCATTGCGCTGTTCTGGTCTACTGCCGGGGAGCTCTTCGTCGCATCTGATCGCGCAGTCGCATCATGGCTGTCGTTGATAGGGGACGACAGCAGCGCTTTCGCGGCGTAGGCCGGAAGAAGGGGTTCCAACCATAGAGACGACTCCTTGATCTCTCTGGGCCATCCAGCGCGCGATCAGTTACGCGATCCACGCACGGTCTGCCGGTTCTCATACGAGGCGCAGCAGCTCGGCTTCTGGGCGGCCACCGAACTAGGTTGACGGAGCCGTTGCGCGCATATCGGCCGTCCTTATGGGAGAGAAAGAACGCGGTAACCGGCGCTCGCGAGCCGTCGATCCGGCGCGGCGCTGTTTCGGGTGGCGCAACGCACAGATGAATCTGTCAGTAACGCCCGGAGATGCTGATGATTGAGCACATGTCAGGATGCCATTCGTGGACGGCGGGCTTGTAGCACGTGCGATTGCCGCCGCGACGTCGCTCGCAGGCACGCTCGACCTGCAGGTCAGGGACGCGGTGGTGATCCAGAACTCGAACACGCTCGCTCTGCGTCTCCTGCCGTGTGACGTGTTCGCCCGCACGGCCCTGGTCGGGCAGGATGTCGCGGCGTTCGAGGTCCAGGTCGCGCAAGCGCTCGCCGCCGTCACCGCCCCTATCGCCTCGCTCGATCCCCGGGTCGAACCGCGCGTGTACGAGCTTGATGGCTTTGCCGTCACCTTCTGGACCTACTACCGGTCGGTGGCTAACCGGGGCTCGCCGCCCGACTATGCAAATGCGCTACATCGCCTGCATGCGGCGATGCGAAGCGTCCACATTGAGGCACCGCACTTCACGGAACGAATCGCGGCCGCTGAGCGTCTGCTGACGCACCGAGACGAAACGCCGGCCCTGGATGCTGGCGACCGGCTCATGCTGCTCAACGCGCTGCGCGGCGCCGGTCAAGCGATTCGCAGCCGCGTGGCCGCGGATCAGCTACTGCACGGCGAGCCACATCCCGGCAATCTACTCAGTACCTCGGACGGTCTACTCTTCGTCGACTTCGAAACGTGTTGCCGTGGCCCCGTCGAGATTCGACGTTGCGCACGTGCCGGACGATGTCAGCCTGCTCTATCGGGATATCGATCAGGCTCTGCTCCAACAGTGTCGTCGGCTCGTTCTGGCAATGGTCGCCGCCTGGCGCTGGGACGTGCGTGATGAGTTACCGAACGGACACCGACACGGCCGGAACATCGTCCGATTGCTCCGCAAAGGGCCACCCTGGGCCCACGTTGGGAGCACTCTCCGCCGGGTAGCGGGACGAACATTGATGCCCGCGCCGCGCGCGATACCCGTCGTTCCTAGTGCACGAACCTGGCGAGATCCAGTCCGCTCAGATGGAGCTGATCTGCGCGCTGGGCATGCGGCTCCGTGACGCGAAGAGAATCCCCCGCTTGTGGGGTCACGAGCGGGCCGGGAGGCTGCGCGTGATCCGTTCGGGCAGCAGTGGATGCTCAGCGGGCGCATCGAGAGTGCGCCGGCCGAGGAGATGGCACGTCGCGCCGCCGCATTCTTCGACCATCCGATTGACTTCGTATCGAGCCGGCCACGGTTGACGCCGGCGGTCGGCCGCACTCGCCGCGCAGCCCGACTCTGAATGGGCTTTCCGTGGATTGCTTAGCGGCGCTGAACTGCGGAAGGACGATGGGCGCGGTGAAGTTGGAAACTCGATTTGCACGACATCTACAAGCGCGGCGTTCAAATCGATCGTGCGCTGCGGGGCGAGATCATTCCGGCCAGCATAGCTCAGGACAGTTGAAGACAGCGCGTCCTTCGGTTCCTCGACCGCAAGGAGATCACAGAAGTACGCCCGATCGATAACCACGGAGACGCCTTATCGGTGCGAATGTGAACGTGTGACCGAACCCGCGCGGTCTCCTCCGCCATCGTGATTGAGAGGCAGATGTGTTCTCACCGCCGCGCCCAGCCGCTGACTCCGGCCGGTCGCACTCTTGCTGTCGTGATCGCCGATCATCACGAACACCTTCGGGAAGGCGCCCAGGCTTCGCGGCGTCCCACTGGTCCTTCGAGCAGCCCATGCCGTGACGGACCAGACGTGATTGATCGCGCTGCGGACGTCATCGGCTGCTGGCTGTTGGCCGATGAAACTCTGCCCGCCAGCCCTTCTCGCCGGGTCGGCCGGGCGTGAGGCAGCAGTTCGACGCGCACAGGATAAGGCCGTCGGTGGCGAATGCGTCGATCTCTGTTCTGCCGTAGCGGCCCGGGCGGAACCGGGCTGTCCGGCACGTCGGGGTCGTGCACGGCGGCGAGGACGAGCAGGGCGCCCTCGGCGGCAACCAGGCTAGCGATGTTCTCGATGGCCTGCCGTCTGGGTGGGTCCGGGAGGGCCTGCACCGTGATGATCTCGACCACCAGGTCAGCGGCGTGCCGCCAGGCTGCCGGCAGGGCGAGCAGCTCGGCCACCTGGTAGTGGATCATGGTGTGCGGGACGCGTTGACCGGCGAGTCGGATCGCGGTGACACGCTGCTGCGCTGGGACGTTGGGCCCTTCCACGGGACCGTATATGCGAGGAGCCTGAAGCAGATATGGAGGGTGGGTTCATGTCTGTTGCAACGTATTCAACACGGGTGGACGCAACGCTTCACTCGCATATCAGCCGGTGGCTAGTGGCTGTGGCTCGCGAAATGGCCGCTCGTGATCCGGCACTATCTCATCATCGGGCGGATCGTCGGCGGTGGCACCTGGGTGGCTTGGCTCGGGCCGATTGGCCTCGACCATCGCCCTAGCCGAGACGCCGCCGTCTCGGCAGCCGGCGCCCGGGCCTGAAACGACGGCGCCTGCGTCCCCGCCGATGGCGCCCGGGCCCCGCCTACGGCGCCTCCTCCTACAGCGCCTCCACAGGCGGGGCCTCCCCGACCGCGCCTCCACCGACGGCGTCTCTAATACTCACCGACCGGACCGCCGCCCGCTCCGCCTGACCGGGCGTAGGGGGTGGACGGCCGGACGGGTGGTGTCCCTGGTCATCGGGTGCGTGCTCGGACTGATCGCGCTCGGCGTGCTCGCTGCGCTGCCGGTGCTGCGACATGGGCGACCAGTAGCCAACGGGACTCGGCTGGCTTCATCAGCACCGACACCCACAGGCTCGCCACACCGTCACACGCCATCACCAGCGGAGGTATCGACCTGGGTACCGGAACCAACTGGCTAACCCCGGCGGACATCTTCGGTAAGGTGCGAGTCCGGGCCACGGCGACCAATCCAACGGCCGGCGTTTTCATCGGCGTCGGGTCGAAGACCGCGGTTGACACGCTATCTGGCGGGTGTCGGCCATGAGGTCGTGACAAGCTGGGCGAACGGCCACACTTCCCGCTTCGAGCCGGGCGGGACCGGAAGACCGCGGACCGCTCCCGGCGACGCGGCGATCTGGACGGCCCAGGCCTCCGGCCAGGGCACCCAGACGCTGAGCTGGCGTCCGGAGAGCGGCGAGTGGGAGGTCGTTGTGATGAACCCCCGACGGCGCCGCTGGGGTATCAGTCATCTCAGATGTCGGTGCCACCATTCCTGACCTCGCGTGGTACGCGATCATCGTGTGGACTGCATCGGCGGGGTGCTGCTGATCGGTGCGGTGGCCCTCGTCGTCGTCCCGGTTGTACGCGCCAGGTCGGTAACGGAACACCCAGCAGGTAGCCGCCCGGGCCCTGATGAGCCGATTGCGGCGCGGCACCCGTAACTGCGTCGATGCTCGCTGCGTGACTGCGCTTGTGAGCGCTCCCGCCTCCCGGCCTCATCCGCGCCCGCTCAGATGCGGGCGGGGCACGTGCTCTTCGCAATGGCTGTCCTCGGCGTTCCCGCGGGAATTGTGGCCGGCCTCTTCGCTGGATGGGGATACGCGCCAGTTGTGGTTGGAGCGCGGCTGCGGTGACATGAACATCTCCTCGGTAGCCGGTCGGGTGTCGTTCCCATTCACCGAGGCCTACGCCTCGGCCAAAGATGGGCGGATCGGGTTCACCCACGTGCTGCGTGGGCGACTACCGCCGACGCGGAGTGTCACCTCCACGCTGATCCTCGGCCCGGTCCGCGACACCGGCGTCGGCCCACGCACCGCCGACGAGGCAGGTATCAAGCCGCCAGCAGTCGGCGTAGCCGGTGCTGCCGTCAGCAGACTCTCACGGTGCGCCAATCCGCAAAGACAAGGCTGAAGATAGCTGGTAGGTCGGACGGGCTCGCCGGAGCGCCGAAGCATAGCCGGATCCGCGCACGGTCCGGCGGGACGGACTTCCGGCAGGCTATCGGATCGGCGTCGCGAAGCGAGCGCAGTGGATCATGGAGGCGGTAGCGCCGCTCGTCCGGTTCGGATGTTGTCCAGGAAGTCCTGGTAGACGACTGCGCCAGCCAGCCGACGATCCGAATGAAGATCAGATACAGCATGAAACGACAAAAGCCGAGATCATCCCCGACGCGCCGCTGACCTCCTATCCCGCGCAGGTCACTCGCCCGCACCGACTTCTGGCACCCACCAGGCCGGCGTCGGCATGGCAGCGCGGTGATCTCGAGTTCGTGTGAATGCAATCGACCACCAGCCCTCGGCAACTCCGGCGTGGCATTGGCTCATATCACCTACCAGCTTCCGTCACGCTGTAGGGCGTGACCGAATCCGGACAATTGCAGGGTGAGCCGACGCCGCCGCTGGTCAGCATTTCGAGGTGCCGGGGAGGGTTTCTTTCGCGGCGTGCGTTTGACGGCATGGGATGGCCGCCGGCTCTACAAGTCAGCTGACAGCCCGGCTGATGGGTATGGGCTCTGTTCGCGCCGAGGCTCACGAACTGCGCTGCGAGCGCGCGCGCGCCTGGTCGATGAGAGCCTCGGCCTGCGTGATGAATGCTTTGGCCTGCTGGTTGTCGAGCGCCTTCCCTCCGAATGCCGCATCGTCGAGCGCGGCGCGGATCTGTCCGGCGAGCGAGTCCACGCGCCGACGTCAGCGACTCGATCTGAGCCTCGATCGATGCGTAGTCGGCGTCATCGGCTCGCGCTGCCGCTCTGCAGTGCCTGGGTCGAGGCGACGAGCACGTCCGTCGAGAACTCGCCGAACGGGGCGTTCAGCTGCTTGTAGACGGCCCCGAGCTGCAGCAGCTTCTCGCGGTGGGCTCGTAGCGCCTGCAGGCACCGCCCAGCGGAGACAGCGGCTCGACGACCACGCGTCCGTCGTGGACGTAACTGTCGTCGAGTCCGACCAGGCTCAGGATCGTCGGCCGCCAGTCGGTGTGATCGGTCCACGTCGAGTTGTCCTGCCCGAGGTTGCGAACGCCAGGACCGACGATGCCGAGCCACGTCTGAGCGATCTCGGGTTGATGCCGCCGTGGTTCCACGCGAACGTCGGGGGCGTCGTGGGCACCGTGATGCATGGCGCGTTGCAGTTCGGTGCCGCGGCGAACAGGAAGTAGTCGGGGTGGGCGAACATCGTGAACGTCGGCGTTCGCTGTGGGTCCGCGGTGATCATGTGCAGCGTCTTCATCGCGACCGGATCGGCGAGCGCCGCGGTTAGCTGGTCGGTTTGACCGGTGTAGGGGTTGACCGCCGTGAGCTTGCCCACCGCGCCGCTCGAAGTTCCGCGTCACGAGCGCAGACCGCGCCGGGTTGCCGGTGAGGTAGACGGTCGGCGCCATGTCCGGCGTGGACGGTGAACGGCGTCGTGATCCCCTGCTGCGTGGCAAGCAGTCCGGCGAGGTTGCCGTTGACCTCACCGAGGAGGCTGTAGTTGCACGGGTGGTCACGCCGTCGCATCCCGATGGCGTCGGCTGCGCGCCGGCAAAGTGGTCGCCTTCCTCGACCGTGACGACGAACAGCGTGTTGTCTCTTCGTGATCCCGTCGGCGGTGAGCCGGTCGAAGAACTTCTCGAACGCCTGGTCGTAGGCCTTCAGTTGGGCCACGTAGCCGGGCTCGCCCGGCCCGTACGCGATGTGTTGCTCGCCGTGGATGCCGTGACCGTCATGCGCGTCCGAGATGTAGCCGATAGGTGACGGGGATTCCCGCTTCCTGCATGGTCGCGATGTACGAAAGCGTGCGTGCTGGCGAACAGACGCGTCGAAGCCGGGAAGCCGGGCTGGTTGAACGGATCGGTGATCGGCTGGCCGTCGAGGTCGTTCAGCGTCGCGTTACCACCATTGATCGCCGGGTTGACGTACTTCGCGCCGAACAGCCCGCTGGAACCCGCTGTAGCCGCCGGGCTCGTCCGGAAGCAGATCCGGCCTGGCCTGAGGGTTACCCGAGCAGATGCCGCCACCGGAGGCGCAATGCACAGCGATCCCGACGAAGTCGGTCTGAGCGAGCGCCCGTGCTGCCGTGTTCGGCGGCGCGGCGTTCGAGGCCAGCGCCTCGTTCCACTCGGGCGAGCCTTGGCCGAACACCTTGTCATGTCGCCGTTCGGGCCGGTGCCCGGTGTTCTCCAGCACGACGTTGGCCACCGCGGCCGCGCCGAAGTCACACCCGGCGCGGGTGTACGGCACCCACGGCGCAGGTGTCGTCTGCGGCGTTCCGCTGTCGCCGTTGACCATGTTCGGCGTCGGGTCCGCAGGCGGATTCCGACGTCGTCGACGAGGTCGGTCCAGTGACTTGAACGACGACGACGACGCGGTGGTCCCGTCCGCCTTGAAGTAGCGATAGGAGTTGGATACGGCCTGCCCATGCCGATCCGGGTAGAGACCCGTCAGCGTGGACAGGATCCCGCCGCCCGTGTGCGAGATGAGCATCGTGTGGTCGTTCGTGAATAGCGTGCCGTTGCTCCCGCAAGAAGTTCAGCAAGTGCGGCATCTGCTCGAGGTCGGACGGGACGTTCGGGTTGTCCCGCAGAAAGTGCGTGTTGTCGAACTGCAGGTAGATGACGTGCTGGATATCGCCCTTCGCCGAATGCAGCTGACAACCAGCGGCCGCGGCACTCAGGCTCACCCGCGCGCCTGCGCCGGAGCAACGACTAACACCGCAGCCGTGAGCGCCGACGACGCCACCACCGCGACGCACCCGCGCCGAGTAGGCCATACCGACACCCCTCCCGACCCGGAGCACCGGGCGAGACGCCAAGCCGGCGAAACCGATCAATAGATCCTTGCACTCGGCAAGCAATTCCACCACCGGTCACTTCCGGCCAGCCAAACCGGGGGCAAGCCTTGCGCCAGTCGCCGCCCGACCTGCCCGGGCCCGCGGAAGTCGTCCTCATGTCTCTCCTTTCGCCCTCGTAGCTGCCAAACCCAGACCGTTTCGGCACGCGTCAAGGGTCCTCGGAGGATCATCGTGGGGCAGAAATAGGCCGGCGAGCGGGTTGGCGAGCCGCCAGCGAAACAGCCATCCGCCTTGGCCGAAGTCCGCACCGTCGATCGATGATCGAGGACTTCGAGGTATCGACAGGTAGTCCGCAACTTGCCGGGTCGTGCGTGCTCAGACGAGGCACCATGTCGAGCACCCGCGACATGCGGTTGACCGCAGCGACGCCCCCTCGCCAGGTGCGGCACTGGTAGTGAAAGGGTTGGCGCGACCGAAGGCGCGTCGCCTGCGTTAGCACCTTCGTGACGCGCGCCCAAGCCGTCGTTATCTCGCCGCTTTCCGGTGTCTTCGCCGGGGCTTTCGATGCCGTTTGATCTTGGTTGAGGCGCGTTATCTATAGGGTGTCGCCGCCGTCGCGGTAACCGCCGGACACGACCGGGACAGGTCCTACGACCTTCCTCTTCGCTGCGTTCTTCAATGACCCGGCGATAAGCGGGTCGAGATCGATCGCCAGCCAGGCGAGCGTTCGTCTTGTCATAGCCGGCCGATGGCAGGGTTTCATGGCGCCTCAACCCGAGATCAGCTTTGCGCCAGCGCGGCGGCCAGTCCCTGGGCCCATCCTGAACAACCGCGCAAGCATGCACCGGACCTAGCATCGGCGGTTACGGCGTTGACATGTCTACGCCGCAGAAATCCCGTGAAATACAAGGCGATCACACCGATCGCTTGAGATAACCTGTCTGAATGAGACCTGGGGCGCACGTCATCAGCTCGGCTCGTAGCGTGCGTGCGGCGTGAGCGGGACTCGCGAACCGTCTGCCGGCTTGGTGTTTGGCTTGCGATCGAGGTGTCGGCTCGTCGTAGCCGCACGGCGTGGTTGAAAGAGGCGCGAGCGCCGATCGTCCTGAATTCAGACGCCCGCCGCGGTTCCTGCTGGCCGGATCTTGTGGAGGTGACCAACGGTATGGTGCGATGATTGGGATCGATCCGCACAAGGGCTCCCACATCGGCGTCGCGCTCGATGAGCGGGAGCAAAGGATTGGGGCAGGTTCGGGTGCGCGCGGCGTCCAGACAGGTCGAGGTGCTGCTCGGCTGGGCCGCTGGTTGCCGACGCGCACGCCCGGGACCTGGTCACCGACCTGCAGCGCATGCGACGCGCAGCGCCGCGAGGCTCAGGCGCCGCACCGCCCGCGCCGTTGCCGCCACCCGCACGTCGATCACCGACGTCTACGGCGTCGGGCCGATCGTGGCCGGCACCGTGCTCGGCTACGTCCGCGACATCCGCCGCTTCCCGACCCGGGACCGGTTCGCCTCCTATAACGGCACCGCACCGATCGAGGTCTCTTCCGGCGACCGGAAGATCTACCGGCTCTCCCGCCGCGGCAACCGACAGCTCAACCACGCCATCCACATGGCCGCGATCAGCCAGATCCGCCACCGCGGCAGCGAAGGCCGCGCCTACTACGAGAAGAAGATCGCCGAAGGGATGACCGGCAAGACCGCGTTGCGCTGCCCTGAAACGGAAGATCAGCGACGCGCTCTACGCGCGCATGATCGACGACGCGCGGCGTCTGGCAGGCTAGGACCCGGCAGGGCACACGGGGAACGACTCTGCATCCAGCGCGGCCGGCTCACACCCCGAAACGCCAGCTCTTCGGACAAGCCACTCCCGGGCCACCGCCAACTCTAGAACCGGCACCGATCAACGGCCGCTCACACTTCGGCCTGCTCCTGACAGGCGCCGAACCAGCCGGAGCGCAGCCGGGGTCCAGGTGGAGCCCCGCCCGGGTCCGCACCGCGGGCGCGGGCAGGACCGACCTTGACGCCAGCGAGCACCGGCCACAATCCCCGCGCAGGAGCAGGCCACCAAGCACTTGACACCAAAGAGTGGCCTGGATCTGCGCGACCGGGGGAATCTCGCGAGCGATCTCCGGGCCGCGCATATGAGACCTTATGGCGTCGCTGATGCTGGCTTGCGACTTACTCTCATAGCCGAATACCGGAGTGCTTGTGTCCTTGCGGATGCTTACGCGCTGATAAGCATGTTCACTCGTAGGCTCGATGGCCCGTTGGCGTCCACGAAGGGGGACGGCGTAGCGGTGCGCGTGCATCCCTGCGGGGCCGTGAGATCGGCCGACTCGGTGCGGCTTCTCGGTGACCGGCGAGGTGCCATCCCATCGCTGTGATGCGCGTCGCTTCTCGATGAGGCGTGCGGCCTGTCGCAGGCAGGGGTGGGCGGACAGCACACCTTGGGTGGCTTCTGCCCGCTGCCGGGGCGGGTGAACGTGGTCCTAGTGCCACACGACGAACCGCCAGGGAGGCGGGCCGCGACCGCTGAGGCAACCCCTAGCACCGTCGGGCGTCTATCTGTGCGGTAAGGAAGGAGGGGCGATTGCCATGACGCGATCATCGAAGGGCATCAGGCGTTGGGCGGTGGTGGGTGCACTGGTCGTGGGTGTTGGCACGAGCGTTGCGGCGCCGCACCAGCGGCGACCGCGGCTCCCTACTGTGGGATCTATTGGGGGTCGCTGCCCGAAGACGGCGAAGATCACCGAGACCGCGCCGATGGCGAACGTCCGGGCCGGTCAGCACTGCGTGCTTCGACCGGATGGTGGTCGACGATGCGAGCAGGCGGCGCGGACGGTTACTTCGTCCACTACGTGGACACGGTACGACAGGACGGGTCCGGCTTCGCGGGTGCCGCTACGCGGCGGGGCACGCCTGCAGGTGACGGTGGTCGCACCTGCCTACGACAACTACCGGCAGACCTACCGTCCGGCGAACCGGAGCGAGCTGGTCAACGTCGCCGGGTGGCAGACCTTCCGTCAGATCGCGTGGGCCGGTTCCTTACGAGGGACAGTCGACCATCGGACTCGGCGTCCGGGCAAGGTTGCCGTTCGCGTGTTCGTACTGCAAGGCCCAGGTGCCGGGTCAAGGTTCGTGATCGACGTAGCGCACCGCTGGTAGGAGGAATCATTTGGCAGGCTCGGCGACTCAAGCCCGACATCCGCCCCGGAGGCCACCGGCGCGATCGCAGCGCCCGGGCTTCGGACAGGCGGCGTGGGCCTTTCCCCTCGCCGTATCGAGACAACGGATCGTGGCACCGGTTAGTTGGGGATGACCATCAGCGACGAAGTTCTGGTCTCAGGAATGTCCTTGCCGGCAAACAGGAATGTTAGCCGGCGCACGGCCCAGGAGCGCCATTCCTGCGGCAACGCTCATCGCGGTCTCGGCGCTGGCCATCTCATGTAGCAGCGCCACGCAGCCATCAGGGGCGCGATCGTCCTCGCCGGCGCCCACCCTAACCAGCCCGATCCCGTCGACCCGGGCAGGCAGCCCGACCACGTCGGCGAGCGACACGTCCAGGCTGCACGGGGTGCAGATTGTCGACCTGACCTTTACACGCAGGACAACGGCTGGAGCGCTCGCCTCGGCCGAGCTGCGGGACGGGACCCGGCCGGTGCACTGCCCTGCTCACGACGCTCGACGGAACACATTGGCAGAGCAAGCCGGGGCCAAGTTCAACGTGCCCGGCATCACGGGGCTGCGCCGCGCCATCGTCAACAACATTCCGCTTCGCGAATGCACAGACCGGTTACGCGTCTGGGCCAAACGCGCTGTTCATGACCACGGACGGCGGCACGAGTTGGCAGCAACAGGCAGGCGGTGCGCTGTTCCTCGAGTCCCTCAACAGGAACGTCATCAAAGTCACGTCGACAGCGACCGGCTGCCCCTCGTGGTGCAACGTGCAAGCGGAGACACCTCGTCGATCGGCTCCACAACCTGGACGCGCGCAAGCCTGCCCAGCGGCGCTAACCAGGGGTTCGGCGTGGAATTCGCGCGAGGCGGCCACGACGCTCATCTGCTCTTCCCCGGTCACGTGTCCGGCGGTGCATCGAACGCGACATCCACGCTCGACCGAACGACCGACGACGGCCAAACGTCGGGCGGCCTCGCCCGAACCCTGCCCGCAGACCAGCGAGGAGACCGACAGCACCGCGGTAGCCCGCAGCCCCGGAACGGCCACGTGAGCGTGCGGTGCATGGTCCGGCAGGCGCCCAACCGTGCGTTCGATCGCAACATCGACCGACGCCGGAGCGCACTTTCACCGCCCAAACCAGGCGCAGTCCCCGCCGCCACCACAGACCAACCTGACCGGTGTGAGCCCCACCACCGTCCTGATAGCAGCAGGCGACGGACTCTCACGTAGGCACCGACGGCGCCGGAGCTGGACGCCGTGTGCCGGACGTGAGCCGGACCGGTCAGCTACCACCGGATTCGAGTCGCCGGCGGTTGGCCGGGCGGTAGCCAACAAAGGCCAGACGATCTGGACGACCCGGTGACGGAGGCACAACGTGGACGGCCGTCACCTTCGGGTGATATCGCTCTCGGATCAGTCCCGCCGGGACTCGCCGGTGACGACCGAACAGGCCTCCCGAAAGCGGCGACCACCTCGCACTTCCGGCCATCACCGACCGACACGGCCAAGGCCCCCGAAGGTCGCCGGTGCGGGCGGCCGATGGCTCACTGGACACGCAGGGAGTCTGCGCAGGGCGGCCGCAGACCGAGGCATAGACCTTCGCCGATCCGGCGGCCGGCCCGCACGGCTGCGGAGGTGACTAGCCGGCGAGTGATCGGAAGGGGCGGACCTCGACACCGCGGTCTGCGACCGGCGCCGCCGCGTGCGCGCGAGCGCCGGTGCCGCTCCAGGCGTGGTCATCGAGCCACGACGCAGCATCCAGCGGCCTGCCCATGCTGTTCATCGCAGCCTGCCCACCGTCCACCAGAGGACAGAGCCGTGGGCTACGGCTGGCGTGGCCGATCATGCCGAGCCGCAGACACGCCCGCCGTGGGTGACCACATTCCCGCGGGACGAGGACTGCTAAAGGTCCACCCGCGGGTAGCGAGTGACCGGCCGGGTAGTTGTTCTGGCGCGGGACCTCCTCGACAGATCCGTCCGCCTGCATCCCTGGTGGCAGCATCATCAGCGCGATCTCGCACCCGATGGGCGTCCTTTGAGATCCCCGTCCTACCCGAAGGAGCACCATGACTACGCCCATGCCCGAGCCCTCTCCCAGCTCTGCCCGACGAGGATCTCACCGACCTGCTGAGCGAAATCCGCCTGCTGTTGCCCGGCACCCTGCTCCTGGTGGCCTTCCTGATAGCTCTGCCGTTCAATCCGGGCTATACCCGTATCAGTCAGTTCGACAACGCCGTGTACGTGGCGATGTTCCTTTGCGCGATACTCAGCCTGTTGCTGTTCGTCGCCCCTGCGGCTCAGCACCGACTCATGAGCTCCGCTGCGCGACCGGGCGGCGCTTCAAACGCTTAGTCAACCGCCAGGTCATCATCGGGCTGGTTCCGCTCGTCGGCGGCCATTACCCCTTGCCGCCTACCTCGTGATCTCCGACGTGGTCAAGCGCTCTGGCCGCCGCGATTGTGGCCGGCATCGTGGCGCTGGCCATTGCCTTGCTGTGGTGGGTTATCCCGTTGAACAGACGCCGGCGCTGACGTGGAGGGCCAGGTGGTGGCGGTGCTGCCGCCCGTCGGCGCGGGAGCATCTGCAGCCGAGATCAGGGCGAGGGGATCGCCACAAGGCCCGGCGCCCCGCCTGTATCCGGGTGCACCGGGCCTCGTTGCTCGAGGGCGGAGTTACACGTCCCGGCTCGCCTTCGTGCCCGTAGGCGGCGCTGACCGTGGCCCGCGGCCCGGGGTAGCTGCCGACACGCCAGCCGACATTTCCGGCGGCCGTCACGCACCGGGACAACGACCAGCGACGCAACACGCCGTTCGGCGAGCAACTCCTGGACAACGCCATCTGCAGCTCCACATACTTAGGTATATGCCTAAGTATGCGGGGCTCGACCAGATGTTCCATGCACTCGGCGACAGCAGCCGGCGTGCCATGGTCGAGCGGCTGTCCCGCGGTCCGGCGTCAGTCAGCGAGCTGGCCCGGCCGTTCGAGATGGCGCTCCCGACGGTCGTCCAGCACCTGGGCGTCCTGGAGAAGGCCGGGATCGTCACCTCGGCGAAGGCCGGACGGGTCCGCACCTACCAGCTCGTCCCCGGGGCACTGGCCCCCGCCGCAGACTGGATCGGTCGCCAGCGGCTGCCCGCCGAACGCCGCCTGGACCGCCTCGGCACTGCTGCTGAGCCGGCCCACCACCACCGAGGAGTGAACGACATGAACGACACGATCGAGCGCAGCCAGACCCACGCGACCTTCGTCATCGAGCGCACCTACCCGCGCGCCCGTCGAGGCGGTCTGGCACGCGCTGTCGGACAACGACGCGCGCGACCAGTGGTTCAGCGCAGGCGCGGCGTTCGACGCGCACGAGAAAATCGCACGAGTTCCGCGTCGGCGGGCACGGCACAGAGGAGGGCCAGTGGCACGGCGGGCCGCGGTCCAGGTTCACTGTCCACCTACACCGACATCGTCGACCTGCAGCGGATCGTGTTCACCTACGACATGTGGGTCGACGGAGCGGCACCTGTCCACGTCACTCGACCACGATCGCGCTGGAGCCCGACGGTGACCGGACCCGGCTGACCTACACCGAGCAGGGCGTCCACTTCGACGGCCTGGACAGCCTCGAGGGCCGGGAAGAGGGCAGCAAGGGGCTGCTCGACCAGCTCGGCGCCTATCTCACCCGCGGCCAGCTGACAGCCCAGTACTCCCGCTCCCAGCGAAAGGCAGAACTCCAATGACGATCGTGACAGCGCAGATGTCGGTCTCGGTAGACGGCTTCTATGCCGGGCCGAAGCACACCGACATGCAGACCTGGCTCGAGGGCACCGAAGCCGCTGGCTTCTTCCGCGTCACCCGGTGGGTCATCGACGCCGAGGCATGGCGCCAGCGCCTGGGCTTCAAAGGAGGCGAGCAGAACACCAACTCCGAGGTCATCGCGGAGACCTTCGAGTCGGCAGGCGCTTACGTGATGGGACGGCGCATGGCGGACGGCGGCGAGATTCCCTGGGGCGACGAGCCTCCATTCCGCGCCCCGGTGTTCGTGGTCACCCACCGGCCCAGGCAGACCCTGCAACGGCAAGGCGGCACCAGCTTCACCTACATCACCCACGGCATCCAGAGCGCCATCGACCAGGCCCGCGCAGCTGCGAACGGCAAGAACGTGGCGATCAGCCAGCGGCGGCACCCTGCTCCGCCAGGTGATCAAGCTCGGGCTCCTGGACGAGCTGGAGCTCCACATCGTGCCCGGTGATCCTCGGTGACGGGATGCGCCTGCTCGGCCCCGACCTCGGCCTGGGCGGCAAGGAAGGGATCGAACTCACCCCGCCCGTGTCATCGCCACCCCAGACGTCACACACATTCGCTACAAGATCAACGGTAGACGCCCGCTTGTCCTCGACAACAGGGACGAGACGAGATGGCTGCCCTCGCCCAAGCCCGGAACCGTCACCAGCGCGCCCGCGGTCTCGACCAAACCGGCCCGCTGCGCCAACGCCATCACCGGCACCAGACCCGCGGACGCTACCAGGCACGAATCATCGAAGCGCGCGAACCGAACCGGAGCCGCATGGGATAGTTGCACTCGCCAGATGCCCTTCGCGATCGGCTCAGTAATCAAAGAATTGAGAAGGTCTGATTGGGACTTCGTCAAGATCTTGGTAATCGGATCTTCTGGGCTGTTTCTCTTGGTTATTTCCGTCCAGTGATAGGCGTCCGTCGAAGCAGTGATCTCCTGAAGTTATACCAGCGCTTTTTCTCCAGCGGTTGGACCATCAAGCCCGGTCCCTTTCGGTCGAGACTCATGATCGCCAGATATTTTTGCCTTCTGAGGGCGGTCGCTCGGTGGGGAAAGTGACCACGGGCGTTGACCGCCTGCGGATGCGGGCGTTGATCGACTCGATGGCGTTGGTTCGCAGCACACCTTGCCGGAAAAGACCTCGGCGTCAGAACCAGAACGGCATGCCAAACTTCAGCCACGCAGCCTTTGCTCTTGATATCGCCGGTAGCGCTGCCCCATGTCTCTGTGGCGGCGCCATGAACGCCCAGGCAGCCTGCCCGATGGCGCGGCGTGGACCGGCTGAGATCCTGGCGACTGCCGATCAGTCGCGCTGACGCGCAATGAACAGATTCCGCGGCGGTGATCACACGCCGGGTGATCGCGCCGCCGGCGACGCCAACGTGATCGCCGCTCCTGGCGGCGCCTTTAGCCCGTCGAGATCACCAGGCAGCACGCTGGCGATGCCGCGTCTTTGATCCTCGACAGCACCGCGCTGGCACGGCGCCTCCCGTCACCGTGCTCGCCGCTCCAGCCCGGAATGCTCGTGGTTCCGGCATTGCGACGCCAGCCGACGGATCGGTTTGTTTGGCCACGCCCCGTCGCGATCTCTTGACGCGATAGCGATAAACAGCACTGATGGCATCGGAACCGAATTGCCGCGACCGCCACTCTGGCTGTCTCTTCTCCCAAACACCTGGTCGGTGATCGCCGAGATCGGCTCCGCTGGACACCTGCGCGCCGTACACCCGGGCCGCCAAAGCGCGCGATCTCTCCCCGCAGGTCAAACCTTCTGCCGATGTGCCAGATCACCAGGTCTTCCACCCCGACAGCTGCCGCCGCTGATAAGCCACCACCGCTTCGGCTTCGGCGTTGCCCGGTCCCGGGCACCGCGATCTCCACCCGTCCACTCGGTGAGCACACCCCTGTCGCCTGTTGTGGGGAAAGTTCGCCCGTTGCGGCTGGTTGGGTCAAAGCTGCTATGGCCGAGATGACTCGTTGAGCCGCCCCCACGCCGATCGGTGATCACTCGTGGTTGGTCGCTGGTCACAGCCTGCCTCTCCCAGTCGCGCCGCAGCCCTTCGGCGCGGCTCGACTGGTCAACTGCCGGATCATGCTCAATCGACCGCATCCAGCGTAACTTCCTCGGCTGGCACCGGCAGTCAAGATCAGTCACGCGTGGTGCCTCCTACGTGGCTCAGGATACACCAACTCTCTTACACTCCGTCTGATTCCTTCAGCCGCACGAGCGGCATCTCGGCGCTACGGCGCGCTCACCAGCCCGGCGATCGCGGTGGATCCGGGCTAAGCCCGGCCAGCCGAGCCTCGGTGAGACCTCCATGGGCCACGGATGCTTCGCCGCTGAACGAGCAGTTCTTCACCCTTTCAGCATGGCGTCAGGTCGCGAATCGTCGTCGAGAGCGCGCCGCCATCGCTGAGCGCAGGCGCGTGAGTTCGCCAAACGCAGGCAACGACATCGCGAATCACAGCGTGGCGGCAGACACCACTTCAAACTACACGATCCGCTGCTCTGGCACCGGTGCGTCAGCCAGCAAGCCACGCAGAAAATACCGATCTGGAAAACAAGAAACGCGCACCCTGAGCCTGGCGGGCGGCCGACCGGAACGACGGCGCGGCGCGCGTCGACCGGATAGCCCGCCGCGGCGTCGCTGGGCTACTCGGGATCGCCGAATCGCGGACGGTGGGTGAGGTTTCAATCGGCGGCATTGTGCGTCGCGGATGCCGGTGGGAACGACGCCGCTAATCGTCCGCCGGCGCGACTGCGTTACTGCGGATACCAAAAGCAACATCGCAGGCGCGCGTGCAGACGTTCCGATATGACCCGGCTGGTCTGTCGGACGTGAAGGTCCGCCGGAGAACCTCAGCCGTGATCAGTCGCTCGTGACGTGACTGGCCAGATCGTGCGGCGTGGCCGCCGCCGGAGTCGGCGCACACTCGGCACGCCTTTAGTTGCCGGGTGATGGCGCTGACGGCCGGAGCGGGCGTGATGAGCTCCCGGTTCCAGTCGACGATCGACTGCCCGGATCCCTGGGCCGATGACCCAATCGCCTTGACCGGAGCCGGATGGCGGCCCTGAGTGGTTGCGTACGCCGGTCCGGCGGTTCCGACGAGCACCGCGGCGGCGGCGAGCCCGGTGAGGGCTCTTGTCCTTGTGCGCATGCGTCCTCTCTTCTGTGCTGTGGATCGGAGACAGGTGGCAACTCGGCTGGTGTTGCTGACTGATACGTCCGCGAGTTACGCGGCGTATCTCGGTCGCATGGTTTCGGGACAGCTCGCCAGCACTGCATGGCTCGCCGATCTCGTCTGTCTTCGATCGGGAGCACGATCAACAAGAGTGTAATGGATTTGATCTTGATCGTCGCTGGGGAAGTGAAGCAGGAGGTCGCGTCAACCGCGGCGGTGCCCGTCAGCGTGCCCGCGCCGGCAGACCGGGAGTGCGAGGAAGTACGTCGTGACGAGGCGTCGGGCGGCGAAGGTTGCGATGCCCAGCGGGTGCCGGTAGGGGTGACGAGCCGGGCTCCGCGAAGGTGGCCGACGTTCACATCACCGATGGTCTTCGAGAACTGGCCGGTCCCGACTCCAACCGACAGCACTTCGTGGACAGATTCGTGTGACAGACCGTCCACAGTGGACGGTCTTCGCCGGGCGTGAGCTCGCGGCTGAGACAGTCTCATCTGGCTCGAGGTACCGCCTCCCGGCGGCGCTCCGACCGGCACACGGCCTGCGGGCGGACACCTTCGGCGTGCTGTCCTGCGTGGCTCAACTCGGCGCCCGAGGTTGCACAGATCGATCGCTCGGTCGTTCGCGCGAATGTTGCTGGCATGAAGGCAGCGACCGTGCTCAGGACTGCCCCGCTCGGTCGCCGTGGATCGGCTGGACTTCTCCGCGGGCAAGTACGGCGGTCATGCGATGGCGACAAACCCAGCCTGGGACTGGGCAAGTCACACGCAGCGCTCGCCCGAGGTACACGGAGCCGGGTCGTGTTAGGCCGGCGGGTTCTCTGTGCACGTGTGTTTGCGTAACCCACGGGCGTATCACCCGGTGACGGAATGCACGCTTCCGGCGCAGCAAGTGGCTGCCTGCGCCGGACGTACAGGGACGGAGACCAGACCATGGACCAGCGGACAATCACTAGCGAGCTACGCGGCGATCGGGACGGTGCGATGGCGGTAATCCTGCCGCCGGGCGCGGTTCGGGGAGTCGGTGCCTTGCTGGCACTGGCTGTGGCGGCGGCCCACGTGGCCGACCAGGGTGGCGTGACCGCCTTTACCGCGCCGGACTGGCTTGGTTGGGCGTACCGGCTCATCGAGGTTGGCGGTGTACTCGTGGCTGGGGTGCTGCTGTGGCCGCGGTCGGGCCGGCTGGGTTGGGCCGCGGCCGCGCTTCTGAGTATTGGCCCGTTTGTCGGCTACCTCGCGTCACGCACTGTCGGGGTGCCTGGTGATCCCGGTGATGTCGGCAACTGGGCTGACTGGGTGGGCACGCTGGCGTTGATTGTCGAGGCCGCGCTCGTCACGATCGGCCTCGGGATGGTCCTCGGGATGTCCCCGGCCCGAAGGGCGCTTTCGGCGTCAGGCGCCGCCCCAAGCACCGATGCTGCCGAGCTGATGATCGCGGGCGCTGCTCACAACGGTGACGCGCACCGTCGGGCAAGTTGGAACTGACCGCCGGCTCGCCGTCGCGTCGACTCGGTCGGCGGGCCTGGGTGAGCGTCGCTCAGGTGTAACCCCTGCTCCTATTCCTAGGAGACATGATTGATGCATCGCGATCCTTCCGACGAACTGTGCCCTCGCCACCCGGGGTGAGCGGTGGCGGCGTCCCCTATCTGCGCGTGGTTGACGACGACATCTACACCGACTGGGAGTCGGTGTACCGGGACAACATCGACCGGCTGTACCGCCTGATGTACGCCCGGGTCGGGAACCGCCCGGACGCGGAGGACCTCACCTCGGAGGTCTTCAGCACGGCGTTGCCGCCGATGCGACTTTCGTCATCTAAAGGTGAGGTGCGGGCGTACCTGCTGGTCACGGCCAAGACCGTGCTCGCCTCCCACTGGCGGCGGCGCCTTGGTCAGCCGGTGACGACGATCGACCTGACACCGACATTCGCTATCTCAGCGAACCATCCGGGCCTGAGCCGCCCAGCGACGCGCCAGCACGGGCGGGCAAGATTCTGGGCGGACTGCCTGAGCGGTACCGGCGCATCCTCGAACTGCGGTTCCTGGAGGCGTGCTCGATCAAGGAGGCCGCGCAAGCCATGCACATCAGTGTCAGCAACGCGAAGGTGCTCCAGCACCGCGCCTTGCGGATGGCCGCGAACCTCGCCGTGGAGTTGGAACTATGACCAGTCGCAAACTGTCGGCCTTCATCGACGCGATTGCTGCCGGCCGGCGCCCGAAGCGGTTTCGAGCTGATGCTGAGGATGTCGAGGTGCTGCGCGCCGCCGTCGAACTACTGAGCGGCCCGACCCGGTGATGCGAAGCCGACAGCCGCGTTCACCGACGGCCTGTTCCTGCGGCTGTCCGAGCAGGCCAAGCAGCAGCAGGAGCGAACGCCGATCCGGACGGCAAGTAGACCGCGAGCGCGGACGGCCTGGCTGGTCGCCGCGGCGGCCGTGGTGCTGGTGGGAGGAACGGCCGCGGCCACCAAGCGCCCTGACCAGCCCGGCGCCGACGCATAGTGCCGTGCAGGTACCTCAGGGCAGCGCGCTGCGCACGGGAACTTTCCTGACCCCCGGTGGTCAGGTGTTGGGGCAGATCGTGGCGTACCACGGAAGCCCGTCCTGGGTGTTCATGCACGTTGACGTTCCCAAGTACAACGGACCGATCAAGTGCACGCTTTCAGGTCGACGACGGCTCGACCGTCGCCTTCGGAACGTTCACCGTCAAGGGCGGGACCGGGCAGTTCTCCAAGAACATCGGATCCGTGGACGTCGGCCATCTGCGTGGCGCCAAGCTCGTCACGTCGACCGGGTCTTCGGTGGCCGCGGCAACCTTCGCCGCCTGACCACACGCTCGACAGTCCAGAGTCCAGCCCCCCGCTGTTCCCCCACCTCGCGTCTGTCGATGCGGGCGCGCGGCGTGCGTTCACGCGCGTACGAGCACACCACTGCGACCCAGCTCGCGCCTCCTATGTGCGTCGCATGGTGGTCCGGATCTGTTTCAGCCGCTCGGCCTGTAACGCGCCGCCCTATTACTCAACACAAGCCCACACGCCCGCTCGGAGCCGGCGGCCGGCGCGGTCACCGCACAGAACTGCAGCTGGACAAACGCCTTCTCGTGAGCCAACGGAAATGAGGAATCATGCGACACCCACGTATCACGATTGCTGCCATCGCTGTGGCCGTAGCCGCGACGATCGGCGGTTTCCGCGATCGCCTCCGCTGCGTGGCAGTTCGAACTCGTACGCTGCTCGCGGCACGGCGCCCAGTGCAGCCTCCAGCGTCGCCGGCGATCCGGTGACGGTACAGACCGCCAGCGTAACCGTGCAGGGAACCAGCGAAACGATCCTGGTCGACTCGCAAGGCCTACCGCTCTACATCTACAAGCCCGACACCGCCGTCACGTCGCACGTCACCGGTCAGCTCGCCGCCTTCTGGCCCCCGCTGGTTGCCGCTGCCCCGACCGATCGCGGCGTCACGGGCCGACTCGCCTCCGTGGCTACCACCAACGGCAAGCAGGTCGCCTACAACGGCCACTTCCTATACACCTTCGTCGAAGACCAGCCCGGAAAGGTCACAGGTCAAGCGCGTGCAGAACTTCTACGTCGCCACGCCCAACCCTGGTGCCGACGCACCCAGCAGCACGCGGGTCAGTCTCGCCGAAGTCCGGTTACGGCTACTGATGCCGGCGACCATGACGCGACACGGCGACACGGCAATGGCCGCGAATGGCGAACGATCGATCGAGTGCATCCGCCACGTCCGCGCGTTGCAACCCGCGCATGGACAAGGACGGCCCAGTCAATCGCAGCCGCTGCCCACATTCCGCCGCACCGGCCTCGACGGTCGTCTTCCCGCTGGTCTGCGCTGTCGGTCTGATCCCATGGACAGTGGGTCTGGCGTGTAAGGCTGCCGGCCCACTATGTCGTCGGAAGCTGGACGCTCACCTGGGCCGGGTTCGATATTGCCCTGGTTGCCTGCTTCGCGGTCACGGCCTGGGCCCTCTGGAATCAACGCCCGACCGCGCTACCAGCGGCCGTCTTTACCAGCGCCCTGCTGCTGTGCGATGCGTGGTGTCTGACGTGCTGACCGCGCACGGCGGCCGCGATCTGCTCGTCAGCGCCGCGACCGCGCTGCTCGGGCGAAATCCCGGCAGCAGTCGTGTTGGCGGCGATATCCATAAGGCTGCTCCGAGCGAACGCCCTTTCGTGCCGCAGACGCGACCAGAGACCACCCACCAACCCTGTGGCCTACCCCATTGGGCAGCGCCTTCGACCAGCCGTATCGCCCACCAGTAGGGCGCGGCTCCACCAGCTGAACAGGCCGTGAGGCCAGCTGCGCCAACGCGGCCTTGGCCCTTCCAACCCCCGACGGAGACCACCATGCGCACCATCCCGCACCGCGTCCTCCGATCTTCCCGCGCCACACACACGGCGCGGTTCCACTGGAAACTTCGGCGACCGAGGGGCCAGCTGCCCTCGACATCGCCCTGCTCGGAGCGCCGGCACCGCGAGGGACGCGCGGCCCACTGCCGCCCGCCTTCGCGCGCGCCGGTGCTCATCCACCACCCGTCGAACACATCGGCCGCAGGCGGCGGAGAAGCGCCCAGCGTGCTTCTGCTCGATGGCCCGCCCGGAACGCCGTTCATGTGGCACCGGGTACTGCCCGCGCTACGCAGTCGCGGCGTGCAGCCTGCACCGTCAAGCGGCCCGACAAACCCGCCACAGCTGGCTCAGGCCGAGGACCCGTTCACCACCGCCGCCGCCGACATCGCGCAGCTTCTGGACGACCAACAGCGCTGTCCAGCAGTGATCGTCGGCTACAGTTTCGGCGCCGGCACCGCGTTGGCCCTGGCGGCCAGCGCACCGCGTCACGTCCGCGCGCTCGTCCTGGTCGCGCCGGCAGCTGGCCTACAGTCGATCAGCATCGCCGACCGCCTGCTGGTTCGCACCGATGCTCGGACCAGTCGTGACCTGCCTCGATTTCGCTTGGCCGGCCTCGCGCTGCACCTTCCCGCCTTGCGCCGAGGAATCCTGACCACCCGAGCGGGCCTCAACGCCCGCGACGCCAAGCAACTCGTTCGCCACATCACGTTCGGGTCCACGTGGCGAACCTCGCGAGGCGTGCAGCGGCGCCTGGTCAGCGACGCCCGCCGACGAAACCAGCAACTGAGCCGCATCGACTGCCCCGTCCTCATCGTCGCCGGAACCCACGACCGGATCGTCGCCCGCCGGACCGGGACTGCTCTGCGCAGACTGTTACCCGGCTCGGAAGTCATCACCACCGCCGCGACTGGGCACCTGATACCGATCGATGACCCCGACTCCGTCGCCGACGCGGTCTTGCGCGCCTTGCGCTACGAGTACCGCACCCTCAGCCCGCCGCTTCACAAGGCAGCGTCCCCAAGCCCAAATCCACGGAAATCGAGACCAGGGCATGAACTCCGCTACCACTGCCGGTAGATCGACGGCCGGGCTGCGCGACCAGCAGCCCGTGCTGCCAACGGGGTGTTCGGGCGCACGCAGTCGACTCGCGTTGCCGGTACGCCACGCCGCACGGACGGTCGCCGCAGCAAGTCGACTCATCCAGCGCCACCACCGAACAGATCGCCACCCGGAAGCGCCGAGCAAGTATTCGCCACCCTCGGCGAGCTCAAAGGTGGAGCAACCAAGCTGGGCCAGGCGATGTCGGTGTTCGAAGCAGAGCGTTGCCTCGACAACATGGCTGGCCCCTACCGGTCGACACTGAGCCGCTCCTGGCTGACGCCACCCCGGCCATGCCCGCCGCCGTGGCCCGCCAGCGTTCTGGAAAGCGATCTGTCCGCCGCCTACGGCTCTGATTGGCCTAGGCGGCTCGTCGACTTCGACGAGACCCCGGCCGCGACAGCATCGATCGGGCAAGTACACCGCGGGCGCTGGCGCGACGATCGAGGCAAGATCATCGACGTGGCGGTCAAGGTGCAGTACCCCGGCATCGCCAAAGCGCTGCACTCCGATCTGCGAGCTGCCCGGGTATTCGGCCGGATCATGGCTCAGGCCACCGGCCTGGACATCGCCGGGCTAACCGGCGAAATCGCAGCTCGCTTCGTCGACGAACTCGACTACGTCCGCGAGGGCCGCGTCCAAAACGAGACCGCAGCCGCCTTCGCGCAGCCCGTACCCAAAGCCCTGGTCCTGGCCCACGCAGCCGGAGCCCACGAACCATTCGGGCGCACCAGCGTGGTCGTCCCGCACGTCTACGCCGCGATGCCGCGCGTGCTCGTGAGCACCTGGCTCGACGGAGCACCGCTGACCGCGCTGCTACACGATGGCGACACTCGCCTCCCGTCCGGCTGGCGGGAACTGTCCCACGACCACGCGGCGAACCAGGCCGCTCTACTGGATCGGCCACGCCGCCTACGCTCCAGCCGCCTGCACCGGCTGGATGCACACCGATCCCCACCCGGCAACTTCCTGCTCCTACCCGACCTGCGACTCGGCCTGCTCGACTTCGGATCGGTCGCATCCATGCCCGACGGACCACCGCAAGCGCTAGGCACCTCGCCGCCGCCGTCCTCTCCTGCGACGGACCGGCCGCCGTCCGCTGGGCCCGACACGCGGGCACGCTCGCTCCCCGACACCGTCGTCGATCCAGGGCTCCTACTCGAACTTCTTCATCCCATCGTGGCCCCCACCGGCGAGGACAACTTCACCTACTCACCCGCCTGGCTACGCGCCCTCATGACCCACCTCGCCGATCCCCGGTTCGCCGGGATCAGACGCAACATGACCAGCCTCACTCGAATACGCCCTCGTCTGGCGGGGAGCTGCTCCGTCGCCGGCCTCTACGCCCGACTCGGCGCGACCGTACCCAGCCGCGCACTCGAACTCGCATACTCACCCGGCTTCCGGAACGCCACCAGCGCCAGCTCCGCACCTAACCGCTCACATCGCCCTCGCCGTGCCTCCTAGAGCACGTCGCCTCGTAGCCAGCCGCTCAGAATCATCGCTCGCCGGCAGCCAGTCGCGGCGTTCCCTTCACAAGACATCACGCCGGCCGGTTGACAGACGACCAGCCCAGCACAACTGCGGCCGTGAAACGACACCGGCGGTTGACGCCATGAACGGTCGAACGTGACTCGACACCCGCCTCCGGTTTGTCAGGCCGCTCATAGCTCCTGGACGATCCGGACGTTTGCCCTCAACGAACTCAGGTTTGCAGGGCGACCCGCTCACCGAGGACCGAGAGCGGGGCGCAGGCAGCATGTGCAGGAGATCCACGCGTGCCACCCACGAGAGTGCCCGCTCGGGCCCATATCTTTCCTCGACGCCTCGTCCTCCCGGTGCCCCAGTGCGATGCCGGCCCTCGGACGCCAGTGAGCACGCGACCGAGCATCAGCTCGTGCGCTCCAGCAATGCCACGCCGGCCGCTCCAGTCGCTTCGAACAGCTCCGTCAGGAGTATCGTGAGCCTCTTGAAATTGCGCTGCTCTGAAGCCGCGCCTTTGCCCATTCGATGTGCTCGGCTGAGACCTCCTGAGCCGTCAACGCGTCGATCACCTCGGCAACTCGCGCATCGTGCCCGCAGGGCGGGCAGTTCTTGACCCCGAGCGGTGCTTCGCGATGCGCTCGACTGCCTGCATCACGAACGTAACCTGCTTATCTGTAAACGTTCTGCACCCAGCGGTACACCGTCACGGCGAATACAGTGCCAACGATCCTGTCGGCGGGAACGCGAGAACGATCATCTCCGGGCGGATAACGCACGCCCGCACAACTGGGTGACCATTTCACCAGATCGACGGTGCGGTGCGCGTCGCTGACCGGACTCGCCGCTGCCGTCGCTGGCGCTACCAGGGATCGCCGAATATTTGCGGGCCTCTGAATGCCCTGACGGTTGAGTTTTGCGTCGTTATGGTGCCTGTGAGCCGGCGATGGAGGCACGCGGTGCCGCCAGGACGACCGGCATTCCGGGGATGCCCAGTATGGGGGTCCGACGCGGACGCCCAAGCGCTCAACTCCTCGAGCGGATTGGCGTTGTGCGTCCCCCGGGGGAACCGAGGGGCTCCGCCGCATCCGGGTGCCGGGGCTGCTCGCCGTCGCCAGTCGGTCTAGCCAATCGCCGAGAAGCTGTCGCTCTGCGGGGGACAGGACGCCGGGTGCCTCGGTGAGCTAGTGCTCGCAGCGCGACAGCGTGCACCACGACCCGTTCAGCTGCTGGTGCTGCGTCGGGTCCTTCGTTTGGGGCCTCGGCGGCGGCCGTGGACGGTGATGGCGGTGAGTATCGCCTCGCGCATGGTCTCAGAGAGTCGCGGGTCACGCTCCTCAGGTGGGAGTGGCCGCAAGAGTGAGCGCGACGCCGGTACCCGCGGCGTGGATCAGGTCCGTGGCGTGAGCAGCATCGACACAGGAGCCGCCCGGCCTCGGCGATGCGGGCGACGAGGCCTGCAGCACCGCAACGCCTTCATGTATCACTGGTATCGATGCATCGACGGACGGAGCGCTGTACAGCAGCGCGAACGCGTCGGGGTGGGCAAGGCCGAACGCGATGTGGAGATCCCACCCTCGCCGCAGGTCGTCGACCGGGTCGTTCAGTGAGTGCGGCGGGTCGCCTGTTCTCGCAGCGTGGACGGCGAGCGTGTCGCGAGCAGCCACGTCGAGCAGGTCCATGCATGTCGCCGAAGTGGCGATAGATCGTGGGGGTTGCACCCCGGCGGCGGCGCTCACCGCTCGCGTGGTTACCGCGCTGCGTCCGCCGGTCGCCAGCAGTTCGGCGGCGGCGCGCAGCATGTCGGGTCCGAACGTCCGGCCTCGGAGTCCCTCGATGACACAGCGGAAACAATAACGCGTTATCGCCTTGACACTCAGTGATGTCGGTATAACGTTATCGCTGATAACCAGCGAGATCGGATCTGCAAGTGGTGGGCCTGCTCGCCGATGAGGCTTGGGATCTCGTGCTCCTGACGGGCGGGTCAGAGGCCGAGCGAGGTGCTCCTGAGGGTCCGATCGCACCCGGAGGTGCGCTGCGGGCAGATCTTCGTGACCACGGCCGGCAGGGTGGCTCGGCGGCGGCCCGCCCCATCGCCCAGCGAGGCGGTACCTGTGCGGGTACTGGGGTCCGCCACCTCCTGAAAAAGGTGGCCGAAGAAGGTGGCCCCTCTCGCCCAAGCCGGAGTCGAGATCTTCCCGGGCGATCTGGATCTCACCCGAGAGCATCGACCAGGCGATGCGGGCGTCTCGAGGTGGTTCTCGTCACCCAGCCGGTTCTCACAGGAGCTGAGCGGATCGACAGCGCCTATACCCTTCTGCGCAACAACGCCTACATGCAGAACTTTCTGATGATGGCGGCGGGGATAGCCCAAACCAGCAGTCTGCACTGCGACCGGCGACGGTCGGATCGGGCACGTCGATGTGCGGGTACGCGCGCTGGCGCTGCCGAGATCGCGGCGTCCCCCGGCCGGCCACGCCGGGAAGACGTACTGGCCTGACCGGGCCTGAGTCGCTTTCGGGTAATGACGTGGCCGAGATCTTCACCAAGGTTCTTGGCCGACTGATCACCTTTCACCCGATCTCCTGTGAGGAACAGAAGCAAGCAATGATCGACGTCGGTCTCCCGGAACCCGTCGCCGAGGACAACGCCCTGGCGGTCGCCTGGATGGCCGACGGCGATTGTGACTACGTCACCGACGATGTGCCACAGATCCTCGGCCGACCGGCCGGCTCATTCGAGCGGTTCGCCGTCGACTACGCCGGAGGCGTTCTCGTGAGGGTACGGCGGCGACGGCCCTGACCCCGCCAGGCGTCGTCCCGGCTGTCGCCACGAGCAGGGCCTTCGCATCAAGAGAGAACCAACCAGCAGAAAGGCCACCCGATGACCATCAACACCGGAAGCGACGGGTCGGACCAAGCACCTGCTCGCGCTCATGACGAGGGGTGACGATCTCTTCAACGCGCGCGACTGGACCGCGTTGGACGACGTGCACCACCCGGACATGATCGCGTTCATCCCCGGGAGCGCAGAGCCGATCTACGGACGGAAGGCCCACGGCGCGGCGATGCAGCAGCTGGTCCGGATGTTTCCCGACGTCCGCGTGCACACCCGTACCCGATCCAGTTCGAGGCGACGACTGGATCACCGTGGTCACCAACGCCACCGGGACGTTCACCGGAGAGATGACCCTGCCCGACGGCAAAGTGATTCCCGCCGACCGGAAAGGCGTTCGACCTCGAGTTCCGCCCAGACCAGCAAGTGGGAGGGCGACCAGCTCATCGTCATCTCCCGCCTTCTGGGACGCCGCCGTTCAGAGGCAGCAGATCGGCCTCGCGTAGGCGAGCCGGTACGCCAGCCGGATCGCGGGAACGACCTATGGAGCCGAGCGCGATGTGCCGGTCCCGCTCGGGCAACGCCTGCAAGCGCGCGACAAGGCCGGGGTGGCAAGCCCGGTCGGTAATCGATGGCCCAGGGCGACACCGTAACGGTCGCCCTGAACGACTCTCCGGACGGAGGACCTGAGCTGTGCCAGACGGCTATCGAGTGGGATATCCGCACTGACTGGGTGGCTCGCTACACGGCTGCGCCCTGGCGACGGGCTGGCCGCGCAGTCGTCGCCGGGCAATCTCGTAGCTTCATGGCGGACGTGACGCGATGCCGCCAGCGGTAAGCCGTCGTCGCTTGCCGGGAGTTCCCCAGCATCGGCAGCACCGATGGCCTACCCTCCATTGCAGTGGTGCCGCGTGATGAGGTGTGTGCGACCGATCATGTGGTGGAGTAACAGCTGCATCGTCGCCGAGCAGCCGTTGATCGAACATCGCTTGGCTGCCCGCCAGATACAACCCCACATTCGCGGAACGACTGGCTGAATCCCAGCGTTTCTGGTTCTGATTGGTGCCGAAACGGCGCCGCTGATTCGGCGAGTGTCGGGCAACGCACGCTGCCCGATTTCTGACTCGCTGAGGCGAAACGGCTCGCTGCGCGATCGTCCGGCGCAGCTTTGCCGTTAACTGAACCCAACATGCCGCCCGGGAAGATGTGCTTGTTGATGAAACCCATCCACCGGCCGTAGTAGCGGAAGCACTTTGTCGCTCGGCGATTGTCACCGCCATACGACCTGGTGGGCCGGAGCATGGCCGCGCGGAAGTACCTCGCCAGTAGCGCTGGCCGACGTGCTCAAACACCCTCGAAAGGAGACGACGACACGTGAAATGACCCGGTGTACTGCGGTGGGGCCGGGCAAATCTCCGTGAGCGTCATTACTCTTGACGCCGGCAGCCTCCCACACTGCGCCGCGCCCACGCCTGCCGATCGGGGGTGAGGCTGATGTTCGTAACGCGGCATCCACGTAAGGTGGCCGCGAATCGCAATCCAGCCCAGCTGACTGGAGATCGAGCATAATACGGTCGGTCTTCTGGCGGAGTCGCAAGGGCGCAGATCGACTCAAGTGTTTGAGTCGCCGCGCCTCCTTTCGAGATCGCCGGGAAGCCGCCGAATAAGGCGCATCGAGTACGACATCGTGTCGTCAAGGAAGAGCTCGAACACCTGTTCGACGCTCATAATGCGCTGCCGCGTTGTCGGTCGCCTCGCTAACGGCACCGGGGAACACGCGTTGCCCAAAACCAGCGACGCCCCCACCTGAATAAGTGCCGGGATGGCCGTACCATGCTTTCGCCTTGCGCCCCAGGCAGACGCCGACGAGGTCGTCTCCGACCCACCTCGCTTGCTATGTACGACTCGCCAAGGCCGATAGACCCACCCTGATAACCGCCTGAAGAAAAATGCGGGTTCAGGATGATGAGGGGCTGGCAGAATCGGTGGCACCATGACGAACGCCGCGCCGTCCGGTAGCACGACCCGCAGAGGAGCGTCCATGTGCGCGCAACCACTGCTGGAGCACGACCCGCGCAACCCTCGGCGCCGGGCCGATCAGCAATACGTACACTGAACGAAGCAATACC
>ERZ1370068.5964-contig-4967_pt1 | contig 50629 bp, 81 predicted proteins | sample MGYA00561227_ERZ1370068 | MGnify/ENA primary metagenome ERZ1370068 (study PRJEB38410, sample SAMEA6850437) | metagenome | study: Metagenomic assessment of the ecological functions of the soil: analysis of the soil microbiota associated with the... | reverse complement strand
GGTTACGTATTGCTGGCAATGCGACGCCGATCACGTATCAAGTCAACGGCCGGCAGCATGTCGTGATCGCGGCGTTCGGCGGCTACGCGCGGCGACCGGCCGCCGGCGCCGCACCACCGGCGGACGACGCCGCTGGCGGCGGACCGGGACGCGGTCCGCTGCCGCTGGCCAAGGTCGGCGCCGGCAAGCCGTCCGGCGGCGCCTTCGTCGCGTTTGCTCTGCCGCGGCCGCCGTCAACTCCGAACTAGGTCCACTTCGATCGAACAAAGAGCAAAGACGAGGCCGGCCGCGCCCCCAACCCGTTTGACCTCGGCACTCGTCTAACCAACGCCGCGAGGTCGCCGACATGGAAACTCTCCTGAGCGATGTTCGATACGCCGTCCGCACGTGGATCCGGAACCCGGGGTTCGCCGCGGTCGCGCTCGTGACGCTGGCGCTCGGCATCGGCGCGAACACGACGATGTTCAGCGTCGTGAACGCGACGCTGCTGCAGCCGCTGCCCTTCCCCGATCCCGATCGCCTTGTCACCGTCTGGAAGGGGCGCATCGACAACCCTACGAATCTCAACATCGTCTCACTGCCGAACTACCGCGACTGGAAAGCGCAGAATCACGTCTTCGCGGAGACCGCGCTCTTCGACTCCGCGGGACGCGGCTACAACCTCACAAGCAGCGGCGAGCCCGAGCAGGTGCCAGGCCTGCGCGTCAGCGCCGGCTTCTTCCAGTGCTCGGCGTCAAACCGATGCTCGGACGCACGTTTCTCCCTGAGGAAGAAGAGCCGGGCCGCGCGCGCGTCGTCGTGTTGAGCCATGGACTCTGGACGCGTCGGTACCGCGCGGATCCCGCGCTCGTCGGCAGCACCATTCAGATCGACGGCGCCGCGTTCACCGTCGTCGGCGTCATGCCGCCCGACTTCGTCTTCCAGTTCTTCAGCGGTCCGCGCCAGTTGTGGGTGCCCGCGGGCTGGACGACCGGCGATCAGAGCTCGCGGCGCCAACTCGTTCGTGTCGATTGCGCGGCTGAAGCCCGGCGTCAGCGTGGCTGATGCGCGCAGCGAGATGGACCTCATCGGCCGCTCGCTCGCGACCGCCCATCAGAACGACAACGCGGGACAGACGGTTCGCGTCGTGCCGATGAACGAGTACGGCAGTCGGGGACTGCGGGCGCCGCTCTACACGATGCTGGGCGTCGTCGGGTTCGTCCTGCTGATCGCGTGCGTGAACGTGGCGAACCTGATGCTCGCGCGCGCCGCCACCGCGCGGCCGCGAGCTCGCGATTCGACGCGCGCTCGGCGCGGGACGCGGCCGGCTCGTCCGGCAACTGCTGACCGAGAGCTCCTCGCTGGCCTGCGCCGGCGGTATGTGCGGACTGTTGCTCGCGTTGTGGGGACACGCGCGTCCGTCGCCATCCTGCCGAACTATCTGAAGCTCGTGCCGCTGCACCGTGGCAACGAGCTCGGCGTCGACGCCGCGGTGCTCGTGTTCACCTCGATCGTGTCGATCGCGAGCGGCCTGCTCTTCGGGCTGGCGCCGGCGCTCGCGTCGTTCCGCCGCGACGAGCGCCATCCGCTGACGGAGAACGCTCGCGGATCGACGGGCGGCAAGAGCCGTCTGCGCTACGGACTCGTCGCGTCGGAGGTCGCGCTGACGCTGGTGGTGCCGCCGGCGCGGGCGTGATGATTCTGAGCGTGGCTCGCCTGCTCGACGTCGATCCCGGACTCGATCCGCGAAGCATCCTGGTGATGCAGATGTCGCTGCCGCAGGAGGATCTGTACAACGGTCCGCCCGGCCATCCGCGGTTCTGCGCCGATTTGAGCGATCGTGTGGGCGGTGTTCCGGGCGTCGTCTCGGTGAGCGCGATCGCGCATCTGCCGCTGAGCGGCGGCGGCGCCGGACGCGGATTGACGATCGAGGGCCGTCCCGATCCCGGACCGATGCAACAGCCGAGCGCCGGATACAGCGTGGCCTGCCCAGGCATCCTGCGGACGATGGGGATTGCGTTGATCGCGGGGCGGGAGTTCACGGCGCGCGACACGGTTGACGCGCCCGGCATCGTGCTGGTCAACGAGCGGCTGGCGACGCGCTTCTGGCCCGACGAGAATGCCATCGGCAAGCGTTTCAAGATCGGCCATGTCGGCACCAATTCACCGTGGCTGACCGTGGTGGGCGTGTTCAGGAACATTCACCACTTCGGCCTCGACAGCGAGACGGGGCCGTCGTTTCTCCGGCCGCACAGCCAGGCGGCGTGGCCGTCGATGAGCATCGTCGCGAAGACGGCGTCGGCGCCGGCCGCGTTCGTGACGCCGATCAAGAGCGCGCTCGCGGCGATCGAACCGAGTCAGCCGGTCTCGGAGCGTCCGCACCATGGAAGACGTGGTCGGGAGCTCCGTCGCGTCGAGACGGTTTCCGATGATCCTGCTCGAGCGGCTTCGCGCTGCTCGCGCTGGTGTTGTCGGCGGTCGGGATCGCCGGTGTGGTCGGCTATTCAGTCGTGCAGCGGACGCCGGAGATTGGCGTCCGGATCGCGCTCGGCGCGCAGCCGCGCGACGTGCTGCGCCTGGTGATCGGCCAGTCGCCTGACCTGGACGCTGACCGGTATCGCGGTGGGCGTGGCCGGGTCGATTGGTCTCCTCCAGTTCCTCCGCGCGCTGTTCTTCGGCGTCACGCCGACCGACCCGACGGTCCTTGCCGGCGTCTCGCTGCTGCTGGTGGGCGTGGCACTCGGCGCGAGTTACCTCCCCGCGCGGCGGGTGTTGCGCGTCGATCCAGTGTCCGCGCTTCGGCGGGAGTGACGGCGCGTCTTTTCGCTCGGCGCAGCCCTTCAGGGCTGCCCGGCGGCGTTCAGCAGGCCTGAAAGGCCTGCGCTGCGCGAGGCCGCCGCTGACTCCGGACGCGCTCTGACCCACTTGCTCCGAAGAGCGCTGCCCGTAGCGCCAAGGCCTCAGCTGCACGATTTCCTGTATAGTTCGCGCAACGCGTCGAGAAGACTTCGCCTCGCTTCAGCGGAGGATTCCTATGCGCAGAGTCGTGACGTGCCTCGTAAGCTCAGTCGTCGCGCCGCTGGTGATCAACCAGCGTGCTGCGGGCAGCGAGTGAACCACCCGCCTGGGCCTACGCGATTCCGGCGCAGCGGCCGGCCGGAGCGCCTGCTGCCGACGCCGCCGCCGCCGGACACGTCGATGAAGACGCTGCCCGGCAGCACGCTCAGCTTCACGCGACAGCAGATCTCCGACGGCTTCGGTCCGGCCGACTGGTTTCCCGGCGACCATCCCGCGATGCCGGACATCGTCGCGCACGGCAAGCGGCCCGATGCGCGCGCGTGCGGCCTGTGCCACTACCCGAACGGCAAAGGGCGTCAGGAGAACGCGGGCGTCTCAGGCCTGCCGGTCTCGTATTTCATCCAGCAGATGAACGACTTCCGCGACGGCCTCCGCAAGAGCGCCGAGCCGCGCAAGGCGAACACCAACGTCATGATCGCGATCGCGAAGGCGATGACGCCGGAGGAGATCAAAGCCTCCGCCGAATACTTCGGCGCGATGAAGTGGACGCCGTGGGTGCGGGTCGTCGAAAGCAGCACGGTGCCGAAAGTGGAGAGCCGCGGCGGCATCTGGATTCCGGTCGAGGGCGGCGAGAAGGAACCGATCGGCGTGCGCATCGTCGAGACGCCGGAGAACCCGGAGCGCACCGAGATCCTGCGCGATCCGCGATCGGGCTTCATCGCCTACGCGCCGGTCGGCAGCATCAAGAAGGGCGAGACGCTGGTGAAGACCGGCGGCAACAAGAAGACCGTCGAGTGCGGCATGTGCCACGGATCGGATCTGCAGGGACTCGGCCCGGTGCCGGGGATCGCCGGGCCGCTCGCCCAGCTATCTCGTGCGGCAGATGTACGACATGCAGGCGAAAGCGCGCCACGGCGAGTGGGCCGAGCTGATGATGCCAGTCGTCGCGAAGCTCACCGACGAGGACTTCGTCAACATCGCCGCGTACGTGTCGTCGCTCGCCGACAGCAGGAGGGACAGCCGCCACAGTGAATCGGGTGATCTCGCAATCGGGTGATCGGCGATCAGAATCGGGTGATCGAACGATCGCGTGATCGGCGATTTACATCGCAGATCACCCGATCATCCGATCGGCGATCGAAGGGTCATTCGATCGCCGATTCCGCAGTGGCTCCGTCGAACAGATAGATGTGGCGCTGGGCCTGTGTGAGCCAGCGCGGGTCGTGGGTGACGACGCAGACCGGTGGCGCCGCTGGCGTGGAGCTCGCTGAACAACTGCATCAGCGACTCGCCGCTCTTCGAATCGAGATTGCCGGTCGGTTCGTCGGCGAGCAGAATCGCCGGCCGGCCGGTGATCGCGCGCGCGCACCGCGACGAGCTGCTGATGTCCGCCGGAAAGCGATCCCGGCCGCGACTTCGCGCGTCCGGTCAGCCCGACACGCTCGAGCGCGGCGTTCACGCGCGCGCGCACGCTCAGCGGCGGCGACGCCGCGCAGCGTCAGCGGATACTGACGTTCTCGTAGACCGTCATGTCGCCAATCAGGTTGAAGCTCTGAAAGACGAGCCCGACGTCGAGGCTGCGCGCGCGCGCGTGCGCTCGGCCGGCGTCAGCTGGTCGGTCCGTTTGCCGTTCAACCAGTAGTGGCCAGACGACGGCGTGTCGAGCAGCGCGAGGATCGAGAGAAACGTCGACTTCCCGCACCCTGACGGTCCCGACACCGAGCGTACTCGCCGCGCTCGATGTCGAGCGTGACGTTCCGCAGCGCCCAGGTTTCCTCGTCGGCGTCGTCCTTGAAGACCTTGCTGATCCCTCGAGGCGGATCAGCGGCATGTCGGCCGCCGCTTTCGCGTCGTCCGCCGGAGCGGTAGACGTTTTCTTCCACCAGGCCATATGCGTCTCGTGCCCTACAACCGTTCGGTGATACGGGAGAGGGGTCGCGCGTTTCTCTCACGTTCATGGAACCGTGATCGATTCCCCGGCAGCGCCGGCGTATGGATTGACGACGGCGGGCGTGCGTTAGTTGTTCGAAGCTGTATCCGAGCGACAGCAGCTTCGGCTCGCTGAACGCGCGGCCGAAGAACGACAGCCCGACCGGCAGGTTGTCGCCGGTGAACCCGGCCGGCACGATCAGATCGGGAAAGCCGGTCAGGTTCGCGATGTCGGTCGCCGACATGCCGCCGGCCGCCAGCGCCGACGCCGCACTCGAGCCGGCCGTCGCCATCGCCGAGATGAGCGCCGTCCGCCGCGACGCCGTCGGATACACGATCGCGTCGAGCTGCTTCTCCGCGAACATCCCGTCGACGATCGCGCGCACCATCGGCAGACCGTAGTCGTGGACCGCCTTGTAGCGATAGTCGGTCAGCGTCCCGCTTTCCGCTTCGCGCTTGAACAACGTCCACCGGCTCGGGTTCGGCCCGGCGCCGTCGTCGCGGGTGGCGGTGAACTGCGTTCGACGCGCTCGATCATCTCGTCGAGCGTCTTCGGATAGCTTCGGGCCGAGGCGCGACAGTATCGGCGATCTGCGCCCTGAACTCCGGATACCGGATGGTCGTGTAGAACTCCCCTTCGCGTCGAGCAGCCACTTCGGATACCGGACGTCGACGACGGTCGCGCCGGCCTTGCGCATCGCGGCGAAGCGACGCCTCGACGACCCAGTCCACGTCGGGATCCGGCGCCGAGGAAATCGCGGGCGATGCCGATGCGCGCGCCTTTCAGCGCGTCGGTCTTCAGAGTCTCACCGTGTAGTCCGTCTGAAGGTTGCCTTCGCTCTTCTTCGTCGCCTCGTCTGCCGGATCGACGCCGGTCATGATCCCGAGCGCGACCGCAACGTCATAGACGCTGCGCGCCATTGGACCGCCGGTATCGAAGCTGAGCGCGAGCGGGATGATGCCGGATCGGCTCAGCAGTCCATGCGTCGGCTTGAGTCCGACGATGCCGTTCGACGTCGAGGGACCGCGGATCGAGCCGCCGGTGTCGGTGCCCATGCCGATCGACGCGTAGCCGGCGGCGATCGCGACGCCGGTGCCGCCCGACGATCCCGACGGCGTGCGCGCCAGGTCGTGCGGGTTGTGCGACTGTCCGCCAAGCGAGCTATACGTCCCGCCCGACGCGAACTCCGACATGTTCACTTTCGCGAGGATGATCGCGCCGGCGTCGCGGAGCTTCTTGACGACGAACGCGTCCTGCGGCGGGATCGATCCCTCGAGCAGCACCGATCCGCCCGTCGTCGGCATGTCGAACGTGTCGTAGTTGTCCTTGAGGACAACCGGGATGCCGATGCAGCGGCGAGCGTCTTCCTTTCGCCTTGCGCTCGGCATCGAGGGCGCGCGCGGTGTCGAGCGCTTTCGCATTCAGCGTCATCACCGCGTGCAGCTTCGGACCCTTGCGATCGAACTCCGCGATCCGCGCGAGGCAGAGCTGCACCAGCTTCTCGGCGGTCAGGGTCCCGGCGTCGAACGCCCGGTTGATGTCGGCGACAGTCGCCGAGTCCAGGTCGATCGGCCTGGCGGCGAATGTCGGGGCGAGCGCCAGGACGGCGACAGTAGCCAGAATTGCGCACAAACGGCGAATGTGCATCCTCATCATTTTCTCGAACGCCTCGTGGTGGAGAAGGGGACCGGCGCGGCCATTGTAGTCTCGGCCAACGAGCCCGGCCGATTGGTGTAGCCACCGTCGATCGGTCGTCCGTCCGGGCCTGCGCAGTGTTACGATGACTCGCTTAGCGGACCGTGACGGCGGCCCTGAAGGGTCGCCCTGCGATCGCGCTCTTGGGGTTGAAACGAGGAGGGAACTGTGGCCGAGCAGGACAAGCAGGACGGCATCTCACGGCGTGAATTTGCATCCCGCGTGGGAGCGGCAGCAGCGGGCATCGCGGTCGGCGGCAGCGTGTTCGAGTCGCGAGCCAACGCCGCGCCGCACGTCGGCAGCCGGATCATCGGCGCCAACGATCGCGTCGTCACCGCCAGCATCGGCGTCCGCGGTCAGGGCAACTCGCTGAAGCGCGGCTTCGCGAAGCTGCCGAACGTCGAGATCAAGACGCTGTGCGACATCGACGCGAACCTCGCCGCCTCGCGCATCAACGACGAGCGGCTGGCCGACGTCGCGACGTTCAAGCCCGGCTTCGTCCAGGATCTGCGCCGCGTGCTCGACGACAAGGACGTCGACGCGATCGTGATCGCCGCGCCGAATCACTGGCACGCGCTCGCGACCGTCTGGGGTCTGCAGGCCGGCAAGCACGTCTACGTCGAGAAGCCGTCGTCGCACACCGTGTGGGAAGGCCGCAAGATGGTCGAGGCGACGGCGCGCTACAACAAGATCGTCCAGGTCGGCACGATGAACCGCAGCCGGCCGGCGGTGAAGGAAGCGATCAAGTTCATTCACGAAGGCGGGCTCGGCAAGGTCTACATGGCGCGCGGCCTGTGCTTCAAGCCGCGTCCGGCGATCGGCAAATACCCGGACGGCCCGATGCAGCCAGGCGAGAAGCTACGCGCTGACGCTCACGTCGACGACCTACGAGCCGACCTACGACGCGCAGTACTGTCGAAGGTTGATTACGATCTGTGGCTCGGCCCCGCGCCGAAGCGGCAGTTCAACCGCAACCGCTTCCACTACAACTGGCACTGGCACTGGGACTACGGCAACGGCGACAGCGGCAACCAGGGCCCGCATCAGTTCGACATCGCGCGCTGGGGCCTGCAGAAGCAGGAGCACCCGGTCAAGATTCGGTCGATCGGCGGCTACTTCGGCGACGAGTCGTCGCAGGAAACGCCGAACCAGCAGACCAGCCTGTTCGAGTACGCCGACGGAACGGTGCTCGAGTTCGGCACGCGCGGCGGCTTCACCAACGACGAAGGCGGCGTGCAGGATCGGCAACCTGTTCTACGGCACCAAGGGCTGGCTGTGGATCGAGGAAGCCGGCAAGACATGGCAGTCGTACTTCGGACCCAAGAACGAGAAAGGGCCCGGCGCCGATCTGTCGAACCCGAACGACGGCCCGACCGGTCTCACCACCACCGAGTATCCGCACTATCAGAACTTCATCGACGCGATCCGCGCCGGCGATCCGAAGATCCTGACGTGCGACGTGCTCGAAGGCCATCTGTCGTCGACGCTGCCGCACCTGTGGCAACATCTCGTACCCAGGTCGGCCGGCAACTGACCTTCGACGGCAAGTCGGAGAAGTTCGTCGACGACAAGCAGGCCGACAAGCTGCTGACGCGCGAGTACCGGAAGGATTCGAGATCCCGTCGTCGTTCGGCTCGAGCAGCACGCACGACCAGGCCGCGCGCAGATGAACCGTCGCCGGTTTCTCACGGCCGCGAGCGCTGGCGTCGGCACGCTGGCGCTCGCGGCCAACCGGCTCTTCGCAAGTCAGACACCCCTCACAACCGAAATCGTCGTCGTCGGCGCCGGCGCGTTCGGCGGCTGGACCGCGCTCTATCTCCGCGAGCACGGGTTCAACGTCACGCTGATCGATCAGCATGCGGGCCCGGCAACTCGCGCGCGACCTCGGGCGGCGAGTCGCGGCAGATTCGCGCCGGCTACGGCGAGCGCGAGCACTACACGCGCTGGGTGCTGCAGGCGTTCGACCGCTGGAAGGCGCGGGAAGACGAATGGGGCAAGAAGCTGTTCTTCCGCACCGGCCAGATTTCGCTCGCCCGCCAGTGGACCAAGGAGCTCACCGCGACGAGAACCGTGTTCGACAAGCTCGGCGTGAAGTACGAGATCGTCAAGCACGACGACCTCGCGCGCCAGTACCCGCAGATGAACACCGCCGGCATCGACTTCCGGGATGTACGTGCCGAGCACCGGCGTGCTGAAAGCGCGCGAAGGATGCGTCGCCGTCGAGCAGGCATTCGAGAAGAAAGGCGGACGATTCCTCACCGCGAAGGTCGAACTGGGGACGCGTGCCGGCGGCGCGCTGCAGGATGTCACGCTCTCGACCAAACAGAGGATCGCCGCGCAGACCTTCGTGTTTGCCTGCGGACCGTGGCTGCCGAAGGTCTTTCCGGCGGTGATGAAGAACAAGCTGATCACGCCGCGGCGCGTGGTGTTCTTCTACGGCACGCCGCCCGGCGATGAGCGCTTCACCTACCCGAACTTTCCGACCTGGGCGGTGGACAGCGCCTACGGCTTCCCGAGCATCGAAGGCAAAGGCTTCAAGGTCGTGCCGACGTTCGAGCGCGAGCTCGTCGATCCCGACACGCAGGAGCACACGCTGACCGCCGACGAAATCCGCCAGGGGCGCGCGTTCGTGACGAAGTGGTTTCCGGCCCTCGCCGATCAGCCGCTCGTCGAGAGCAAGGTCTGCCAGCGCGAAGACAGTATCGACGAGCACTTCATCGTCGATCGTCATCCCGAGCTGAGCAACGTGTGGCTGGTTGGCGGCGGATCGGGCCACGGCTACAAGCACGGCATCATGCTCGGCGAGTACGTCGCGAACCGCGTCGTCGGCAAGGACAACGAATCCGGAGCTCGCCGCCACGTTCAAGTCTGAAGGATGGGAACCTTCTGAGATGATCGGCGATCGGCCAGCCGCCACGCGCGTGCGTCTCGACTACGGCGTCGACGGACTCGACGTCGACCTGCCGAGCGAGCGCATCACGATCATCGAGCCGGTCTTCAGGCCGGCGGTTGCCGACGCGCACGCCGCGCTCGTCGCGGCGCTGCGCGCGCCGATCGGGCGGCCGCCGCTACGCGAGCTGGCGCGGCCGGGGCAGAAGATCGCGATCTCGGTGTGCGACATCACGCGTCCGCAGCCGCGCCGCGAGATGCTGGCGGCATTGTTTGCGGAGATGCCGGACGTCCGCGCCGAAGACGTGACGATCCTCATCGCCACCGGCACGCATCGGACCAACACATCCGCCGAGCTCGACGCGATGCTCGGCGCGGGCATCGTCCGCCGCTACCGCGTCCTCAACCACGACAGCCGCGATCGCGCGTCGCTGGCTGCGGCCGGCAACGACGAAGCAACGGCGTCGAGGTGTGGATCAAACGCGAGTTCCTCGACGCGGACATCCGGATCACGACCGGCTTCGTCGAGCCGCACTTCTTCGCCGGCTTCAGCGGCGGGCCGAAGATGGTCGCGCCGGGGCTCGCCGGCCTCGACACCGTGATGGTCCTGCACGACGCGCGTCGGATCGGGCATCCCAACGCCACCTGGGGGATCACCGAAGGCAATCCGATTCACGACGACATTCGCGAGATCGCGCGCATGGTCGGCGTCGATTTCGCGGTCGACGTGACGCTGAACCGCGAGCAGAAGATCACGGCCGTGTTCGCCGGCGATCTCTTCGAGGAGCACCGCGCCGCGTGCACGGCGGCGAAGCGCGACGCCATGCGCGCCGTCGAGGCGCCGTTCGACGTCGTGCTGACGACCAACTCCGGGTTCCCGCTCGATCAGAATCTGTATCAGGCGGTGAAAGGGATGTCGGCGGCGGCGCGGGTCGTCAAGCCGGGCGGCACGATCGTCTGCGCGGCGGCGTGCGCCGACGGCCTCCCGTCGCACGGATCGTATGGAGAGGTGCTCGCGTCGCAGCCGTCGCCGGAGAAGCTGCTCGAGATGATCAACGCGCCGGGCTACTCGACGCCCGATCAATGGCAGGTGCAGATTCAGGCGCAGGTGCAGATCAAGGCGGCGGTGCTGGTGAAGACCGAAGGCCTCACGCCCGACGCGATCCGCGCCGCTCACTTCCAGCCGATCGACGATGTCGGCGCCACCGTCGCCGACGCCCTGCGCCGCGCCGGCCCGCGGCGACGCTCTGCGTCCTCCCCACGGTCCGCAGACGATACCTTACCTCGCGTCGCTCGGCTGAAGCCGCATTACGCCTTGGGTCCGCCTAAAGGCGGACACCACGCGCGAGATCGTGCGTGGCGTCCGGCTTTAGCCGGACCTTCCATCCCAACGCTTCGACGACGCGCTCCCCGCTTCGTCGAAATTCTCGCGCGTGACGTGAATCGGTTCGTGCACCGTGACCGTGAAGCGGTTGAACGGCAGGAGAAACTTCTTCGCGTCCCAGCTCTGCATCGGCACGAAGCGCGCGCACCTGATCGTCAGCGGGACGATCGGCACGCCGCTCTGCAGTGCGATGTGCAGTACCCTTCTTCAGCACGCGCGCCGGCCCGTACGGTCCATCGGGCGAGATCGTCGTCGAATGCCCGCCGCGAACGAGTCGCGCCAGCTCGTTCGCCGCACGCTGCCCTTCCTCCCCGACGACCCGAGGATCAGCCGCCGCAGCCCCATCAATCGAAACACCACGTGCACCGGCTTCATATGCGCCGCCGGGTGATTGATCGCGGCGTGCGGCGCCGGATAGCGGACAAAGACGACGAGATGCGACCACCAGCTCTCGTGCCACATGCAGAAGATGGCGTGCTGCGAGAGATCGTGGCGGCCCGGACCTTCCACCGACACGCGTGACGTGAACCGGCAGACGGCGTAAGTACAGATAGAACAGCAGTCCAGAGCGTTCCCGTGACCGCGAGGTAGAGCGGCCGGAGCGGCCACGGCACGGTGTCTACGCGATAGCCCATGCCTGGTACTCCTCGCGCAACGCCGACTTCAGGATCTTTCCCGTCGAGGTGTGCGGAATCTCGGAGACGAACACGAAATCGTCCGGCAGCTGCCATTTCGCGAACGTGCGGCCGAGAAACACGCGCAGCTCCTCGCCGCTCACGGCAGCGCCGGGCTTGCGCACGACGATCGCGAGCGGCCGCTCCTGCCACTTCGGATCGGGCACCGCGATCACCGCCGCCTCGGCGACGGCCGGATGCGCCACGAGCGCGTTCTCGACGTCGACCGAGCTGATCCACTCGCCGCCGGACTTGATCAGATCCTTGGTGCGGTCGGTGATCTTCACGTAGCCATCGGGATCGATCGTCACGACGTCTCCAGTCTGAAACCAGCCATCGCCGGTCCAGCGGTCGGCCGCATCAGGCTGATTGTAGTAGCTGGTCGCGACCCACGGTCCGCGGACCTGCAGCTCTCCTGCGTCCGTCCGTCGCGGTCCACTTCGCCGTCGTCGCCGATCGCGCGAATCTCGATGAACGGCGACGGCACGCCCTGCTTTGGCGCGCTGCTCGTGCTGCGCGTCGTCGGACCAGGACGTCATGTGCGGTTTCAACGTCGAGGCGGTGGCCATCGGCGTCGTCTCCGTCATCCCCAGAGCTGAATGACCCGCACGCCGAACCGGTCGAAGCGGCGAAACAGCGATTCCGGCACCGCGGAGCCGCCGCATGACGACGCGCAGTCCTTCCGGCAGCGACCACCGCTCGGGCTGCTGTTCGAGCGCGTCGAGGACGCCGAGCCACACGGTCGGGACCGCGCCGGTCAGCGTGACCCGCTGCGCGCACAGCAGATCGAGAACCCGCTCCGGCTGAAGATTCGGGCCCGGCATCACGAACGCCGTGCCGTTCATCACGCGCCGCGTAGCGGCAGCCCCACGCGGTCGCATGAAACATCGACATCGCCGGCAGAACCGTGTCGTGGCGCGTGATCGAGAAATGGTCCGGCAGGGAAATCGCGAGCGCATGCAGCGCGATCGCGCGATGGGAATAGAGCACGCCCTTGGGTTTGCCGGTCGTCCCGGACGTGTAACACATGCCGGCGCCGGCCGTCTCGTCGACGTCGACGTAGCGTGGATCGCCGCTGCTGCTCTGGAGCAGCGACTCGTAGTCCTCGTACTCGTGCGCTGCCGACAGGTTGCCGAACGGAAAAACGATGACTCGATCGAGGTTCACCTTGTCCCTGATCTTCTCGAAGGTCGGCAGCAGGACGTCGTCCACGATGAGAAATCGATCCCCGGCGTGGTTGACGATGTACGCGAGCTCGTCCGGATGCAGCCTGAGGTTGAGCGTGTGGACCACGCCGCCGACGGCCGGCACGCCGAAATACGCTTCGAGGTGAGCAAAGTGGTTCCACATCAGCGTCGCGACGCGATCGCCGGGCTCGAGGCCGGCGTCCTGCAGGACAGCCGCGAGCGCACGCGCTCGACGGTAGAAGTCCGCGTAGGTGTAGCGATGCGTGGAGTTGTCCGGCCGCTGCGAGACGATCTCCACCTCGGGAAAGATGGTCCCGGCGCGATCCAAAAGCGAGGTCAGCGTGAGTTGAGAAGGCTTCATTCGTGTGTACGCTCCAGTTCGTTGTTCGACACCCACGAAAAGTAGCGCGGCAGGAATGTCAACACATGTAGGTTCGGTAAAGGATCGGTAGAAGTAGAATCCTCACCGAAATCTTCAGGTCGCGAGGCGCCTATGAAACTCTCTCGACGTGCTCTTCTCGCCGGCGCCGCTGGTGTGGTCGCGGCCGGCAACACGGCGGCGACGCAGCTCCGCCATCGGATCCGAGCAAGGTCCGCGGCAAACCGAGCCGGGCGCTCGGGCAGCGCGCGCCGTCGGAAAAGCCGCAGCGTCAGGTGCGCAGCGGTGCCGCATCGGGCACACCGCATCAGGACCTGTGCGGCACGATCACGCCGGCCGATCTGCATTTCGAGCGGCATCACGCCGGCGTCCCCGAGATCGATCCGAAGAACTACTCGCTGCTGATCCACGGGATGGTCAGAGCGCCCGACGGTGTTCACGCTCGCGGATCTCAAGCGCTTCCCCGCCGTCAGCCGCGTGCACTTCCTCGAGTGCTCCGGCAACTTCGGCGGCCGCGCTGGCTCGACGGACATCACGCCGCAGCAACTCGCCGGCCTGACCAGCACGAGCGAGTGGACCGGCGTCTCGCTCGCGACACTCTTCCGCGAAGTCGGCGCTCGCCGGCAGGCGACGTGGTTTCTCGCCGAAGGACAGGACGCGGCGCTCCTGACGCGCAGCATCCCGGTCGCGAAGGCGCACGACGACGCGCTGATCGCGTACGGGCAGAACGGCGAAGCGATCCGTCCCGAGCAGGGCTACCCGGCGCGTCTGTTCCTGCCGGGATGGGAGGGCAATGCGAGCGTGAAGTGGCTGCGCCGGATCGAGCTCTCGGATCGTCCGTTCATGACGCGCGAGGAAACGTCGAAGCTACACCGACCCGATGACCGATGGCACCGCGCGCATCTTCAGCTTTCTCATGGACGCACGGTCGCTGATCACGTATCCGGCGTATCCGACGACGCTCACGCGTGGCTGGGTCGAGATCAGCGGCATCGCGTGGACCGGATCCGGCAAGATCACGCGCGTCGACGTCAGTAGCCGACGGCGGGGCGACGTGGTCGGCGGCGCAGTTGCAGGAACCGGTCCTGTCGAAGGCGCACACGCGGTTCCGCCATCTCTGGAACTGGACCGGCGGCGAAGCGGTGATCATGAGCCGCGCCGTCGACGAGACCGGCTACGTGCAGCCGACGCGCGAAAAACTGATCGCATCGCGCGGCGTCGGTCCTGTCGGCTACCACCTGAATCCGATCACCGGTTGGCAGATTCGATCCGATGGGACCGTTGTCTACAAGTCGGAGGCCTGGTCATGACGCGCCGCCGGCGGCTCGAATGGCTGACGTTCTTCGCCGTGATCATCGTCACCGTCGCTTTCCACGATCGCTGTCCGGTGCGCGTCGCCGCGCAGGCGCCGCAGCGATTCGGCATCGGCCGGCCGGCGACGCCGGCCGAGATCAGCGCGCTCGACGTCGACATCGGACCGGACGGCGCGGGACTTCCTCCGGGGCGCGGCACCTCGGCCGACGGCGCGCCGATCTACGCGGCGCGCTGCGCGGGGTGTCACGGGAAGACTGGCAAGGAAGGGCCGAATGACGTCCTGGTCGGTCGCCTGCCCGGCGACACATTTCCCTTCGCGACCGATCCGCGCGCGCCGAAGACGATCGGCAGCTACTGGCCGTATGCGACGACGGTGTTCGACTACATCCGCCGCGCGATGCCGCCCGACGCGCCGGGGTCGCTGCGCGACGACGAGGTCTACGGCCTGACCGCGTACCTGCTGACGCTGAACGAGCTGATTCCCGCCGACGCCGTCATCGATGCGACCACGCTGCCGAAGGTGAAGATGCCGTCGAAGGATCGGTTCAAGCCCGACATGCGGGGCACACCGAAGCGGTGAGCCCCTTCCCGATTTTTCTGATCATCGCCTTCCTGGTCCTCTCGGCTGTCATTTCGATGGCGCTGGAGGACGATCATTACTGGCGTCAATCTTCATCGCACTCGCCGGCGACTTCCTCGTCGACATGTTGATCGCGCTGCGCGCGCGATAGAGGCGGAGCCGTTCGTGGGGCGGCCCTTTCAGGGACGCCCTGCATTCCGCTCCGGGTCTGCGCTACCGCTGATCCTGGTGCGTCGTCGATGTGGAGGTGCGGCGATCGCGCCAGAAGAACGGCGGCAGCGGCTTGTCGCTTCGGCCACTCGGCGCGCAGCGTCTCGGCGTCGAACAGCTCGCCGTTCTTGACCACCCATTTGATCTTCTGCGAATTGGCGATGTCGGCGAGCGGATCGGCGTCGAGCACGACGAGATCGGCGAGCTTCCCCGCATCGACCGATCCGAGATCCTGGCCGAAGCCGATCTTCTCCCGCCGAGACGATCGTTGCCGCGCGGAGCGCGTCGATCGGCGTCATCGCGCGCGTCCCGTTCATCTGCCCGCGCCGGCGAGCGCCCACAGCTCCCAGTGCGCGCCGAGCCCCTGCAGCTGGCCGTGCGCGCCGAGCGTCACCTTGCCGCCGGCGCGGACGACGTCCGCCGCGCCCCTGGCCACGGTCGGGAACATGTACTCCTCGGGCGGAATGAACATCCGCCGGCGCGCCAGCCCGTCGAACGATCGGTGCGGCACGAAGCGATTCAGCTTCGGATCGTCGTGCGGGTTCTTGGTCTGCCAGAAGTAGAACTCCGCCGTCGGTCCGCCGTAGGAGACGATCAGCGTCGGCGTGTAGACCGTTTTGGCGCGCGCGAGCAGAGCCGACGACGTCGGCGTACAGCTCGGTCGGCAGCGAGTGCTCGAACGCGGTGAACCCGTCCAGCACCATCGACAGATCGGTCTGCAGTTCGCCCGCACCCTCGGCGGTCAGCAGCATGTGCTCTTCGCGCGCCGCCTCGGCGAACCAGATCCGCTGATCGCGCCGCGGCTGCTGATACACCTTGATCATCCGTGCGCCGTACGCCTTCATCCGCTTCACCTGGCGCCGCGCATCGTCGAGGCTCGTGACTTCGGCGAACTGCGCCGCGTTGACGCCGCCGTAGAGGACGTCGCCCGACGAGTAGACGCGCGGGCCGAGCATCAGGCCGGCCTCGACGAGCTCGCCCTGCGCGAACACGTCGAGCGACGGCGCCGACGGGTCGTAGACGGTGGTCACGCCGTAGGCGAGATTGGCGGCGTACTCCCATTTCGTCTCCGGGAAGATCTCGAAGCCGGAGTAGTGCAGAGTGCGCGTGCGAGTCGACCATGCCCGGCATGATCGTCTTGCCGGTCGCGTCGAATTCCTTCGCGCCGGCCGGCACGGCGACCGATCCGGCGGCACCGATCGCCGCGATCCGGTTGCCGGTGACGACGACGTCGGCCCTGTCGAGGATGACGTCGCGGCCTCCGGCATCGCGGCGCATCGTCAGCACGCGCGCGTTGCGCAGCACGAACGATCCCTGCGGCGACGGACGCGGCAAGGTCAGCGTGATCGGGATCGACTGCGACTTGGGGACGCGCGGCTTGTCTTCATCTTTTTCGCGTCCTTGTCGGCGTCGTCTTTCTTGCCGGCGGCCTGCTTCTGCTCCTCGGCGAACTTCACCGCTTCGTCGAGCGGCAGGCGATGGAAGGTGTTGCCGAGCGCCCAGGTCAGCGTTCTGCCGCGATCCGCCCACGCCACGTAGCCGCCGGCTTCGTCCGACAGCCGCCACACCGGCACGCTGCCCTCTTTCGCGGAGACCTCCGGCGTGTCCTTCGCCTGCACCGGCGGCAGCGCCGCGAGCGAAGACGTTGTCGCGCGAGCTGAACGCGACCCACGCGCCGTCGGGCGACGGAATCAGGTCGTCGACCGGCGGCAGGCGGAGATGAGACTTGCGATCGGTCCCGTCGAGGCGCACGGAGACGAGATCGTTCTGCGTCGGATCGGTCGGCTTCTGCTTCTCGACCGGCTTGCGGTAGTAGAGCCGCGTGCCGTCGCTGTTCCAGAACGCCTGCGGGTGGAACTTCATCGCCTCGCCGAGATCCACCGTGGTCACATGCGCCGGATCGCCGCCGCTCGACGGCAGCCAGCGAATCTCGAAGAAGTTCTCGTCCTCCGGCTGCTGACCGCGAAACTCCAGACCGGATCCGCGAATGATCGCCAGCCGATCTCCTGACGGCGACCACGACGGGTTGGCGTAGTGGCCGGCGATGCGCGTCAGCTTCTGCGGCGCCCCCGGAGCCGACGTCGCCGACACCGCCGACGCCGGCACATTTGTCTTCCAGATGTGGCCGCCGTCAATGTCGCTCCACGTCACGTAGGCAATCGATCGGCCGTCGGGTGAGAACGCCGGCGCGTACTCGTGGGTCGGCAGCGCCGCGTCGTCCGCGGTCAGACGCCGCGGCGCGCCGACGGCCTTGCCGCCGTCCACGGCCTGGAGCCACACGCGCGCGAAGGCGTCGAACGCGATCCACTTGCCGTCGGGCGACTCGGCGGCCCAGCGCAGAATCCGCGCCGTCACGGGACTGTTGTCGAGCCGCTCGGCGAAGCTGACCGTCGGCGCGAGCGACTGCTCGACGGTCGCCTTGAACGGAATCTCCGCCGGCGCGCCGCCCTGCGAGCGGCACGCGCGCCAGCTTGCCGCGATTCCACATGACGATCGACGCGCCGTCGGGCAGGAACGCGTAGTTCGGGTAGAGATCGAGCGCACCGAAATCTTCCTGATCGTCGCGCGTGAGGCCGGTCGCGATCACCCGCTCGGCGCCGGTCGGCAGATCGCGGACGACGAGCACGGTGTCGGCGTCGCGGCGGCTGAGGAAGACCAGCGTGTTGCCGTCCGGGCGAAACGTTCGGCCGCACCGCGCCGCCGAAGCCGGTGGTCAACGTCGCGCGCTCGCCGGTCAGCCGGTCGTAGCGGACGATGTGCCAGAGGCCGGGCGCCATGTCGGGCACGTAGGTGAACTTGGTTTTGCGCGCGGAGAAATAAATGAAGCGGCCGTCGCGCGACGCGCTCGGCCCCGAGCGCGTTCGGCACGTCCTCTTTCGCAACGAGTTTGATGCCGTTGCCGCCGTCGCGATGAAACATCCAGAGCTCCACCGGCGGAATGCCCGCCGGCTTCGCGTCCTCGCGGCGTGCGATCAGCAGTACTGACCGTCGGGCGTCCAGACGCCGCTCGCGCACGTAGGCGTCCTTGCCGCTGGTGATGGCGCGACGGTTCTTGCCGTCCGCGTCCATCAGCCAGAGGTTCTCCATTCCGCTTTCGTCGCTGGTGAAGCGCGATCTGCTGTGCCATCGGGCGCGAACCGCGGATGGTGATCCCACGCCGGACCGCGCGTGATCGCCGTGGCGGTGCCGCCGGCGATCGGCAGCGTGTAGATGTCGCCGAGCAGATCGAACGCCAGCGTCTTCCCGTCAGGCGAGACGTCAACCGACGACCACGTCGACTCGGAGACCTCGAAGCTGATCTTCGTCGTGTTGGCTCGCGGCGTGTTGATGTCCCGCGGCGGGATCCTTCGGCTTCGGCGGTGTCGGCGCCGCGGGTTTCTTCTGCGCGCCGATGACGGCGAGATTGAGCGACGCAGCGAAGATAGCGGCGGCGACGGTGCGATAGTGCGGCATGTCCGCGAGTATAACGGACGCTGCGCAGGTCATTTACACGCGGACGCCGCTGTTCGCGAGCGGACAGCGGCGTCCCACAAACGAGATCACCGCACGTCATCGCTGTCGCATGGTGATACCAGTGAGCAGGCTGACGCGCACCCCGGCGCTCGTCGGCGCGATCGCGACGTTGACCGGGAAGTTTAGCGCGCCCGACGGAATCGTCGCGCCCACGGCGTAGACCATCGACGTGCCGATCGGCGTGATGTTGGGACCGGCGCCAAACTCGAAGCCCTCCCGCGTCCGCACGCCGACGAGCCAGTTGACGCTCGGAAGGATCACGTTCTGCTCGAGTCCGCCCGCCAGCACGACGAACTCGGTGATGGCCGACAAGCCGTCCTTGCCGCCGTAGAACCGCTTCTCGAACTGCCAGCCATACTGCGAGATCATCGGCCCGACCTCGGCGCCGGTCTCTTTCTTGATCGCGTCGACGACGCCATTGCTCAGGCTGGTGACGCCCAGGCGCGGGCCTGAAAGGTTGACGGGGTAGGACGGCGGAACCGGGATGGTCTGACTCAGTGCGGGAGCCGCGAGGCAGAACTGTGAAGGCGAGTGCATGCCGCGCGTGACGAAACATCGGACCCATTCGCACACCTCCTCCGGCGATTCCGCCGGCGTCGAACCCGTCACGGGCTCGGTCGGGAGTGCGAAAAGCGCGTGCGGTGCGGCTCAATTACGAGGCTGTCAGCTATCGGCTTTCAGCCGAGAGCTGATAGCTGAGAGCTACCGAGGTTGGTTCCTGCCCACCCATTTCCAGCCGTCGGCCGGGCGTTCGAGCTGCTTGAGATGCATCCAGTATCCTGTGGATCGCGCGACGGGCTGCCGGTGAGAACCAGATGGTCGCCGATCTTCAGCGTCTCGGTCGTGATGCCCTGAATCTTGAGACGGCTCGCGCTCGCCCACTCGGCGCCGACCGTCTGCTTCTTTGCCGGCCTTGTCCACCGCCGATACGTGGATCCACGCATGCGGACTTCGGTAGTCGAACTCGATCAGCTCGTCAGGCGATCGAGACGCTTTGATCCTCGAGATACGACAGCGCGAAGGAGTGATGCCCGTAGGCGGGCGCGGCCGGCGCGACGAGTGCGGCGGCGAGAATCAGCCACGTGCGCATGATGCTTGGCTCTCCCCTCGATATACTTCACGGTTCATGTCCCCCTCGACTCCGCTCGGGGTAAACGCCTCGGCGCCGCTCGGAACGCGCCCCTCGACCGCGTCCGCGGCCAGCGATCCGCTGTTCACGCCGCGCTTCTTCGTGATGTGCGGCTTCAGCTTCACGCGTCTTCCTGTCGGCGTTCCAGCTGCTGCCGACGGCCCCGTTCCGCATCCGCGAGCTCGGCGGCAGCACGTCGGCGTCGGGACTCTTCCTCGGCTTCCTCACCTACGCATCGGCCTCGTCTGCGCCGCTGACCGGACGCATCGCCGATCGCGTCGGACGGCGCCTGATGCTGCTCATCGCCAGCGCTGTCGTGTGCCTCTGCTCGATCGGCTACGCCGTCACGGCCAGCGTCAGCGTCATGCTCTCGCTCGCCGTCGTGCACGGCTTCTTCTGGTCGGGCCTGCTGTCGGCCTCGTCAGCGTATCTCACCAGCCTCGTTCCCGAGCGCCGGCGCGCCGAAGGCATCGGCTACTGGGGACTGTCCAGCATCGCCGCGGTCGCGGTGGCGCCGCCGATCGCTTTCTGGATTCTGCAACAAGGCGGGTGGCGATGGATCTGCTATTCGTGCATCGCCCTCAACGCGCTGATGGGCGTCATCGCGTGGACGCTGCCACGAACCGCCGGTCGCCATGCACGATCGGCAGAGCGCGTCCGTTCCTCGAGTGGCGCGTGCTGCTCCTGTCGGTGTCGCTGTTCCTCTACTCGTTCGGCTACGGCGCGATCACGAGCTTCACGCGCCGTCTACGCCGACGCGATCGGCGTCACGCCGAAGAGCATCTACCTGACGACGCTGGCGGTCACGGTGCTGTGCACGCGGCCGCTGTCGGGCGCGCTTGCGGATCGCATCGGTCACCGCCGCGTGTTCCTGCCGTGTCTCGTGTTGATCGCGGCGGGACTCGGGCTGCTGCGCCGGACCGTCTCGCGGGGAACGCTCGTGACGTCGGCCATCGTCTTCGGCCTCGGCTTCGGCACGGCGTATCCGGTCTTTGTCGCCTACGTCCTCCGCGACATCGACGCCCATCGCCGCGGCGCGCGCATTCGGCGCGATCCTCGCCGCCTTCGACACCGGCATCGGGACCGGATCGACGACGGCCGGCTGGCTGATTCAACGGTTCGGCTTCCCGGTCGCCTTCGGCACCGCCGCCGTGATTTCGGCGATCGCGCTGCCGTATTTCGTCCTCGTCGACCGGCGGCTTCGTGGTTGAATACCGTGATGCTGGCCAGAGGGTGAAAACAGGGCCGGTGACAGCAGCCCTGAGAATGTTGCGTAATCAAACTCTCCACCACGGAGGACACGGAGGGACACAGAGGAAGGATACGAGCACTTCCTCCGTGTCCTCAGTGTCCTCCGTGGTGGAGAGCTCAATCTGCAACACACTCCGAGCACGAGGAGGTCCCATGCCTGACTCGTCGCGAATTCCTCGGTGCGGGTCTTGGCGCCGCCGTCGCTGCTCGACGCGTACGCGCTGCCGGGCGACAAGATGCGCTACGCCATGAGCGGTCATCAGTTCCGCACCACGCCGCCGCATCCGGAGACCGGCATCAAGATGGCCGCGCGGTACGGCTATCACGGCATCGAGCCGTTCCAGGACGACATGCCGCAGTACCTCAAGCAGCCGCCCGAGGCAGTTCAAGAAGGTTGCTCGACGCATGCCGGTCATCGCGCTGTGCACCGATCGGCAGCGGCGGCCGAGTATCTCGACGCCTGCGACAGCTGCAGGAGACGATTGAGAGCAACGCCGCCCGCGCGCGTTACATCGCCCACTTCGGCTGCAAGCATCTGAAGGTCAATCTGAGCAAGCGCGTCGGTGCCGGAGAACCTGAGCCGCGGCGAACGCGCAAGATCACTCGCGAGGAACCTGAACGAGGTCGGCAAGCGGACCGCCGATGCCGGCATCAAGTTCGCGTTCCATCCGCACGCGTGGACGCTCGTCGAGCGGCAGCCCGAGCTCGACATGGTGATGGAGATGACCGATCCCAAGCTGGTCTATCTCGTGCTCGACACCGGCCACGCGACGCTGGGCGGCATCGACCCGGTGAACGCGCTTCGCGACTACTACTCGCGGATCGCGGCGATCCATCTCAAGGACGCGGAAGCCAAATACAACACGGCCAGCGGCTGGAAAGGTCCGGCGCCGAGCGAAGAGGAACACAACCGGGTCAACCTCTATAAGCGCCTCGGAGCGGGCGGCGTGGATTTCCCGGCGTTCTTCCAGGTCCTGCGCGAGCGCCAGCTACGACGGCTGGGTCACGCTCGATTTCGACGCGCCGAGGCCTGGCGAGGGACGGTCGAGCAGGACATGAACTCGCCACAAGAAGTACTGCTCGAAACGCTGCACGCGGGTTTGCGGACGACTTGATCAGCAGCTACGACAGAAGGCCCGGCCTACGACAGAACCGAACTCCAGCGCCGAGGCGACGACGTCGGCGTCGTCGATCGTGAACGGCATCGGCGGACGGATCTTCAGCACGTTGTGATGAGGACCGTCCGTCCCTGATCAGAATCCCCTCGTCGCGCAGGCGGTTGACGACATCCGACGCTTCGGCGGCCGCCGGTTCGAGCGTCTCGCGATCGCGCACGAGCTCGACGCCGATGAACAGCCCCGATCCGCGCACGTCGCCGACGAGCGCACGACGATCGACGAGCGGGCGCAGCCGCTCCGAGCAGGTGCGCACCGACCTGCGGGCCGCGTGCGCTTGCAAGCTGCTCGTCCTCGACGACGTCCAGCACCGCCAATCCGATCGCGCACGAGACGGTGTTGCCGCCGAACGTGCTGAAGAACTCCATCCCGTTGGCGAACGACGCGGCGATCTCCGGCGTCGTCACCACCGCCCCGATCGGATGGCCGTTGCCGATCGGTTTGCCGAGCACGACGATGTCGCGGCACGACGCCCTGCTGTTCGAAAGCCGTAGAAGTGCGAGCCGATGCGGCCGTACGCCGTCTGCACCTCGTCGGCAACGCAGACGCCGCCGGCGTCGCGCACGTGCTCGTAGACGGCAGCGAGATACCCGGTCGGAAAGATGATCTGACCGCCAACGCTTGGGCAACTTTCGGCGATGAACGCGCACGGTCCCGTGCCGGCGGCGTGAATCCGGTCGATCGCCTCCGCCACTGCATTCGCATACCCTTCGCCTGCCCGGGCGTCATCCTTGTATATAGGCCCCGGTACGTCGGGGATCGGCACGACGTGCACCCACGGCGGCCGGCCGTTTCCACCGGGTCCGTTGAATTTGTGCGGGCTGATCTCGACGAGCGTTGTCGTGTTCCCGTGGTGACGCCGCGTCGAGGACGATGACGTCGCGCCGCCGCGTGTGCGCCCGCGCGAGGCGAAGCGCCACGCTCGTTCGCTTCGCTCCCCGAGTTGACGAAATAGCAGACGCGCAGCGGCGCCGGCAGCGTGGCGGTCAGCCGCTCGGCGTAGCGCACCAGATGCTCGTGCAGGTAGCGGGTGTTGGTGTTGAGCACGCGCATCTGCCGCTCGGCCGCGTCGGCGACGCGCGGATGGCAGTGGCCGACGTGCGGGACGTTGTTGTAGCCGTCGATGTAGCGGCGCCCGGTCTCGTCGAAGAGATACTGCATCGAGCCGCGGACGATCTGCACCGGCCGGCGGTAGCCGACGCTGACGTTGCCGCCGATCGCCCGGCCGCGCGCGAGGATCTCGGTGTTGGTCATGGCTTGTTCGCAGCGCTGAGAGAACACAAAGAGCGTGTGTCCTTGGTGTCCTCGGTGTTGAATCAGCACCGCGAAATCTGAGCATCGCATCAGCGCATCGCAGCCGCGGGACGAGCGCGGATTCGACGGCTGACTTCCGCGATCGGCCTCACCGGAACCGTGGTGCCATCCGAGAGCAAGAGCACCAGCCCGCCGGCGTCCTGCAATTCGCGCACTTCGTTGACGTTCACCAGCGCGCCGCGGTGGACGCGCAGAAACTCTGCGGGTCGAGCCGCTCCACCAGCGACGCGAGGCGACGCGCGAACCAGATGGCACCCCTGTTTCAGTGGACGCGGACGTAGTAGTCCCTCGGCCTCGATCCAGACGATGTCCGTCGTCTTCAGCACGCATGGTGCGATCGTTGTGCTTGAACGCGAGCCGCTTCAGATAGCCGCCGTCGCCGCTCTCGGCGCTCTTCGACAGCTCGCGCCTCGGCGGGGCGCAGCTCCGACGACAGCGACGCGAGCTGATTGGCCAGTTCGCCGAGCCGCCGTTCGCGGACGCGCCGTTTGGCGCGCTGCAGCGCTTCGGCGAAGCGCTCGTCGGTGAACGGCTTCAGGACGTAGTCGCTTGCGTCGACCTCGAACGCGTCGGTGGCGTAGCGGCTGAACGCCGTCACGAAGACGACGATCGGACCTCCGTCGCTGAGATCCTCGGCGAGATCGAGCCCGGTCACCTCGGGCATCTCGATGTCGAGAAAGACGATGTCGGGGTGATGCGCGGCGATGAGCGCGCGCGCCGCCTTCGCGTCACCGCACTCGAGGACGTCGTCCACTTCCTCGTCATCGCGCAGCAGCGTCGCCACCATGCCGCGCGCCAGCGGCTCGTCGTCGGCGACGAGGACACGGAAGCGCGTCATGCGCTCGCCCTGTGGTCGACGTTCTCGATGGCGGCGGCAATCGGCAGCGCGATCTCGACGATCGTCTGGCCAGCGCTGCTCCGGAGATCGAACGTCGCGGCGCCGCCGTACAGCTGCTCGAGCCGCGACCGCGTATTGCGCAGCCCCGTGCCGGCATGACGATCGACGTCGAAATCGGGCCGCAAGCCGGCGCCGTCGTCGTGGACCCAGACCGTGAGGCGCTGATGGTCTCGAGCGGCGCCGATCACGATATGGCAGCGCTCGGTCTGGCGGGCCGCGCCGTGGCGCAGCGCGTTTTCGACGATCGGCTGGCAGCACGAGGGTCGGCACGGTGGCCTCCACGCAGCCGGCATCCACCTCGTAGCGCACGTCGAGGCGATCGCCGAACCGCGTCTGCTGCAGGGCGACGTAGCGCCTCACCCACTCGACCTCGGTCGACAGCGGCACGAGCTGATCGCGGGACTGATCCAGATTCGCGCGCATGAACTCGCTGAGGTTGACCAGCATGTCGAGCGCGCGGCGGCTGTCCTTCAGCCGGATCAGCGCCGCGATCGCATTCAGCGTGTTGAAGAGGAAGTGCGGCTCGATTTCGAGCCGCAGCGCGTGAAGCTGCGCGCGTGTGAGCTCGGCCTCCAGCCGCGATTCGCGCAGCTCGAACCGCTGCGCGTCGATTCGCCGCCAGCGCGCCGCCGACGACGAGGAGCAGGACGTAGGCGAGCGGATCGATGGCGAGATACGCTCGGCGCCTGCCGGACCAGCGCGCCGGTGAAGCTGTAGGTTTCAACCGGCATGAACGGCTGCAACCAAGCCGCGAGCTGCGAGGCGATCGCGACGTGCGCCGCCATCAACGCCAGGCCCATCAGGACGAGGCGAAGAGACCCACGCGATCCGGGCCGGCCGCCGGCGGCGACGGCGACAGCGCCGCGCCGCAGCACCAGCGGCGCGACGAATCCCCAGTAGCTCCACGAGCTCAGTTGCCAGATGAAGATGTCGGTGAAACGCGTGTCCGTGCCCGAGCATCGACAGGTAGGTCTGCGTCGACACGGCCAGCGCGAGGATCGCGGCGATGCCGATGCCGATCGCGATCACCAGCGGCGTCGGAACGATGTGAGTATCCGGTGAGCCGTCATTCCGTCGTTGGTGGTGTCCGGCTTTAGCCGAGACCCGCGTCGGCCGGACCCGCGTCAGCCGGACCGGTGTCCCTCGCGTTCACGACCTTAGTATAGAGACCCGGGCCAGCTCGCGGACCCGCTGTGCAGGGAACGGTCTATTCTCTGCCGTGAACGGCGCGGCGGTGCAGCCAACCGTTCGCTGCATCGTGCCGCCTTTCGCTGCAAACCGCTTCGCGATCGCCTCAGCCGGCGGCATGATGGCTCCACAAAATGCCGTTCGGCAGGTGCGGTCGTAGGGGACGGCCTTCAGGCCGTCCCGCCGCGAGGCACGCCCTGAGCGAGGGCGTGCCCTACAACGGAGACTACGGTCAAACGACACGGAGGAAGATCAACATGAGCCACCGACAGATGATGAGCGCGGACGTGATCGTGGCCCTGGGCGTCGTCGCGCTGTCGATCGCGCTCTCGGCGCAGAACGCGTCGAAGCCGGCGCCGAGCCCCGACGTGAAGCCAGGTCCGGCGATGCCGCGATACAACAGCGACGGCGCGCTGCAACTGCCCGGCGACTACCGGCAATGGATCTTCGTCGGCTCATCGCTCGGCTTGAGCTATTCGCAGGGCGCGCACCGTCGACCATGAACATGGAGATGTTCCACGAAACGTTGATGGAGCCGACCGCCTACAAACATTTCGTCGACACCGGCACGTTCAGAGAGGGCACGATGTTCGCGCTGCTGCTCCACGGCACCGGCGAAAACGTCCTGCCGGCGCGGCACGGCAAGTTCGCCACCGACGTCCACGGCGTCGAGATGGCGGTGAAAGACACCTCGCACCGCGCCGAGGGCTGGGCGTACTACAACTTCGGCGGGATGGGCGGGATCCGGACTACCGCGCAGGCGATGCCGAAAGAGTCGTGCTACAGCTGTCACGTGCAGCACGCCAAGCGTGACAACGTCTTCCCTGCAGTTCTACGGACTGCTGGCGGAAGCGGCGAACATCAAGGTGAGCGCGGTCGTCGAACACGGCGCCACGCTGGCGCTCAAGGGCCTCGATCCGATCATGCTCGCCGCCGGACGTGACGAGATGGGCAAGCCCGAGATCGTCGAGACCTACGGCACGCTTCGCTACCAGTTCGTGAGCGAGCCGAACCGCGCGCGCTTCGCCGCCGATCCCGGCACCTACGTGGCGCAGAGCACAGCCGAATTCACCAAGCGATTTCAGTAGTTGGACTCTCGACCACGAAGGACATAGACAGGAAATACGAGAGACTCCTCCGAGTCCTCGGTGTCCTCCGTGGTGGGAGAGCCGGTAGATCCGGCAACGCGGTTCACGTCGCCGATCGCAGCGCGCGCGGCCGCGTCGTGCGAGATGGCCGCGAGCCGTGGCAGCGTCCGGCGGATCGGCCCTGGCTGATCGCCAGATACTCGTCGTCCGGGCGCTGCTCCTGCTGCCATGCCGCGATGCACGCGCTCATGCACAGCCGCAGACTGACCAGCGCCATCAGCGCGCTCGACTCTCGTCGCCGAGCGGATACTCGGCGTGATACCCGCGCGCGATCGCCGCGGCGGTCGCCAGCGGATCGGGATCGTCGAGCACGGCGTACGCGACGCGCGACCGCGAGATCCGCAACCGTCCAGCTGTGCACCATGTCGCCGAAGTCGATAATGCCGGCGATGCGATCGCCGTCGACGAGCACGTTCCAGTCGTTGGCGTCGTTGTGAATCACACTGCAGTCGGAACGCCGCCGCGGCGCGGCTCGACGATCGACTCACGCGGCCGCGCTCGCCTGCCCGACCAGCGCGCGGTCGCCGGCGTCGCGGACGCGAGGCAGATGATCGCCAATGACGCGCGCGGCCTGCGCGAGATCCCAGTGAAAGTCGCGGTGCGCCGCAGGATGATCGAAATCGGCCAGCGCCGCATCGAGCCGCCCGACCGCTCGGCCGAAGTTCTCCATCAACACGCCGCTGCGTACTCGATCCGCGCGCAGGGCGGCCCTGGTCAGGCCGATCTGGTGTAGGGCGGCCCTTTCAGGGCCGCCAATCTCCGCAAGCGGCACGCCAGCCAGGAACGTGACCAGTCGCACGAGATGCCGATGGTCGGGCGTCACGCCGATCCTCTCGCCGGCGATGGTCGGCAGCACGCGCGGGCAGATGGTCACGCGATCCGCCACGTGCGCCATCGCGGCGTTCTGCGCTTCGAGCATCGCGCGATCTTCGGCGCCGTTCGCGATCTTGAGCACGTATCGTTCGCCCGCCGCCGTCCGCAGCAGGAAGTTCTGATCGCGCTCGCTCGGCAACGGCGACGCGAAGGCATCGAGCCGGTAGAGCGTGCGGGCGAAATGCTCAGCCTGGGCGGTGTCGAATCGCGGCGCGTGCGCCAGCAGCGACATGCGCGACTATTATCTCTTGCGTGGGTGACTCGACTCCGCGGCCCGATCTCGCGCTCGTCCTCAGCGGCGGCGGCGCACGCGCCGCGTATCAGGTCGGATTCCTGCGCCTGCTCACGCACGAGTTTCCGGAGATCGTGCCCGGCATTCTGACCGGCGTCTCGGCCGGCGGCATCAACGCCGCCTACCTGGCGGCGAAGCCGGAGCCGTTCGCCGAAAAGATCGCCGACCTCGCGAGCATCTGGGCCGGCCTCAGCATCGAGGACGTCTTCCGCGTCGACCTGCGCGATCTGGCGGGCCGGACGCTCCCGCTGGGGCGGACGATTGACCGCCGGCGCGCGTCGCCGCTGCCGGCGGCGAAGAGCCTCGTCGACACGGCGCCGCTCCGCGTGCTGCTCGAGCGCGTGCTCGAGGCCGACGGCGGCGTGTCTCGCCGGGATTGGCGACAACCTGGCGGCCGATCGGCTGCGCGCGATCGCGCTGACCGCTCCAACTACACGACCGGCCAGTCGATCACCTGGGTGCAGACGCGCGACGACTGCGGCATCCAGACCTGGGAGCGGCCGCAGCGCAAGAGCGAGACCTGCGCGCTGCGCGTCGATCACGTGATGGCGTCGGCGGCGCTGCCGTTCTTCTTTCCGGCCGTCCACGTCGACGGCGCAGTGGCACGGCGACGGCGGCATCCGGCTGACCGCGCCGCTGTCTCCGGCGGTCCATCTCGGCGCGCGGCAGATCATCGCGGTGTCGACACGCTACGCCGGATCGCGCGCCGAAGCGGGACCGTCCCAAGGTCGCCGGCTATCCGCCGCCGGCGCAGGTCGCCGGCATCCTGCTCAACGCCATCTTTCTCGACCTGTTCGACACCGACGCACTGCACATGCAGCAGATCAACGACCTCGTTGCCCGCCTGCCCGAGAACCAGCGCGACGGCCTCGCGGCGCATCGACCTGCTCGTGCTGCGGCCCTCCGAGGATCTCGGCCGCCTCGCCAACGAGTACGAGCCCGACCTGCCGCGCGCGTTCCGCTTTCTGACCCGCGGTCTCGGCACGCGCGAGGCGCGCTCGAACGATCTCCTCAGCCTGCTCATGTTCCAGAGCGACTACATCAAGCGCCTCATTCAGATGGGCGAGGCTGACGCGGCCGCCAGGCTCTCCACGATCAGACGCTTCCTCGATCGCACGTCGCCTTGATCGGCCCTGTCCCGGCCACTAGCGGCGTATCTCCTCCGGACTTACTACCGGGCCGCTCCGTTGTCGCGGCCCGAAAACCGCAGTCGAAGGCTCGTTGTGACTATTACTACTCCAGCGGATACGCTCCACTAGGATGCACACGTCGTGCGGATTTTCGAAAAATCGTTCGTCGTCCGTCACAAGTCCGTGCCAGAATCGCGCCCGCCACGGGTGACATCGATCGAGGGTCACCCCATGGAAGGAGCATCATGGGACGGACGTTGCTGAGGAGCTCTCACCATCTTTCATGCTGTCTGCGGTGATGGCGGCCGCGCCGGCACGCGCGCAAGACAACCGTAATCAAACCGCAAACAACCGCGGGAGAGACGACGACGACCGTGACCGCGATCGCGATCGACGCGGTCCGACAGGTCCGACCGGCCCGCGAGGTGCGACCGGAGCAACAGGCGCAACCGGCGCCATGGTATGCCAGGCGCGACCGGAGCCACCGGCGCCGCGGGCGCACCCGGTGCGACGGGAGCCACGGGTGCGACCGGAGCCTCGGGCGTGACAGGCGCGACGGGGCAACCGGCACACCGGGTGCGACCGGTGCCACGGGCGCAACCGGAGCCTCGGGCGTGACTGGCGCGACCGGCGCCACCGGCGCATCAGGTACGACTGGGGCGACCGGCGCGAACAGGAGCGGCTGGCGCGACCGGGGCGACCGGCGCCACTGGTGTCACGGGCGCTGCAGGCGGGACAGGTGCGACCGGCGCTACGGGTGCGACGGGTGCGCAGGGCGCTCCGGGAGCCACGGGCGCGACGGGTGCAACCGGCGCACCGGGTGCAACCGGAGCGAGGGGCGTGACGGGAGCGACAGGGGCGACCGGCGCGGGAATCAGCGTCGGGGCCGTCGTCGCCCCGAATGGAACACCGCAGTTCGCGTCGCAGGGCGTGACAGTGACCAGGACAAGCGCGGGCACCTATCGCATCGACATCGCGGCGGGCATCTTCACCGGCGCGGCGGTGCCGGCCATCACACCGGTGGGCGGCGCGTTCGTGTCCGGGCTCTCAGGCGATCTCATCAGCACCTTCACCGTCAATTTCTCCGCCGACACGGGGTTCGCGATCCTCATCACGCAGGTATGGTAGCCGATCGTTCGAACCGGGTGATCCGCGCGCGTCCGGCGCGCGGATCAACGCTCGCCGTCTTGATGTAGATTCCTCATCGGTGCAATCTTCCTCGAGGCGGCGCGTCCGCGACTGGCTGTGCGAAAGGGCATGAAAATCTCGACGGCAAGCAGGTTCGGCCGACGCACACCGCCTCCTGGTGGAAGGTGATGTGCCTGACCGGCGTCGACTATTTTTCGACGCTGGCCTACCAGCCCGGCATCGCGTTCATCGCCGCCGGCACGCTCTCGCCGATCGCCACGCTCGTCCTCGTGCTGCTGACGCTCCTCGGCGCGCTGCCGATGTACAACCGCGTCGCCGAGATGAGCCCGTACGGGCAGGGCAGCATCCTGATGCTCGAGAACCTCTTCCCGCGATGGAAGGGCAAGGTCGTCGTGCTCTGCCTGCTCGGCTTCGCCGCGACGAGCTTCGTGATCACGATCACGCTGTCCGCGGCCGACGCTGCGGCGCACCTCGTCGAGAACCCGCTGGTGCCGGCGTGGCTCCGCCATCCGGTGCCGGTGACGGTGGCGCTGCTGCTCGTCCTCGGCGGAATCTTCCTGAAGGGATTCCGCGACGCGATCACGCTGGCGGTCGGCCTGGTCGCCGTGTATCTCGTGCTCAACATCGTGCTGGTCGTGAACGGGCTGCAGGCGATCGCCGCGCGTCCCGACCTGCTCGACGCATGGCAGGCGTCGCTGTTCGAGCAGCACGGCCATCCCGTGATGATGACCGCGATGGCGCTGCTCGTGTTTCCGAAGCTCGCGCTCGGCCTCTCGGGGTTCGAGACCGGCGTCGCGGTGATGCCGCTCGTCCGCGGCGACAGCACCGACACCGAAGACGCGCCGCTCGGACGGATTCGCAACACCAAGAAACTGCTGCGCACGGCGGCGCTGATCATGAGCGTCATGCTGCTCGGCAGCAGCTTCGTCACTGCCGTGATGATTCCGCCGGCCGCGTTTCAACCCGGCGGTCCGGCCGACGGCCGCGCGCTCGCCTACCTCGCGCACGAGCGAATCGGTCCGGCGTTCGGCACGCTCTACGACGTGAGCACGATCGCGATCCTCTGGTTCGCCGGTGCGTCCGCGCTCGCCGGGGCTTCTGAATCTGGTGCCGCGCTATCTGCCGCAGTACGGCATGGCGCCCGAATGGGCGCGCGCCAACCGGCCGCTCGTCATCATCATCACCGGCATCAACATCGTCGTCACGCTGGTCTTCCGCGCCGACGTCGAGGCGCAGGGCGGCGCTTACGCCACCGGCGTGCTCGTGCTGATGAGCTCGGCGGCGCTGGCGGTGGCGATCAGCGCCTGGCGTCAGGTGGCGCGGTGGGTCCCGTTCTTCCTTATCGCCGCGGTGTTCTTCTACACGACGATCACCAATATGGTGGAGCGGCCGGAGGGCATCAAGATCGCCTTGCTCTTCATTCTCGGCATCGTCCTGTCGTCGCTGGTGTCGCGGACGCTGCGATCGACGGAGCTGCGCGTGCACGGTTTCGTCCTCGACGAGGCCGCGTCCCACTTCATCGACGAAGCGGACAAGAGCGAATCGATCCGAATCATCGCGAATCGGCCCGACGATGGGTCGATCCGCGAGTACGAAGACAAAGTGCGGGAGGCGCGGAATTCGCATCACCTGACGCTCGACGATTCGGTGCTGTTCCTCGAGGTGCGTCCCGGCGATGCGTCGCAGTTCACCGACGTGCTCAAGGTTCACGGGCGCGGGTCGGGCCGTATCGCGTGCTGCGCTGTCAGAGTCCGGCGATTCCCAACGCCATCGCCGCGCTGCTGCTCCATATCCGCGACCGGACCGGCCATCTGCCGCACGTCTACTTCGGATGGACCGAGGGCAATCCGATCACCTACGTGTTGAAGTTCCTGGCCTTCGGTGAAGGCGACACGGCGCCGGTGACGCGCGAGTGCCGCGCAAGCACGAGCCCAATCCACTGCGGCGGCCGCGGGTACGTTGGGTGAAAATTGGTGATGCGATGAAGAAGATCTCACGTCGCGAGCTGGCGCGGATGGCTGCGGCGCTCGGAACGGCGACGGCGGCGCGGGCGCTGCCGATCGCCGCTCAGGACCGGCCGTCCGGCTACATCGGTCCGCTCACCGGAATCACAAAAGACATCGACGATCGGCGCTTCGATCCGGTGGCGTACACGCGCGACCGCTATGCAGCCGCGCCCGCCGCCTGCGCTTCGACGCGCGCACGCGCGAGCAGGCCGAGGCGTGGCAGACGTCGCTTCGCGCGAAGATCACCGAGCTCATCGGCGGCTTTCCGGCCGAGCGCGTCCCTCTCCTGCCGGTCACGCTCGAGACGCGCACGTTTCCGTCATGCCGCCGCGAGAAAATCGTCTTCGACAGCCGTCCCTGGCGTCAGCGTGCTCGCGTACCTGCTGCTGCCGCAACGGGCACAATCACCCGCGCCGACGATGATTTGCGTGCCCGGCCACGGCCGCGGCGTGGACGACATCGTCGGCATCGACGATCAGGGACTCGACCGGACCGACAAGGCCGGGTATCAGCACGACTTCGCGATCCAGGTCGCCGAAGCCGGCATGGCCGCGGTCGCGATCGAGCCGATGGGCTTCGGCTGCCGGCGCGATCCGATCAACGCACGCCAGGGACTCTCACGCAAAGCGTGCGAGCCGGCCGCCGGCGGCGCGCTGCTCGTCGGCGAGACGATGGTCGCGTGGCGGGTCTGGGACGTGATGCGCACGCTCGATTACATCGCCACCCGCACGGAACTGGATTCGAGCCGCGTCGGCTGCATGGGCATCTCGGGCGGCGGCACGGTGACCGTCTTCGCCACGGCGCTCGAGCCGCGCCTCCGCGTCGCGCTGGTCAGCGGCTACCTGAACACGTTCCGCGACAGCATCGGCAGCCTCGCGCACTGCATCGACAACTACGTGCCCGGCATTCTGAACTGGGCCGAAATGCACGACGTCGCGGGCCTGATCGCGCCGCGGCCGCTGTTCGTCGAATCGGGCGAGAAGGACGACATCTTCCCGATTCAGGCGAGCATCGCGAGCTTCAACCACGTGCGCGAAATCTACGACGTCTTCCAGGCCGGCGTTGGGATCGAACAGGAAGTGTTTCCTGGCGAGCACTCGTTCTGGGGAAAGCGCGGCATTCCCTTCCTCGCGCGGCACCTTTCGGCGTAACGCGGAAATCGGATCGAATCAACACCACGAACAGCTGGCCACGAAGGCACGAAGACACGAAGAGAATTCTTTGGACTAAGAGTCCTTCGTGTCTTCGTGTCTTCGTGGCGAGTTTTCTTTCGTGGTTCGTCGGCTGTTGAACGGGATTGATGAGACGACCTCTAGAACCCCGTCGCGCCCGACGACTCTACGAATCATGCCGTCGCCCTTGCTGTAGAGATACAGCTCGCCGGCGGCGTCGATCGAGAAGCGCACGTCGGAGCGGCCGCCGAAGACCAGGTTCGAATTCCCCGGGAGCCGCGGGCTCTTGCCGCCGCGCTCGTGGTACGCGGCTTCGACCACGGGAAACATCGAGATCGTGAGCTTTCGACTTCCAACGGATTTTCACTTCGTGGATCGGCGCCAGCGTGCCGGGCTTGCCGTCGTCCGCCGCGAGCATGTCCGTGTAGTTGGCGCACCAGATGCGGCCGGTCGTCAGGTCGGTGAAGATGTACTTGCCGCGCAGCAACGGAACCGCCTGGCCGTTGTAGACGAAGCCGCTGCCGATCGAGTCGCCGCCGGCCGAGTCGTGGCCGTACTGAATCACCGGATAGGTCGGGACCAGCATCTTGTCGGTCGGGTGCTCGCCGATCTGCATCGGGATCTTGTCGTCCGCGGGCAGCGGTCCGGTCGAGTTGTCCGGTTTGAGGAGCTCGTTGCCTTCGCGCTGTCCGTAGCCGTAGTTGACCGCCTTTGTGCACGAGATACACCGTCTCCCACGTGTGCAGCCCGACCGAGTTGGCGATCAGGCGATTGTTGGCGGGGTTCGCCGGATCGACCGCCCAGTTCAGACGATGCGGGATTGCGGAAGCCGTAGGCCCAGATCTCCTTGCGCGCGCCGGGCGTCGACACGAACGGGTTGTCGTTGGGGATGCGGTAGCGGCCGTTCTCGCTGACCGTGCTCGTCGCCACGTGCTCGTTCAGATCGGGAATGATGCGAAGGATCTTGCCCTCGAGGTTGTCCAGGCGCTGCGGGTTCGCGCGGATCGCGACGTGATCTTCGATTCGCCGGACGCGCCGTCGCCGCATTCCATGTACGAGCACGCGCCAGTCCGGATCGCCGCGGCGCGCCGTCGGATTGAAGATCAGATCGCCCATCGGGTGGCTGCGCGTGTTGAGCTGCACGCGCAGCAGCTCGCGCGCCGTGCCTTCGAACGTCGAGTTCGACGGGTTCGAATCGGTCCACTCGACGAGCACGCCCTCGTTCTGCAGCGGTCCGGGCGTCTTGATCGCGGTCGTCGTGGTGTATCCCGACACGTTGAGCGCGGGAACGCCGAGTTGTTTGGCAGATTGGAGCCGCGGCATCGCCGGATCCTCGATGTGCACCGTGTAGAACTTGCCGTTGTGCGTGTAGTCGGGATCGAGGTAGAAGCCGTTCAGGCCGTTGCCGTAGCCCTGCTGGATGGTCAGCCGGTGGAAAGAGGCCTTTCTTGCCCTCGGTGCCGTTGAAGTCGAGATAGAGCGACAGCTTCTTGCTGTCCTTGTCGAGGATGTACAGCGGACCGTTGAGGTCGCTGATGAACAGACGCTGCGCGCCGCCGGCTTCCTCACGCAGCGTGTTGACGCGCGACGAGCAGCACATCGTTCGATCCCTTGCCGTCGACCACACCGGTCATCGGCATCGTGAGAGAAGTCCTCGACCTCGATCGTCGCCTGCGCCGACGCCGCTGATACCCACGCCGCACACACCGCTGGCACGAAGAAGATGATTTTGATTCCGAGTTGCGCATGATCTGCTCCACCATCAGTGGCGAGTCTGCACCCGACAGTCGTAGGGCGGCCCTTTCAGGGCCGCCAAAGACACGTGTCGAGTCTAAACCAGCAGCTCATGGTTCGTCCCGACTTTCCGTCGCTCTTCCCGCATGGAGAACACGGGAGTAGGATCAGCTCCGCACAATGAGGTTCGACCCAGCAAAGGAGTGGCAGTCATGTGGAGCCGACGACGATTTCTGGAGTCCATCTCGACGCTGCCGATCGTGGGCGGGCTGGTCGGCGCGGGGACGGCGGCGGCGGCACCGACCCGGAAGGGACCGCGCGATTATTTTCGTGAGATCGGCGTCCGTCCCTTCATCAACGCGGCCGGCACCTACACCGCGATGACCGCCTCGCTGATGCCGCCCGAAGTGATCGACGCGATCACCTACGCGTCCAAACAGTGCGTGATGCTCGACGAGCTGCACGACAAGGTCGGCGAGCGGCTCGCGACGCTGCTCAAGTGCGAGGCGGCGATGGTCACCTCCGGCGCCGCCTCGGCGCTGACGCTCGGCACCGCCGGCGTGCTCACCGGCACCGACACGCGGAAGATCGTCGACCTCCCCAACGTCGTCGCCGCCGGTATGAAGAGCGAGGTCATCATCCAGAAATCGCACCGCTTCGGCTACGACCACGCCGTCCGCAACTGCGGCGTGAAGCTCGTCGAAGTCGAGACGCCCGAGGATCTGGAGCGCGCGATCTCCGACAAGACCGCGATGATGCTCTTCTACAACAACAACAACAAGGAAGGCCGGATCCAGGACGTGGAGTTCGTCCGGCTCGGCAAGAAGCACAACGTGCCGACGCTCAACGACGCCGCGGCCGATGTGCCGCCGGTCGAGAACCTGTGGAAGTACCGGCATGGGCTTCGACCTCGTCGCGTTCTCCGGCGGCAAGGGGCTGCGCGGGCCGCAGAGCGCCGGCCTGCTGCTCGGTCGCAAAGACCTGATCGCGGCCGCTCGTCTGAACGCGCCGCCCAACGGCAACACGATCGGCCGCGGGCTGAAGGTGAACAAGGAAGAGATGCTCGGCATGCTCGCCGCGATCGAGCTATACTCTCGAGACGGATCACGACGCGGAAAATCGCGAGTTCGAGAAGCGCGCCGAGGAGATCCGGAAGAGCGCCGCGGCCGTGCCCGGCGTCAAAGCGGAAGTCTTCGTGCCCGAGGTCGCCAACCACGTGCCGCACGTGCGCGTCTCGTGGAACGCGTCTGCCGTCGGGATGTCCGCCGCCGACGCGGTCAAGGCGCTGCGCGATGGCGAACCGTCGATCGGCACCCGCTCGGAAGGAGATGCGCTCGTGTTCGGCGTCTGGATGATGCGTCCCGGCGAAGAGAAGATCGTCGCGCGGCGGCTCCGCCAGGTGCTCGAGAAGAAGCCGTCGGCGACGGCCGGACGCGCCTGATCTCCTGGCGTGTATCCACTGAAGCCGTACGGGTTACAACGAGCTTTCGACCACGATTTTCGGGCCGCGACAACGGAGCGGCCCGGTAGTATTTCGAGGAGATACGCCACTAGGTGCGTCGATGATGCGGGCGTCGCTGTTCGTCGCGGTGTCTGTCGCCACCGCCGCGTGGTGGCCCGCGACGCCCGCCCGTCAGCCGCAGCTCTTCCACTACGAAGCAACGCGGCTGTCGATGGCGTGCGTCTACGCGATCGACGCCTACGGCCCGGACGCCGGCGCGCTGCCGCGCATCCTCGACGAAGCCTTCGACGAAGTGGACCGGATCGATCGGCTGATGAGCCACTACAAGGCGGACAGTCCGCTGTCGCGCATCAACCGCGACGCGGCCCGCATGCCAGTGACGGTCGATCCCGAACTGTTCGCGTTCATCACCGACGCGATGCGGTACAGCCGCGATTCCGGCGGCGCCTTCGACATTACCGTCGGACCGTTGATGAAAGCGTGGGGCTTCTTCGGTGGTGAGGGTCGCATGCCGTCGGACGAGGAACTCGGTGCGGCGCGACACCACGTCGGCGGCACACACGTGCACCTGAATCCTTCCCGGTCGACGATCGCGTTCGACCGAGCCCGGCGTCGAGCTCGATCTCGGCGGCATCGCCAAGGGCTACGCGGTCGATCGCGTCGTCCGGCTGCTGCAACAGCGGCCGATCGCCGCCGCGTTGATCAGCGCCGGCGGCAGCACGATCTACGGTCTCGGCGCGCCGCCCGGCCGCGACGGCTGGGACGTGGCGCTGCAGGATCCGATCGATCCGCGAAAGAACCGCGCTCACCGTCCGGCTGAACAACCGCGCGCCTCTCCGTCGCCGGCAGCTCCGAAAAGTATTTCGAGGCCGACGGCGTGCGCTATTCGCACATCATGGATCCGCGTTCCGGCAGACCCGTGCAAGGCATCCTCAGCGTCGCCGTGCTCGCCGACACGGGCACGGCCGGCGATGCGCTCGACGATGCGTTCTTCGTGCTCGGCCCGAACAACAGCCAGAGGTATTTGAACCAGCTTCCGCAGACGGAAGCCTGGATGTTCCTGCCCGCGTCGAACGGCCGCTGGAACGTGGTGCACCAGCGCGCAGAGGAGTGAGGAGTTCGATGATGAGATGGATCGCCGCGTGCGCCGCGGCCTCGTCGATCGTCGCCGCGACCGGCAGCGCGCAAACCACCTACCGTCCGAGCGCCGCGAACCTCGCCGCCCGCGGAGTGGTTCCAGGACGCGCGCTTCGGGCTGTTCGTGCACTGGGGCGTCTACAGCGTGCTCGGCGACGGCGAATGGGTGATGAACAACCGCCGCATTCCGATCGAGGACTACGAGAAGCTGCCGGCGCTGTTCAATCCGCAGGCGTTCGACGCCGCCGAATGGGTCTCGCTCGCCAAAGCGGCGGGCATGAAATACATCACGATCACGAGCAAGCATCACGACGGCTTCGCGATGTTCGACTCCAAGATCTCCGGCTACAACATCGTCGCTCGCACGCCGTACGGGAAGGACGTGCTGAAGGCGCTCGCCGAGGAGTGCCGCCGGCAGGGCCTCAAGCTGTTCTTCTACTACTCGCAGCTCGACTGGCACCATCCCGACTACTTTCCGCGCGGCCGCACCGGACGCGACGCCGGCCGTGCGGAGCAGGGCGAGTGGCCGCGCTACATCGACTACATGAACGGTCAGCTGCGCGAGCTCCTGACCGGCTACGGCGAGATCGGCGGCATCTGGTTCGACGGCTGGTGGGATCGGCCCGGAGGCGGAATGGCGGCTCGATGAGACATACGCGTTGATCCATCAGCTGCAGCCGCAGGCGCTCGTCGGCGCGAATCATCACCGCCGCCCGAACCCGGGCGAGGACTTCCAGATGTTCGAGAAGGATCTGCCCGGCGGACGCACCGCCGAGTTCAACAAGGACGCCGAGATCGGCGACCTGCCGCTCGAGACGGCGGAAACGATGAACGGCGCGTGGGGATTCAACATCACCGATCGACGCTACAAGTCGACCCGCGATCTCGATTCGCTATCTCGTCCGGGCGGCCGGCGCGAACGCGAACTTCCTGCTCAACGTCGGCCCGATGCCCGACGGCAAGATCCAGCCGGAGTTCACCTCGCGGCTGCGCGAGATGGGCACGTGGCTGAGCAAGAACGGCGACGCCATTTACGGCACCCGCGGCGGCCCGATCGCGCCGCATCCGTGGGGTGTGACGACGCGCAAAGGCAATCGCGTCTACGTCCACGTACTCGACGCGCCGGACCGAACACTGCTGATTCCGCCGCTCGGCACGAAGATTCGCGGCGCGAAGTTCATGGCCAGCGGACGCAACGCCGAGCTTCTCGAGCACGACTACTGGCGTGATCGTGAAGCTGCCGGCCGAGACGATCGACTCGATCGATACGATCATCGTCCTGGAGCTGGGATCGTGAATGGGACTCGGGATTTGGGATTCGGGATTCGATCGTCACGAACCCCGCGAGTCCCGACGAATCCAGAATCCCGCCGAATCCCGAATCCCGAACCCCGAATCCCGACCAGGCTCCGCGTCCTGACAGCCATGCTCGTCGGCGCACTGCTACGCACTCGTCTGGCCCGGCGGGCTCGGCGCGCAGCGCGCGCCCGCCGACCTCGAGGCGCTGCCGTTCGCGCCGCGGCAGCTACGTCTGCCTATCGCGCGCCGGCGCGGTTGAACATCGACGGCAAGACTGGACGAGGCCGGCTGGGCAGCGGCGCCGTGGACCGACGCGTTCGTCGACATCGAAGGCGATCAGGCGTCCGCGCCCGCGCTTCCGCACGCGCACGAAGATGCTGTGGGACGACGAGGCGTTCTACGTCGCGGCGGAGATGGACGAGCCCGACGTCTGGGCGACGCTGACCGAGCGCGACGCGGTGATCTTCCGCGACAACGACTTCGAGATCTTCATCGACCCGGACGGCGATACGCACGCGTACTACGAGCTGGAGGTCAACGCGCTCGCCACGGCGTGGGATCTGCTGTTGATCAAGCCGTATCGCGACGGTGGTCCGGCGATCAACGCGTGGGACATCGCCGGTCTGAAGGTCGGCGTCGACGTGCGCGGCACGCGTCAACAAGCCCGGCGATCGCGACGAGGGCTGGACCGTCGAGATTGCGATGCCGTGGAAGATCGCTCGTCGAAGCGGCGCCGGATCACAAGCCGCCGCAGCAGGGCGATCGATGGCGCGTGAACTTCTCGCGCGCGTCGAATGGGACGTCGACGCCACCGGGGCCGCTATGCCAAGCGACTGAAGCCGAACGAAGGATCCGCTGCCCGAGACACAACTGGGTGTGGAGTCCGCAGGGCGCCGTCAACATGCACATGCCCGGAGCGCTGGGGCTACGTGCAGTTCTCGAGCGCCGCCGCCGGCACCAGCTCCGACGCCTTCACCGAGGATCCGAACGATCTCTTCAAATGGGCACTGCGGCGTCTCTACTACCGTCAGCGTCGCTTTCGCGAGACCAACGGCAAGTACGCCACCACGCTGAGCGCGCTCGGCGCCGACGGCACGCGCTGCCATCCGCGTCGAGGGCTACGACTTCCGCCCGACGATCCAGGCGACGCCGTCGTTCTACGAAATCACCGCCAACGGGTTCGACAACCTCGTCGTGCACATCAGCCAGGACGGCCGCGTGTGGACGACTCGATACAGGTGCGCCGTATGAAGAGACTCGGTATCGCAGCTGTCCTCATCGCGATCGCGCTGCACACGCGCGGCGCTGGCCGATGGTCAGGCGCCGCCGCAGCTGGACGCTTTGCGCCGAGCAGCGATGGCGAAAGCTGAACATCATCGCGTTCGGCGCGCATCCCGACGACTGCGATCCAGCGCGCCGGCGGTAATGCGGCGAAATGCCGCGGCGCTCGGACATCGTATGCGCTTCGTCGCCGTCACCAACGGCGGCGCCAGACCACACCAGACCGAGGGCGGCGGCGGCCTCGCCGCGCGGCGCCGTGCCGAGGCGCGCGGTCGAGGCCAGCCGCCTCGGCATCGACTACGTCGTGCTCGACAACCACGAGCGGCGAGTTGCTGCCGACGCTCGCCGTCCGCGAGCAGATCATTCGACCAGATTCGGCTCTGGAACGCCGACCTCGTGCTCGCGCCGCGGCCGAACGACTCATCGCCGACCATCCGCCACGCATCCTCGACTGCGGGACGCCGCCACGATCGTCGTCTCGTCCAACGTCGCCCGACACGCCGGCGCTGCGCAAGAACGCCAGTGTTCATGTGTAGCTCGAGGATGGATTCAGAAGCGCAGCCGTTCCAGTCCGGACGTCGCGGTATCGATCGGCGAAGTGATCGACAAGAAGATCGACGGCCTCGACTCGCACGTGTCGCAGATGTATGAATGGCTGCCGTGGGTGGCGGACGGTCATCGAGGCGGTTCCGAAGATCCGGCGGCACGGCGGAAATGGCTGTTCGAGACGCGCGCCGGACGGCCGAGCGCCGCGGTCAGGCGGCGCTGGTCAAGTGGTACGGCGCAGAGAAGGGGAACGCCCGTGCGCTATGCCGAAGCGTTCGAGATCTGCGAGACGCGCGCCCGGACGAGGCGATGATTCGGAAGCTGTTTCCCGTTTCTTCCTTGGGAGCACGGTGCAGAATTGACCTCTCACCACGGAGGACACTGAGGACGCGGAAGGTTTCCTTGACTCCCTCTGTGTCCTCCGTGTCGCTCGTGGTCGGCGAGTTTGATTTCGCAGCGTAGTACTGAGGGGTTCGCAATCCGGCTGCGGTGTCTTTCAGACGAGGTCAGCCGCCATGCTTCGCTCTGCTCTCTCCGCCTCGATGCGCATCGTCTGTGCGTGCAGGCGCCGCATGGAGCGCTGGCGTGCCGGCGTCAGCCGCCGAGCCGCGCTGGACGATGGTCCGAACGCCCCGACTCTCACGGTCATCGGCGATCAATCCCCGGCCGGCTCCGCGACGTCGCGAGACCAGATCGATCAGTTCCGCACGGTCGTCGCCGGCCTGATCACGCGAACGCCAGGCCGGCGCTGTCGTCTTGCTGCGACGATCGTCTACGTGTTCGACGAGCCAACGCCATGCGCCAGTTCGTGCCGCTCTACCGAGGCTGAGCGCGATTCTGAAGTGGCCGAGCTATTTCAGGGTGATTTCGGCGCAGGAGCGTCGTCGTCCCGTCGCTCGAGCGATTCAGGCGCGCCGCGGCGATCGTGTTCCACGAATACACGCACCTGCTCCTGCGCAATGCCGGTGCGGGCGCCGTCGGCGTGGCTCGGCGGGGACTCGCCGATACCACAGGTCATCTGCCAGCTTTCGAGCCCGGCGGCGAAGGTCGCGGTGATCGGCCGGCCGGTGCCAGACCACATCCAGCTGCTGCGCGACAACTACATCCCGCTCGCCGAACGCTGCTCACCGTGGACGCGTCGTCTCCGCTCTACAACGAGGGCAGCAGACGATCGATCTTCTACGCCGAATCATGGGCGCTGGCGCACTACGCGATGACCGGATGCCGGACGGCCGCGCTGCGATCAATCGCTACGCGACCGCGATCTCGGAGGGCCGAGACGCCGGCCGACGCCTTCCGCGCCGCGTTCGGCGCGACACCGGCCGAGTTCGACAGACAGCTGCGCACCTTCGTGCACCAGTACCAGTTCAGCGGCACGCGCGTCGAATTCAGGAACCGAATCGGCGGGGCGACAGTGGAATCCGCGAGGACGATGACGGGCCGGCGAAACCGGCGCGTGGCTGGGCGACCTGCAGCGCCGGGTGCAGCGCGCGAGCGAAGCAAAGGCGCGTATCGACGCCGCCGCCGCGCGTGAGGCCCGATTCGCCGATTGTGCTCACGGCGCTGGGGCTCCAGCAGATCACTGAGGAGCGCGTGGCTGATGGATTGGCGAGCCTTCGCCGCGCCGCCGGCATGGCGCCGGACGACTTCTTCGTGCAGTTCGTCGCCGGCGTGTGGCCGCCGCTGCGCGTCGACGCCGGCCGGCCGCATGACGCGCGACGCCGCCATCGAGTCGTTGCAGCGCCGCCGCGGCATCAATCCGAACTCGGCGGATGCCTTCGCCTGGCTGGCATGCGCGCACGCTCGCGTCGGACCGGCTCACCGAGGCGCGCACGGCCATCGATCGCGCCGTCCAGCTCGCGCCGGGCCGAATCGAGTACGTGATGCGATGGGCACGATATCCGGATGGCGTCAGGGCGACTCACGCGGCCGTGAGGGTCCCGCTGACGCAGATCGCGGCGCTCAAGATCGATCGCGACGCGGCCGCCGCCGCCGCCTGCAGGCCGGCTGCAGCGCACTGGCCGAGGACGAAGCCGATCTCGCCGGAACGCAAGGCGGCCGCGAACGCAGCCGCCGATGACGCGACGAGACGCCCACGCCGCCGTCGCCGCCGGGCGGCGGTGTCTCGCTCGGCGCTGCCTGGCAGCGCCGTGGACAGGCCGCTCGATCCGAACGTCACGTTGATACTGCGCCGCAAAGTCTGGACCGGGCGAGGAACGCGCGATCGGCCTGCTGATCCGCGTCACCTGCACGAAGAGCGGCGGCGTGCAGTTCGAAGTGCGTGCCGGCGAACGGACGTTGATCGCGAGCGCGAAGCGCATGGAAGACGTCGAGCTGACGCAGTTCCTCGACCGGAAGGACTTCACCGTCGCGTGCGGGTCTGCGCCGCAGCCGGACACCGTCGTCCTGACGTGGCGTCGCGACGACCCACCGGTGCAAGGCCGCATCGGCGTCGCGGTCGCGGTGGAGTTCGTTGCCGCCAGGTTGCGTGCCGTAGCGCAAGGGCTGCCTTCGGCGTCAGCGCTCGGCGAACACCAGCTCGCCGAAATTCTGAAAGTCGTGGAAGCTGGTGCCGACCCGCGACCATTCCCACTGCGTGCGCTTGCCCTCGTCGTAGTCCATGCGATAGAAATTGGCGCGCCACTTCGTGCCGGCCTTGGCGGCACGTTCAAGAGCGGCTTGAGCAGCGCGTACGGGATGAAGAACTCCGCGCGCCATCCTTCGATCGCCGCCTGCGATTGCTTCGGCCCGCCGATGATGCTCGTGGCTTTCCGAGTCTGCCGCTCGCGCTCGTAGTGCCACGGCCGCCAGCTCAGCGCCTGTTCGCCGAAGTTGGGAACGATGATCGGCAGCTCGCGGTTGAGCGGCGAGATCTCGTATTCGAAATAGAGCGGGTGGCGCTCGTCGGTCCAGAGGAACACTTCGAACACGTCCTCGTTCCACAGATCCATGAAGTCCTCGTTCATGGCTGCGGTCAGCTTCCGGTCGGTGGCGTCCATCAGGACGTAGAGGCCGGTGCTTCGAGTAGACGGTCTTGAACCGCGTGTCGTGACGGATGGTTTCTGCGGCTCGCGTCGTCGCCAGCGCGACCCATTCCGCTTTCTGCCACGCGGCGTGGTCGCCCTTGCCGGTCACCTCGAAGTCATCGACCGGTCTCGACCGAATACTGCGGTCGCTGTTCGCTCTGCGCTTCCATATCGGCTCGCACGAGAAGAGGCGCCGTCGTCGCGGCGTGGACGAGGAGACAGCACGATCGACAGACAGATGGCACGCACCACGCGCCGGATGCTAGCACGGCGCGGTATACTGCGCGGAGATTCGATATGGACCGACGACAATTTCTTCAGCAGACGATCGTCGGCGGCGCGACCGTCGCGCTTGCGACCGCTCGGCCGCTCGGCGCCGCCGGCGTCCAGTTGGCCGATCGGCTGCTTCAATCGTCCGTGGACGACGTGGAGCTTCGACGAGGCGTTGAAGCAGATCAAGGCGGCGGGCTACCAGACCGACTGGTCTGCTGACGCGCACGAAGGACGAACCGTTCATCGGCGCGGACGCGACGCCGGAATACCTCGCCACGCTTGAAACAGCGGATCGCCGCGCAGCGGGCTGAAGGCGAACATGGGCGCGCTGCGCTCGCGGCACGACATCCCGCTCGACGAGTCGATCAAGGAAGTCCGCCAGCAGATCGAGAATGCCGACGCGCTCGCGCTGACCTGTCGCTGCTCACCTTCGGCGTCGACAAGCCCGCAGAGTACGACGCACTACTACAAGGTGATGAGCGATGCGGCGGCCTATGCGCAGGAGCGCCGGATCAAGCTGGTGATGAAGCCGCACGGCGGCAGCAGCGGCGCCTCGGACGAGATCGTGGCGGTGATGAAGGCGGTCCCGCATCCGAATTTCAAGATCTGGTATGACGCCGGCAACATCATCTACTACACCGGCAAGGATCCGGTCGAAGAGCTGAAGCCGATCGCCCGGCACGTCACCGGCTTCTGCGCGAAGGATTGCGCCGCGCTCGAAGAGCGACGTGATGATTCAGTTCGGCACGGGCAAGGTGGACTTCGCCGCGCGTCTTCCGCACGCTGAAAGCCGCCGGCTTCGACGGACCGATCATGGTCGAGTGCTGCAAGATCGGCGCGACGGCGGAAGAGACGTCAGCCAACGCGCGCGCCAATCGCACGTTTCTGGAGCAGGCGCTCGCGCGTTTGTAGGACTCGCCCAAACGGAGGGGACATGAACATCGTGCTGTGGATTCTCCAGTCGCTGCTCGCGCTCGCCTTTCTCGCCCACGGTCTGATCATGATCGTTTCCGCCGGCGTCGGTCGCCGCGCAGATGAACGCGACGCTGCCGCGCTGGCTGCAGCTGTTCATCGGCACGTCGGAAGTGCTGGCCGCCGTCGGCCTGACGCTGCCCGCCATCACGCGCATCCAGCCGTGGCTGGTCTCCGCGGCGTCGGTCGGTCTTGATGATCGTGATGATCTGCGCCACCGTGTTCCATCTCCAGCGCGGCGAGACCAGCTCCGCCATCGTCACCCTCGTGCTGCTGGCGATGTCGACGTTCGTCGCCTACATGCGCTGGCGCGTCATGCCGATCCAGCCCAAGACCGTCGCGTAAGCTTCGGTCTTCCTCGAGTCGCCGGCAGCTGAAACATGGATCACAGGCGATGCGTATTCACCGCCAATGGCGAGATTCAGGCGCAACAAATCCGCGCGTTCCTGGCCGCCGCCGGCATTGCAAGCGAATTGCGGGGTGAGTCCCTGAGAAATACTCACGGGCTCACGCTCGACGGACTCGGGAGAGTCGATGTCGTCGTGTCTGACATCGACGCTGCCGATCGAGCCCGTGGGCTGCTCGCCTCGGCTGAGAGCGGCATGTTCCGCCTCGATGACGACGCCGACGCTCAGTCGGTGTTGAGGAACGGCGATGCGGATGGAACGTTCGGAGCCCATTCTTCCGGCGCGGGATCTCGAGGAGACGCGCGCGTTTTATGAACAGCTCGGCTTTCGCCCCTGGTTCAGGGGGCGTGGCTCCTGGGAATACGAAATCGTCTCGCGCGGCCATCTCGTGATTCATTTCTTCGCGGAGCCGGGACTGACGCCAGGTAAGAACGAGACGAGCTGCTATTGGCGCGTGCGCGATGCGGACCCGGACGTATCAGGAGTTCGCCAGACTGAAGCTGCCATCAGAAGGCATACCTCGACTGACCGCGCCGGTAGACCAGCCGTGGGGGATGCGCGAGTTCGCGCTGGTCGATCCATCCGGCAATCTCGTGCGCATTGGTCACGACCTCGACGCAGACACCGCATACGATGCCGCGAGATTCCGAGGGGTGAAGAATCCATGAATCTCGAGGCCGACAAGGCTCAACTGCTTTCGAGCGTGATGCGGAGTGGGCGGCAGCGGCGGCGGAAGGCCCGTGACGTCGAGCGCATTCTGTCATGCATCGGACCGATGACGCCGTCCTGATTCCCCAGGCTTGCCCGCCATCGTCGGCAAGTCGGCGCTTCGCGATTACGTGCGCGCGAGCCTGCAGATCCCCGGATTCCGAATTACGTGGACGTCGCGAGACGTCAGGCTGTCGCCGGATGCGATGCTCGCGTACATGTTTTCCAGAAACGCGGTCACGATGGACGCTCCGGACGGCGTCAATGCACAACGGAAGGGCGCGCCGTCACGATCTGGCGCCGCGATGCCGACGGTGTCTGGCGCTGCGCGGTTGACATCTGGAACGCCGAGCGCTCAGCCTAGCCGTCCATCAAACTCCCGCAAAGACATCGATCCCTCCAACTAAAGTCGCGCTCCCGGCGACCTTCGACGCAGGCAGATCCGAATCGACGCGCGTTTTCGCTGGTGCGCGATCGGTGCGCTGATTGCTGATCCCCTGCGCTTCTCACCGTCAAGGACGTCCCTCATGTCATCATCGCGTCGATCGCTCGCCCCTGGGTTCGGCCTCGCAGTCCTGTTGGTCACCGCCATCGTCCAGATCTCGAACGAGCAGCCTCGCGCACAATGCTCGCCGAATCCGATCGTCTGCGAGAACGCGAATCCCGGCGCGCCGGCCTCCGAGTGGGATATCAGCAGCGCCGGCGACGACACGATTCAGGGCTTCGCCACCGAGCATCAGCGTCAACAAAGGCGAAACCGTTCGTTTCAAAGTCGACACCACGGCCGCGACGCTTCAACGTCGACATCTATCGTCTCGGCTACTACGGCGGCATGGGCGCGCGGAAGATGGCGCCACGCTCACCGGCGTCGCCGGCCGCAACCAGCCGAACTGCCTGACCAACGGATCGACCGGGCTGATCGACTGCGGCAACTGGGCGAGACGGCGCTCGTGGACGGTGCCCACGACGGCGGTCGTCCGGGCGTCTACGTCGCCAAGCTCACGCGGCATCGACACGGGCGGCGCCAGTCACATCGTGTTCGTCGTTCGCGACGATCAGGCGCACGCCGACATCCTGTTCCAGACCTCGGACACGACCTGGCAGGCCTACAACACCTACGGCGGCAACAGCCTCTACGTCGGCGGGCCGGGCGCCAATCCCGGCCGCGCCTACAAGGTGAGCTACAACCGTCCGTTCACGACGCGCGGCACGAGCGCCGAGGACTTCGTCTTCAACGCCGAGTACCCGATGGTCCGGTGGCTCGAAGCCAACGGCTTCGACGTCAGCTACTTCACCGGCGTCGACACCGATCGCACCGGCGCCACCGAGCTGCCGCGAGCACAAGATCGTTCCTGTCGGTCGGGCACGACGAATACTGGTCGGGCCGCAGCGCGCCAACGTCGAAGCGGCGCGCGCCGCCGGCGTCAACCTCGCGTTCTTCAGCGGCAACGAAGTGTTCTGGAAGACGCGGTGGGAGAACGAGCATCGACGGCACGAATACGCCATGCCGCACGCTCGTCTGCTACAAGGAGACGCACGCCAACGCGAAGATCGATCCGCGGATCCGCCGACGTGGACCGGCACGTGGCGCGATCCGCGGTTCAGCCCGCCGGCGGACGGCGGCCGGCCGGAGAACGCGCTGACCGGCACGCATCTTCACGGTCAACTCCGCGCCGCTGAACACGGCGATCGTCGTGACCGGCGCATTCAGGTACGCAGCCGTTCTGGCGCAACACGCGGCGTCGCCGCGCTCGCCGCGAACGGCAGCACGACGCTCACCGCCGGCACGCTCGGCTACGAGTGGGACGAGAACCTGAACAACGGCTCGCGGCCGGCCGGCCTGACGACGCTGTCGACGACGACGGTCAGCGGCGTCAGAAGCTGCAGGACAACGGGTCGACCTACGCGAACGGCACCGCCACGCACAGCATGACGCTGTATCGCACACAGCAGCGGCGCGCTGGTGTTCGGCGCGCGGAACGGTGCAGTGGTCGTGGGGCCTGGACAGCGACCACGACCGCGGCAGCGCGCCGGCCGATCTCGCAATGCGGCAGGCGATCGTGAATCTGTTCGCGCGACATGGGCGTCAGCCGCCGGATCGCTGCAGCCGGATCTCGTCCCCGGGCATTCCGGATACGCAAGCGCCCACGTCGGCGATCACCTCGCCGGCTTCGGGTGCGTCAATCAGCCAGCGAACGCCGACCACGATTGCGGGAACCGCCGGCGACATCGGCGGCGGAACCGTGGCCGGCGTCAGTGTCGCTCGACGGCGGGACGACCTGGTCGCCGCCACGAGGCACGACCGCGTGGACGTTCGCGTGGACGCCGAGGCACGCAAGGTCGGTTCGTCATCCGCAGCCGCGCGACCGACAACTCGGGCAACAGAGAGCGCCGTCGGGAGGCATCACAGTCACCGTGCACGCCGCCGACGCCGGACGACGCTGCCGACGGCCAGCGATCACGTCGCCGACCAGCGGCGCAACCGTCGCAGGCACGACGGTGACCGTGTCCGCCACGGCATCGGACAACATCGGCGTCGTCGGCGTGTCGTTGCAGGTCGACGGCGCGACCATCGGCAGCGAAGATACGACGAGTCCGTATTCGATCGTGTGGAACACGACCGGCCTCACCGACGGCAGTCACACGCTGACCGCGGTCGCGCGCGATGCCGCTGGCAACACGGGAACGTCGGCAGCGGTGACGGTCACGGTGGTCAACGGCGCCGCCGGCCCGAGCGTCGACGTCACCGCGCTTCGGCGATCGCGCGACGGCGTCGTCCACGGTCGTGACCAGCGCGTTCTCGACGACGGCGGGCAACGAGCTGCTGCTCGCGTTCGTCGGCAGCGATCAGGCGACCGGCACGCCGATCACGCGTGACGGGAGTCACCGGCGGCGGCTTGACGTGGCAGCTCGTGTGGTCCGTTCCAACGTGCAATCGGCACCGCTGAAGTCTGGCGGGCACTTCGCCGCGGCGCCGCTCACGAACGTCTCCGTCACGGCGACGCTCTCGCAGTCAGTCAGCTCGTCGATCACCGTGGTCAGCTTCAAAGGCACCGGACGTCGGGCAGCAACGGGTCCGCCGCGATCCGGCGCAGTCGCGGCGAGCAAACGCGAGAGCCCGGCGCGCCGTCGGCGACGCTGACCGCCACGCGCGCGAAGTCGCTCGTGTTCGGCGTCGGCAACGATTTCGACAACGCGACGGCGCGAACGGTTCCGTCGGAACCAGTCGATGGTCCATCAGTACTCGCTCCGGTCGGCGACACCTATGGGTGCAGCGCGTCAGCGGCGCAACGTCGGCCAGCGGCACCGGCGTGACCGTCAACGATACGGCGCCGTCGGCGCGATCGCTACAACATGAGCATCGTCGAGATCGTGTCGGCGCTCGTCACCGATACGACGTTCCCGACGGTCTCCATCACCACGCCGATCGACAACGCGTCGGTGTCCGGGCCGGTCGCGGTCTCGGCCAGCGCCGGCGACAACATCGGCGTCGTCGGCGTGCAGTTCAAGCTCGATAACATCAACCTCGGATCCGAGGTGACGGCGAGTCCGTACCGATGTCGTGGAACTCGGCCACGGCGTCGAACGGCGCGCACGTCCTGACCGCCGTGGCACGCGACGGCGTCGGCAATGCCACCACGTCGGCCCAGGTCCATGTGACGGTGAACAACGTCGACGCGACGCTCGCCGACCGTCTCGATATCGGCGCCGGCGAACAACGCGACGCGTCTCCGGTACGCGGTGCCACGGTCTCGGCGACCGCGTCCGACAACGTCGGCGTCGTCTGGCGTCCAGTTCCTGCTCGACGGCACGACGCCGATCGGCGGCGAGGTGACCACGGCGCCGTACCGATTGCATGGGACGACGACGGCGGCGGGCCTCGGTCCGGCACACGCTGAGCGCGCGTGCGCGCGTGCCGAACAGCTCGCGATCACGTCGGCGGCCGTCAGCGTCACGGTGGCAACCGCGCCGGCGCTGGCGATCGACGTCTACGGCGTTCGGCGATCAGGCGTCATCGAGCGCGACCAGCGTCACGACACAGAGCTTCTCGACGACCGCGGCCAACGAGCTGCTGCTGGCGTTCATCTCCGCCGACTACTCGAGCGGCGCGAGCACGACCGGCGACGAGCGTGACCGGTGCGGGCCTGACCTGGCAGCTCGTGGCGCGCACGAACGTCCAGCGCGGCACCGCGGAGTATCTGGCGCGCGTTCGCGGCGGCGCCGCTCAGCAACGTGTCGGTGACGGCGGCCATCTCCCAGCCAGCGGCTTCGTCGATGACGATTCTCAGCTTCAGCAATACGTAACT
>ERZ1370068.5076-contig-4116_pt1 | contig 50657 bp, 77 predicted proteins | sample MGYA00561227_ERZ1370068 | MGnify/ENA primary metagenome ERZ1370068 (study PRJEB38410, sample SAMEA6850437) | metagenome | study: Metagenomic assessment of the ecological functions of the soil: analysis of the soil microbiota associated with the... | reverse complement strand
ATGTACTTCGTTTCAGTTTGTGTTGCTCGTTCATCAACGATCTGCACGTTGCCGGCATCCAACCGACGAGTTCGACGCCGAAGTGGCCAGGCAGCACCGAGGCTGAAGGAGTCGCGCAAACGCAAAGGATCTGAACGCTCGATCGACCACTCGGAGATGGCGTTGCTTCCAAAACGAGCTCAAGAAGGAAAAATATACGGTCGATGACTGCTCGCCGCGTTTGCTTCCCGTTTCAGCGCTGTGCTCGATGGAACGTTCGAGCATTTATCAGGCATTTTCGGACTCGGAGTTCGCCGCCAAAATCATCGCCCCGGAAAAATGGGTAGAGCGATCTGCAACTCTCCATGGGCTGACCGATGCATTGCGGCCAGCGGTCGACTCGCGCAGCATGTCTCATCTCTGACATGCAACACCGCGAGATGCGGAAGGATTCAATCATTTCGCCTGAGTTTGGAGTTATTCCCTGGCGAGACAGCTGCCTGGCGGAAAGCACTGGCGTTACCTGCCAAGCGCTCATCTGTAATTTCCTGCCACCGGCCAAAGGGCGAAGCCGTCGCTCCTCGAGTGCACAAGCGGTGTGCGAGCGCTTTTCCATGAGTTTGGCCACGCCCTCCACGCCATCGTCACGATGGCCAGGGGATGTGCGCTTCTCCGGCTTCCGAATGTCCCGGCGGATTTCGAACGAAGCCCCCTCGCAAATGCTGCAAAACTGGGTCTGGAATAAGAAGGTGCTCGATACCTTCGCGGCCGATTATCGCGATCGCTTCAAGAAGATTCCGGCGGAATTGATCACGAAGATGAAGGAAGCGAAGCTCGCCACCGTCGGCGTCTTCTTATCGTCGGCAATTCACCTTTGCCGATATCGACCTCACTCTGCACGACGTTCATCCAGAAGGTCAGCCTACGATTGCGTCGCGATTTCAAATCCGATTTTCCGAAAGATTTCTGCCCATCGATCCGGACACGGCGCTTTCGTCGCCTTTTTGGACATCTGGCCGGTTACGATGCCGGCTATTACGGTTATGCCTGGGCGGACGCGATCGCGGCCGACATGGCAACCGTCTTCGAAGAAGCGCCTAACGGATTCCTCGACAAGACGGGCCGGGATGAAACTGCGCAAGGAGGAAATCTACGCTCCGGGCGGCTCGCGCGCGAGATTGATCTTTCGATCCACGAGCTCTCGGACGCGATCGCTCGATTCAGCGCTTACCTGCAAAAGCGATGAGGCATCGAGACTCCAGCGAAAGGAGGGCAGGGCGGTCCGTGTCGGGTTGAGCAGCCGTTCTTGGCGCGCCGCCAAGTCGGGCCAGGCCGCAGTGCGCGAGGTGAGGTAAGCTCTTCCTACGGGAGACACGGAGCCGCCAGCCTGTCCACTCGCGCGCGCTCGCGAACCGGTGAGTGTGGCGGAAGTCGGCCAGTTGAATTTTGCACGGCGTGTCAGGCAAAACCTGCAAAGGACGCGCTTGCTGAGCGAGCGCGTGAGACCATCGCGGTTGCGCTTCGCGCGCAAAAATGCAGTCGGCGAGCCGCCGGACGCGAAAGGCAAAGGGCCTGTGCTCCCCCGCAATTCTGCTCGCATGATTTGTGCACATTCCGCAAGCTGACGCCTTGCTCGCCGCCTGTCATCGCCCCAGAAACCAACGTCGGCAACAGATTGACTTGGCCGAGCAGCTCAACATCGACGCGCGCCAGCTGGCTTCGGACCATCCTCGACCATCCTCCACTTACGAATCCGTTTACCATCAATAAGGCTCTCGCGCATGCTTTGTCATCTCTGATGCCGCGCACGGCGCGAAGGACCTCGCAATTGCTGACGTCGACGTGTCCAAAGCGGAGGCTACGGACTGCGGTTGCGACGTCCACCCTCTCCGCGCTTCGCCGGGTCCGGGATGACATGAAGCGGGCTGGTTTCGAGCGTCGTTATTTATTCCATGGAAACGATTCGCCCACTCCTCCTTCGCCTGACCGGCCTTTTCCTCCTCTCGCCGCCGCAGCGCCGATCGACCACGCCGAGAAAAGAAGCGCTTTCGGCACGCCATCGATGACGGCGGCGCTTCTCGGGCTGCATCAGAGTCACTTGGCGCATCATCCGACTCAGTTCGAGAAGGTCGCGCGCCGGGCTCGAAGGCGAAGAAGAGTCGGTCAAATGCATCATCGCGCAGTTCAAACGGCATCGGATTCGAAGCTTCTTGGCGATCAAACGGCACCTACATCCAGGACGTGCCCCTCGCGGGCGCATCCCTCCTGGCGCTCCCCTGCTGGCCGCGTTCACGGTCGGCGGAAATAAACAGGATGGTGGAGCTGCCGCGCTCGCCCTAACGACTTCAGTGGCCTTTACCCAGCGAATCGCTCGGGATCTTACGAAGGTGAAGGATTCAGAGGTCGTCTTCTGTCGGCTACGGCGTGGTCGCCCCGGAATACCGGCTGGGACGAATTTCAAAGGCGTCGAGGATCAAAGGAAGACGCCTTCGGTTTTTCCCACGATCAGCGACGCCCGCGCTTCACTCTCTGGCCCGAACGATCCGTCAAAGCCCGGCAGAGCAAAGATGTTCAAGGGCAAAGCGATGAAGCCTACTACGGCCGCTTTGGAGCTACAAATACGAGATTGCGGCTGCCTATCCCTGGTCGGTGGTCGAGAATAGCAACGCAAAGCAGAACTTTACCGTCGTTGACGCCCCAGGGCGAGGACATGGGGCGATCGGAATTCGCGTTCCTGGATCGCGCTCGATACGGCAAGAAGCTCTGCAGCGCGGCCGGCCAGAGTCACGACGAGCTGAAAAAGCGGCCCTGAGCAGGAGTTCAAGCACGATCTCGTTAGGCGCGAAGGCGGACTTTCTCTCGGAACCAGATTCGGCGGCACTTCAAGTCGCACTGGCGTCGTCGCCCGGCTCGAAGGGCGACCTGCGGCAACGGAAAGATGAATAAAACAATTCACCAGCGCGTTGGGATCACCTCGGTCGCGATCCGCATTTGCAAGGCGACCGCGTTTATAATGGCGCGATCGACAATGCCTCACGGCGTCGCCTCGGTTCGAGATCGCGCAGGCGCTACGACTGCGGCGCGGCTTTCGCGCGGCCTCTTCAGCGACCGATAGCCGCCGAGGAAGCGCGTTTGTCGGCATAATATTATACCGAATCCCCACCACCGCTCGATCACCTCATAAACATTCTAACATCGACAGCGTTGTCCACCGGGAAACACGCGACATCGGTTGCATCATGGCGGGAATTCGGCACTCGACGATCTGCTCCAGCACTGAATGCCAGCTGATCGGATCGGGGCGAGGCCGAATAGCAGACAGGAAGGAGCTGCTTTGGGCTGATATTTCAGGTTCATGGCGGGAATCAGTATCTGCTGTCGCGAGCCATCTCATCGGAAGCAGGCCGAGTATGTCGGTAGCCGGCTGATTCTGGACGAAGAAAAGCGACGACTACACCACATCATTATCACCCCAAGTCTCCGACGAGCGTTCCGCGTGGGGGATGGATCTATCCGAGCAGTGGACATTCGGCTGCTCTTCAGTCGGCTATCAGTCGCGCAGGCAGACCAGTTTTTCCGACCTGGCTGGACTCCAGTTCAAAAGCCCAGCTGCGACAAAATGATGGCGGCGAAAAGTAATATCGCCACCAGTAGGGCGTCATCGAGCGGAGCGCGAGTTGATCGTGCGCGCCTGACCGATTCCAGTTCGACGGGGTCTTGCTACGTGGCGACGCCAACATCGTTGATTCTCAACGCCGGCTGATCAGCTGAACTTCCTCCGCCAGATTTTCGCTGCCGATGATCAGCGCGCCAGTCAGGCCGCCTCCACCGGTCACCAGAACATCTTTGGCTTTCGTCGCGGCACTCGGGTTTGATTAACTCGCTCGCCATCTAGCCAAAGCCGCCTCTCTGGCTCCTCCTCTCCCTCGGCCTCTTGCTGGCCGGCGTTCTCCTCGCGTTGCTTCTCCGAAGCTCGCGATTGGCATGCCGGTTTTCTCGCCGGCGGGCGCGTCGCGGTCGCCCTCGCCCGTGGCTTTCTGGCCGATTCGGCGCGTGCTCCCCAACGATGGCGGAATCATCGGCGCGCTCCTGCTGGTTGCGCTCTTTGATTGGGCGTCAATCATTCTCCGCGATCGAAGGCGCGCGCCTGATTGCGGGCAGCGTTCATTTGCCGAGCACCGGCACGACGATCCTGGTCGTCGCGCTCGCGTCTTCGGGCATCATCGTGCAGTCAGCGATGTTCCGGCGCAGCCGGCGCGCGGGCTAGTGCTTAGTGCCGGAAATGGCGGACGCCGGTGAAGATCATCGCCATCTTGCGCTCGTCGGCGGCGGCGATCGCTTCTTCGTCCGCGCACCGAACCGCCCGGCTGGATCGCAGCGGTCGCGCCAGCTTCGCGCGGCCGCGATTAATCCATCCGCGCAAAGGAAAGAAGGCATCGCTCGCCACCGCGCTGCCCTTGAGCGACAGGCCAGCCTCGGCCGCTTTCCAGACCGCGATGCGCGAGGCGTCAACCCGTGACATCTGCCCGGCGCCGATGCCTAACGTGCGATCCGCGCCGCGCGTAAACAATCGCGTTCGATTTCACGTGCTTCGACCACCCGCCAGCCGAAAAGCATGGCGGCCATCTCCTGCTTCGTCCGGCGGGCGTTTGGTCACGACTTTGGTTTCCAGGCCCTCCAGTTCGGCTGCATCCTTTGCTGCACGAGCAGGCCGCCGCGCGACCGAACGAACATCGATTTCCGGCTTATCGTTAGGGGAGCCGCCGGCAACGCGCGCATCAGACGCGAGATTTTTCTTTTTCTGGAGCAAGCCGCGCGCATCGGTCGCGAATTCCGGCGCGATGATCACTTCGCTGAAAATTTCGCTGATCGCTTTCGCGCACCGGGAGATCGAGCGGCCGATTGCAAATGATGATGCCGCCAAACGGCGCCTGCTTATCGGTGGCGAACGCCTTCAGCCACGCTTCCCGCAGAGTCGGGATCGCTCCCCACGCCGCAGGGATTGGTGTGCTTCAGAATCGCCACCGTCGGTTCCGAGAATTCCTCGATCAGATCGGCCGCCGCGGTGATGTCGAGGAGGTTGTTAAAGGAAAGCTCCTTGCCGTGCAGTTTTTCGAAATGGTCCGCAAAGTCCCGTAAAGCGACGCGCTTTGGTGCGGATTTTCGCCGTAGCGCAACCGGCTGACGAGCGGCAGGGAAAGCGAAAACGGATGCTCGGTTTCCTGTTTCTCATTCAAGAAAGTCGCGATCGCGCGATCGTAATCGGAAGTTTTGATGAAAGCCTTGATCGCGCAGTCGCTCGCGCAATTTCAGCGTCGTCTCGCCGCCGCGATCGCGCAGCTCGTCGAGCACCGTCTGGTAATCCGCCGGGTCGACCACCACCGTGACCGACTGATAATTCTTGGAAGCGCTGCGCAACATCGAGGGACCGCCGATATCGATCTGCTCGATCGCTTCCGCGAGTTTGACGCCGGCTTCGCGATCGTGGCTTCGAACGGATAGAGATTGACCACCAGCAGGTCGATCGCCTCGATGCCGTGCTCGCGCGCGCGCAGCTTCGTGCTCCTTGTTGCCGCGCAGGTAGAGCAGCGCCCCGTGCACTTTTGGATGCAACGTCTTGATCCGGCCATCGAGCATTTCGGAAACCCGGTGAAACTGGAAATGCCGCGCACATTGATTCCCGCCTGCCGCAGAGAGACTCGCTGTGCCGCCCGTGGAAATGATTTCGACGCCCTGTTTCTCGAGCTCGCGCGCGCAAATCGGCCACGCCCAGTCTTGTCGGAAACGGAGATGAGAGCGCGCTGGATTTTCATGAAGATTTTCGCCGCACCGAAAATGCAGGCGATCCGCATACATGACGACCCCGAAGGCGAGCGACAAGCCGAGGGAGAGGGCGAAGCTCGGCAGGTTGAGCACGCCCGGATCGCCGGCATAAAGCGCGCGCCTGACGGCCGCGACTCCGTAGGTGACGGGATTCAAATGCACGGCCCAGAAAATCCAGGGATGCGGATTCGTCGCTGGAAAAAGCGCGCCGGACATGAGCCAGAGCGGAATCGGGAACACGTTCATGATGGCGTGAAATCCCTGGGTCGACTCCATCGGCCAGGCGACGAGAAAACCGAGACCGGTGAGGCCAAACCCACAACGAAAGAGCGTGCCAAGACAAACCAGGAGCCGCTCGGGTGTGATGTGGATGCCGATGAGCGGCGCGAGCAAGAGAAAGATGAGCCCCTGCAAAAGCGCGAGCGTGGTCCCGCCAAGAATTTTTCCGCAAACAATGCTGCCGGGCGCGATCGGCGCGACGAGGACGGACTGGAGAAATCCTTCCCGCCGATCTTCGATGATCGAGATGAGTCGAGAAGATGGCGGTGAAAAGCATGATCAGGATGAGTGTGCCCGGATAAAAATATTCGAGATAACGCATGCCGTTAGGCGCGGAGCCGACGCGGAAGGAAGGACCGATGCCCGAGCCAATGACAAACCAAAAGACGCAGCGGCGAGAGGAGCGCGCCGATGATGCGATTGCGCTGCCGGTAGAAACGGACGATCTCGCGCTGCCAGAGTGTCGCGGTGGGCAACAGAAAAAGGCCGGAGCGTTTGCCTCCGGCGCTGACGGCCGCCGCGCTCATCCCGGCCTAACGATCGAGCACGATGTGCCTGGCCGCCGGATAGAGGACCGGACAACAGCCGATCGTCTCGCAGAAGGCTTTGCTGAAATGGCTCAGGCTCGAATAGCCGACTTCCGTTGCAGCCTCGGTCACGTTGTAGCGGCCGCTGCGGAGCAATTCGGCCGCCCGCTCCATCCGGGCGTTGCGCAGGAATTGCGGGATCGTCAGGCCAACTTCCCGGGAAAAATCCGGCTCAAGTAAAACGGGCTGCAACCCACTTCCTGCCCGAGCGCTTCAAGCGTCGGCGGATTGGCCAGGTCGCGCGCGAGCAATTCCTTCGTCCGCATCACGCCGATCGCGCGCGCACTCTCTTTGGCGCATGCAAAGAATTCCGGATCCTTCGGCTCGAAAAGAAAGTGCGACATCAGCTCGAGCGCCTTGCTTTGATACCAGAGAATGCGCGCCGCCTTTCGGCACCGGGGGCTCGGCAAAGGCTGGCCACAATCGCGCGCTGCTCGGCCGACATCAGCTGCGGCGGCGAGACGATGCTCTGCTCTTTTTCGGGAAAATCACCTCGCGCATCGCCGGCGTGAGTTCGCCCTCCGAAGCCGCAAACTGGGCTTGCAGATGTTTTCTCGAATATTCAGGGTGACAAAGCGATGATGGTCATTCGCCTGCCGCGTAGCGCGCAGCGGCTCGTCGCCGATCGCATAATAACCGGAACTGCTCGGGCCGTAATCGTGGGGCGCGCTGCCGCCGCGGCCGATCGCGCCACGTCCGTCAAGGTTGAGGCAAAACTCAACGCTGCCCGGGCGAAAACTCTCCGCCCAATCGAGCGGCCGGCTCGTTTTGAAATCGTGCCACTCGATGCTGATCCCCATCTCCTCGAAGCTGCCGTAGAGCTGTTGCCAGCCGTGGCGCACGTTTATCCACGCGGCTTGCGCCGGGAATTCGCCTTTCATCGCCGTCATTTTCGGGTGCCAGACCGGAGATTGCAAGACTCATCGATGGCTCACTGTGCAGGATGGCTCCGCATCGTCGAGCTCACTTCAGATTCTGGTCGTCTGAAAAGAAATCTACACGAAGGATCGGCGGACCTTGAAGAAAGTGCGCTTCACGTCGTCCGCCAGCCTGGCGAAACGCGTGTTTGATGCTGCGTTTGACGGCGTTCTGATCGCCACCGTCATCCATCATCCGCGTCTTCCGGTCTTGGCTTCGTCGGCTTGCGCATCGACAACTGCGGTCCGATCGCCGCCGCTGAAGAAGTCCTCGGTCCGCGTGATGCTGCCGTGATTGGCGCCGATGTAAATGTTTCCCGGCTGGCTCGCCGCCTCTGTCTTTGGCAACGCCAACGATCCAGATTGGATTGCCCCGCTCATCGACCCGCAAGGTGGTAGTCCGCGGTCGCGAACGTGACGTGCGATTTTTCCGCCGTCTGCTGCGCCAGGGTGATAGGCGCCGCTCGAGTCGAGATTCAGCTTCGCGGTGTCGATCGTCGCACCCAACGAACCCTCGAACCGCCGAGCGCAACGGGGTGCGTTCCGAGATAATCTTGCCGTTGCTGACTTCCACCTCGCGCACGCCACCGCCTGCCTTTGGGTCATCGAGCAAAATGCGCCATGTCTCGGGCTGCGGATCGCCATTGTGAGCCACTGACCAGGATGACGTGGTCAACGAAATTCGCGATTCAATTGCGTGCCCACCGTGCGCAGGGCTTGGTAAGCGGTCGGGCGTTCCTGGGCAAAAACCGGCAGTGGCGAGCAAGAGCAGCGCGAGGAGCCGTTTCGACATGCAAAAATAGTGCATGTCTCGCGTCGGATTGCCAGCCCCGATCGCGGGCGATACGGTCGTGCCATTTCAGCTTCCGCAGGCGTCGCGTCGGTACGACAAGGTTGTCGCCTAGGCGACGGAAACTCGTTGCGAGCCGATCCGAAATTGGCCAGCTTTGCATCTGAACGGGTCCGGAATTGGTTCGGCGCCCGGCGCGATGGAGGAAAACGAAGAAAAATCGAATTCTCCAGTCACACCGGCAATCTCGCGCTGATGAGGAATTGTGTGCGGCGCTTCCTCGAGGCGCTTCCCGTTCTCGGAGCGCCAGCGCACGCTCATGGTGCTGGGTGTGGACGAGGCCTGCAGCAACATCATCCGGCATGCCTACCATTTGCGGACGACCAGTTCATCTCGCTCTCGCTCGAGGGCAAAATGATTGCGTCTGTCTTCGCCTGCGCGACTACGGGAAGCAGCCGCAGCCTAAATCGATGAAGCGTCGGTCGGGCCGACTTTGATCCGGCCCGGCGGGTTGGGATTGCACCTGATCCGCAACGCCTTTGATCAAGTCGATTACGTTCTGCGCAGCCGCGGGACGGAATTGGTGCTGACGAAAAATCTGGAGTAAGAAGGCAGAATAACCGGATCATTTGACCGGCGGATATCAGCTGACACGGATTGGGAGCGGCGACGAAAGACGCCACATCCTCGCTTCCTTCCATCCGTGTCATCCGCGTAATCCGTGGTTCAATTTCTCCTGATCGCCTGATGATCGTCCCATCCATCCTGATCCGGCCTTCGAAATTTCGCTGCGGCCGCCGATGTTCAGCGAGTTCACCGGCCAGGTGAAGGTCTGTGAACGGATCGAGGTGTTGGTCGAAGCGGCGAAAAAGCGTGGCGACGTGCTCGAGCACATCCTGCTGAGCGGACCCGCCCGGTCTCGGCAAAACGACGCTCGCCCACATCATTGCGAACGCGATGGGCGTAAACATCAAGAACACGAGCGGGCCGGTGATCGAAAAGGCGGGCGAGCTGGCCGGACTTGCTCACGAGCCTGGAGAAGGGCGACGTCCTTTTCATCGACGAAATCCATCGCCTCCAGCCGACGATCGAAGAATATCTCTATCCCGGCGATGGAGGATTACAAGCTCGACATCATCATCGACCAGGGACCGCAGGCGCGCAGCTCTGCAGCTGCGCCTGCCGAAGTTCACGCTCATCGGCGCGACGACGCGTTCCGGCATGTTGAGCGCGCCGTTGCGCTCGCGTTTCGGGATGACGGCGCGGCTCGATTATTACAGCGCGGAAGAGATGCAGAAAATCATCCTGCGCAGCGCGGGCCTTCTGAACGTGGAGATCGATGCGGCGCGGCGCGGCGGAAATCGCGACGCGAACGCGCGGGACGCCGCGCACGGCGAATAATCTCCTCCGATGGGTGCGCGATTATGTGCAGGTGAAAGCGGACGGCCGCATCACGCGCAGAGCTGGCGGACCGCGCCCTAACGATGCTCGAAATCGATCGCGACGGGTTCGATCAATGGGACAAGCGCATCATCGAGACGCTGATTTACAAATTCAACGGCGGTCCGGTCGGGTTGAGCTCGCTCGCGGTCGCGGTCGGCGAAGAAGCCGGCACGCTCGAAGAAGTGAACGAGCCGTATTTGATCATGGAAGGCTACATCAAGCGGACCGCGCAAGGCCGGGTCGCTTTTGCCTAACGCCTACCGAAAACTGGGGCTGAAAGCTGCCGGTCGGTCCGCAGAGCGAATTGTTTCGGGTTAACTGGGATGGAGCGAGGCAATGCACGTCATCTCGAGCGAAGCCGAGGGATGCCGTGTAGTTCTGCATGATGGTCGGCTCGCTGGGTTCACGTCGACTTCGCTGCCTTCGCTCGGGATGACCGAACTCTTCCCGACGACTCCCAGCGTCCTCACGGTCGCGGAGCTGACCTCGGTCGATCCGCGGCCTGCTCGAGACGCGGTTCGGCGCGGTCTGGGTGCAGGGAGAAATCTCAAACTACAAGAAACACCCGTCGGGCCATCAGTACTTTCACGCTCAAGGACCAGCGCGCCGCGATCGCTTGCGTGATTTTTCGCGACACGCTGCCGCCCTTTCCCAGTCCATTGGCCGACGGCATGCAGGTGCAGGTTTACGGCAACGTCACGCGTTTTCGAAGCGCGCGGGCAGTATCAACTCAGCGTGCAGATCCTGCAGTCTCGCGGACTCGGCTTGTTGCAGGCGAAGTTCGAAGCCCTCAAGCGGAAACTGGAAGCGGAAGGCCTGTTTCGACCAGGCGCGCAAACGCGCGCTCCCGACGTTCCCGCGCCGCATCGGCATCGTTACTTCGCCGAGCGGCGCGGCCATCCAGGATATCCTCAACGTTCTGCGCACGGCGCGCCCCGGGCGTCGAGGTGCTGATCAATCCGGTGCGCGTGCAGGGGTCGGCGCCGCGCTCGAGATCGCGACCGCGATCCGCGAGTTGAGCGCGCCTAACGATTCTTGGAAAGCGCCCGACGTCCTCGTCGTGGCGCGCGGCGGAGGCAGCATCGAAGACCTTTGGGAATTCAACGAAGAGATCGTGGCCCGGGCGATTTTCCATTCCGCGATCCCGGTGGTCTCGGCGGTGGGCCACGAAGTTGATTTCACGATCGCGGATTTCGTCGCCGACCTGCGCGCGCCGACGCCGAGCGCGGCGGCCGAGTTGGTCGTGCCCGATGTGCGCGATCTCGAGCGCCGCGCCGCGCGAGCTGGAAAACGGTCTGGGCAAATGCTGGCGGGATTTTCTCGAGCGCGCTCGCGCGCGGCTGAGCGCCGTTTCGAAAAGGCATTGTTCCGCGAGCTGAGCGGGCGCCTGCGCGACGCCCAACAGCAGCTCGATCTCGCCAGGGAATCGCTCCTGCGCACGATGGAGCGCCGCCGCACACTCGATCGGACCCGCCTAACGAACGCACTGCTGGCGTTGAAGGCGCACAATCCTGCCCGGGAATTGGCGGCGCGAAGACAGCAGTTGCAGGAAATTCGGCGCCGTCTCTGGCGAGTGTCTCGACAACAGCGTCTCGCGGACGCGCGGGAGCGCTGGGATCGCGACGGCGGAATGCTGCGCATCCTCGGCCCGCAGGCAACCCTCGAGCGCGGCTACAGCATCACCCTCGATGCGAACGGCAAAGTGATTCGCCGGGTCGCAGAAGCCAAAACGCGGACGCGGATCAAGACTCCGCGTCCGCGATGGTGAATTTGAATCGACTGTTGGTTAGTGCGAGCCCGCTTATTGCGGGTTGAGCACCGGCGTCACCTCGGTGTCCAGCCAGTCGGTGCCGGTTTCGAAAAGTCCCTGGCGTCGCGTTACCGGAACGTTTCACGTCTTGTCACTGGCGACCTTCATGATCTGGCCACTGGCATCGCAGAAGATCAACGATGGCTTTGTTCGCCGCCCAGATGACCGCCTTTGTTGCGCCTTGTTTGTGTCGTAAACAGGGACGGTCGTGCTGAAGCCGTCCGGCCAGCAGACGGAAAAGCGGGGTTGGTCGTATCCGTGAGTCCAGACACGTAGGCATAGGTATTTTCACCCGCTTTTAGTGTGTCCGTCCGAGTGGAGGAACCCGCGGGATCAATCGTATTATCGGGGTTCGCCGGGGACCATTTCGAGCCAGCCGCGGTGAAGATATCCTCGCTCTTCAAGTAACTGGGAAGAGCCACCAAAAAGCGTCGTTGGAACGTCGCCGCGCCGCCAAATCGGTGCCGAGCGTTGTAATCCAGCGGCGGGCGCCTTCGAAGGGAAGGCTCCGTTGTTGTCGCTCGCAAACAATTTCAGCGCGAGGCCGATTTGTTTGGCGTTGGAGAGGTCTTTGGTCTGGTTCGCGCGTTCGGTCACGCCGTTAAAAACCGGCAGCGCAATGCTGGCCAGAATGGCGATGATCGTGATCACGACGAGGAGTTCGATGAGGGTGAAGGCTGAGTGGGGTTTTTTCATGGGTATTGGGGTTGGGGGTTGGGCGTTGGGGTTACTGGCGCCGAGATTGCGCAATCGCCGGAATATGGTCAACAGGAAAATAAAAGATTTTTTCTGACCCGACCGCGAAGGGGCAAACGCAGCATTAGCCGCCAAATAACGAGCCGGTTACGGCGCTTCGGCGAATCGTCAGGCGCTTCGCGCTTGAAGGCCATGACCGCGAGCGGCGGCAGATTGATCACGATCGAATGCGTCCGCCCCTGCCACTCGACCGCGTCGGCCTCGCAACCCGCCGAGGTTGCCCGACGTTGCTGCCGCCGTAGGTCTCGCCGTCGGTGTTGATGATCTCGCGATAGAAACCCGTCGCTAGGCACGCCCAGCCGATAGTTGTAGCGCACGACCGGCGTCGCGTTGACCGCAAAGACGAGCAGCTCCGCCTTCCCGCGAGCGCCGCAGGAACGCGACCACGCTGTTGTCGGCATCGTGAAAATCGATCCACTCGAAGCCTTCGTAGGTATCGTCGCATGTCCCAGAGCGCCGGGCTCGCTTCGGTAAACGTGATTGAGATGTTGCACCAGACCGGCGCAGGCCGTCGTGGCGCGGCAAGTGCGGTCAGCTCCCAATCCAGTCCGCGGTCGTGATTCCACTCGCGCACGCTGGCCAAACTCGCCGCCCATGAAGAGCAGCTTCTTGCCCGGATGCCCGAACATCCAGGCGTAAAACATCCGCAGGTTGGCGAACTGCTGCCATTCGTCGCCCGGCATTTTGTTGATGCAGCGAGCCTTTGCCGTGGACGACCTCGTCGTGGCTGAGCACGAGAACGAAGTGCTCCTGGAAGGCATACATGATCGAGAAGGTGACGCTGTTCTGATGGAAGCGCCGGATAGATCGGGTCGAGCGCCATGTAATGCAGGAAGTCGTGCATCCAGCCCATGTTCCATTTGAACCCGAAGCCGAGGCCGCCCAGATACGTCGGGCGCGAGACGCCGGGCCAGGCGGTTGATTCCTCGGCGATCGTCATGACGCCGGGGAAACGCTCGTAGCAGAGTTCGTTGGTCCGCTTGAGGAAATAAGACCGCCTCGAGGTTCTCGCGGCCGCCGAAAGCGTTCGGGATCCACTCGCCCGGCTTGCGCGAGTAATCGAGATAAAGCATCGACGCGACCGCATCCACCCGCAGGCCGTCGATGTGATATTTGTCGAGCCAGAAGAGCGCGTTGGCGATCAGGAAATTGCGCACTTCGTTGCGGCCGAAATTGAAAATGAGCGTGCCCCAATCCTGGTGCTCGCCCTGCCGCGGATCGGCGTGTTCGTAGAGGTCGGTGCCGTCAAATTCCGCCAGCGCGTGCGCGTCCTTCGGAAAATGCGCCGGCACCCAATCCATGATGCACGCCGATCCCGGCGCTGATGGCACGTATCGACGAAATGGCGCAGCTCATCCGGAGTCCCGAAGCGGCTGGTCGGCGCGTAATAGTTCGTCACCTGATAGCCCCACGAGCCTTCGAAGGGATGCTCCGCCACCGGCAGCAGCTCGATGTGGGTGAAACCCATCTCGAGCACGTACGGCAGCAGCGTCTCGGCAAACTCGAGATAGCTCATGAAGCGGTTCCCTTCCTCCGCCTTGCGCCGCCAGGAGCCGAGATGGCACTTCGTAAATGCTGATCGCGCTCCGGTGCCAGTTGCTTCTGCGGGCGCTCTGCCATCCACTGCTCGTCGCTCCATTGGTAGCGCTCGAGGTCGTAAACCATCGACGAAGTCTGCGCCCCGTGCTGACTGAAAAGCCCAAACGGATCGCTCTTCAACAAGAAGCGCGCCGCGTCGTCGTCCTGATCTCAAATTTGTAATGCGCGCCTTCCTTCACGCCGGGCATGAAAATTTCCCAGACGCCGCTGCCGACCAGTTTCCGCATCGGGTGGACGCGGCCATCCCAGAAATTGAAATCGCCGACCACGCTGACCCGACTGCGCGTTCGGCGCCCAGACCGCAAAATAAACGCCGCGCTCGCCGCCGATCTTCGCGCAGATGCGCGCCGAATTTTTCGTAGAGCCGCTTGTGATTCCCCTCGGCGAAAAGATGCAGATCCACCTCGCCCATGATCGGGCCGTAGCTGTAGGGATCGCGCAGCAGTTGCTCGGAGCCGTCGAAAGCGATCACCTTTCACGAGATAGGAAAAATCGCGCGCCTCGTTAGGCACGGTCGCCTGGTAGAGCCCCTCGATGTGCAGCCGCTCCGCCGGAAAGACTCTGGTCCGGTCGTTCGCCGCCACGATCTGGATCTCCTTCGCTTCCGGTCGAAAAATGCGGATGACCAGATCGTCGCCGGCGCGATGCGGGCCGAGGACGCGGAATGGATCGGAATGGGAACCGTGGAGAAGGGCGGCGATCTCGTTCGGGTCGATCGGGTGAATGGCAAATGAACTCATGAGGCAGCCAAACAGACTATCGGCGCGAGGTGGGCATTGCAATTCCGGCCTGCGAAAATCGGAGAGACGATGCCTACCGTCGTCCCCGCCACCGCGCCGAGCTCCGGGCGAGGACACCGCCCGTCCCTCCAGCGCAGGGCTGCGGTGAGACCTTTGGCATTTTCATTAGCCGCCACCTCACCGATATTTCCGGCGATGGATGAGACCCTTAAAGATCCGGCTGAGGCGTTGCTGCGCACTTACAGCGCGGAGTGGCGGCATCAATTACCTCGATGCGGCCGCTACCCTGCCCTCGCGGCCGGCGATCGATGCAGCTTGTGTCGAATTGCTCAGCCTTCTTTTCCCGGGTTTCCACGGCGAACCGGTCGTTCATCCCGGCGATCTGCCCGACCTCACCCGCAGTCGCATTCGCGCTCTGCACGCGCGGCTTCATCCCGAAATGTGCAAGAGCCTCGCCCGGCGCGAAGGAAATGGTGCCGATTGAACCCGAGGCCGATCGCATCCTGAGCGGACTTCTTTTCCAAGCTCGCCGAAGTGCGCGAGATGCTCTGGACCGACCTCGACGCCGCCTACGAAGGCGATCCGGCCGCGACGAGCTTCGAGGAAATCATCCTCGCCTATCCCTCGCTCGAGGCGATCGCGATTCAGCGCATGGCCCACATTCTCTATCTGGCCAGAGCCTGCCGCTCATCCCGCGCATGATGACGGAATGGGCGCACGGCCGGACCGGTATCGACATTCATCCGGGGCGCAAATCGGGAGCCATTTTTTCATCGATCACGGCACGGGCGTGGTAATTGGCGAGACGACAAAGATCGGCTCACACGTGAAGTTGTATCAGGGTGTTTCCTTTATCGCCCGCTCGCTCTCCGCAGGGCGCGGCTCTGCGCGGCCAAAAGCGTCATCCGACGGTCGAGGATCATGTCGCGATCTACGCCGGCACGACCGTGATGGGCGGCGATACGGTAGTCGGCGCCGGCTCCACCATCGGAGCGAACGTTTTCCTCACTCACAGCGTGCCGCCGCATTCTCTCGTCTCCTATCAGGAAAAAGAGATCGCCATCGTCCCGAAGCGGTCGGCCAAGGCTCGCGGCAGCGCGGTCGATTCTTTTCCGAAATGATCTACCTCGATTACAACGCGACCACCCCGCTCTGCGCCGCGGCCTGGCGCGCGATGCAGCCCTATTTCGAGCGGCATTTCGGCAATCCCTCGAGTGTCCATCGCGCCGGACGCGAAACGCGAGCGGCGGTCGACGACGCGCGCGATCGGCTGGCCGCGCTGCTGTGCGTCAAGCCGCACGAGATCATCTTCACGAGCGGCGGCACGGAAGCGAACAACCTCGCGCTCCTTGGCCTCGCGCGGCGCGGCGCGCCTAACGGAAAGCATTTGATCAGCAACCGCGCCGAGCATCATGCGGTCTTACACACGCTCGAGCACTTGGAAAAGCGGGAAGGTTTTGAGGTGACCTGGCTGGATGTTTCGTCCGAAGGCTTGATCGATCCGGATGAACTCGAGCGCGCCATCCGGCCCGACACGACGCTCGTTTCCGTCATGACCGCGAATAATGAAACCGGCGTGATTCAGCCGATAATGGAAATTTCGGCGCGCTGTAGGAAGCACGGCGTCTTGTTGCACAGCGACATGGTGCAGTCCTTCGGCAAGTTGCCGACCAACCTGGACTCGCCGCCGTTCGACGCGGCCAGCTTCGGCGCCCATAAATTCTACGGGCCCAAAGGCGTCGGCTTTCTTTATCTCCGCTCCGGTTTGCCGATCGATCGCATCCAATTCGGCGGATCACATGAAGGCGAACGCCGGCCGGGGACCGAGAACGTCCCGGCGATCGTCGGGATGGCGGAGCGGCCGAGGAAGCGTTGCGGGGCTTGCCCAACGAACAGGAACGCGAGGCCAGATCTGCGCGACGAGTTGTGGCGCGGCATCGAGCGCGTTTTCCCGAAGCGCAACAGAACGCCGGGAGCGCGCTGCGCCTCGCCAACACGCTCAATGTCAGTTTTCCCGGCTTCAGCCTCGGAAACGCTTCTCATGGCGCTCGATCTTGAGGGCATCTGCGCCTCGAGCGGCTCGGCCTGCATGGTCGGTTCCGTGGTCGCTTCGCATGTCTTGCTTGCGATGGGCCTGTCGTCGGAGCGCGCCGCTTCCGCCATTCGCTTCTCGTTAGGCAAAGAAACGACCGCTTCCGAAATCGAGCAGACAGTCGAGGCGATCGAACGCATTCTGCGGCGGCGAAAATCACCGGCCGCCACGGACCAGGCGCAACATGCTCTCGTTTAGTCAGCTCGAATTTTCACTCGCACCTTCCGTTGTTGAAAAGCCGCCCTGGCCGCGATCCGGTCGCTCGAAGCTTCGGCCCGCGACCTTCTCCTCCAGCACGGCGCGACCACTCTGGCCGCGCAGGTCTGCGTTGAATGGTCGGCTCCGTCTTCGCACCGCCGCCGGCCGCGCGCGAATCCGGTGCCACCCGCATTCTGCTCAACCGCCGTCTCTGCGCTCACGGCGAGGCTGAGATTGACCGGACCCTCCGCCATGAGTTGGCGCACCTGCTCGCGCAATTTCGCGCCGGTCGCCGGCGCATCGCGCCACACGGGATCGAATGGCGGCGGGCCTGCGTCGATCTGGGGATTGGCGGCGAAACGCGTTGTCACAATCTGCCCTTCCCCTTCGCCGTCAGCGGCGCGGTTATCTCTACGCCTGCCCCCATTGTCAGCGCGACTTTCCCGCGCACGCGTCCACTGCGGCGCACCTCCGCCTGCCTCGCCTGCTGCCGGGCCTTCAATCGCGGTCGCTATGACCGACGCTTCAAACTCCGCCTCGTTAGGCGTTAGGCGCGGCGTAGCCTTTCGCATGATCCTCTGGCAAAAACGGGCGACGCGTCGAGTGGCTGGCGGCAAATGAGGCGCTCTTGGAAGAAACTGCGGCCCGCAGTCTCGCGGTTATTTCGCGCCCGGGACGGGCAACGAGTATCGTCGCAGGTGGTCTGCCGACCGGCGCCCGGTCACGCGAGACTGACGCCGCGATTTCGGCGGCGTCGCGCGAGCCGTTGCCGCGCAACTGGTCGGCAATCCAGCGCGCCACGAGAAATCCCGCGCGCCGATCCGGATCGGGCGTCGTCTCGAAGTCGATCAGTGAGCCGGCGCGTCCTTCAGGACTAGCAGATGGGCCTCCGCTGATCATTCCGGCGGCTGGCGCGTTCGGCACTGGCGAACACGCGACCACCGCGATGTCGCTTCGTTTGCTGGAAGAGATAACGAGGAATCTCCGCCCAGGCTGGCGATTGCTCGACGCCGGAACTGGCACCGGAATTCTCGCGCTCGCCGCGCGGCGGCTCGGCGCTACCGAAGTTCTGGGCCTCGACAACGATCCCCGGGCCGTGGCGCACGCGCGCCAGAACGCGCGGCTCAATCACATTTCACGGGCCCGCTTCATTGCTGCGGATCTGCTGCAATGGAAGCCAATCCGCGCGCTACGAAGTCGTCACGGCCAATCTCTTCAGCGAGTTGCTGATCGCCGCATTGCCGACTTTCCGCCGCGCTCTCCGCGCCAGAGGCTGCCTCATCGCTTCCGGCGTCCTGCGCGAGCAGGCCGAATCGGTCGCGCGCGCGCTTCGCCGGGCCGGGTTTCACCTCGAGAAGCAACGACGGCGCGGGAAATGGATCGCGCTTCTCGCCACGCGGAAAACCTAGTTGAACGCTCGTTAGCGGCGGCTACCTTCCGCCTGTCCGAGCGACTTCGATTGCCTGCCACCCGCGGCTTAATCCGTTCAGCCGCTCAGGATCCTTATGCAGGCCGAAGAACTTTCCTACGTCATCGTCACTCCCTACTCGATGCGCAAATCGCGCACCGGCGGCATCGTTTCCCGACTCATTTCGCGCACCGGTCTCGACCTGGTCGGGGGACGCATGTTCGCCCCGGGCGAGGAACTCGTCAGGCGCTACACCGAGGAGATCGTGACCGCGCAGGATCCGCGGCATCGCGCCACCCAGGAGTTGATTCGCGATTATGTCCGGAAAAATTTTACCGGCGAACGCGACGGCCAGCGCCCGCGGGTGCTGCTCCTGGTTTTTCGCGGACCGGACGCGATCGAGAAAATCCGCGTACGTGGTCGGCCACATCGTGCATGAGCGCACCAGCGGGGAGACGATTCGCGACACCTACGGCGATTACGTCACGGATGAAGCGGGCAAGGTAACCTACTTCGAGCCGGGCGTGCTCGCGTCACTCGACGCGGAGTCGGTCGAAGAGAACCTGAAACTGTGGGCGGAGTTTTCCGACCGCGATGGCGGCATTCTCGATGATGTCATTTCCTATCCCGCCGAGGCGAAAGTGGAGAAGTCGCTCGTCCTGATCAAGCCGGACAATTTCAAGTTTCCCAACATCCGGCCGGGCGGGGTGATCGAGGTCTTCTCGCGCACCGGGCTCTACATCATCGGCTTCAAAGTGCACCGGATGAGCGTAGCCCAGGCGGAAGAATTTTACGGCCCGGTCCTCGCCGTTCTCGAAGACAAGCTCGGGGCGAGCAAAGGCCGCGAGGCATGGGAGGACATAGTGGAATTCATGTCCGGCGGACGGCCCAGCGCGACGAGCGACGATCAACGCCTCGCACCGGGCACCGAGAAGTGCATCGCGATCGTTTACCAGGGCGAAGACGCGGTCCGCAAAATCCGCGACGTGCTCGGGCCGACCGATCCAAGCAAGGCGCCGCCCGGTTCAATCCGGAAGGAATTTGGCCAGACAATCATGATCAACGCCGCCCACGCTTCCGATTCGGCCGAGAACGCCAGGCGCGAGATGGGAATCGTGCAGGTGAGCGAGAACAACCTGAAACCTTTGATTGAAAACTTCTACGCGCGCCCATAGTTTGCGCTCCCTTTTTCGAAACTTTAAGATGAACACTCTGGCCATGGAAATTTCTACGCGCGCTTCTCAACTGACCCCTTCGCTCACTCTCTCAATCGACAGCAAAGCGAAGGCGATGAAAAGCGAAGGCCTCGACATCTGCGGCTTCGGCGCCGGCGAACCAGACTTCGACACGCCGGAGCACATCAAGGCGGCTGCGATCGCCGCGCTCGAGGGCGGCTTCACGAAATACACGCCCGAGCTCCGGTTTGCCGGAATTGCGCCAGGCGATCGCGGATAAATTCGCGGCCGATAACAGTCTCGAATATCGCCCGAGCCAGGTCATCGTGAGCAACGGCGCCAAGCATTCCTGTTACAACGCCATCCTCGCGACCTGCGAACCGGGCGACGAAGTGATCATCCCGTCGCCCTATTGGGTCAGCTATCCCGACATGGTGCGACTGGCCGGCGCCGAGCCGGTGATCGTCCCGACGAACGAGCGCAACGGCTGGAAAATGACCGCCGCGGAATTTGAAAACGCGATGACGCCGCGGACCAAAATGGTGATCATGAACAGCCCGGGCAATCCGAGCGGTTCGGTCTACAGCGCGCGAGGAATTGGAAGCGATCGTCGAGGTCGCGGCCGAGGAAGACATCTACATTTTGTCGGACGAGATCTACGAAAAGCTGGTTTACGACGACGCGAAACACGTCAGCATCGCGTCGCTCTCGAAACAGGCCTACGATCTGACGATCACGGTCAACGGCTTCAGCAAATCCTACGCGATGACGGGCTGGCGGCTCGGCTACATGGGCGCGCCGGAAGCGATCGCCAAGGCGGTCGATTCGATCCAGAGTCACAGCACCTCGAATCCCTGCTCATTCGCGCAAAGGGCGCCGTCGCCGCGCTCAAGGGCGACCAGCAACCGCTCTCCGACATGCACGACGAGTTCGATATGCGGCGCAACTACATGTTTGACCGCATCTCGAAGATCGCGAATATCACCGCCGTCAAGCCGCAGGGCGCGTTCTACGTCCTCGTCAACATCAGCCAGCTCGGTCTGAACTCGCAAAATTTCTCCGATCGTTTGCTCAGCAAAGCCAACGTCGCGGTCGTCCCAGGCGCCGCGTTCGGCGACGATCGCACCATTCGGTTGAGCTACGCGACCAGCATCGACGTCATCAAAAAGGGACTCGATCGGTTCCAGGATTTCTGCCGCACGCTGTAGGGAGAGGATTCTCGACTTGTCATCCCGAGCTCAGCGAGGGACCTCACAAACGGCTCGCGGCACTGAGAACCAATGACGCCCGGAGTCGCTCGGTGAGGTCCTTCGCCGTCTTCGCGGCTCAGGATGACAAGCGTGGCTTCCGCCTCTTTCGCCCTCATCCTTCACGCCCATTTGCCTTTCGTCAGGCATCCGGAACACGAGAATTTTCTCGAGGAAGACTGGCTCTTCGAGGCGATAACGGAGACGTATCTTCCATTGCTCCGCCTGATGCGGCGCCTGGTCGACGACGGACGTCGGCTTCAGGCTGACGATGTCGCTCAGCCCTACCCTCTGCGCGATGCTCCGCGACGAGCTGCTCCAGGAGCGTTACACTCCGGCACCTTGAGCGACTGATCGGCCTGGCCGAGCAAGAAACCAAACGCAACCGGCACGACACGCAGCTCGCCGAATTGTCTCGCTTTTACGCGCAGCTTTTCGCCGCAGCCCGCGAATTCTTCGGCGAAACGTTGCGGCGTGACATCGTCAGGGCGTTCCGTGAACTGCAAGACGCCGGCTGCCTCGAAATCATCGCAAGCGCCGCCACCCACGCCTTCCTTCCGCTGCTTCAGGATTTTCCCGAGGCGCAGCGCGCGCAGGTTCGCATCGGTTGCGACAGTTATCGCGAAATGTTTGGCCGCGAACCGAGCGGGTTCTGGCTGCCGGAATGCGGCTACAGCAACGGCCTCGATGTTCCTTCTACAGGAGGCCAACCTGCGCTGGTTCGTCCTCGACACTCACGGCCTCATGTTTGCCCAGCCTCGACCGCAACACGCGATCTATTCGCCGTGCTACACGCCGGCGGGTCCGGCCGCCTTGCCCGCGATCGTCAATCGAATCAGGAGGTCTGGAGTGCGGAAAGCGGTTATCCGGGCAACCCGGCTTACCGCGATTTCTACCGCGATGTGGGCTTCGATCGATCGGAGGAAGAGCTGCGGCCGTTTCTCCATCCGCCTGGAGTGCGAAAATTTACCGGCCTCAAGTATCATCGCGTGACCGGACGAACGAACGAAAAGGAACTCTACAACCCGGCGACGGCCCAGGCGGCGGCCGACGAACACGCCGACGATTTTTTCGCGAAAGCGCCAGGCCCGCTTGCGCGAGCTGCGTGAAATGAACTTCGACCCGGTGATCGTTAGTCCATTCGATGCCGAGCTTTTTGGTCACTGGTGGTTTGAAGGACCGCGTTTTCTCGAAAGCTTCCTCCGTCGCGCGGCCCGCGAGCGGGAGGATTTTCAGCTCGCCACGCCGACCGAATTTCTGGCCGGCGCATCCGTCGCAGCAGGTCGTTAGGCCAAATCCTTCCAGTTGGGGCGAGAATGGCTTCAACAGTGTTTGGCTGGAGGAAACACAACGCGTGGATTTATCCGCACCTGCACGCCGCCACCCGCCGCATGACAGAAATCGCGCGCCGCCAGTGTGACACCAGCTGAGCCCATGATCGAGCGCCTGCTTCGACAAGCCGCCCGCGAAGTCCTCCTCGCCCAATCGAGTGACTGGGCCTTCCTCATCAAAACTAAAAGCGCGCCGGAGTACGCGACGCAAAGAACCAACAGACCACCTCCTGCGCTTCAACCGCCTCTACGATCAGCTCGACACCGGTCAGTTCGACTTCGATTTTCTTGGCGAATGCGAAGCGCGCGCTAACATTTTCCCGGAATTGAACTGGCGATATTACTTATAGCTGACCACCACATGCGAATCGCCATCCTGTTCAGCTTGATCCCTCGCGCTCGTCTCCAGCCAGGCACAGGAATCTCTCCGACTCCCGTCGCCGTCGGCAGCGGCCGCTTCGAACTGTTTCATTGCGCTTCGCCCTGCCGCCATTGGACGGAACGATCAGCCTCGGGATTTACGATCATGACGGCAAGCTGGTGCGCGCGCTTCATCGAGAAGACGCGATCTCCGAATTCACCGCCGGCCACGATGCGTTGGAAACAGTCTGGGATGGAACCGACGACGAACGGCAATCCATTGCCTGACGGGAAGTACAGCGCGCCGCGGATATGTCGTGGGCGACCTGAAAGTCGAAGGCGTCGATTACTTCTTTAACGACTGGGTGACCGATGAAAACTCGCCGCATATCCTGCGCGTTGAGAATTTCGCTCGGGACTCGGGAGAACAGTTGATTTTGCTGGCTACTCTCGCGGGCAATAAGAACGAAATTATCCGATGCAATTCATCGACCGGCGGAACCTCAATGATCCTGGCCTTCAGTCGAAGAGCTGTCGATTTCCATGAATTTGTTTCGCCGGAACGATTGGGCGCCGAGTCGAAAAAGACCGCCTTATCTCGTTCTCACCTCGCAAGACTGGCAGGTGGTCGCCTGGCCGAACCTTAATAAACCGAAGGAAGCGGCACTGGGGAAGGATGGAAGCGCTCTGGGTCATCGATCAGGTCGGTCGGGATTTCAGCGAAACCGAGTTACAAGAGTTTCAGCGAAGGGCGAATTCCTGCGGAATATGACTTTGCTCCGGGCGAGCCACAACCGAGGATCGTAGCGCGCCGCGACGATGAGTGATCAAATTTATCTCCTCGAACAAAATGCTGCGCTTCAACGTTTGCGCGGACTAACCCTCGTTGCGACCAAGAAGGACGAGGCGCAGCGACCCGTTTCCGATTGGAAGAGTCGACTTCGATAAGAAAATCATTGCGCACCAGAATTTTGCCCTCGAGAACGGTAAGCCGGTCGCCGCGGGCGCCGCCCCGCCGTCATCGCCGCAGAAAATTATGCAGCAGCTGCGGCCCGATCCTTTGCAGAACGACAAGCCGGGCAAAGCTGAGCTTGCTGTCGGCGTCGACGCGGACGGGAGCTTTCTAAAAACGGCCGACGGTCTTCCACTGCGCACGATCAGCGATACGCCGAATCTGACGCGCACTTTGCTGGCGCGGCCGAATAAAAACACGCTCGATGTCTTTCAAGACGACGGTGCGGTCGTCGAGCAGTACCGCGTTTCGAATCTCGATCAAATGATTGCTTTCGACTGCGGCGATTTTGAGTTGAAATAGCGGTCTCGCGTCTCTCAATTCTGATCGATCAATTCTCAACTTCCTGATGCGCAACCTTGTCTACTTCGATCTTGAAACCCAACGCACCGCCAACGACGCCGGCGGCTGGGATCGCAAGGGCAACATGCAGATGTCGATCGGCGTGACCTACAGCACGCGCACTGCCCGCTACGAAATTTTTCACGAATCGCGCGTCCACGATCTGATCGAGCGCCTGCGCCGGGCCGATCTCGTGGTTGGATTTAACGTCCTCAACTTCGATTACCATGTTTTGATGGGCTACACCGTGCTCGATCTCGCCCACGAATTGCCGACCGCCGACCTGATGCTCGACATGGAAGCGAAGCTCGGGCATCGGCTCGGTCTTGACGCCATCGCCCACGCGACGTTAGGCGTGCGCAAAACCGCGGCGAGCCTCGACGCGATCCGTTGGTGGCGCGAGGGACGCATTCTCGAGATCGCGGAATACTGCTGCTTCGACGTGAAGGTAACGCGGCTCCTGCACGAGCACGGCTGCCGGCACAAGGAGCTTTTCTTTCACGACCGCTTCGCGCCAGGCGTCAGCGAGTCGAGATCGACTGGACGCACCTCGACGCCGCCTAACAGACCTCCACCTCGATCGGCAGACAGTGATTGATCTCGTAGGTTCCGCGGTCCGGATCGCGCTCCATCGGCTGCGTGCGACCGCGCGAATCCGTGGCCCGCGCCATGAGCGTGCAGCGGCCCGGCGCGGCTCGGCGTTTTCCAGTCGCACTCCCAAAGCCGCCAGCTGTTCTTAGCCTTTTCCTCGCCTAACGACGCCTTGCGCCAGGAAACACCTCCATCGGTGCTCAGCTCCACTTGGACAATCTCCGCGTTCGCCGTCCAGGCCGCGCCCGCCACTCGATAGGTCGTCCCGGCGGCAATCGATTCGTTGATCCCGGGCCGGGCGATCGCCGCCTTCACTTGCATCTCCGTGATCGGCACGAGGGCCGCGCCGGTGTCGCCCTTCTCCCAGAAAGCGTAGTCAACCGTCTGATAGTAGCCGTTGAACGGGCGGTCCGTCACCACGACGCGCTCCAGCCATTTTATCGCCGCCATTCCGTACCAGCCCGGCACAATCGCCCGCAGCGGAAATCCGTGCGCCGGCGCCAGGGACTGACCGTTCATGCGAAAGGCAAGCAGCACATCATCCATCGCTTTGCCTAACGGAATGCTGCGCGCAAAATGGATTTTTCCCGCCGGTCGCGGTGGCTCGGCGATCGCGCCGCTATCGGCGCCTTCGAGGATGACTTCGATAGCGCCGCTCTTCACCCCGGCCATGCCGCAACAGTTCCCTAACGACACCCCGGTCCACTCCGCGTTGCCGACCGCCCCCAGTTCCCACTGTGTTCCCTTCACCTTCGGGACGAGGAAAACGCGGCTATTGCCGGCACACTCGAGCGTCGCGGGAATCGTTTTCGCCGGCAGCTCCTGCAATTCGTCATGCGTCCAGCTTCGCGCCTGTTCCACCGCGCCTTCGATCTTCAGTCGCCAGGTCTTGAGATCAACTTCCGGCACCGGAAAGTGCGACCGAATGTAAAACTGTTCGTTAGGCGTGATGAAACCGTCGAGCAGGCCGAATGGCATCTCGAGGTTGGCCGGGCTCCTTTTCGCGAATGATCATATTGTGCAGGAAAAACATGTCATCCCTGGGCGGGGCGAACGATCTCGCAAGCGACGCCAAAGATAGCTAGAGAGGTTCTTCGCTGCCGCTCAGAATGACAAATGCTTTCTGCCGCGCTTCTCTTCGCAAAGCGCTGGTCCTACGCCGCACAGCTCATCAGCACCCAGTGCAGGTATTCCGGCAGCCCTTGCTCGACCCGAAACGAAATGATTTCCGGCACCTCGTAGGGGTGAAGCTGGCGCAGCGTCGTCTCCAGCGCGTCGTAGCGGTCGGCGCTCGTCTTAAACAGAACGAGCGTCTCATTCGCACTCTCGACTTTCTCCTCCCACCAATAGATCGACTCGACCGGCGGCAGGAGGTTGGCGCAGGCGGCGCAGCGTTCCTCCACCAGTTGCCGTGCGATGCGCCGGGCCGTGGCAACATCCGGGAAAGTGCTGAAGACGAGAAGGGCTTCGTTCGGCCATCGCTTCGTTAGGCAAGAGCGCCAACTGCGGCGTGGCGGCAAATCCAGCCTCCTGCGATCACGACATCGCCCTCATAGCAGACAGCTGCCTGACCCGGCGTGACCGCCTTTGCGGCTCATTCAGCCTGACGAGCGCGCGATCGCCATCGAGCGGGATGAGCGTCGCGGTCGTTCCGGGGTGGCTGTAACGGATCTTCACTGTCACTGCCATCGGTTCATCCGTCGCCTCGCGGCTGCTCCAGTTAATCCGGTCGATTTCAAATTCCTCGACGAGCAAATCCTCGGCGTCGCCGACAAAACCCGGTCTCGTCGAGGGGTCGATATCGACGACGTAACGCGGTCGCGGCGAACCGCCGGGCAGACCTTTGCGCTGCCCGATGGTGAACATCTCGATGCCGTCGTGCTCGGCGACGAAGTTGCCGGAGAGATCGTAAATGCCGCCGCGATGAAATTCCGTTTCGCCAAGGTGCACCGCGAAGGAACGCCTTGTAATCGTTCCCCGGCACGAAGCAAATCTCCTGGCTGTCCGACCTTGTCGGCGACCTTCAGGCCTAACGAGCGCGCGATCTCGCGAATTTCCGGCTTGGCCATCCGCCCGAGCGGAGTCAGCGCGTGCCGCAACTGCGGCTGGCGCAGGCTGAAGAGAAAATACGACTGGTCCTTGCGCGGGTCGACGCCCTTGCGCAGGACGGCGCGATCGCGCGTGAGTGCTCGATGATCGCGTAGTGACCGGTCGCGATGTAATCGCAACCGAGCGCCTCGCGCCTTTTCCCAGAGGCTGCCGAACTTGAGCTTCTCGTTGCACATCACGCACGGATTCGGCGTGCGGCCGGCCTGGTATTCGCTCGAAAAATAATCGATCACGACGCGTTCGAACTGGTCCGCTTCGTCGACCACGTAATGCGGAATGCCTAACGAATGCGCCACGCTGCGCGCGTCCGCGATGGCCTGCGGTCCGCAGCATTTGTCCTCGGCGCGCGAGATGCAATCCTGCGGCCAGACCTTCATCGTCACGCCGACGACGTCGTAGCCCTGCTCGCGCAGCAGGTAGCCGGCGACGCTGGAATCGACGCCACCGCTCATGCCGAGGAGGACGCGCTGTTTCGTCCGGTTCATTCGAGCGCGTAAAGTCGGTAGCGCGAACGGCCGGATGGTCAACGCCGCTGCCAGCGTTTGTCGTCTGAGCCGCGGAGACGGCGAAGGACCCTCACAGTTGGCAGTCCACGCGTCCTCTGGAAAAGAACGCCTTGCTACAGCCGCGAGGTTTCAAAGCCGGCTTGCGGGATGCGCGGCTGCGTTACGGCTCCCGCGCTTACGCCGGCTCGGGATGCCAACTTTGGGTCTGCGCACCGGCGACGCTCAAGAACTGGCTGCCGCGCAGGGTAAAGCGCCACGGGCAAATCCTTCGCGCGACTGATACCGATGCGCCCATCGGCGACGACGGAAACCTCTGGATCCGGACGGGCACGAAAGCAATGCGCGGGATCGGAACAAAGATCGATCTCGTGATGACGCTTCGTGATATCGAGCGCCTGGGTCAATTTCCCGGGGCCGGAACAAAGGCGCCTAACATCTTCGACGCCGCGGCGTTTTCGCATGATCGCAAGACCGCGCCGCGGCTCGATCGCGCGGATCAGGATGAGCCATCACGCGGACCGCCCTTCACCAGAACGTTCAGCATCCAGTGCACGCCGTAGTTGAAATAGATGTAGGCCGCGCCCGGTTTGTTTGCGCTCGACGAAGCGCGCGCGCGCTCGGGCGACTTGAAGTGTGAGACGCTTCGTCGCCTTCGACCAGATAGGCCTCCGTCTCAACGACTAGGCCGGCGCACTTTTCCCACACGAGCTCGGCGCCGATCAGGTTTTGCGGCACAAACGAGCGGATCAACTTGAAGAAAGTATCGGGCAACACGCCCGCAAAGTAGCAGCTGAGCTCTTACGGAAACGGTGCCCCAATGGAACGCACATTCGACCACGACGTATTGCGTCATCTGGAACGTGCACTCGACCGGCGTTCCATCGCGAGAGCCGGGAATAAACTCTTCATCGAGAAGATCTGAGATCGGAGTCAAGGCGAGCTGAGATTTCAAGCTAGCCGACCTCGGAAGGGCCCGCGCGGACAGGCGATGCACCACTTTGTGCCGGCGGAAATAGTCGATCAGCGTCTCGCGCGTCTGCACGGGATGGAAAGTGCACCTGGCATCCGGTCGCTCGAGGATGGCGCGCAATTTCATAAGCCGGTGACCAGGCGCTGCGGGCGTCGAACGTATTGAGTGCGCGATACGATAGCGCCTGGCCGGATCAAGCGGCCGGCCGTCGGCCAGGCGAAGGCTCGTTAGGCGACGGCTTTTTCCTGCTCTTCTACGATCATCCTGAAGCCGGATAGACTTCGCATCTCGCTACTTTGCCAGACCTCCTGCATGATCACCTTCAGCTCGATCGGTGTGAACTCACCGGTCACAAGGAAGTTCTCGAAAGGCAGGATCCGCCAGATGTCTCCGATCGTCTTCGGTCCTTTCCGCAAAGGCGAGCCTGTCCTCGAACAATCCATGAAACACGCCATCGATCGTTAGGCCACGCCCCGCCAAGGCCTCGCTGATTGCCGCGGCAAATCAGCGCCGCGACATCGCTCGGCTCTCCCGCGGCGGGCTATTTACGCTCAGGGTGTCGGCCAACTCGCCAATCGGCGTCGGCCAGCACAGCCGCAGCGCGATCAAGTTGTGGTTGCGCGCGACTGGAGCGCGACGGGATCGAGTGAAAAGCGCATGGTCCATCATCTCAGTGTGCGCGTCCTGGCGGATAAGTTTTTCGAGCTGCGATCAAACAGGAGATCCACTCGCCCAACGTGAATGCCGAAGTGATCGGCCTGGGTCAGGACGACTCCATTCGTTAGGCGGCTTGGGATATTTTGATGGGTGTGGCCCGCGATGAAGACCGCGGCGTCCGGAAATTCCGAGGTCAGAGCGACATGACGCGGTTGGCGAAATCGTCGCCGCCGGGCCGTTCCTTCAGGCCCATGTGTCCGGCGAGGATCACCGCATCCGCGCCGGCCGCGCGGGCCTGGCGAATGGCGCGGCGCGCCGGTTCGACCGGGTGCTGGAATTCGATTCCTTCGATGAACCGGGGCAGGAACCAAAAGGGCATGCCACGGCGTCGTTAGGCCGATGATCGCCAGCCTGATCCCGGCAACTTCTTTCAGGATGAAGGGCTGGATTTTCGCGAAGGGTTGACGCGGGCATCACGCGAAGTCGCCAGCCGGCTTTCCTTCGAGAAGTGTGTTGGCCGCCAGCACCGGCATTTCCGATCGCTCGACGGCGCGCAGAAAAGGCTCGATGCCCCAATCGAACTCGTGGTTGCCGATGATCCAGGCGTCGTAGCGAAGGAGATTGAAGAGATCGATCATCATCCGGCCACGATCGCTGAGCGCGAACTCGGTCCCTTGATAAACGTCGCCGACGTCGGATTAGGATTGAGTTCGGATTCTCCTGCCCGCCAACGCCGGATCTGAGTGATGCAGCGCGCCAGTCCGCCGAGATCCGGGCGGCCGTCGTAGTCGACCGTCGGCAGGATGTGACCGTGCAGATCCGTCGTGTGCAGGATCGAGATGGTGACCAGATCCTGCGGCGCAATTTCTCGCCGCGCGGAGCCAGGCCGGCAGCGCGCTCGCCATGCTTCGCTCCGGCGAGGAGGCGGAGAAACTCACGGCGGTCGGGAGAACGAATATTCACGGCGAACGCGCCGATTTTTGACGGAGGCCGCCGCTGCGGCAATCCTTTTATGCAAATGAACCTGGAGGGTTGATCGCATTGCGCTCGCGGTGAGCGACGTCGAAGAATCCGGTCATGGTGGTATGTCGAGGTCCTCGGTCTGGAGCGGCAACACGAAGGAAGCTGGGATGGTATTCCCGATCTTCGTCGGGGAAAGGCGCGACCGGGATTGCCTTCTTTCCCGCCGCGAGAACGAAGACGCTCGTCAGGCGAGTCCAACCCGGTGCGCGTGCTCCATTTCGCCTTGCGCGCGGATCGAGGAGAACTTTCTCGCGCTCAGGCGAACTTGAAAGAGCGCCGAAGTCGCTTTTCATTTGAAGACCATGGTATCGCGCATTCGATTTACTTCTCGCGATCCTGATGGTCACCGGCTTGAAGATCACGACTTACGACGTGACATAACCGAGTGCGGACGCAGCCTTCCGTTTTGCGATGGATTTTCCGGGCGCCTAGTCAGGAAATGGCAAATGCCTCGCGGCTGCGCCCTGAGAAAGAATGCGCGCCTCGTTAGGCGACGCGGCCGCAGCAATTTTTGTATTTCTTGCCGCTGCCGCAGGGGCAGGGCTCGTTGCGCCCAACTTTCGGCATCTCGCGACGCACCGGTGCGAGTTCGAGCTTCGACCTCGCCTTCGCCTTCGCTCGCCGTTGCCGCCGATCGCCGCCGCCGATGCGCTCGGGCCGCCGTCCGGGCAGCGGGCCGTTGCCGTCGGCGCGGTGGCGCCTTGCTCCCGCATGAGAAACTGCGGCAGGGTGGAAAGAAACGTCTCGAAGGCCTGCAAGTTCGAGGTGCTGCGGAAGAGGTTGTGCAGCACTTCGTTCTTAATGTTCGCCATCAGACTCGACAAACATTTCGTAGGCTTCCGTCTTGTATTCGATGAGCGGATCCTTTTGCGCGTAGCCGCGCAGGTAAACGCCTTCGCGCAACGCGTCCATCGCATACAAGATGCTCCTGCCAGAGGCGATCGATCGCGTTCAGGATGATGTAGCGCTCGAGGCTCTTGACCGCGGTCGGTTCCTCGTGGCTCGACTTGCGCTCGTAGGCATCCTTGATTTTCTCGATCAGGAATTGCCGCATTCTCATCCGGCGTGCGCGTTTCGAACTGCGCCTTCTCATTCGTTAGGCCAAGCGGGAACGTGGTGTTGACCCAGTTCAGCAGTCCCGCGTGATTCGGTTCCTCGCGCGCGTCGCCCGGTGCCGAGATATTCCGTTACTTTCGCCGGCACGGCTTCGTCGATGACTTCGTAAACCAGCTTGCGCGGATCTTCCGAGTCGATCGACTTCGTTGCGATAGGTGTAAACGACCTCGCGCTGATTGTTCATCACGTCGTCGAAATCGAGGGTGCGTTTGCGCGCGAGATAATTGCGTTGCTCGACGCGCTTCTGCGCCGTCTCGACCGACTTGTTGAGCCAGCGATGTTCGAGCTCCTGGCCTTCCTCGAGGCCGAAGCGCTCCATGATTTTCGTCATGCGATCGGCTGCGCCGAAGTTGCGCATGAGATCATCCTCGAAGCTGACGTAGAAACGCGTCGCGCCCGGATCGCCCTGGCGCGCGCAACGTCCGCGCAACTGCCGGTCGATGCGCCGCGATTCGTGACGCTCCGTGCCGATGACATAGAGGCCGCCTTTATCCGGCACGCCCGGCACCGAGCTTAATGTCGGTGCCGCGACCAGCCATGTTCGTCGAGATGGTGACCGTGCCCGGCCTGCCCGGCGCGCGCAACGATCTCGGCTTCCTGCATGTGATATTTCGCGTTCAGCACGTTGTGCGGAATTTTCTCGCGCTTCAGCATGCGGCTGAGCAACTCCGGATGCTTCCACGCTCACCGTGCCGACCAGGACCGGCTGCGAGGCGGCGTGGCGCTCTTTGATTTCGTTGATGACCGCGTTGTATTTTTCGCGGCGCGTTTTGTAGATGCGGTCGTTGGCGTCGGTCCGCGCGACCGGCCGATTTGTCGGGATGACGGCGACATCGAGCTTGTAGATGTCGTGGAATTCGTTCGCCTCGGTCTCCGCCGTGCCCGGTCATGCCGGCGAGCTTGTGATAGAGCCGGAAGTAATTCTGAATCGTGATCGTGGCGAGCGTCTGCGTCTCGCGATCGATCTGCACGCCTTCCTTCGCTTCGACCGCCTGGTGCAAGCCATCACTCCAGCGTCGGCCCGGCATTTTGCGGCCGGTGTATTCGTCGACGATGACGACTTTGTTTTCCTCGACGACGTAGGCGACGTCCTTCTCGAACAGACAATAAGCGCGCAGGAGCTGTGAGATGTTGTGAATGCTGCTCGGCTTGCGTGTCGCAATGTTCCTGGCGCTCCGTTTTCATCCGCTCTTTCTCTTCGTCGGCGAGCGTGCGGTTGAGATCGATGTCGGTGAATTCGCTGATCAAATCCGGGAGCACGAACGAATCCGGATCGTCCGGATTCAGAAAGGCGCGGCCTTGCTCCGAGAGATCGGCTTCGTTCGATTTCTCGTCGATCGTGAAGAAGAGCTCTTCCTTGAGCGCGAAGAGTTCTTCCTTACGCGTGTCCGTGATAAAACGAGAGCTCGGCTTTGTCGATCGCGCTTGACGCTTTTCCGGATCCTCCATCATCCGCAGAAGCTGTTTGTTGCGCGGCTGGCCCGAGCTTCACTTTGAACATGAAGCCGGCCGCCCTCCTCGATCTCGTTGCTCTGCTCGAAGTGCTTCTTTCGCTTCACTGGCGAGACGGTTGCAAAGCATGTTCTGCTTGCGGACAAGCTGATCGACGAGCGGTTTCCAGTTGATCGTATTGATGGGTCGAAATCGTTGCCGGGCCGCTGATGATGAGCGGCGTGCGCGCTTCGTCGATCAGGATGGAATCGACTTCGTCGACGATCGCGTAGTGGTAACCGCGCTGGACCTGCTGCTCGCGCGTGGTCGGCCATGCCGTTGTCGCGCAGGTAATCGAAACCGAACTCGCGAGTTCGTTCCGTAGGTGATGTCCATCGCGTATTGCTCGCGCCGCGAGATCGGGCGGCTGATCGTGCTGGATGCAGCCGCACGGTCAACCCGAGAAAGCTGTAGAGCTGCCCCATCCATTCGGCATCGCGGCGGGCGAGATAATCGTTCACCGTCACGAGATGCGCGCCGCGGCCGGCGAGCGCATTGAGGTAGAGCGGCAGCGTGGCGACGAGCGTCTTTGCCTTCGCCGGTCGCCATTTCCGCGATCCGGCCGCGATGCAGGACGATGCCGCCGATCAGCTGCACATCGAAGTGCACCATGTTCCACGTCATCGGCTGATCGCAGACCGTGAAAGTCATCTTGCCGCTCCGTTCAGGCGGCGCGCAGCGTTTTTCACCACCGCGAAGGCTTCCGGCAAGATCTCGTCGAGCCGCCGCGCCAGCTCCTCAGGGATCCTCGATCGTGGCGAGCTCCGGCTTTCCACGTCAGCGGTCTTGGCGCGAAGCTCGTCGTCGGAGAGCGACTTGAACTGCTCGATCGAACGCATTGATCCGTCGCGACGATCGGCAGCAGCCGCTTGATCTCGCGCTGATTTTTCGAGCCCAGTATCTTCTTTAAAATCCAGCTAACCATGGGGAAATTCTTCTGCTTTTTTCGGATCGCAGAACATCCGGTTACGGAGCCCGATCCGCAACCCAAACTTCGCCGCCATTCGGCGCCGCGATCGAACTCAAGATTCCTGCGCGACTCGAAGGCACGTTGCTGCGGAACTCTCCGCTCCGCTTCTCGGCAGTCGGGATGACGGGTTGTGCCGCGGTCACCTTCGCATAACATGCCCCGATGAAGAAAATCGTTTCGACCAGTGATGCGCCGGCTGCGATCGGGCCCTACTCTCAGAGCGATCCGCAGCGGCTCGATGCTTTTTGCGCCGGGCAAATCCCGCTCGATCCCAAAGACCGGGCCAGATCGTTTCCGACGACATTTCCGAGCAGACCAGGCGCGTGCTCGAAAATATCAGCGCCATCCTGAAGCGCGGAACATCTGAACTTTGATCACGTTGTAAAGACGACCATTTTCCTCACCAGCATGGGTGATTTTCAGACCGTAAACGAGATCTACGCGACCTATTTCCGCGAACAAACCCGCCCGCTCTGCTCGACCGTGGCGGTCGCCGCCGCTTACCCAAAAGGGCGCCAAGGTCGAAATCGAAGTCATCGCCACTTTGCGTCCGAGCGACCAGCGCTGACGGCGGCAAGACCGTTGAGCGACACTTCTGGGCTGGGCCGGCGCGCGCGGCACCACGGAACGACGATTTGCGGGCGCTCCTTCGCCGGACTGGCAGCCCTCCTCGACGGCCACTTCATCCTCGCGCTCCGGCTTGCACAGCCGGCAGCCTTTCTTTAATGCGCGCTCCTCCTTCCAGCACACGGACCTTGCGGCCCGGGTCCGTGTGGGCAGCCTGGCCGACAAACTGCGTTTTACGTGGCCTCGAGTGCGACGCTGTCATCTCTCGCCGGCCCGCGGCGGAATCATCATCGGCCAGGAAGTCGGTCGGTCGTTAGGCAACGCCATATTTTCGCGAGGCATAAGGAGTAAGTCGCCCGGTCATGCGGCGCGGCTTTCAGATTTCCGCCTCAACGAGCATTTCCCATCGTCGCGGAAGATGTTGCGAACCCGCGGCGGCCGGGTCCAGGAAACGATCGGACGTCGCGCGCCAACACAGTGAAAATGTCATATTGCTGCCGGGTGTCCTGGTCGATCGCAGTCCCGGAATTCAGTTGTCCCTTCGTTAGTCCTATCCGAAATGAATGTCCGAGACATTCGCTGCTGACCAGTTCCTTCTTGACTCTGATCGACGTTTCCGCTTCGTCAAGCCCCGCGAGCCGCGGTTGCCCTGTGCCGGATTGATGCTTCTGGATGTCCGGTCTATCCGTGAATGGCCGAGGATCTCGGCGCCCCCATGACTAAAGGTGTTGTTTGTATAGCCGGAGCCCACCGCTCCGGCACCTCCATGCTGACGCGCGGCTACTCCATCGCTGCGGTCTTTACCTCGGCTCGGAAAGCGATTTGATGCCAGCGGCGGCCGACAATCCCGACGGCTTTTGGGAACACCCGCGCTTCGTCAAGCTCAACGACGAAATCTTGAACGCGGTCGGCGCGGCGTGGGATCTCTGCCGCCATGGCGCGATCAAAACTTTGACGGCCACAACCTGCAAAGCCGATGCGTGCCAAGGCGCAGCTGTTGAGTGGGGATTTCGTCGGCCAGTCAGTCTGGGGTTGGAAGGATCCGCGCAATTGCCTTACCCTGCCTTTCTGGCAAAGCCTGCTCCCACATCTTAAGACAATCATCATTATCCGCAATCCGCTCGAAGTGGCTTATTCCATGCACAAGCGGAATGGCACTTCCCTATGCCGCTGGATTGCGGCTCTGGAGAAATTTATAACCGCCGGGGCTGCTGGCGCATACCGATCCCGCACAAACGCGTCATCACTCAATTACGCGGCTTTTTTGCGAGATCCACAAAGTGAGTTGCGCAAAGGTCGCGACCTTCGTCGGGCTGGAGGACGGCGAGGAGGCCGCTGGGGCAGCGTGCACTGGTTGCCCAGCAACGGCGTCATACCGCTTTTGCTCTGGAGCAGATGATCTGACGCGGGCGTTTCCGAGCCGATCGTCATGCGCGCTCTGCCAAAACGCTTACCGGAAGGCGCAGCCGGTAATAAAATGCGCGCGCTCAAGAGCAGACGCGCTGTTGGCGTCGAGGGCGATCAACTGCAAGGAACTGAGAGCCAATTAAGGACAACCATTCCCGATGGCGAGGGATATCCGCCGGGAGCTAGCCACACGCCGCGGGGCCGAAATTCAGCATCGAGAAGAGGTCGCGAAGAGATATCAAAAGGCGATCGACGGACGGCGCCAGGAGCTTCTTGCCAACAAGTCCGTCCGGGCCGCCGCGGAGGCAACCGCGGCGGGATGGCCCGGACGAGAAGAACTCGCAGAAGGCTTACGCACACCTGGATCAACTGCTTCAAAGGGAACAAGCGCAGCGAAACGAGACTCTTCGCTGAACTCGAAAAAAATCGCCGCGAATCCCAAGAAAAGCTCGAGTGCCGCCCGCCAGCAATCCGGCGCACGACAAGCAGGAGATCCCTCAAGTCAAGCGGGAGATCACTCAGGTGCGCGAACGCTTTGTCCAGACGGCACCGAACTCCTGCAAAGGCTCAGCATACGGTTGACCGATTTCAGTGCGCGGAACGCTTCCTCTCGCTGAGCGTCTTCGGGAAGCAGCTCTTGGGGTGAAACGAGCATGCTGCGCGCGGTGCTCCGATCAAATCGATGATGCGGCCATTCTCCTGCGACGGTCACTGGGCGCTGGAAGCTGGCAGAACTCCTGGCCCGCATTACTGGCGGCGATGACTGGCGCGACACCGCCCGGTTTCCGGGCATCTTGATAAGAACGTCGAAAAATATCGGGCCTGGCGAGCAAATCATCCGGAGATGGCATCGCTGGCTGAGGGAGATTCAGGCCTTGCGTCCGCGTGAGATGTTTACGCCATTTCCCACATCGGAAGCCGAGAGAGCTGCAAAACCTGAATCCGCTCCGGCTCTGAAGCCTCCGCCTCCGAAGACACCATACAGTTAGCTTTGCCAAACATGACCAGGTTGGAAGTTTCGATCGTTATTCCAGCCCTACAATCGGGTCGATCTTTACGCTCGCGTGTCTTGCGGCGGTCGCAGCAGCACTCGGGAGAGGTCCCATATGAAGTCATCGTGGTGGATGACGCCTCGACGGATGCCACATAAGTGAGATGATCGGCAAGATTCCCGGTATTGTTTACTCTGCACACTGGAGACAAACTCGGGATTTATCGCCTCCTGCAATCGCGGTGCAGCGGCGGCCCGCGGTAATTATCTCGTCTTCCCCAATAACGATACAAGCGTAACTGCAGGCTGGTTGGCAGCCTTGCGCGAGTACCTTCGAATTCGAGCCCGATGCTGGCTTGCGTCGGATCAAAGCCAGTTTATCCCGACGGCAGTCCGCAGGAAAGCCGGGCGGTATCATCTGGCGCGATGGCTCCGGCTGGAACCGGGGCAAATTTCAAGATCCGGCCGTAAGCCAGAATACAACTATCTGCGCGAGGTTGACTATTGCTCAGCAGCGAGCGTGATGATTCCGAGGTCGCTCGATCGTCTCTGGCGGCTTTGATCGCAAATATGCGCCGGCTCTTACTACGGAAGACACACCGGATCTCGCGTTCAAGGTCGCGCAAGGCTGGCCCGGAAGGTCCTTTACCGCGCCGCTGAGCGTCGTCACGCACTATGAAGGGAGTAACCGGCGGCACCGATATCTCTTCCGGGCCCAAGAAATACCAAGAAGTGAATCGAAACACTTTCACCGCTGCCTGGGCGAAGCGCTCTCGCCTTTCTTGCCCGAAAAATGGGGACCCGGAATTCCTATGACGCACCGAAGGCCGGAAAAAAGCGCATTCTCGTTATCGATCACCATTTGCCGATGCCCGACCGCGATTCGGGCTCGCTCCGAATGTTCCACATATTAACCATTCTTCAGAACTTTGAAACACCAGGTGATTTTTGGTGCCCGATAACCCACGGCCGACATTTCCCCTTATGGTGATGAGCTTCGAAAACGGGGTTAGCTCTCTCTCTATCACCCCTATATCAAAATCAATTCGGGAATATCCTGAAGACCGACGGCAGGAAGTTTGACGTCGTCATTTTGAGTCGCTGCGATTTTTGCGCGAAAAACATGTCGCGGATGTTCGCCGCCATGCGCCGCAAAAGCCGCGTCATCTTCGACACTGTCGATTTACACTTCCTCCGCGAAGATCGTGAAGCCGCATTAACGGGAGATTCGGGCCTCAGACACAGCGCCACCGTCAAGCGTCAGCTGGAACACGAGCTTCGGTCGACGAGGCTGACCAGACCTGGGTGGTTAGCCCGGTCGAAAAGGACCTCCTCCAAACCGCGCGCACCCCGGTAAACCGATCGAAGTTCGCTCTCTAATATCGTCGAAGTTCCTGGGCCGGCGACGCCTTTTCTCTGCGCCGTGACTTCCTTTTCATCGGAAGTTTTTCAACACCCCCCAATATAGATGCGGTCCTCTTTGTCCGCCATGCAGTCTTCCCCCTCGTCCAAGCCACGACTTGCCAGCGATCAAATTCTTTATTGTCGGAGACGCGGCGCCTCCGGAGGTCATAGCCCTGGCCGACCAGAATATTATCATCACAGGATATCAACCTGATGTCGTTTGCTGCTTCGAGAGGGTCGAGATTGTCGGTGGCTCCGCTCCGCTTCGGGGCCGGGGTCAAAGGAAAGATTAATCAAAGCATGGCTTTTGGAGTTCCTGTCATCGCGACGTCCGTCGCTGTTGAAGGCTATGGATCTGGAGGACCATCTCAATGTCTTGGTGGCGGATGAACCCGAAGAATCTTCGCCGCCGCGCTCCTGGAGCTCTATCCAGTCGCAGGATCTTCTTTGGGAAAAGATTTCGGCCAATAGTGGGACCAAAGGTCAGGCAATCTTACTCGGTTGACGCGGCTCGGGGATCAGGATTTGCAGCATTTGCTCTCAGAGGACGCGTTAGCGGCTCCATCCCGCGCCTCAAATCCAGTCTTGTCCAGCGTCGAGCTGCGTACCCGTCGCAGCGCAGCGTTAATCGGTGGACCAGATCCTCCGCATCCTGGATAGGGCAGGCCAACTCCCTCTGGCGGCTTACACTGCTCGCCCCTAGCCCTCAAGCTGCAATCATTTTGATCGCCGATCCGAACCCGCAGCTCTCCTTCTTGGCGACTCCGCCAGTTATCTCAACACTGCCATTACCGGCGCGATTCCGCCCGACCGGTCATATCTCTACGGCTATGTCATCCGCTGGATCTGCGACACTAGCGGCTCCTTATTTTCCTCTCCTGCTGGTTCAGACATTGGCCAGCTCTATTTCGCACCGGACTCCTGGGATGGATTCTGCGACGCTTCTTGGAAGCGCCCGCTTTCCAGGCGTCTGCCCGCGCTTGCTTACTCCCTCGATCCCTCTCCAGCTCTGCATGCGATCGTTTCGTCATGGCCGAGACCTTTTCCCACCTCTTCGCCGCGATGGTGTTCGTTACCCTGCTTCTGCTTTTTGTTGATACCGGCAAGAAGCGCCTTCTCGTATTCGCCAGCTTCGCCGGGGGTGCTCCAGCGTCGCATTACGAATATCATGTTTTACCACCGGTGGTGGCACTGTCCTTTGCCGCGCCTGTCATTCGCTTCTTTCACTCTGCCCGCGACCATGACCTTGATTTCAAGAAGCGACTAAATGCCGCTTTTCGTTCGCTAACGGTCGTCGCAACCAGCTATTTTAGCTTACACAGGTTACGAATTGCTAACCGGCCGACTTGCCAGGGGCCCCTCCCGCATATCAATACGCTGATGGTTTTTCACTCCCGTCAACCCTGGTGCCCTGCTGCGACTCCGGCGGATATCGAGGCGGCGGGACTTTCCAAAGGAGCTGCTTTTGACGGCACCCCTTCCCGACCACTCTGGAAGGCCGTCGGGCGCGGCGTTGGATGCAGGGGTGGGCTTGTCCTCGCTCTGCAACGCATCTATCCTGATCACATGAAAGCCAATGCGCTGGCAAAAAGATTTCGTTCCACATCCTGCGGCGAGATCCCTTGGCCGTCGCTACTCTTGCCGTCCATGCATTACTCCAGAGGCTGGCGCCGAGAAGTAATTAAAGAGTTGCCTCAAAGGAGGAGACACCGGGGATCGCCTCTATACCGCCCGAGTTTGTTGTGACAGTAGTAGCACGGAGTAGCCACATCGTGGCCGGCGATATGTCGACTCGCCGCACGTGGACGAAGTCCCTATTTTCGCCAGGCCATTAACTGGTGTCGTCGGTCCTTCTCCTTACGCCACTCTTGCTCATTATCACGACTGTTCTTACCAACCCTCTCTATCGTGCCTCCATGCTCTGCGTAACCCTGTTTGCCACAGTAGTCATGCTGACCGCCACAGGCTTGGCAGTTGATAATTCGATCCGATACCTTCATCCGCTTGGCTGGGACGTTTTTTGTCTTCGCTGCCTCATTGGGTTAACACACTCCTGCGCCATGTCCGTGCCAGGCCGGCAATGGTTGCGCTCGCCGGGCTCGGCTCTGTTAGGCTGCCTTCTCTTCGGTCTTCTCATGAGCGCGAAGGCTGCTGACGCCTCGGACGACCTGCCGCCAGGGCTTTATGTAAGACGGCGGTCCTGATGCGACGCGGGGCATCCCTATCTTGGAATCGGGATAACTAACTTATAACACGCTTTTGGTCAGTTACTGCAGAACAAAAGATGATACCACCTTGTCTCGACAAGCTCGCCCGCTTGGGCCGGGCAGGTGTTCCGTTTGTTCGTTTCCGGAGCAAGCGGAATCGGACCTGAGAATCAGCAACTTTACTTGCAGGACCGCCCTGAGTTTTTCCGGCGGATGGATCAGGTTGTTCAATGTGCCGAGAAGAACAAAATGTCGGCCTCATTCCCTCGCTTTTCTCTGGCGCCTTGCGACGGTATCGGAGCTGATCGGGGAAGATCGCAGTCAGTTGGGGAATCCGAATAGCAAGGCGAATCAGTTCATTCGTCAATTCACCCAAGAGATGGTTCAACGCTACAATGACTCTCCGGCAATTTGGGGATGGGAGTTTGGCAATGAAGCCAATCTGGCGGTGGGCCCTTGCCGAACGGCCAGGCGCATGCTCGCGCAGCGGCGGGCCGCTTCGCTCTTCGGCCGAATTGGTCAACAGCCAGAGGGTCCACGCCTCACTTCACAACAACTGCGGACCGCCATTTCCGTCTTCCGGCGAAACAGTGAGAAAAAATTGATTCATCCCGCATCATCGAGTCCGGGACTGCGCTTCCACGCCCCTACGCCTGGCACCTTCAGCAAGGATCGCGTGGACAACCCGATCAGCGCTGCACAGGCCTTTGCGACGCTTTTGACTCTCACTCCCAATCCAATGAACATGGTTTCCGTTCACGCCCATGAAAAAGCCCAGACGACCTTCCCGGGCGCGCGCGAAGCGCGGAGGACGTGCTGCGGATTCCGACCGGGGCGGCGGCAGCGGCGCGTCAAGCCGTTGTTTCTCGGTGAGGTTTCCGACCCGCGATCGAGCGCAGACGGAAGAATTCCTTCAGGCGATCGAGGCGAATCGCGTGCCCTTGTCTGCATTCTGCTGGGTGTTTGACTACCCGCCGCAGGAGAGAACCATGAGCGTGAGGGTTCGACAATCAGCGCGCTCTTTTCTGTTCTGGACATGGTTCTCCGCGCTAACCAGGTATTAAACGCCAACCAGTAGCCGCGTCCGCGAGAACCATGACCACGAGGCAACGGCGGGCGTCTCGGATCTGCCTTTCTGCCATCCCCTTGTCAAAAAGAGTCGCGCAGCGCCACAATATTTGTTTATTCGCCAGTTTTGAGACCCTTCTGCAGCAAAGCGATGAAATGCAACCCACGTCCAAAAATCAGGTTCGCTGGATTTGGATAGAGTTTAAGTCGCCTCTTCACGCTGATCGGCCGCAGGCCAACCTCGTTATAGGCTTTTTCCCAGTCCGCTTCGGAGAGATAGTTGTAGGGGTAGCACGACTTTGTGATGGGCGTTGCCAAAACCAGTCCATCAAGCGAAGCGTGCACATCCCGAGTAGCCAGTCCGAATGTGATCCTTGACGAGAACATAGCGCTTTGACACCCGCGCAGCCTCGCGGAGGAGCGCAGTCGGCTCCTCAGCGTGATGCAGGACATCAACAAAACATCACGGCATCCAGAAACTTTCATCTGGGACACGTGAATCTGCTTTTACCGTCAAAATTGTTCTGACTGGAATATGCCGCTCCGGTCGCAGTAGAACGTCAATGCCGGTCACGGAAACGTTCTTATGGCTCCCCTCGATTTGCGCGGAGATCTGGCCGTCGCCGCACCCAACATCAAAAGGCGCCACCCATCAACGACCAGTTCGCCCAAACTCTCGGCCAGGACTCGGACCCGGCGTCCGAGAACCAATTTGGTATGGATGGCGTCATGTAAATTCATGAGGAGCTAGCGGCGCCCCAAGCCAAATGCGCTGAGGAAAAAGCTTGAGAGGACAGTTTGTGCGCCCAGTTGAATGAGCAAGGCGGCGGGAATAACCATCCGCAAAGGTATGAGATGGAATAAGCGGGCCAAATGCAGGCCCGCCAGTTGATAACCGCATAAATCGACGCTGCCAATCCGCCAAGCACCATTAGCAGGCCAGTGCGACGAGTCCTGACTCCAGCGTGATATAATCAAAGACCTTCGTCACTCGAGGGTCGGCCGGCAGCAGATTCTCACTGATCGCGAAGACCTTGGTAAATAGAGCGAAGATGATTGACTGATACCCCAGGCTGGTTGCAGAGCGCGGCATAGACGAGAGTGTGGACATCGAAAGTAATACTTCCTACCATCTGTGGCCCGAGAATGAGCCAGGTCATGCTCAAGCCTCCTACAACGAGCAGGCAGATACCCGGATAGAGAAACAGCCAGCGCGGACTGTAAAGCATGAGGGAAACGGAGATGCCGCCAGCCATCGCGCCAGCTGCGCAGATGAGGCGGACGGCTGCGGCCGTCCGGAGACAGTGTTATCGGCACTTCCGCGATTGAGAGTTTGTGGAGAGTGGCTTTTACCACCATCTCACTCGCAAACTCCATGCCAGTTGTCCGGAGATCCAGAGCGAGGATTGCCTCCCGGTCGAAAGCACGCAACCCGCAATGAAAATCTCCGGCTCTGCTGTGGAAAAGAGACGACCGATCCCGGTCAAAACCGGGTTTCCCAGGTATCGATGGAGGTGTGGCGCAGCTCCCGGTTCGATCCCGCCGCGAAATCGGTTTCCCATGACGAGGCATGTCCTTGCCGCGCCTTTCAAGCAAGGGAAGCAAGGCACCAAAATCATAGCTATCGTCAGCGTCGCCCCATGATGACATACTTTCCTCGCGCTGACTGGATTCCGGCGCTCAACGCACTTCCGTAACCGCGCGTCGCTACTGACCCGACCCGCGCTCCCGCCTCGCGGGCAATCTCCTGCGAGCCATCCGTGCTGCCGTTATCAGCAATCACGACTTCTCCGCAGATCGCGTGCTCTTGCAGAAAGCGCTGGGCGCTTTCCATTACAGGTCGCCGAGGTTTCCGCCTCGTTTAAACAAGGCATTAAGATAGACAATTCCACTAAGTCTTGCGAAGAGATCGAGGTGAGGTAAATGATCCTGGGCGCGCGGCCTGTTACTTCTAAGGTCAGTGATCTTAAAGGAGGAAGTTCAGCCAAATGGTATCGTCTCGGTGCTAAAAGGCAAATCGATTATAATAGCGCTGCTCTTGGCGCCGCAACCTTACGCTTCTGGCGGCAAAGGTGCCCGACGGGATGAAGTTGATCAAACCGAAGCTGTCCGCTACTCTCCCCGGATGCACCGTTCCATGCGCACCTCTGTCCGGACCTCCCAAGGCGAAATCGCCCTAATGCTGCGAGGCCCTACGGGGCCTATATTCATCGTGGGTTCGCCGCGCTCAGGGACCAACATTTTGACTTAGGTGTCTCGGGCCAGCATCCGAACATCTTTCTCAGGAAGAGTCAAACTGGATGGGCGACTTTGCCCAGCAGATTGCGATCGCCTACCGAATCGGCACAGCCGCGGAGGCAGCGCACTCCCAGCTTAGCCGGCTCGGAGTTCGGTGCGAGGACTTTTTCGCGCTCTTCGAGGCAGAGTATCAACAACCTGATTCTGGAGCCATCGGCAAGGAATCTCGAGGCCAGGATCCGCTCAGGCGCGCGCTCTTGGCGGGTGGTAAACCGAGGCTCAACCCACCCTCCTTCCAGATCACTCGGTCAAATTCTGATCCCAAGCAGCGCTGGGTCGATGGCACACCGGGTATTCCTTTTCAGTTTGTGCCCTCCGCAAAATTGTTTCCCGACGCGCTTCATCCACGTCGTGCGAAATGTCGAGGAGGTTGTTTCTTCGATGGTCCACTTCGAACGCGTCGCTGGAACCAAACTCGTCTCCTGCGCACGAGAGGGTTACCAATATTGGATGCGTTCGGTCCGCGCGTGTTTGGCGGCCGAACAGGCCTACGGTCCCGGTGTGGTGCATCGCTTGTATCACCACGAATTGACTCGCGAACCGCGAAGGGCACTGGCATCCGTTCTGGATTTTGTTGGCGAGCCATTTTCCGCCAGCTGTGTGGAACCGCTTGCAGAGCGCATCAACAGTTCGCGAGTCAGGCCTCACTCATCCGAACATTCTGATAGCGACACCGACATTAGAAGCGAGGCCAGGCAACTTTGGCAGGAAGTCTCCGGGATGCCCGTGCCGAAAGGGCCCTCCCCGGATGCCGCAGAAAGCCTCGAAAGGTCACTTTGCCCAAAGGATAGATTACGCCTTCAACTTGAACAACGAGCACACGACCGCACAACGCCGCATCGCGGAGTTACAGGAGGAACTTGCCGAACATACTGCCTGGGCGATTCGCGGTAATAAAGACCTCGCCCAGCGAGACGAACGCATTGTGCAACTTCAGGAAGAGGTTGCCGATCGCAGCAAGCTGGGCCGAAACCTCTCGAAAGAAGTCGCGCGCCGGGATAGTTTCATCATCCAACTCCAGCGGGAATTCGCCGAACGCAGCGCTTGGGCCCTTGAGCTGCAGGCTGAATCAGTCGAAAAGATGCACTCATCTTGAACCTTCAGGCCCAACTACAAGAAAGTGCTCAGCCGCAATCCAATGCGGCCTCAAATGATTGAGCAGTTGCCTGTCAGGGGACAAGGTCAGACCCTCCGGCTACTACGGGACAACCTCCTCACCGGGGAGGTCACGCAGCAAAGAGATTTCGAATATTCTCTCGTTGAGCCCTATGAGACGACCCGAGGCTTAGTATCGTCATCCCGTTTCTTAACGAGGAGAGTGTTACCGCTCGCTGCGTGACCGCTTGGAAATGGTTAGGCAGGGTCTACCGGATTGCGAAATGATCTTTGTTAGCGATGGCTCGACCGACGGCAGCGTGGGCTTCCTCGAAGCGTGGGCTCGGAAGGATTCGGCCGTAAAAGTGATTGTCTTGACGCGAAACTTCGGCCACCAGAGCGCGCTATCCGCCGGGCTCACACTTCGCTTCCAGGCCACTTTGTCGGCATGATGGATGCCGATTTACAGGATGAACCGGAAACTCTTCTCGAAATGTATCAGCTATTGAAAAGGGACAATCTGGACGTCGTGTATGCCCTTCGAGCCAGCCGACCCAGGAAAAACGGACCAGACGGTTTTCTATTACCTTTTCTACCGGCTCTATCTCTTTTTGGCTGACACTCCGGTGCAGCTGGATAGCGGGGATTTCTGCGTTATGAGTCGCCGCGCCGGTTCGGCTTCTGCTGGCCTTCGGAGAAGCTTCGCTTTGTCCGCTGGATTGCGTGCCTGGCTCGGATTGCCGGGCCGAGCATTTCCCCGTAGCCCGCTCGACGCGCGCCGCCGGCGCTCCTCAATATTCGTTAGGGACACTCATCAAGCTCGCTCTCTCCGGTCTGACCTCTTTCTCCACGCGGCCTCTCAGATTGGCTTCATTTGCGGCAGTTTCCTCTGTTTCTGCGCCGTGCTCAGGGCACTCATTTACACAGGCATTGCGCTCTTCACTAACACCCGGATAGCAGCTGCCCGGTTTTCCACCCTGGTCGTCATTCTCCTTTTCTCCAATGGGATGATTTTTCTCTACCTTGGCGTTTGGGCGAATACATCCGGTCAGATATTCATGGAGGTGAAAGGCCGTCCATCTTGCGCTCGTTGAACGGACCCTTAACATCGGCCCGGCGATTCAGGCTGATGAATAGTATTGAGACTCTCTCGGAACCCAAAGCGGTTAGCATGGCCGACGAGTGGTTCGAGATCGCGACTGCAGAACATTTCTGGATGCGATGGCGGCATGCGGTCCTTCTGCGAGCAGTCAGAGCGGCCAGGTGTTCCACTGCAGCGAACCTGGAGATCGGCTGTGGTAGCGGCGTCGCCAGAATGATGCTGGAGCACGACCTTGGCCTCCCGGTGGATGGATGCGACTTGAATCGAGCTGCCCTCGAGATGGTTGAGCCAGGGCAGGGACGCCTTTTTGTGCTATGATATCCTGGATTTGGAACCCTCGATGCTGGACCGTTACGATGCCGTCTTCTCCTTGACGTCATCGACACATTCCGGCTGACACCACCTTCCTTGCGGCGGCTCTGAGAAACATCTCCGTCCTGGCGGACTTATTGTGATCAATGTTCCGGCAAGTATGATGTTTTTCCAGCCAGTCACGATAAGAGTGGCGGGACACGTTCGACGTTACTCTCGACAAAACACTTTCTCGTTTGTTTCGCCGATCGTGGGTCTAGAATCGGAAGGCTTGGAATGCTGGGGCTTGTCCATGGTTCCCGTGTTACTCGTTCGCAAGGCCTACATGCGCATGATTCCGCCCGCCGACATAATGCGGGCGGGCTTCGCCCTCGCAATCAGGCGGTCAATCTGTCTTTGGTGCTCTCAAGAGCATCGAGACAGCTCTGCCATTCGCAATGCCGTTTGGCACCTCCCGCTTCTCGCGTGGAGTCGGCGGCCCGGCACGCCCCGATGCGTAAAACGCGGCTGAAGTCGCGCGGCGAAGCCGTATCAAATCTGCGCGTCGTCCCTATGGCGATTGTCTATCTCGTCACAGGGGTGGCGTATCTGCGCCTCGAATTATTGGCCGTTCACCGAGCAGGACTTTTGGCAGATTTTACGAGGTCTGCTTTTATTATCCTTGGTTGGAAAGTGCTCTGTTCAAGATCCCACAACCATTCGTTGTTTTTCCATCCTTTGTTTGGTTGGCGGACCTTCGCTTTTTCCATGGCTCCCAAGGGATGCTTTTTTATTGTTGGGCTGCTGCTCTTGGTTTACCTCAACGTCCCTATTTCCTGGTGCCGGTTTGGCGTGATCCAACCTTGGATTTTACGAGGTAAGTGTCTGCGGCACCCTCACGATTATTTTCAGCAGCTTTTGGATGGGCCGCGCCACCGTCACGGTTTCCGGAGGATTTGGTTGCATGACGTCTTTGGTTACGCTGGGCGCTGGGGCAGCTTTTCTCTTCCTGCCAAACATGCGCACGAGTTGTCCCCATTTTTGGCCAGAACGACACCAACTGCTCGTCTGCGCCGGATTTGTGGCAACCTTTAGTTTTGGGAGTGGTGCGTAGTTTGGCCTCTTTTATTTCTTGGATGGAATTTGCGATTGCCTGGCGATCTCTACCAGCGTCCTTATTGTCGCAGCCTCGTTGCTTTTGTGATCTATCACTTTTTGCCGCCTCCTGAGGATAGTTCCGGCCTCTGGGAAGCTTAAATGCGACCCCGCTAATCGCGGTTGCCTCTCAAGCACGCTGCAGGTTCATTGGCGCTCCCATCTTCTACTCGGTGACAGCCTGGGAGGGGAATCAGGCCTTCGTCCGCGCTCATCAGTCATCCGGCTTGCTCGCTTGGGGGGGGCGGTCGGCTTGGCCCGCGCTGTTATCGTTATGACGTCGCGGTTATTAACTCGTAGGGACCTCCAGGGTATGCAATTTGGAATTTATCGGTTTGGCGTTTGATCGGTTTAGCTACAACGTCTCGATCCTTGCCGTTGCGTCGCCCGGGTGGAGCGCCTTCCGAGAAATACCCGTTGACGCTGCAGCCCCTCGCTTTACCTATTCTGGACTACGATTATTTTGGGCTGGATTGCTGTTAGTTGCCCTTCACCACGCCTACCGCAGACGCTGGCTGCGTTGGCCCTCTGTCTTCCTCGTTTTGGCCTTTCCCATCGCAGGCTGGCAGGAGCATCGTGATGAAGGGCTTCATTGGAGATATGCCAGGTTCCAGGCTGAGCAAGGCGCGACCAGCCTGATCAACGCAGGTTGTCGATCCCGCCAGACTGCTCTGCCCCCAAGCAGAGGCAGATCGATGGCAGTGAGCGCCCACACTGCGCGTCCGCCGTCTCGATATGTTCGCAGAAGGCCTGCAAGGTGGATCGGTCTGCCGGTCTCACGGCTCTTTGGTGTGCCGTCTGAGATCTAAGACCTTTTCGTGGTCGTGCAGCCATGCAACGTCTGGTCGGTGGACGGGATCAGGGACGCGGCCGTAAAAGTTTCCGGACAACTCTTCGTAGGAGAGGGACATCCTCAACCAACAATGGTGATTATTGATCCAAAAGGAACGGTGGTTTGGCATCGCCCGCTCGTTCGAATCAAACAAATTCTTGAATCGGTTACTATACGGAGGACGAATGTCGAACGGCCAGTTTACTGGTTACATTCGCGACTACAATCCCCGCCTTGCCCTATGTCCTTCGTGCGATTGGCGAGCAGCGGTCTCTCAGAGCAAATTGCGATCGATCCTTTGCCTCACCAGCCAAGCGATTAAGCAATTTTTTGCTTCAAACCCGACCGTTCGATATCATTCGGAGGAGTCATCACGCCGCGGCGATCTGCTTTGACGCAATCGCGCCAGAGCAGATGATATCTATTGGAGCGAGCACCGCCCGCCGGAGCTGGTAGCCGAAGAGATCAGCGAAAGGCTGACTAACTAATGACTTTAACTTACGACGCTGGCCCAGGGAAGTTTGCTGCGCCTCTTTTATAGGCACGCCGCAATGAAATCTCCATCCCTTGTTCAGCGGCGAGACGGCGGCTGAGCAAAGCGTCGGCCACTTGATATAATCGCATATCGAGGTCGTTTTGCTCCAGTAAGGCATTGCGCCAGCTTTTCCTCCTAAATCTGAAACCAAATCAACGTATGTTTCTCCCTGCGACTTGGGGCGAGACGTAGCCAGCACGTTCATGCGGGTGGATGGCAGAAAATTGGTCCAAAGTGGCGTGAAAGAACCGCTTGTGCCAGAGCAAGCCCATTCGTCATAACGTTCGACCGTTCCGACGATGTCCATCGCGCGTCGAGCGATTCGCGATCGCCTTTCGTAGCTCCGTAGCATCGAGGCGGGGATATGTGCCCTGTCGCTGCTTAGCCCAGCGCCGACAGAAATGGAGCTGAAGATTACAAAACATCCGTGGCGTCGTCTTGAGGCGCCATTCGACATAACCTCGAAAATCGAGGCTCGCGGGCGTGGCGGGACCGAGGGTATCGCCCCCTTTGCAGGCGCTCGAAGGCGCCGAATCGAGACGAATCCGGGCGATCGGATCACGGATCAGTGTGCTGGCAATGACGGTACGGCCGCGGATCGATGGCGGTGGAGGAGGCTGCCTGATGGGTGGCGATCGCTTTTACTGAAGGGCACTCCCCGGGCCACGCGCGTAAGATCCTGAGTTCGAGACGAACCCGTCACACGACGGACTGTCGAGACTGCTGGAAATCACGCCCGAAAGCCTGCTCAAGGCCCATTCAAATGAAGTCCCTGCATTCTTAAAAATATATGAGAAAGTGGATGATGAAGAGAGGATCTCTATGGCGTCTGGTTGGGTGGTTCCCGAGGCGATGCTGGTGGCCAGAAAAGCTGGCCTGACGATGCGCAATGCGCAATGCGTCACGAGGGCGACTTTGTCACGCCAGAGCGATCACGGATCTCGAGTCGCTGTTTGACGGTAAGGTTCCCAGTAACGCCCGAACGCGACGCGACGTGCGGGAAATATCGATCTGCGGCAGGTGATGATGGAGCATGGCGAATAAAGCGTCGGCCGGCCCCGGGGCGCCGATAACCGCCGCTACGACGCAACGCTTCAGTTGCTCGCAAGCCCCGGCAGCGTCAAGCAACAGATTCGACCGGTTCGCGCCCCGATCCTAACGTCCCCGCGGGATTTCACAAACCAGGAATCGCGTCGCTCTCCGAGGCTGAGTTGGATTGATTATGATTATGAATGGCCGTTGCTCCACGCCGGGAATGGTAACATTTCAGTGCAACATTTGTGGCGCTGATTGCGGGAGTTTCAGCTCGACCACCTCGGCCGCGAGCACGTCATCCTGCCGCCTTGGCTGCAAATCCACTCCTCGGGTGCGCGCTATCATCGACGCATCCTCGCGCGGCAGGTCATCGGGCGAAGCGTGCACCCCTCCGCAAATTCCCCTCTTTTTACGCGACTCCGTGGGCTCGGCGCTAACCGACTCGGAAAACTATGCTTCACAGCTGGCAAAGAGAAATTCGTTGCCAAAACACCTATCTGCACCAGGAACCTCAGTTCGACATTGCTGCGCCTCTCACATTGGATTCCGGTTGAGGCGCTTACGATTTCGTCATCGCTTCAGAAATTTTCGAGCACGTCCTTCCCGCCGGTCACGCGCGCGATCCAGAATGCTTACCGTCTCCTGAAGCCAGGGGCGGATTATTCGTCTTAACCGTTCCGTATGGAACTCAGCCGCAAACGATCGAGCACTTCCCCGAACTCGATGGATTTTACAATCGGCGCTGAGGTAGAGGAGCTAAGGTGTTGACCAACCGCACTCGGCAGGGATTGGTATACGATATGATCACCTTGTCTTTCACGGCGGCCCAGGGGAGAACCTTGGAAATTACTGCCAGCGTCTTTGCCGAGTCCGACCTTCCTCATTTCCTCACTGAACGCTGGTTTTCTCGGAAGTGACGTTTTACCGCGACTCCTGCCGCCGCTATCGGGATTACTCCGGCCGCAACCCTGGTCGCGTCCGATCTCAGCTCGAAGACCAAGGCTCTCACCCCGCAGACTAAAGTGCGCAGGCACCGCCGGTATGTGCTCCGAAACCTGACACTAATGGGTCGGCCCATACGGTAAATCGCCCGCGGACGCCGCGGCGCTTCCTGTGACCGCCATCGCCGCTTTTCATCGCTCATCCGCGTCGGCCGGAAGATAATCGTGGCGGTGACGGGCGTGATCTTGATCTTGTTCGTCATCGGGCATCTTCTGGGCAATCTCCAGATTTTCCTGGGCCCGGGGTGGATCAGTGGCTATCTCCGAACACTTGCGCGAACGGGCCCGCTGCTTTGGATCGTCCGAGGCGATCTGCTCCTTGTCGTCATCACCAGCAATACGTAACTT
>ERZ1370068.771-contig-10707_pt1 | contig 50682 bp, 49 predicted proteins | sample MGYA00561227_ERZ1370068 | MGnify/ENA primary metagenome ERZ1370068 (study PRJEB38410, sample SAMEA6850437) | metagenome | study: Metagenomic assessment of the ecological functions of the soil: analysis of the soil microbiota associated with the... | reverse complement strand
TTGTACTTCGTTCAGTTACATTGTGCCACCGCGCCCCCGCCAAGGTGCAGAGCGCGCTGCTCGAGGCGATGCAGGAGCGCCAGGTGACGATCGGCGACGAGACGTTCTCCGCTGCCGACGCCGTTCCTGGTGCTCGCCACGCAGAACCCGATCGAGCAGGAGGCACCTATCCGCTGCCCGGAGGCGCAGGTCGACCGCTTCATGCTGAAGCTGTCGGTCGGCTACCCGATCGCGCGAGGAGGAACGGCTGATCCTCGACCGCATGGCGACGACCAGCAGCCGAGCTGCGCGTCACGCCGGTGATCAGACGTCGCCGACATCCTCCGCATGCGCGCGCTCGGTCGACGCGATCTACCTCGACGACAAGGTGAAGGAGTACATCATCGACCTCGGTCGTCGCGACGCGCGACCCGCAGACGTTCAAGCTCGATCTCGCGCCCGTTCATTCAGTACGGCGCGCTCGCCGCGCGCGACCCTGTACCTGACGCCTCGCCGCCAAGGCGCACGCGCTTCATCAACGGCCGCGGCTACGTCACGCCGCAGGACGTCAAGTCGATCGGCGCCGACGTGCTCCGCCACCGCGTCATCGATCTCCGTACGAGGCCGAAGCCGAGGAGCATGACGTCGGACGCGATCGTGCAGCGCATCTTCGACGGAGTGCCGGTGCCCTGAACAGGGAGCAGGCGTCAGGTTGAAGGACGAACGACCTGACGCTCCGACGCTAACGCCTGCGGCTCGCTTCAGTCGATCACCTTCGTTCCATGTCTTGACCATGCTGACCTGCTGCGAACAACTGAAAGCGGTCCGCAAGATCCAGATCCGCACCAGCCATCTGGTCAGCGATCTGTTCGCCGGCCAGTACCACAGCGTCTTCAAGGGCCGCGGCATGGAGTTCGCCGAGGTGCGGCTGTACCTGCCCGGCGACGAGGTCCGCACGATCGACTGGAACGTCACCGCGCGCACCGGCGTGCCGCACGTCAAGCGCTTCACCGAGGAGCGCGAGCTGACGGTCATGCTGCTCGTCGACGCCAGCGCGCTCGACGCGCTTCGGCTCGGTGCGCGCAGTTCAAGCAGGAGCTCGCCGCCGAGATCGCCGCGCTGCTCGCCTACTCGGCGATCACCAACAACGACAAGGTCGGCCTGGTCATCTTCACCGATCGCATCGAGCTGGCGCTGCCGCCGCGCAAGGGCAACCGCCACGTGCTGCGCGTCATCCGCGAGATCCTGAACCACGTGCCGCGCGGGCCGCGGCACCGACATCCCGCTGGCGCTCGACCATCTCGAACAAGGTCACGACGCCGGCGCTGCGTGACGTTCCTGCTTTCCGACTTCCTCGCGCCCGAATCTGCGCCGGCCGCTGCGCGTCGCCAATCGGCGCCACTGATCTCATCGCCGTCGTCCTGGAGGATCCGCGCGAAGCGTGCCCTGCCGGATCGTCGGGCCTGGTCGCCCTGGAGGATCCGGAGAGCGGCGAGCACGTTCATCGTCGATACCGGCCGATCCGCGCCTGCGCGCCGAGTTCGCCCGCCGCCAAGCCGCGGCGCGCACCGATCGCGATCGCTTCGCTGCGCGCCTCGACATCGATGCCATCAACGTGCGCGACCGATCAGCCCGTACGCGACGCGCTGCTGCGCTTCTTCCGCGAACCGGGAGCGACGGCGATGAGCGCCGAACAGGCGTGACGCCGGCGTCCAGCGGCGTTCGGCCAATCGCGGCGATCGCCGGCGGCGCGCCGGCGCCACGCCGCATCGCGATGCACCTGTCGCGACGTCCGCTGGCGTCTTGGCGTTGCGCCTGACGCCGATGCACGCCCGCTTTCGCGGACACGGCACCGGTGGAGATCACCACCCGCGTCGACCCCAAGACGGGTCACCATCGGCACGCCGTTCCGTTACGCTGATGCATCGTCAGCGCCGAGAAGGAGATCGAGCTGGTCGTGCCGCAGCTGGCAGGGCGCGATCGGCGACTTCCAGGTCGTCGACTTCGGCTCGACGCCGCCGCGCGACGAGAACGCCGGCGGCGCCGTCATCGAACGCTGGTACACGCTCGCTCACCTACGCGACCGGCGATCAGCTCGTGCCGCGGGCCGACCGTGCAGTACCGCGTCCCGGCGGCGAGCTGGCAGACGCGTCGACGGCGCCGGAGGCGCTGGTGATCGTGCGAGCCTGCTCGATCGCCCCGGCGCGCACGCCGCGCAGCCGACGTGCGCGACATCAAGGGACCGGTCGCGGTGCCGCGCGACTACCGGCCGCTGCTCTGGCATCCGGTCGCGGCTGGCGGTGCTCGCCGTCGCGCTGGCCGGGCCTCTACCGACTGCTCAGCCGGCGTCGCCCGCGATGCCGCCGACGATCGCCGCTGCCCGCCGCACGAGGTCGCGCTGAGGCGCTCGGCAAGCTGCACGCCGCGCACGGCTGGTCGAGGCACGGCCGCCACGAGGAATTCTACGTACGGCTCTCCGACATCGTGCGCACCTATCTCGAGGCGCGCTTCCATCTGCGCGCGCCGGAGATGACGACCGAGGAGTTCCTCGCAGGCGGCGCAGCGCGACGCCGCCAGCTCAGCGCCGCCGCAGCGCATCGCCGCTCGGCGCGTTCGTCCGAAGCCGACCTGGTGAAGTTCGCCCGCTACGTGCCGGCTGCCGACTGACGCCGAGCGCGCCTACCGCGCCGCCGCGCGAGTTCGTCCGACCGCGCCGCGCCGGAGGTGCCGCGTGCAGCTGCATGATCCGTGGCTGCTGCTGCTGCTCGATCGCCGTGCCGCTGTTGCTGCGCGCGCGCGCCTGCGGCAGGCGCCGCCGACGCTTGCGTTACCCGGTGCTCGACGCGGTGCGCGCCGTCGGGCCGGGGCGGCCGCGCGCACTGGCGCTGGCTGCTGCCGGCCATGCGCGCCGGCGGCGCTGGTCCTGCTGGTCGTTGGCGCTGGCGCGCCCGCAGCTCGGCAAGGCCGCGACGCAGATCTACACCGAGGGCATCGACATCATGCTCGCCGTCGACATCTCCGGCAGCATGCTGTCCGAGGATTTTCAGGTCGACGGCCAGCGCGCCAATCGCCTCGAGGCGGTGAAGGCGGTGGTGCGCAAGTTTCTCGATCGCCGGCCGGGCGACCGGGTCGGCCTGGTCGTTGTCCGCCGGCGCGGCCCGTACACGCAGTCGCCGCTGACGCTCGACCACGGCTGGCTCATGCAGAACCTCGAGCGCGCGCCAGATCGGCATGATCGAGGACGGCACCGCGGTCGGCTCGGGCGCTCGCCACGGCGATCAACCGGCTGGAGCTGTCGGACACGAAGAGCAAGATCGTGCATCCTGCTCACCGACGGCGCAGAACAACGCCGGCAAGGTGCCGCCGACTGACCGCCGCCGAGACCGCCAAGACGCTCGGCTACCGCGTCTACACCGATCGGCGCCGGCACGCGCGGCAGCGCGCCGTTCCCGCAGACCGACGCGTTCGGTCGGCGAGGTCTACGTCAGCATGCCCGTCGACATCGACGAGGAGACCGCTGCAGCGCATCGCGGCGAGACACCGGCGGCAACTACTTCCGCGCCACCGACACGCCGATCGCTCGAGCAGATCTACGACGAGATCGACAAGCTCGAGCGCCAGCCCACAGGAAGGCCTGCAGTATCTCGAGTACCACGAGCTGTACGTCTGAGCTCGCCGTGCCGGCGCTGCTGCTGCTCGCCGGCGAAGCCGATCCTCGCCCAGACCTGGCTGCGGGTGCTGCCATGACAAAGAACGGTCGAGTACCCGATCCCGTTCCTCCCCGTGAGCAGCTCTGCGAACGGGGGAGAGAGTGGGCCGACAGCCGATCTCTACGGCCGGTGAATGCTTATCCTGCATTTGCCTCATCCCGGTGGCAACCCGTTCCCCACCCACCCCAGAGCGGCGGCGGCCGCCGCACCCAGCTTCGCCGGACTCTATGTCGATGCTCTGGCGTGATCCCACGTTTCTTCTGGCTGCTGCCCGCCGTGCTGGCGTTGGGCGTGCTGCTGCTTCCCTGCTTGCGCCGCCGCGCGCGCGCTGCGCTGCGGGCGTTTGCCGAGTGCGCCGCTGGTGGCGCGCCTGGCCCGATGTCGATGAGCGCCGCGCCGCGCCGCGCGCTCGTCGCGCGTCGCCGCGCTGGCGTTGCTCGATCGTGGCGCTGGCCGGACCGAAATGGGGCTTTCACTGGCAGGAGGTGCATCGCGAGGGCATCGATCTCATCGTCGCGCTCGACACCTCGCGCAGCATGCTGGCTACCGACGTGAAGCCGAACCGCCTCGAGCGCGCCAAGCTCGGCAGTCATGGATCTCGTGCCGCTCCTGCAGGGCGACCGCATCGGCCTGGTCGCCTTCGCCGGCAGCGCCTTCCTCGAATGCCCGCTCACGCTCGACTACGCCGCGTTCGAGCGCTCGCTGCGTGCCATCGAGGTCGGCATCATCCCCGCGCGGCGGCACGGCGCTCGCCCGCGCCATCGACACCAGCCTCGCCGGGTTCGAGGCGCGCGAGAGGGCAAGTACGACGCCCTGATCCTCATCACCGACGGCGAGGACCACGAGGGCGACGTCGAAGGAAGGCCGCCCAGCGCGCCGCCGCGCAGGGCGTGAAGGTCTACACCGTCGGCATCGGCACCGCGGAAGGCGAGCTGCTCGCCGCTCGGCGAGGACGGCTTCCGTCAAGGATCGCAGCGGCCAGGTCGGTGAAGTCGCGCCTCGAACGATGGAGACGCTGAAGGACATCGCGCATGACCGACCGGCGGCGTCCTATGTGCAGGGCCTCGGACCGAGCCTCGGCCTCGATCAGAGTCTTCCGCGATCACATCGCCACGATGGAACGCCGCGAGCTCGCCAGCACCCTCGAGCGCCGCTACGAGGAGCGTTTCCAGATCCCGCTGGCGCTCGCGCGTCCTGCTGCTCGTCGGCGAAGCGCTGATGCTGCTCGGCGCGGCGCGGCGCGGCACGCGGCGCAGGTGGTGGCAGCGACGCCGTCGCTGAGCGGCCCGCCAGCGTGCCGCTGCGGCGGCGGTTGCTCTCTGCCCTGCCGGCGCTGGTCTTCTGATTCTCGATCCGCCGGGCGACCGCGCCGCCGAGGGCAACGCAGCTCTATGCCGACGGCAAATACGAGGACGCGGCGAGCCAGCTATGGCGAGAGGTTGATCGACGCGCCCGGCGTCGCCGCTGCTGCAGTTCAACCTCGCCACCGCCCTCTACAAGCAGGGCAAGTACGACGAAGCGATCACTGCGCTGCCAACAAGGTCGCCGCGAGCGGCGAGCCGCAATGGGTCGCACGCGCCAACGACAATCCGGGCAACGCGCACTATCGCCTCGGTGCCAATGCCGAGACCGGCGATCCGCAGGCCGCCATCAAAGCGTACGAGGAGGCGCTGGCGTGCTACAAACGCAGCCATGGTCGCCGACGGTGCCGACCCCTGACCCGAAAGCTCGACCACGAGTTCGTGCCCGCGCAAAGCTCGACGAGCTGCAAAGAAGCGCCTCGAGGAGCAGAAGCAGCAACAGGACCAGCAACAGCAGAAAGATCAGCAGCAACAGCAAGACCAGCGCTTAACAGCAGCAGGGGCAGGACCAGACCAGCAGAAGGACCAGCAGCAGCAACAAGCAGGAACAGGGCGAGCAGCAGGACCAGCAACAGCAACAAGCACCAGCAGGACCCAACAGGCCGGCGCGACCAGCAGCAACAGCAGCAGCACGGGGCAAGCAGGTCAGGAGCAGCAAGCAAGCAGCAGCAGAAAGCAGCAGCAGGACCAGCAGGCCGGGGGCAGCAGACAGCAGCAGCAGCAACAGGCCGACAGTGAGCAGCAGCAGCGAGCGGCAAGCGCAGCCGCGGTGGGGCGGCGCAGGCCGAGCCGGGCGACCGGCCGATGAGCAGGACCGGCGGGCGGCGCACGCCGTGCTGGACACCGCCGCGCGGCGAGGAGCTCGATCCCTCGATATGCAGCGTCAGGTCGGCGTCGCGGGCGTCGGCGAGGCGGCGCAGGACTGGTGAGTGCTCCATGCGTGCGCCGCGCGGTGGCTGCGCTCGCCCCTGGCGCTGGCGGTGGGATGGCTCGCGCCGGCGGCGCGGGCCGCCGATCGACGTTTCCGTCGAGGCGACCGTCGGAGAGCAACGACGCGGTCGTCAACCAGTCGTTCGTGCTTCACGATCGCCGTCAACGGCGCGCAGAACGTCTCGCCGCCGGCGATTTACGACGTGACCGGATTTCGACGTCAGCTACCTCGGACCCGCAGACAGCAGGTGTCGTTCGTCAACGGCCACATGTCGGCGAGCGTCAGCCACCGCTATCGCGTCGTGCCGCTGCGCGCGGTGAGTTCAAGCTCGGGCCGTTCGCGGTCGACGTGCAGGGTCAGCACTACGAGACCAAAGGCCGTGCCGATCCACGTCACGGCGGCAGCCGCCGCCCAACGCCGCCAGGGTGCGCCGGCGGGCGCCGACAGGCGCAGCGGCTCGTCGTGGTCACGCCGGCGAAAAGCCGGGTCTATGTCGGCGAGCGGATCGACCTGACCGTCACGCTGCTGATCGGCAACGTCCGCGTCCGCGATCTGCAGTATCCGGTGATCACCGCCGACGGCGTCACCGTCGACAAATTCTCGCAGCCGACCGAGGGCAGCGAGGTGATCGATGGGCAGCGCTACCGCACGGTGGTGCTGCGCGACGATGACCCCGGTGCGCTCGGGGACGGTCGAGCTCACGCGACGATGGCGCTCACCGCGGCGACCAGCCGCCGCGGCGTCGACCCGCTCTTCGACCAGTTCTTCCCCGGCACCGGCAAGCGAGATGACGGTCGAGTCCGAGCCGAGACGGCGCATCGCCGTGCTGCCGCGTTGCCGGAGCAGGCAACGCCGGCGGATTTCACCGGCGCCGTGGGGCAGCTTCGACTTCGACGCTGTCGGCGAAACCGACCGACCGTCGACGGTCGGCGACCCGATCACGCGTGCGCCTGCGAGCTCAGCGGCAACGGCAACCTCGCCATCGCTGACGCCGCCGGCCGTGCCGGTCGACGGCCGCGTGTTCCGCGGCTACGATGCGCAGCCGGTCAAGGGACCAGGACAGCGCCGAGCGCCGCGTCTTCGAGCAGGTCGTGATTCCGAAGACCGCCGACGTTCACGAGCTGCCCGCGGTGCGCTTCACGTTCTTCCATCCGGCTGCGCGCGCGTACCGCCACACGATCACGCGCGGGCCGACCGCCGCTGACGATCGTCGCGCGGCAGCCAGCAGGGCGCAAGCCGCAGGTCGTCGACGCGAACGCCGCGCCGCCCGAGCAGGCGCGGCCGCAGGCGGCAGCCGCTCGGCCGCGACATCGTCTACATCAAGGACGAGCCCGGCACGTTCCAGCCGCGCGGCAGCCCGTCTCTATCATGGTGGCTGCGTTCGCGCTGCTCCAGCTCGTGCCGGTCGCGCTCTTCGCCGCGCTGTGGACCGCTGTCCGCCGCCGCGAGCGCCTCGCCGCCGACCCGCGTCTGGTGCGTTTCCGCGGGGCCGGCCGCGACGCGCGCCGGCGCCCTCGCCGCGCTCGATGCCGCCCCGGACGGGACGGCCGCGCTCTACGACGCCCGTCTGTCAGCCGCCGTGACGGCGTACCTCGGCGCCAAGCTCGACCTGCCGCCCGGCGCGATCGAGCGCGAGCGGTGCTGGCGCGCCTGGCACGGCAACGGTACGGCGCCCGAGACCCGCGAGCGCGTCGCGCGCTTTCTTCGAGCTCGTCGAGCACGCGTGCGCTATGCGCCCGACCGGCGGTCGCACCGCCGAGCAGCGCCACCGCGCTCGAGCTGGCCACGGCGATCGTCGACGGGCTCGAGCGCCAGCGCCACCGGCTCGACCGCCACCTCGCCGCCGCGGTCGCCGGTCGCTGCTCGTCGCAGCCGCGCTGCTGGCACCGGCGGCGCCGACGAGGTGGCGCCGCAGACCGCGTTCTTCCAGGGCAATCAGGCGTACGCCGAGGGCCGCTACGGCGACGCCGTGCACCCTACGAATCGCTGCGCGGCGGCCGGACATGGACAGCGGCGCGCTCGAGCTTCAACCTCGGCAACGCGTACTTCAAGAACAACCAGCTGCCCTCGCCATCGCCAGCTACGAGCGCGCGCGCGCCGAATGCTGCCGCGCGATCCCGACGTGCAGGCGAACTCTGGCATATGCGCTCGAGAGCTGGCCCAGGTCGACGACGAGGCGCCGCCGCTCTGGCAGCGGCTCGCCTTCCCGTTCGCCGCGGCAGACCGGCAGCAGGCTGGCCGTCGGCCACGCGCAGTCGCTGGGTGAGGCGTTCTGGCTGCTGCGCCGTGCGGCTGCTCGTGCCGCGCCTGCGCGCTGGCTCGGCCGTGCCGCCGCGGGCCGCCGGCGCTGTATCTCGGTCGTCGCCGGCAGCTTCGGCCTGCGCCTGGCCGCCACCGAGCTCCGCGACAGCGCGATCGTCGGCCGCGCCGGGCGGCGCCGCCGTGCAGCTTCGAGCCATCCGCCGACCGGCACCGAGCACCTTCGCCGCCGCCCCGGCACCCGCCTCGACATCACCGAGCAACGCGACGATCTGGCTCCAGGTTCGTCGCGCCGACGGCCTGCGCGGGTGGGTGCCGCGCGATCCCCGTCGAGCCGCTCGACTGAGTCGGTGCGGTTTGCTGGACGATGTTGATTCGTCGTGGGCCCTTCCGCGTTCCTCCCCGTGAAGGCAGTTCTGCGAACGGGGGAGGCTAGGAGTGGGGCCAGCGTCACAAACCCCGCATCTCGCGTGCCGCCGCGGAGTGACATCACCGTCGGCCCCCTCCCTGACCTCCACCGTTCGCAGGAGCTGCAGCACCGGACGTGGTGTTCCGGAACCACGGCGCGGGGCGCGCTGCTGCGCCGTCGACGTGACAGCTCCCCCAGCGACGCTGCAGGTACCGTGGCGGATATCGGCGATCCACGCCTCGCCGTCCCGCGAAGCTGGTAGATGACGCGCACCGGCGCAAGACCGACTCGGCCACCCAGAGGTTGAGCGTAAGCAGGGCCGCGTCCATGGGCGAAGAACCTGGCGACAACAAGATGACGGGCAGTATCTCGGAGGTGTTGGCGGTTCGGCTGGCCGACCAGCGCCGCCACATCTTCGCCGGGCTGTGGCGTCCAATGCACGACGGTTGCGGTGAGTCGGGCTCCGCGAGTCGCGCAACGCCGGTGGCAAGCGACGACCTCCTCCGCGCGCTCGAGCTCCAGCCAGCGGCCCGTAAAAGCGAGCCGCGCACTCCACCGGGGAACGTGGTCTCGTCGAGTGCGGCGAGCTGGCCGGAGATAGCGCGAGTATTCGGCGAGTATGGCCAGCCGCGACCGCCTGCGACCACACGGCGAGCGGTACGCCGGTAACGTCCTGTGGACCTGACGCACGATCGTCAGCGGTATCGCGGCGCAGCTCGGAGACATCCACCGATCCCGTCCCCAGCAGGTGCGCACCTCTGGCTTCGCGCTGGGCGGCGGCGGCATGGGTTTGCGCCGTTCGCCGGCAAGATCGAAGGTCGAGCAGATCGATGCGGTCGCCCGTCGAGCGCGATGAGGAAGAGCTCGTTGCGGTGACCTGCGCGTGGCGCGGATGAAGCTCCGCGATCCTCGCTCGAAATCGCACAACGCCGCCGCGTTCGGCAGCGCCGCGAGGCTGCACGACGGTGCGTGACGCGGCCTCGGGCCTCGGCCACCGGCGGCAACCGGTCGAGATGCGGCGCCACAGCCCCGAGCGGCGTCGTGCAGGTCAGGCGTGTACGAGGCCAGCAGCGCGGCGCCGAACAGGTTGCCGACCATGGCGACCATCGCGTCCGCCGCCGGCTCATAGGCAATGGCGTTGATGCCGCCGCGCGTGTCTCTCCACCGTCGCCAGCGGCTGCCGGTCCGCGGTGGTCGGATCGAATGCGCGAGTGCGTGCCGACGTGCCCGCGCGACGTGACCACTAGGCAGGCGCCGCTCCGAATCGTGGTGGCGACGCCGCCGAGCCATGACGCGTCGCGAGGTGGTCGGGAAACCTCGTCCAGGTCCCCTCACGATCGATGGCGTGCAGCTCGTGGTCGTCGCGACGCCATAGAAGCGTCCGTCGAGCTCGCATTCTGACGACGCTGCGCAGCCCCGGCGGCGCGCGGGAACCGCGGCGGCGCCGGCGCCGATGCGCACGATCTCTGCCGTCGATCGTGACGAGGCCGTGAACGGCACCGGTTGTGCGCGCCTCGTTGTTGCTCGCGGTGGACCACCACCGCATGGGCGGCAAGCGCCTCCTGCACCAGCGCCGCGTCGCGATACGGCGGAACGACGAAGGTGTCGCCGACGTTCGCCCCCGAAAGCTCGCCACAGCGGTCGCCCGGTCCCGACCTGCACGGCGCAGCAGCGCTGCTGCGCGCCGTGTACTCGAATTTGACGCAGCGTAAAGGTCGAAAACGGCTGACCGCCGGCTTGAGACCGGCGAGACGGCACGATGCCGCGCACCGGCGCTGGATTTGCAGCGCGCCTCGCAGGCGCTCGTCGCCCACCAAGAAGATCCCGACCACCACGTTGGCGGCATCGCGCTCGACATGCACCCTCCCGCCGCACCGCGTACGGGCTCGCCAGCCGCCTTACAGCGCCACGCGGCCGGCGCCCGGCGCGGACCGTGATGCGAACCGGCGTCGGCGGGTTCTCTGCCTTTACGATCTGGATGTTCGACCGATTCCGCGAGGCCGAGCGGCGTAGCGGCTCCTGGATCGGTTCTGATTCCGCGCGACGCGGCGCACCGCGATCGACGGCACCACGGACTCGTCGAACAGTTCCGGTGCGGCGCGCGATTCGCGATCGGATCGAGCGCGAAAGTGCAGCGCCGCGCCGCGTCGGCTACGAACGATGCGCGCGCCGCGCCGCGCACGGGAGACGGTGCGACTTTCTCGCCATGGTCCAGCCGTACCCGGGTCGCAAGCCTTTCTGCCAGGTGATTTCCACGACTTCCAGACGGCGCGGCGGCCGGTCCGGACGGGTTCGCTCGCAGCGGCCGCAGAGGCTCACAGATAAGTCACGACCGCCGTGCAGAGCCTGTACCGACAGCGTACCTTTTGTGTGGGGCCTTGCAGCGCCTGCGCGCCGCTTTTCTGCCGCGCTGTGCGGCGCGTTGCAACGCCTGCATGCCGCTTGTTTGTGCAGAAAATCGCCATGCAGAGGCCGCGAAAGCATTGGAGCAACGTTTTCCGCCAATGCGGGCGCTGCAAAACGTCGCTCTGAACGTTTTCGGGCGATGCGTCCGTGGATTGAGTTCTTTTCCTCCCCGTTCGCAGAGTGCTCAGGCGGGAGGAACCCTTGAGGCGCGCTTCCAGGTTGGCCTTCACGGTCGGCCACTCGCCGGCGATGATGCTGAAGTAGACGCTGTGACGGCTGTCGCCGTTCGGCATCACCATGTGATTGCGGAAGGTGCCTTCCTCGGCAGCGCCGATGCGCGCCAGCGCGGAGACGCGACTTGGCGTTGCGGAATCGGTCTTGAACTCGACCCGCAGCATGCCGAGGTCCTCGAAGGCGTGGCGCAGCATGAGGTACCTTCGCCTCGGTATTCACCGGGGTGCGCTGCTGCGCCGGTGTCACCCATGTCGCGCCGATCTCGGTGCGCCGGTGCGGCCAATTGGTTTCGTGGAAGCCGCTCGGCCCGACCACCGCATCGCCATCGCGCAATATCGTTGCGAAGCTCATGCCGATTCCCTGCTCGCGGGCCCCGGCCATGCCGGTGATGAACTGGCGCGGGTCTGTCTCCGAGGCGATCCGATACGGATAGAAGCGGAAGATCTCGGGCTCGGTGCTGACCGCCCAGAGGGCGGGCGCATGGGCGAGCGTCAGCGGTTCCAAGCGGAGGAAACGACCTTCAGGACGACCGGTTGAAAGGGCGGCATGGCCGGTAGCTTCGCCGGGTCGCCGCGTATCGGTCAACGGGGCCGTTTCGACAGGAGTGGTGCGCAGCAAATCGCCGGCGAGACGCCGGCGCCACGGCGACGCATTTTGTAAATTATCTACCTAGTCGGCCTGTGCCGGCCCATGTTAGGCGGAGAGCCCCTTATCGCGACAGGCTGTATTCCGTTGACGTACCGCTGATCCGACCAGGAACGCAGGAAGGGCGCCATCGTCGAACCGGTCCCGCGAGCTGATGGCATTACGTTGCACTTGGCCACCGCGCCGGTGGCGCCGACACACGGCGATCGGGATCGCGCTCGCGGCGACGCTTGCTGGGCGCGCCCGCGCCGACGATCCAGCGTGCGCGAACACGCCGATCGTCCGCCAGCGCGCACCGGTGTTGGCGATCAAAGGCGACAGCGCGGTGCGCGGCGGCAAGGCGGCGGTCACGCTGACGCTCGAGCGCGATGACGACGAGCGCGCCGTGTCGGCCGACGTCGTCGTCCATTTCCGCCGCAGCTTGACCTTCTCGCCACCGGTCATCCGCGCACTGCAAGATCGCTCCGCGATTGGCCGCCACGCATGCGGTCGGCGGTGAGCTGCTCGGCCAGCTCGCACCTCTCGCTCTCGGTGTTCGTGCGCGACTTTCCCATTCCCCTGGGAGTCGGCGATCTGGCGACGTGCACGTTTGCCGTCAGCCGCAACGCGGTCTTTGGTGCGACAGCGTTGCTCGCGGAGGATCCGCTGCCCGCCGATGCGCACGGCCACTGCATGGCCGTGACGACCCTGGACGGCCAGGTCCTGATCGTGACGACGCTGCCGCCGACGCCGACCCTCACGGCCACTCCGGAGTTCACCCCAGGTCGACACTCCGACGTCAACGCCGACGCTGACGGCGCTGCCGCCGACCGCAACGGCGACGGCCGAGTCCACCGCAACCGCCGCGGACAGCCCGACCCCGATCCGCCGTGTGTCGGCGATTGCGGCGGCGATGCCACGGTGACCAGCGATGACCTGATCCGCGCGCTCAGCATCTCGCTCCGGCCAGCTGCCGCTCAGTATCTGCGCAGCGGGCCGACAGCAGCGCCGACGGCGTCGTCGACATCGGCGAGCTGATCACCGCGGTACACGCCGCGCTCGCCGGTTGTTAGGAAGAAACTTTCAACGCGGAGACGCAGAGGCGCAGAGGGCTGCTCGAGTCCGACCTGTGCAACCGGGATCATGGTGACGTTTTAGACCGGGCACATAGGCGACACGGATTGAAGCCCTCGCTTGCCGCAAGGCGGGTTGGGGTGGAGAGGGGGAGCGCGCGAACTTCAGCAATAAGCTTGAATGACGCGCTTCCTAATGTTCGCTGTCGCTGCCTGCGAGTGGGACCCTTTGCGTCTCTGTGTCTCCGCGTTGAAGAACTCAAACTCTTCAAGCTGACGCTGGGTCTGGCTGCTCAGGGTCGACTCCGAGCTCGTCCATGGCCCCGGCGCACCGCGTCCGTCCGTCGATCTCGCCACGACGGGCGAGCTGGCCGAAGCGCGGCGACCGCGATCGCCGCGGCGTCGACCTCGAAGAAGCGGCGCAGCGCATCGCGCGTGTCGCTGCGGCCGAAGCCGTCGGTGCCGAGCGCGGTGAAACCGGCCGGGACGAAGCGGCGCGACCTGATCGGCGACGGCTCTTCATGATAGTCGCTCGCCGCGATCACCGGCCACGGCTCGTCGGCGAGACATGCGGCTGAGATACGGCAGCCGCGCCGGCTCCGCGTCGGATGCAGCATGCTCCAGCGCTCGGCACGCCAGGGCATCGCGGCGCAGCTCGGTGTAGCTGGTGACGCTCCACACGTCGGCGGCGACGCCGCGCTCCGTCGAGCAAGCTGCTGCGCCGCGCAGCGCCTCGCGCAGGATCGGCGCCGCTGCCGAACAGGTGGACGCGCGGGCCGCTCGACGGCTCGGCGCCGGCGCTGACCTTGTAGATGCCGCGCGCGAATGCCATCGTCGACGCCCGGCCGGCATCGCCGGCATCGGGTACGTCTCGTTCGTAGACGGTGAGATAGTAGAAGCACGTCCTCGCCCTCGGCGTACATGCGGCGCAGGCCGTCCTGGACGATGACGGCGAGCTCGTAGGCGAACGCCGGATCGTAGGCGCGCACGGTCGGCACGATGCTGGCGAGCAACGTGGCTGTGGCCGTCCTGATGCTGCAAGCCCTTCGCCGGCGAGCGTCGTGCGGCCGGCGGTTGCAGCCGACGAGAAAGCCTTCGCCCGCGCGCGTCGGCGTTCTGCCAGATCAGGTCGCCGATGCGCTGGAAGCCGAACATCGAGTAGAAGAAGAAGAACGGGATCGGTGTTGACGCCGTGCGTCGCGTAGGCGGTGCCGGCGGCGGTGAACGACGCCATGCCGCCGGCCTCGGTGATGCCTTCCTCGAGCAGCTGGCCGTCGCTCGCTTCGCGATAGTAGAGCGACGACGTCGGAGTCGGCCGGCTCGTAGCGCTGGCCCGAGGTGCGAGTAGATGCCGAACTTGCGGAACAGCGCAGTCCATGCCGAAGGTGCGCGCTTCGTCGGGGACGATCGGCACGATCAGCTTGCCGAGCGCGCGCGTCGCTCATCAGCGCGCTGCAGCATGCCGCACCAGCGCCATGCGTCGTCGCGACCTCGCGCTCGCCGCTGCCGGCGAAGAACTCGGCGAACCAGTCCGGCGGCAGCGTCGCGAGCGGCGTCGGCGCGGACGCGACGCGTCGGCACGAAACCGCCGAGCGGCGCGCGCCGCTCGAGCAGGTACTGCGATCTCCTCGCTGTCGTCGGGCGGCCGGTAGAAGGGCGTCTCGAGCAGATCGCGGTCGGCGATCGGAATGCCGAAGCGGTCGCGGAACTCGCGCAGCTCCTTCTCGTTCATCTTCTTCTGCTGGTGGGTGACGTTGCGGCCCTCGCCGGCTTCGCCGAGGCCGTAGCCCTTGATCGTCTTGGCGAGGATCACGGTCGGCGCGCCGACGTGCGTCGACGGCGCGCGCGATACGCGGCGTAGACCTTCTCGGGATCGTGGCCGCCGCGGCGCAGCGCGCGCAGCTTCGGCGTCGGTCAGGTCCTCGACCATCTTCGAGCAGCTCCGGGATGGGCGCCGAAGAAGTGCTCGCGGATGTAGTCGCCGGACGACACGGTGTACTTCTGATACTGGCCGTCGACGCACCTCGCCCATGCGCTGCACGAGCAGGCCGTCGTGGTCGTCGCGGCGAGCAGCGGATCCCAGTCGTCGCCCCAGATCACCTTGATGACGTTCCAGCCGGCGCCGCGGAAGACGGCCTCGAGCTCCTGGATGATCTTGCCGTTGCCGCGGACCGGGCCCGTCGAGGCGCTGCAGGTTGCAGTTGATGACCCAGATCAGGTTGTCGAGGTGCTCGCGCGCGGCGAGCGTGATGGCGCCGAGCGTCTCGGGCTCGTCGCGTCTCGCCGTCGCCGATGAAGCGCCCAGACATGCGGCTGCGTCGGTGTCGCGCGATGCCGCGGTCGCGCAGGTAGCGGTTGAAGCGCGCCTGGTAGATCGACGCGATCGGGCCGAGGCCCATCGACACGGTCGGGAACTCCCAGAAATCCGGCATCAGCCACGGATGCGGATACGACGACAGGTCCGCCGCCGCTGATCTCGCGGCGGAAGGCGTGCAGCTGCGCGGCGCTGATGCGGCCCTCGAGGAAGGCGCGCGCGTAGACGCCGGGCGACGCGTGGCCCTGGAAGTAGACGTGGTCGCCGGCGACGCCGTCGCTGGTGGGCGCGGAAGAAGTGGTTGAAGCCGACCTCGAACAGCGTCGCGCACGAGGCGTACGTCGGAGATGTGGCCGCCGATGCCGCTGTAGAGCTGGTTGGCGCGCACGACCATCGCCATCGCGTTCCAGCGGATGAGGCTGCGGATGCGCCGCTCGATCTCGCGATCGCCCGGGTAGACCGGCTGCTCCTCGGCGGGATGGTGTTGATGTAGAGGTCTGTGTTGGCAGCGAGGCGCAGGGTGACGCCGTTGAGGTCGAGCCGTGCTCGACCAGACGCCCCAGCAGGTAGCGTGCGCGCTGCGGCCCTCGCTCTGCGATACCGCATCTGAGCGATTCGAGCCAGGCGGTCGTATCGGAGGTGCGGATCGCTGTCGGCGCGGTAAAAAGCGTCCATGACGAACAATGGCTACGGCACAGTGCGGCGTGAGCGTAACGGCTCGAATGTACGCAGAGCACGCAGAGGTCGCCGAGGTGCGCGGAGGCCGCCGTTGCTATCCTGCCTCACCCATTTGAAAAATAAACGGCGCGGCAGCTAAAGACCGCCACGCGGGGTGAGCCGGTCGGCAGGAGGGAGCGATCGGCAGGGGAGACGATTAGTGGACGATAACTGGAATTACCGCTTGGCGCGTTCCGCCGCCCGGGCATGCCCGAAACGAGCACGCCGTGGCGCAGCAGCGCCGTGATGTGCTCGGTGTCGAAGCGGTCCGCGCGTCTTCAGGACGAAACGCCGGAAATCGACAGGCGCAGGCCAGGCCATGGTTCGCGGTGGTCACGCGACGCAGCCAGTGAAGTCAGTTACGCCAGCATCAGGCGAGACCACGAGTTTTCGGCACGCCAGGAAGATCAACGGTGACGGTCAAAGGCCTCATTGTCCTCGAAGATCGACATCCGGCGTGTGGTACTCGACCGGTTCGTTCGTGACGGTGGGGGTTTCTGTCGACATGGTTGATGATAACCTCATGAAGAGAATGGATTCCGCTCAGCTCACCGCCAGTCTCGATCGTGCGCTGCGGCACTGCACGGCCCGCTTGGCAGCGCGCCGTCGGCACGCCGTGCGGCGGCTCGCCTCGATACGGCACCAGTGTCGAGATCGTCGCTGGATGGAAGGTCTGGGAGAACGCGCGCCGAGGGCGCGCCGCGCAGCCGACCCAGCTGCCGCCCTGGCGATGCTCCAGTGGAACGCGTGCCGGAATCTGTCAGCGTCGACCCTTCCGCCGATACTTTGATGGCCGAGACGCGAGGCGGCACGTTGGCGCGAGCGTGACGCCTGGGCATCGGACGGTATTTCGAATGCAAAGTTCCTTCGCCGGCTCGCGGCGGCGGGAGTCGAGCGTCAGACGCTCTGCAGCAGCCGATCGGCATCCGCGCCCACCATCCCGGCTCGACGGGCGTGGCACCTCTCAGAACACTCCCAGCATGTATGGATTGTCCTCCTTGAGTGGTGTCGTCGCAGCCAAGGCGAACCTAAGTGCGAACGACAACATGTCAACCCATCGATTGCCTGCGAACGGCGTGACCGGTGACCAGTGACCGGCGTGGTGGCCGGTAGGGCGGGTGCGAAGGGGCACCGCCGCACTGGTCACTGGCGCGCCAGTCACGCGTCACCTCACCGGCGATCCGCCCCGGTTGTCATACGGGTCTGCTTACGGTTGAAGGCCACTTCCCGTGCGCGCTTGCTTGGACCCCTGCTGCGCTGCCCGCATCGGCGAGGTGACCTTGCCGCCCGAGCCGTGGTCCGCCAGTCGAGTTGTGGACGACAGTCAGCACGGCGCTCGTCAGGCGGTGATCAGGAACGTGCGAAGGTCATCGACGTTGCGCTGATGCCAGAAAGCGCCGGGCGAGCTGCTCCAGCGCTGCGCGCAACAACCAACCAGCCGCGATCAGCGGCTTTATGTGGACAGGCCCCAGAACTACTTCCCTTCATCGGCAGTCGGTGCCCCTCACGCCAGGACCGCTATCGGCGCCAGCTGCGCGGCGAATCATCATCCAGGCGGGCTGCCGCGTCCCAGTACCACCGCCACACCACGGACGGTGGTCGGAGCCTGCCGCCGACCGCATTCTGGTCGAGCACTGGATGCTGACGGCCGCCCGCCGCGCCACCGTGCTGGTAGCCTGGCACAACATGGGACGCTCCGTGACGCTGGCGCTGCTCGCGCCCAGCAGTGGTTTCGCCACGCGGCCTGGACGTCGCCCTGCTGACGCTGCCTGGGGCCTGCCCGAAGGACGCGCGCTGCCAGCCCGGCCGCTTTGCCGCCGCCGATCCGTCAGTACCGAACGGCGTTTCGCCGGCGTGCCGTCTTCGACGTGCACGCCGTGCGGCGCTGGCTGCGCGAGCGAACCAGCTTTGCCGGTCGACACCTTGCTGAGCTTGAGCCTGGGCCGGCTATCTGGCCTCGCTGATGGCCGGGCTGCGACGACCTCGATAAATCGTCCCGATGGTACCGCCAGGTCTGCCCTCAACGACCCTCGCCTGGCGTTTCTTCAGGCGCAGTCGCCGCCAGCCGCGGTGCCGCGCCGGCCTACTCGCGCGACGAACTGCGGGCGATCTTCACCGCGATCCATTCGCCCGTTAGCGTTCCGCTGTACCACGCGAGCGCGTGCTCATCATCGCTGGGACGCGGCAGTCGCATCGTGCCCCAGGAACATCGGGCAGCAGCGGCGCCACTGGAGCGAGCGCGTCCACTGGTTCAGCGGCAGCCACCTGGCCCATTCGGCCGCGATCGCATCGTCGCCGCTGCCGCCGACCATCTCGCCCGCCTCAGCATCTCCCGACCGATCCGGTTCCTCCCGAGCGTCTCTGCGGGCAGGAGTTGGAGGGCTTGACCGTGAATTCTGCAACCGGGCACGCCGGTGATGCCGGTGCTGGCGGCAACGGTCTGCTTCCGACCGGCAGCCCCTCCCCTAACCACTCCCCGTTCGCGGAGATGCTCACGGGAAGGGAATGAATACAAAACCTGTTGACATCAGATGGCGAGGTAAATAAAGAACGATTGGCGAGATAACGAATTGCGTCGGCGAGAACGGGCGTGATGTACTTTCCCGATGCCACGTTCCTGCGCCAGAAGCAGTACGCGATCTCCCAGGGCGGTGACCGGGCCATATCCTCCTGCCTGCCAGCTCGTCTTGTATCCGCTGCTGCATCAGCGCACGGTCGACGACTGGCTGCCAATCGCAGATCGCTGGCAACGCATCGACGACAGAAGTGTTCGCATCGTCAGCAGCCCGCCGTTCCAGAGCACGCTGTTGTTCAGGCTGCTGGCGGCCGGCCACAGCGACAGCGTCTTCTCGGCTCGAAGAGAGCTGATCGCTTCCAGAATCGCCACACCATGCGCCGCCTGCCGGCACGCCTCCTTCTGCCCCGCCGATACGCTCTTTCAGCGCCAGCTTCGCGCCGCTCGCCGCAATCCGCCGCTGCGTTTCGAGCAGAAGCGGAGAATTTCGACTGTTGTTCTGCTGCTCCCGACAGCGGCATGCCTCGTACCTGTTCCGGGTCGAGCTCGACGATCTGGCCGTGAGCCGCTTCTGGGGGTGGCGGCGGAAGCGCGGTACTTTCAGCGCTTCTACCACCGCTGCCTGCAGCGCCTGCTGTGGGCGCGCGGGCGCGATCGTTATGTCGGCCGAGCCACTTCCTCCGGCCAGATCGACGACCTGCGCCGCGCATATCCCGACGCGCACTTCATCTACTGCTGCGCTCACCGTACGAATCGATTCCCTCGGCGCTCTCGATGATCACACCACCGTGATAGTGGCGCCTGGCGACGCCGCGCCCGCCACGGCGAAGCGGCGATCAGAGACGATCTACCGGGCGCTCTGTGAAGACTGGCGAGGCCTTACCTGGCGACGCTGCGCTGCGGTCATTGCGCGGATGGCGCGGTGACGACGGTCCCGTACACGGCGCTGATCGCCAGCCGCGCCCTCGTCGAAGCGCTGTGCGCTCGCTTCCGGGTGGCCGCTCCAGCGACGTCTACGCCGAGCGGCTGGCGCGCGGCAAACCGCGCTCCACAAGCAGCCGCGGCTGGAGCGGCAGCCACCGTTACACGCCGCCGAGCAGTTCGGGTCACGACGCGGCGGCGCATTCGCAGGGCACTTCGCGTTTCTCTTCCGATCGCTATGGAGGCTCGACGGCGACCCGCCTCGACCCGGTGCCGGCCCACCAGGCCGAGCGGTGGGCCGCGCCGCTGACCCAGCGCTCGCGCACATCCGGTCCATCGCGGCCGGGATCGGCGTCGGCGCCACTATGTAGCGCACCGTCATCCGGCTGGCGCGCCGGGGGCGGCGCATCGAGTGCCCCGGGTTGCGGCGCGCGATGGTCGCCACGCGACCTGCCTCCGGCGTGATCGGGGCGCGGCTCTATGCGCTCGTCGAGCCGGGGCTCGCGCGGTGGGCTCTCTGGCTGCGACGCTGTGGAGGGCGGCTTTCCGCCTGCCGGGCGGCGTGGTCGGGTTGCTGGTCGGCTTCGTCGTCTGGCAGCCGGGTCTTCCCTGGCCGACGTGCCGGCGAGGCGTGATCCGGCGATCTCGGCGCGATCGCGACGCAGTTCGGCCTGGCCGTGGCTCGCCTCGGCTGCCTCGCGGCGCAGGGTGCTGCTTCCGGCGCGCCGGTGCGATCTGCCGTGGGCGATCCGCTTTCCGCGCGGCACCGGAGCCGCGACGGTCCACGTCGCGCTCGGCCTCATCAGTCCGGGAGCCGCGCAGCCATGCCACCACGGTTCATCCGCTGCCCGGCTGGCCACTTCCTGCTGCTGCATTGCACGGTCAGGCTGGTGCTCGTCCGTGCCGGCTCCGCCGCCACAGGCGCACCTCTGAGCGGCAATGCTCCACAAAACTCGGCCTGCACTGCTGCTCTCCCCAGGGCGGCAAAGCGCTGCTCCGAAACGGTCCGCCAGCCGATCGCCGGCGTGCCGACCTTCGCTTCCATCTGCAGATCGCGTCCGGCGTTACGCGGCCGTCGCTGCCGGGATGGCCCTCGCATTCCGCGAAGTCACTGGAGTGCGGCGGCTTGCCACCGCTTTCCGGGGTGAAGGAGGAACGGTTGGAATGAAAATGAAAAGCGTGTTTACGGCTCGGCTCACCATGTCGCCGTGCCAGAAGGCGATGTAGTCGCGTTGATCTGTTTCGCGGCGTCTTTCGGGGCCGGGTAGGTACCAGGCTGCGTCGCGTTACGGCGACCTGATCCCCGACCACGACGTCGCATGTAGACTCGCTCTCGTCCCTTTTTCAGGCGCCACACCGCATGTATTCTGCGCGTGTCGGTCGCCCTGCCAGGTGCTCGCGGTGCGCGGCGCGGCGGCAGGAAGTACCGGTTGCCCTCGACGACATTCCTGGCGCGCGGTGTGCCCAGTCGATCGCTCTCTCGGCGAGGGCCGTTCCGATCAGAGGTGGACGCGCGGCATTCGCTTGGCTCCTTTCTCCAACATCGGAAAATAACCCAACAGCCTGACGACGAACAGCTGTGCCGGTTGCAGTCCGAGGCGTTTCATCCATCCGGTAGAGCGTGGTGCGCTCGATGCCGAGGCGCGTGCGGCTTCGACGCGCTGCCCGCCGGCCGCGTCGAGTGCCGCGGCGGATGCGCGCTGGCGGCGGCGCGGTCGAGCGCAGTCCTGCAGCGTGCCGCCGGCTCGACCGCGGCCGGCGCGTCACCGACGGCTGCTCGAGCAGCAGAGTCCTCGGGGTGATCTCCTCGCCGCGCGCCAGCACGACGGCGCGCTCGACCGCGTTCTCCAGCTCGCGCACGTTGCCGGAGCCACGGCGTGTGCGAGCAGGCGCGGCCTCCGCATCGGCGCCAGAAGCGTGACGACGCCGCCTGCCTCGCGTCGCGTGGCGGTCGAGGAAGTGGCGCGCGCAGCGGGCAGGATGTCCTCGCGCCGCTCGCGCAGCGCGGCCAGCTGAATCGGGATCGACGTTGAGGCGGAAGAAGAGGTCCTCGCGGAAGCGGCCGGCCGCGACCTCGTCGCGCAGCACCCGGTTGGTGGCGCGCGACCACCGCGCACGTCGACGCGCGCGCGGCTGCGCCGCCGCCGACGCGCAGCACCTCGCCCTCCTGCAGCACGCGCAGCAGCTTCGCCTGGAAGTCGCGGCGCCGACCTCGCCGATCTCGTCGAGGAAGAGCGTGCCGCCGTCGGCGCGCTCGAAGCAGCCCGGCGCGCGCGGCCGCGGCGCCGGTGAAGGCGCCCTTCTCGTGGCCGAACAGCTCGCTCTCGAGCACGCCCTCGGCGAACGCCTTGCAGTTCGACGGCGACGAACGGCTGGCCGACGCGATCGCTCCAGTAGTGCAGCAGGCGCGCCACCAGCTCCTTGCCGGTGCCGCTCTCGCCCTGCACCAGCACCGTGGCGCGGCTCGGCGCGACGCGGCGCACGCAGCGCCAGCAGCTCGTGGCTGCGCGGGCTCTCGGCGACGATCGCGCTCGGGCGCGTAGCGGCTCGGCGACCTCCTGGCGCAGCCAGCGGTTCTCGCGCTCGAGGCGCGTCAGCTCGAGCGCGCGGGCGACCACGCGCGCGCAGCTCGTCGTTGTCGAAGGGCTTGGCGACGTAGTCGAAGGCGCCCTCGCGCATCGCCGCGACGGCCGACGGCACGCTGCCGTGCGCGGTGAGCAGGATCACCGGCAGCGCCGGACGCGCGCGCGCGCAGCCGGCGGCGCGAGCTCGATGCCGTCCATGTCCGGCATCTTCCAGTCGGTGACGACGACGTCGGCGCCCGCGCGTCGTCGACCGCCGCCAGCGCCGCGCGGCGCTGGCGCACGTGCTCGCACTCGTAGCCGGCGTCGCGCCCGAGCCGCCATCGCCACGACCGCCGCCATACGCGACGAATCATCGACTGCAATCCACGACGCGTGCTTTCGCCGCTGCGGTGTTGCTGCCCAGCGCGGCGCCCCGCTCAGCGAGCGCGCCAGCGCCGGGTTGCCCGCGCCACCGTTCGGGGGCGTGGAGGGCGGGGGCGGCCGTGGGCGCGCCCCGGCGGTGAGCGTCACCACCGTGCGCGGCGGGCGTGGCTCGCGCAGCGCCGCGCCGCTATGCCGATCGGCGCGGCGTCGACGTGCCACCGCCAGTGCCGCGGTCGCCGAGCTCATCGCAGCCGAGTCGGCCGCATAAAGCGCAGGCACAGCGGCTCGTCGGCCGGATCGATCTGCACCGCGACGGTGAGCCGCCGTTACTCGACGCCGGGGCTCCGCCGGATGTGGTGTTGCAGGGTCTGCAGGTTGTGAGGGATTCACCTCGCCGATGAAATGAAACGCATCCGTGCGGACTGCGAATGCGTACGTGTAACGTGTCGTCCCCTCCATGGAGCACGCGCCGGGCGTTGGCGCCTGCGCATCGCGTCAGCGCCTTCACGCGATCGAGCGGGGCGCTGCCAGCGGGAGGGAGGACCTCATTTTGGCGGCGGCACCGCTTCGTCGCCGTGGCCCGGAGATCTTCAGCCGGCGCGGCAGCGACCGCAGGCAACGGTGAGGGCGGCAGGTTGACGAGCTGGTCGGCGACCGTGACGCCCGGGCTGCGGCGCGCCGGGTCACGGGCGTGACGCGGACGGCACGGACGCCAGGGCCGAGCGGATGCGGGCCCGTGGCCGCCGGTCGATCATCGGCCTGATCCAGGAGCCGTTTGGCGGACCGACGCTACCACGGTCGGTCGCTGGGTCAGGCCTCGGATCAGGCCCCGGTTGCCGATTGTGCCGCGCACGGTCAGCCACGCCACCACCACCACCACCTGGCCGTGGGGGCGATGCGCCATGACCGAGCCTGCCGGATGCCGAAGAGTCACGCTCCATGACGCCCGCGTCGAAGCACTTGGTCCGAGACTGGATCAGGGATCCGCACGGCAAAAAATCCCGGCCTGCTCAATTCCCCGGCGATGCCCCAGATTCTGAGCATGGTTCCGGGCCGGAAATGCGGAGGGCGGCCACGCTTCCACTGCGCAGCGCTGCGGCGAAGCCTCAGTCAGTGCCAGCATCAGCTGCTGCTGATGATCGGAATGTGCACCGAACGGCGATGCGGTTGCGGTGAAGCCGCGGGAGTTCGCGCCGATCGACAGGGTGCGGCAAGCCCCGGCTCGAACAGGACCGCAGACGGGGCGACGGGCCGCGCAGAACGCAAGGAGCGACGGATGAAGAGGTCAAGAGGCGATCGTGAAACCCTTCAAAGCTGGATGAGGTGAAGGAGGCGCTGGGACGGCAGGGCATCCAGGGCATGACGGTATCGGAGGTGAAGGGATTCGGGCGGCAGAAGGGCGCACCGAGCTGCACGCGGCGGCGCCGAGTGCGTCCGTGGACTTCTTGCCGAAGATCAAGATCGAGCTGCTGCTCGACGATCGCGACCGCCAGCACCGCACTGCCAGGTGATTGAGGAGATTTGCAAAGACCGGCCGCATTGGCGACGGGAAGATTTTCGTTCTGCCCGTCGATTCGGTGATCCGCATTCCGCGCCGGCGGAAACGAGCGCGGACGCGGTGGCAGCCAACGCGGCCCCATCGATCAGCGGTCCGGCGCTGACTGGGCGCACGGGCCGCGCTTCGCGCGGCCGTCAGCGCTACGCACCAGCAGCTCGAAAACGACCTTGCGGCACAAAAGCTGGGCGGCCTTGGGGCGCTACACGCGCTTCATCATGCATGTCCGGCGCATCGTGCCCGAGGCTGCGCTCCGACGCGGCGTCGTTGCCAACGCGCCGCCACCGCTTCAGCCGCTGCTGCGCTGGCGCTACGGCCACCCGCGAGCGCGGCCTCCAGCTGCGACATCGGCCCCGCGCGGCCGCGCGGCGAAGCCGCCGCCCTGCGCCGTGCTCGAAGGTGAGCGCTGCGCAAAGTGACGATGCCGGCGCGCAGATCGCAGCTGCCTGCGCCGCGAAGCGCCCTCCTGCGCGCTTGCGACCGCGCGGCATTGCCCCGGCGGCGGCGCTACGGTCAGCACGGGCGGCGGCTGCTCGGGCGAGGGCCAGGGCCGAGAGCTGCGCGGCGATCTGCCACGGCGCTGGTGCGCCTCGGCGCGTACGCATGAAAACTTTGGGCGCGGAAGGAACAGGCCGTGGGCCCCGATCGGTATGCCGATAGGCGTGCCGGCTTGGATGTCCGCGAGGGACGGACCAGCGCAGGACGACGGCGGCGACGCCGAGGCCGGCGCGCACCCGCGCTCGTGACCAGCGCCGATCCGATCCGGCTCCACGCGGCGGTGACGCGGGGAACACGCCCGCCTCGAGCAGCGCTCCGCTCGACGGCGCAGAAACGTCAGCGCTGCGCCGCTCAGCTAGGCACGAGCGGCAGCTGCCCGCGGCCGAGCTCGTGCACCTCGGCGCGCCGCCGCACCGCCCACGGATGGGACGGCGCCGCGATGATGATCAGCTCATCGCGGCCGACCCCGTGCACCGCAGCTTCGGCTCAGCGATCGGCGGGGTCAGCGGGCCGACGTCAGGTCGCCCCTGCACGAAACCGCTCCGATCGTCAACCGCGACGGGCCGCTCCAGGACGCCGCAGCTCGACCTGCGGAAACGCATCGTGAAACGCCTTCATGGTGCCGGGCAGCAGGGTGCTCGCACGCTGCCCCGCCAGCGCCTTACCCGCAGCACACCGGTGCCCGTTCCCTCGTGCTCCATCAGGACCCGCTGAGCCTCGTCGAGCTTGCCGAGAATCTGCCGCGCGTACTGCAGCAACACGTCGCCCGCCGGCGTCGGCCGCACGCCCTGCCGGCGCGCACCAGCAGCGACGCCGAGCAGCCGCTCGTGGGCGGCGATCTGCTGGCTCATCGCCGACTGGCTCAGACCCGACCGCCGGCCGGCGGCGAGTGAAGCTGCGCAAATCGACGATCGTCACGAGGCGCGAAGCAGCTGCGCGTCGAGCTCCGGCTTGCGCCGTTCACTGCGGCGCGAGGCCGCGTCGCTGCCGACGGCGCTGGCGTCCCCGGCGGCGCGGTGCATCGCTACGTCATCCTCCCCTCACGCACCCCGATCCAACGCTGGCGAGACGCCTGCCCACAGCGCGGGGCCAGACCGGCGTCGTCTCAGGTCGGCCGAGATCTCACCTGGAAGCAGATCGAGTGCCGCGTTGGATCGCCAGCGAGTGTGGCGAGGCGACTCGCGCCGCAGGCCAGGTAAGCTCACGCCTGCAAAGAGCGCGTGCCTAGCGCTGAAACTTCACCCGGACCGCAGGCGGCGCGCCGCGCAGCGGGGCAGCGCGTGCGCGGCCTGCGGATGGCACGTGGGATGCTGATGCTCCTCCACCAGGACGCAACGATCCTCGCGTCTGGGAACGCAACGCGGGGAGTCACAGCCGCTGCCTTACGGATGTGGCTCCCCGCCCCCTTCATCGTCTGCCGCAATGCACCGCGCCCTCATGAGTCGACGACGACCATGATCGATTCGCACCGTGCTGCGCGCGCCTGCTGCGCGACGAAGGATGGGGCGGTGCGAGGAGGGTGGACGACGGCGCTGCGGTCGAGGAGCAGCCCGTGAGTCGCGACCGCTACGACCTGCTCATGCTCTGCGACCTCTACGTGCCCGGTATGAACGGCTTCGAGGTGCTGCGCCGGATTCGCCAGCCGCACAGCGGCGTGCGCGGCGATCGGAACACGCCGCCAGACGGTCGCGGCATCATTGTGCTTCCGGCGCGGCCGACGCGAGAGCGGGCCTCAGCTTCGCGGCCTCGCCTCGGCGCCGACGCCTGCCTGCAGAAGCCGTTCGAGCTCGGCGACGTGCTGGCGCCAGGTGCCGTGACGCCCTTACTCCGCTTGAGGGCCGCCACCGCCGCGCCGAGGCTCTGCCGGGGCGCAGTCCGGCGCGTGGCGCCAGCGCGTCGACGCGTGCAACACGCGGGTCCCATCATCAGCGCGACGAGGGTGCATTCCGTTGCGAAGCCGTCGGCGGTGGCATCGCCCGTCCAGACGGTGGCGAGCAAGGTGTCCGCGTGAGGCCGCGTTTCCGCGAAGTACTCCGGTGTCGTGCCGCGCCACCGTCGGGCCGGTACCGGCGCGTTGCGCCGGGTCCGACGCGCCACCCGTGCGCAGCCAGCGCGTCGTAGACGGCTTGCTCGGCGTGCACCGCGTAGTGGGCGTTAGCCCGGCGCTGAAGCGCGACGGGGGTCGATCTCGGCGAGCTCGGCAAGCGGCGCGACAACTCGACGGCGTGCGATGCGATGGCGGCTGGCGGCGGCGCGGGCGGACGCGGTGGGCGACGGTCGCCGCGCCTGGCGAGGCGCTGGCGCATGTTCCTCGGGCGGCTGCACCGGCGCGGCGCCTTGAGCCGGTATTATCGACGTACGCCCAGTCCGTCGCGGCGCGCGCCGCCAGCGTTGCATCGCCGGGCGCCACCGCTTCGTACTCGCGCTGCGAGCGCGCGCGGCGCAGGTCGGAGACCCACGTGCGCACCTCGAGGAGCGTCGCGGTACGCGGCCGCGGCGAGATAGTCGATGATGGTGCGCCGCACGACCCAGAGCGTTCCCGTCCGCTCGTACCACTCGATGTCGAACCCCAGCCGCCGCCGACGCATCCGACGCCGCCTGCTGCAGAAAGCGCAGCGGCACGTTGGTGCGGCAGGGCGCCCCACGCATCCAGGTCGAACACGTGCACGCGAAACTCAGAGGTGTGCCGGGGCGGCATATTGTCTAATTCTTCAACGCGGAGGCGCGGAGGAGAGCGAGAACCGCCAGGAAAATAAATGAAGGAAAATATGGAGAGACAGAGCGATCGTAACCGGGCGGCGCGCTCTCTGCGTCTCTCCGCGTCTCCGCGTTGAAAAATTGAGACAAATCTTCACCCGCTCACCAGGTCGGGCGCGCGGGCGAGGTCCTTGGCGATGTTCTTCTGGTGCGCTTCCAGCGTGCCGCCGCCGTCTCGAGCAGCTTGGCGTCGCGCCACAGGCGCTCGACGACGTACTCGCCCATGTAGCCGTAGCCGCCGAGCACCTGGATGGCGCGGTCGGCGATCTCCTTGCCGACGCGCGCGGCGAACAGCTTGGCGGCGTCGGCGTCGACGCGGTTGCCGTGCCGATCGAGGTCGAGCCGGCGCGCGACGCTCGTACACGTAGCAGCGCGCCGCATGGTACTCGGCGTACGACTCGGCGATGTGGCGCTGGATCTGGCCGTGCTCGCGGATCGGCACGCCGAACGTCTTGCGCTGGTCGGCGTAGTCGACCATCACGCGCACGCAGCGCTGGGCGATGCCGAGCGACATGGCGGCGAGCGTGAGCGCGCTCGAGCTCGAGGTTGCGCATCATGTGCAGCATGCTCTGGCGCCTTCGCCGCCGAGCAGGTTGTCGGCCGGACACGCGGCAGTGCGTCGAACACCAGCTCGGCGGTCATCGACGCGCGCACGCCGAGCTTGTCCTTGCAGCACTGGCCGAGCGAGAAGCCCGGCGTATCCTTCTCGACCACCAGCGTGCTGATGCTGCGCTCGCCGGTGCGCGGCGTAGACGAGGAAGACGTCGCCGAGGGTGTGGTCGTCGACGCGCGCCGTTGGTGATGAAGCGTCTTGCGCCGTCGATGCACGTAGTGGTCGCCGTCGCGCGCGCGCCGTCGTGCGCATGCCGAGCACGTCGGTGCCGGCCTCCGGCTCGGTCATGCACATGCCGCCGATCGCACTCGCCGGACACGCGTCGGGCAGGAATCGCGCGGCGCTGCGCCGGCGAGGCGTTGCGGTAGAAGTTGTTCACGAACAGCACGCTGTGCGCGAGGTAGGCGAGGGCGAAGCCCGGATCGGCGGTCGACAGCGCCTCGTGCACGATGACCGCCGCGGTGGCGTCGAGCCCGGCGCCGCCGTCGTCCTCCGGCCACCGTCAGGCCGAGCAAGCCGAGCTCGCCGGCCCGCCGGAACAGCGCGCGGTTGAACTTCTCCTCGCGGTTGTACGCCATCGCCTGCGGTTCCACCTCGCTGGCGACGAACTCGCCGGACCGTGTCCGCGAGCAACCGGTGTTCTTCCGTCGGCGCGAACAGATCGAGCGCGCGCCAGCCGGTGGGTTCCGTCGATTGGCGTCGGCATAACGCGGGGGGCTGTGCGGTGCAACGTGACGGCGCCGGATCGTCTACTCGCAGAGCCGGCGCGCGGTCATTCGGCCTGGCGGCGGTCAGAACGGTTGCACGCAGCACCTGGGTCTGCGGATCGAACGTCAATCGCTGGACGGCAACGGCTGACCGTCGAGATCGACCGCGCACGGGTGAATGGCGTGTCCAATATCGCCGCGCGATGCCTGCACTCCGCCGGAGACTACTAGCGCTGATGTTGTGCTGCGACGGCACGGTCGCCGTGGCGGCCGGCGTCGATCCGTGAGACTATCGTCAGTCCTGCCGCGGGCCGACGTCTCAGTTGGGGAAGTCTCACGGTTGGCATTAGTGCGCAGGCACTGAGCATGTCCGCCGAAATGAGCCGATTCGAGGGGACATCCCGGAAGCCGTGCCGGCGCTATGCGCATGAGCGGCGTGGTGTCAGTCGTCGGGTTTGATGGTACGCCTCAGTTGAAGCGAAGGCGGTGCTTGCAGCGTCGTGCCCGGTCTCGGCACGACCGGCGGAAGTCGACGAAAGGGCTGTCATGCGGTGTTTCGGAACGCTCGGTGCGCTCGTGGTATCTGCGATCCTCTCGACATCGGCGCTGGCGACAGACGTGTGCTCGTACTCGGTCTCCACGGCGTCGGGGTACTCTGTCCCCTGCGCCGGGGCAACCATGCTTGCCAGCGTCGGCGGCAACTGGCGGGTGCTGATCCCATTGCGGTGCTACGGTGGTGTCGGTTTTCTTTGCACCGCGCGGTTAACGCCGAAGCGTGGACCGGACAAGGCGTCCCTTCGGCGGTACGCGCCGGTCAGCTGCGATGCGTGCGCGAGCGGGCGCCAAGTGGCGTCAACGGCCACCCCGACGGCGAGTCCGCCGCCGACGCCAACCGCTCACACGGCGCCCTGAGCAGGCAGCGTTGAGCTTTGACGAGCAAGCGGCGATCGCTGCCAACGGCGACTACCCCCGGCGGATCCAGCGGTCTGCGGCGCGGATGATCGGCGATTCCTAGCCGAACTCACGCAGGGCAGCCCGCTGGATTACAGGTCCCGTTGCGACTCGCCGACATCAGGCGTCGCCGAGCAGACGTCATGGTCAGCGGGCGCGCAAATGTGTCGCTCGGCGGCGGCGACTTCCCTTCGACCACACGTTTGGCTCGGATTTCAATACGGACGTTAGGCTCGATGCATCATACACCGACGCGGCTGCAGCGCAGGGGGCGTCGTGCTGGGCGACCTCCATGTCGAGCTCGCCGAGGGACAGTTCCCGCATGAAGAACTGAGCCCCCGGACCCGCGCTCGGACAGGACTGGGAGGAGATGTCGGTCCAATCGCGCCAAGGGATTTATGATCGCTTCGTGCCTGACGACGGCGCGCCGGTGCTGGTGATGGGCCATTGGGTCGTTGACTGCGGGCACCTCGACTTCCGAGACCGAGTTACACCCGATCACTTTTCTGGCCAACGCGCGGGTGACCGGCGCGAAGACTCTCGTCGATGCCTTCTACAACCCGTATCGAAACCCAGCGCTACAACTTCGATCCAGCAAGGCGTTGGCATTCGACGATCCTACCCGCTTTGATGCAGCGAGCTCCCGGGACCGTTCCCGCTGATACTTATCAGCAACGTGCTACGGCTACCACGGAATGCCGGTCCGCCGCCATACCCGTCGATCGACCACCTCGAGTCTTGGGCGATGCTTGGAACCGAACCGCGCCGCGCCGGTGACATGGCGCGTCTCCGCGCCAGCCGGCAGCACCGGCACGCGCCTCGATGTGAGTATCACTGGGTCAAGCGGCCGGGCGTCGCGATCGACAGTCACACTCGATGAAGCATCGAGTTGCGCGCTGGTCCAAGTGAGCGTCGTCGGCAAACCGTCGCGCCCCCTACGCCTCGAGTATGCGTCAGCGCCGTGGAGTTCTTGAACGAGGTAGCCGGCGAAGAAGCAGGTATCCCCTGATCTCGACTGCAAGCGCAGCTCGGACCGTACCTGCGCAGTTCAAAATCCGGCTCGAACCCGACCCAGTTCTGAATTGCTATGACCCGCTCGATGGCCCGCGCGCTGGAGGCGATGCCCAGCGGACACGTTGTCGACACTACAGACGATATCTGCTGCCGCTTTACGGCACAATCTCCGTGGAGCTCGCGGGACCCGACCCGGCTCGCTGAGGCGAATGGGCGCTCAACACGTGGATGGGAGGACCGCACCTGCTGTGCTGGGCCGAGTGCGGCGCACGCCGCGTCGCCGGGAAACCCCTGGCAAAAAATCGCTCTGCAGGCGCTGCGACATTGTCGCGTTGATCGTTTGGTCAGGGCAGGCGCTGCAAGCGGCGACTACGGCATCGCTTCGCCGTGAATTCCCGCGCCCGACAAACCGCACGCGACCCGCGCAGCAGCATCGGAGAGCTCATGCCGGTGGCTACGGCTATCAGGGTTATCGGCGCGGCATCTCGACGGCGCCGACCGCGTAGGCGACCGCGGCCGAGGCAGTGGAGGAGATCCGCCGTGCTCTGGATCGTCGTGAAGCGGGCGTTGGCCAGATCGCGTCCGGCGGTGCAACAGCTCGACGATCGTGCTCAAGCCTTGGCGATAGGTATCGAGCGTGGCGGCGTACGCCTCGGTAGTGGCGGCGAGCAGCGCCTCGGCGTAGTCGTACTTGCTGCGGGTCGCTTCGAACTCGTGATAGGCGCGCCACACTTCGGCGATGGCGTCGAGCTCGCCGGTTTGCAGCGACGCCACGGCGGCCTCGCGCTCGGCTTCGGCTTGGCGCAAGCGGTTGAGCCGCTGGAAGCCGGTGAAGAGGTCCCAGCTGAGCAATCTGAGCGGTGTACTGCGGCTGCAGCGTTTTCTCCGTCGGTGGACCGTCGAACTGGAAGTTCCACATCTGCTCGCCATAGTTCCGCCAGCCGGCGACCGCCGATAGAATCCGTCCGGGCGCGGTCGACACCGCCGACGCGTGGGTCAGAGCGTGGCGACCTTGCGCGGCCAGATCGGGACGCCGGCGTATCGCGTGTCGGCGATGAGCGCGTCGACCTGGCTGCCGAGCGAGGCCGGCACCCGTTGGTTCTTCTGCAAGCTCTCGACCTCGAACAGCGCATTGGCCGCGACGCCGATCGCCAGCGCGAGGCGCTGGCCTCGCCCTGCGGACGAACAGTCGGGCGTTGGCGAGATCGAGACTGGGACTGGGCGAGGCGCTCGCGGGCCAGCAGCAGGGCGGGTTGGGTTGCCAGACCGAATTCGACGCGGTTCTGCACGGCCTCGGGGCCGGTCCTCGCCAGCGTCAGGTTCTCTTCTGCGGCGGTAGACCGCGGCCTTGGCGGGCGGCGAGCGCGTGGTAGAACCCACGCGCTGGGTGTCGTAGACGACCGTCCGCAGCTCGCGGTCGAACGCAAAGTTCGCGGCGGCGAGCTGCTGGCGCGCGACCTCGTCGTGCCTGCGCTGCGCCGTCCGAAGTCGAGCAGCGTGTAGGTGAGGTTGCAGAACCGGCTCCGCGGCGCACCATTCACTTCGGCGACGCCGCGCGTAAGCCGGGCGAAGCTCCTCCAGCCGGCGCGAATATCCCCGCCGGTGCCGCGGCCGTCAGGCGGGGATAGTACGCCGCGCGGACGCGCCGTACGATGCCGTTGCCGCCGCGCGCCCGCTGCCACGCCGCGCGGGTCGCCGGAGTTGTTGGTCAGCGAGATGTCGATCAGGGCCGCCAGCCCACGTACGCAGGTGGCGTGGCGGGCGCGGCCGCCGCCGGTTGCGATGGCGGGACGTCGGTCGGGCTTACCAGCCCGCGGCAGATGCAGCACTGCGTACTCCGCGGCCACGTCCGGCCGGCGGTGACCATGGCTGACTCCGCCGCCGGCGGGCATATCGGTCCGGGCGCAATTTCCGGCCCCGGCGGCGATGGTCGCGCAACCCGCCGGAGTGCGGCCAGGCGCCAGCCGCGGTTGCGACCGCGGACCGGGACGAGCGGGCACGGTCTCTTTTCATCGCAATTGTGCCTGTCGTCGATTACGACGCCGTCGTAGCGGCGGAGTGCTGATCGAGCTCCGCCGAGGTAGGACGGACCAAGCTGGTGAAAGGATTCCGTTTCGGCCAGCAGCATGCGGCGTGCGTGCAGCGGCCAGGCCGCCAGCTCCGCGCACAGAATCCGCCGGAGGTCCGGCTGACGAGCTCGTGCAGGGCCGGCTCTCAGGTCATCGCCGCGATGGACATTGCGTGAGCCAGCGTCGCCCTGGCGCCGGTCGAGCGGTGGCGCCGCGAAATAGTCGCGCCACGCGACGAAGCGCCGCGCCAGAGCATCCTCGAACCGACGGCGTGCGCTCTCGCTGGCGGCCGACAGCGCAAGCTGCGCTCTGCGGCCGGCGGCGACCGGACCCCAGCCGATGCGAGATGCGGCGCGGGGTTCCGGCGGCGATCTGACAGAGCGGCATCCGCGTTCACGCCGCTGGCTGCGCCTTCAAGCGCGCATCGTCGGCGACGCCGAGCAGCTGGGTGAGCAGATCCGGTCGAGGTCCCGTTCCACCGCGTCGAGCCCGGCATCGGTGAGCGGCGGCGCCCCTGCCGGCGAGCACGCGCAGGTCCAGATCCAGCGGCTTCCTCAGCCGTGGCAGCATCGAGGCGCCGCGTAGTCGGGCCAGCAGCGACCAAAGACCGTGCCCGTCACGCCGACCCCGAGCATCACCGCCCAGATGCGCCACAACGGCTCGTAGATCTGCGCGCTCGGGCCTTTCAGTCCGGCGAACACCAGTACGAAGGTCGTGCCCGCCTGGCTGCCGCCATACGCGAGGCGATTGCTGCTCTGCGCCGCCCAGGCACAGCCCATCAGCACGATGAAGCAGGCGATCATGTAGCTCAACACGGTGTCGAATTGGGCGTCACCACGATGATCGTCGCCAGCGCGAGCGCGCCGCCGACGGTCACGCCGACGATGCGCAGCGCCATCTTCGCCACGTCGCCCCATGGCTCGGCATGCCGGCGATGAAGACGGTCCACAATGCCGCCGTCATGTCGGGTCGTTGCGTGGTGAGCGCGATCACGGTAGCATCACCGCCATGGCCGCCGCCAGCTTGAGCGCGTGACGGTCGTCTCGCATCGGTGATCAAATGCGCGACGCGCGTGGCTGTCGCGACCGAGAGCGGCGGGCACTCCGCTCCTCTCTCGAAAGCAGGCGCGCCAGTGCATGCAGGCCGAGAAAATGACGCGAGATTGGCGAGCTCGATCGGATCGGATCCCCGGCCGGGCGTGCAGCGCCAGGCTGCCGAGCGCGAGAGTTGGAGGGCCGGGGAGCGCCGGCGCGATGGCGTCGCGCAGGGGAGCGGGCTGGTCGGCAGGGACCACACCGACTCAATCTGCTCGGCCATCCACCCGACTCGCCGCGTCCGTCGCGTCTGCGCGCTCGAAGCTCGACTCCCGGAACAGCTGGCGCAGCTCCGTCGGGCACCGCCTCGCGCGCCAGCACGAGCAAAGCGGGTGAGCTCCATGCGCATGCGCTCGTCGAGGGTGATGAGCGCCAGCAACTGCACTTGCGGCGCGCGCTCGCTCCTTCCCGTTCGGCACGGTCGAGCAGGTTCAGGAGCGCCGGCAGCGGCGAGCTGCCCGCCGTGCGCGAGCGCCGAGCCGCTGGATCGAGTACGCGCGGCGCACCAGGCGCAGCCGGTCGCGTGGTCGAGGTCGCGGGCGACGGTCGCGAGCAACATCGCTCGGCAGGGTCGGGGCCAGGTACGTATCGAACACGGTGATCACCAAGAACGCGATCACCGCGCCGGCGAAAGTCGAGGCCGCATCCCACCCGAATCGGTTCCGGGGATCGAACACGACGGCGTAGAACGAGCTCAACACCGTGACACCCACCAGCAGCCGCGTTCGTTGTAGCGCTTCACCACATACGCGCGGGCCGCGACCAGGGCGAAGAACGGAGGTACAGCCACATGGCGCCTGACCAGCATGCCGGCGAGCGGCACCGCTGCGACGAGGAGGATGCCTTCGGTCGATCAATCGGGCCGCTTGAGCCGGCGTCATCAGCGGTCAGCGGCGCTGCCGCCACGGCCCAGAGGAGATACGGCCCGAACGCGCTTTCGACGCACCGCCGCCATGAGCCCCGATGCCGAGCGACGCCATCAACGCCAAGCGGGCGGCGCGGCGAGGCGTTGTGGAGGACCCGCCAGCTCGCCGAGGTACTGGCGCAGACTGCCGGAAGAGCCGGTGAACTCCGGAGTGCGGGTTGTCCCCAGCCGACCGCTGCGTCGGTCGGCGCGCTCATCGAAAACCCTGAATCGTGACCAGTGTCGCGCCCATGCGCAGCGGCTTACGGGGCCTGGTGGTCCTCGACGACGATGCCGCACCGGGAAGCGCTGCGCCAGGCGCACCCAGTTGAGCGTCGGCTCGACCGACGGCAGCACGCCGACGGTCGCGCCGTTCTCCTGGTAGAGCGCCCCAGCCGACGCCCTGCACGCGGCCGCGGAAAGCGGTGGCTTGGATAGCTGATCAGATACACGTCGGCCTCCATGCCCGGCGTGATGCTGGCGAGGAAGTGACTCGCGGAAGTTCGGCGATCACGTACCACGTCCGGTCGTCGACCAGCGCGAAGACCTCGACGTCCCTCGTTGGCGTACTGGCCGACGGCGATGTTGAGGTTGGTCACGTAGGCGTCGAACGGCGCGCGCACGTAGCAGTAGTCGACGTTGAGCTGGGCGTCGGCGACGTCGGCCCGGCAGCCTTGAGACGCGCGTTGATCGTCTGTCTGCCGAGCTGACTCTGCGCCTGTTTATCCTGACCCGGCGTTGCGGACCGCCGCCTCTTCGGCTTTTCCAGCCGGGCCCGCGCGTGTTGTAGACGTCATTGGCGGTCGCTGAGGCGCTTGGCGAGCAGCGGCTCGATGCGATCTCGTGGTACTACGGCGCGCGTAGGCCGTGTCGGCTAACTTCACGCCGGCTCTGGCGTTCCGCACGGGCGGCGCCGATTGCGTCCTCATAGGCTTGCACCTCGAAGCTGGGTCAGCACGAGCTGCTGCGCCCCAGGCGGTCGAGCGCGTGTTGACGACGGCCGCGGGTCGACCTCGAACAGCAGGATCGCCGTGGCGGCGACCCGTTGGCTGTCGACGACCGGCAGGTCGGCGACGATCGGGCCGCTCACGTGCGGAGCGATGCCGACGTGGTGTTGGCGCGCACGTAGGCGCCGTCGCTGCGCGGATAGGTGCGGGTACTGGCAAGACGTACGAGCGTCCGGCCAGTCCGCCAGCGCCGCGCTGACGACGATCGCCGCGCCTTCAGCAGCGCGCCGATGATGCGGCGGCCGCGATCTCCGCGCTCACTGACGGCTGGCGGCATGCAGTCCGGCCTCACACCCGATTGAAGAAGATCGCGTACACGACACACGCCATGAGGACGGCGAGGCTGATATAGACGAGCGCCCGCGGCCACAGATGACTGTCGATCCCGAGCGTGAGTGAACAGCAGCCGCCACAGGCCGCGAGCAGGGCGCCGCTCAGCACGCAGAACAACCAGGCGGGGAAAATTTGCGCCGGCGATGTTCACCACCGGATCGCACCCCGCAGAGGGCGGAGCGCGGCCGACGAGCCCCAGCGCTCCTGCGGATCGCCGACGGCAAAGTGTGAGCGTCGTTCGCGGCAGGAGACATCATCGTCACCACCCACACTCTACCGAGCGGCACGATATCCCGCAGATCGCGCCGCCGTGCATCGGGCCGTTACCTGCGCCAGCGTGGGCGTTGGCGGAAACAATCGCCGCGCCGAGAATGGCGACCAGCGTGGCGCCGGTGATCGCGGCGCCCAGCCAGCAGGCTGGCCGGGGCATAGCGGAGCTCGACGAGAGATTCGCCCGCCGGGACCTCGACCGCACGAAAGACGTGGTTGGCGCGCAGCACCGGGTGGGTGCGCCGTTCACCGTGGCGTACCAGCCGGTGGCGTACTGATCGGCCAAATGGAGAAATCCAGGGGCCGTTGCGTGCACCCGCACGACGACGCGTTCGGGCTGGTCGACGAGGACGCCGCGCCGCCGTCGGCGGCGGGGGCAGCGGTTCCCGTGGAAGCCCGACGGCGGCGGCGCGTCGAGCAAGGCAACCTGGCGCACATTGTCGCGGCCGGAGGCGAGCCAGGGCGCAGCAGACGAGCGGGATCGGGAACCACCTCGACACGAGGACGTAGTGGCGCCCGCGGCAGCCTGCTGGTTCTCGTACACCTTCACCTGCGAATCGGATGAGGGTGAGAAGCGGGGACAATGGAGGGCGAGCTTCTCGACACCGCTGGGGACCGTTGCATCGACGATCACGTAGCGAACGGCTGCCAGGTCGAGCAGCGCCTGCGCAGCCCGGCGGCGGAAGCGATCGACGGGGGCGTTGCAGGATCACCCAGACGAGTCATGTCGTTCCCGCTGCGCAACATCACCAGGTATTCTGCCCAGCGGCGCGACGGCTGCGGCTCATAGTCGTCGACGGACGGGAGCTGATAGAGCGACGCGATCTTGGCGCCAGCGCAAAGTTCCAATCTCGCGCGGGTGATATGAGATGCGGTCCTGAGGGGGGTCACGTGGTCCCGCAATGCGGTCAACAGATCGCCGTAGTTGGGAATAGACCGTCTCCGTCCGGGAGGAGCCGCCGGACAGAGAGCGGTCGGGTTGCCAACGCGTTGACGGCGTCGGGCAGTCCGAACGAGGTGTAGGTGAGAAGATTGAAGGCCGTTGCAACGATGATCAACAGCGCCGCGAAGCGTCGGCCGTGCTGCGCGACGTTCGAGACAATGGCCGCCGCGATCACCATCACGACCAGCGTCCATTCCTGAGCCTTCAACTTGCCGGTCACGCCATAGAAACCCGCCACCGCGACCATCACGCATAGCGCTGCCGCGTAGCGACGCTGCTCGCCGGCAGAAAGCATCGCCGCGCAGGATGGCGTCAGCGCCAAGACTGGTCAGCACGGCCACACAGACGCTGGTCATCCAGGACGAAGCGATCCGGCGCGCGGAACAGCCGTCGAGCGGCAGCTTCGTGCACAACAGAAACAGCGGCGTGTAGCGGGGCCGAAGGCGAGCACGAACATGAGCGCGCCGGCGGCGGCGTAGAACAGCGCGTATCGCCTGCGTCGAGGCGCACAGCCAGCTGGCGCTGGCGAGCGCGAACGGACTCAAGATGATCGGATTGTCATCCATCGGCGCGTTGCATCAGCGCCAGATGCAGCGACGTGAGATCGACGCTCAGCTCGGGCTGCATGTCCGTCCAGCTCAGGCCGCCGGCGCGGACGCTGGCCGCGGCGGTCTGCAGCCCGGGCACGAGGTGTACCGCGTCGAGAAGCGGACCGAGCATGAGACCGCAGGCGATTGCCGCCAGCGGCGACCCGGATGCTCTCGGCCGCCGTGTGGCGTACTCGAACACGACGCGCAAGGCGACGAGCTGATACGTATAGACGATGACCTGCGGCGAGCCCGACAGCAGCGATACCGCGATCGAGGCGCCGAGCCCGACGGTCCCGCCAAGGGACGGCCTGTGCAGGAGCCGCTCGCAGGAAAAGAGAATCATCGGGATCCACACGTAGGCGTCGCTGACCTGAAGGGTCCACATGTTGATCTCGACCGTGGCGGTGCCGAGCTCGAAGGCGAGCGCACCGCACAGGCCGCCGAGACTGGCGCCGAGCTCGCGAGTGAGGCAGTACATGCCGGCGCCGCCACCGCGAAGTTGACGACCAGCTGGGCGAGCATCGCCCGATGCGGATCCAAGAACAGGAAGAGGATGTTCAGCGGATACAGCAGTCCGGTCGAGCTTGATGCCGAACGACGGCTGCCCGCAATTCTGAAACGGGTTCCACAGCAACCCGCTCCCGCCAGCCGCTGCGTACGCTGCAGGGCGTACAGCATGTTCGGCAGCCAGTATTGATAGATGTCGTAGCCTGGACCCCACCCGTGGCGCGTGGTCCAGAGCGTCACGAAGGCAGCGCCGACGGAAAGCAGGACGGTGCCGACCAAGACAGCCCGCAGCCAACGCGCTGCAGCGAATGCCACAACAATCAGCAGCGAATCCAGCGCACACCGTGCCGCGGGCGCGGGTTGCCCGCCAATTCAAACCAGTGCGTTGCAGCGCGGCAGGTGGATGGCGCCGCCGCGTCGGCGCTGTGCTTGCGACGCGCGGAAACGCGCCTGCGGGCATCGTGCTTGCGGCGGCTTGCCGGTCGCCGCGCCTGCCCGATAAGACCGCCCAGGAGGAAACCCGGGCATGGATCAACCGGCCTGATCGCGCCGATCCTGGCACTGGTGCTCTGGACGCTCGTCATCTGGATCTGGATGTACGCGACCCGCATCCCGGCGATTCAGAAGGCCAACATGGACCCGCAGGCCGCTGGCGCGCACGCGCACCTTGAATCTCCCTCCGGAGGTCATGCGTGGGTGTCGGACAATTACAAACCACCTGATGGAGCAGCCGACGATCTTCTGCGCCACCGCGATCGCCGCGCAGATGGCGGGCCAAGCAGACCCGATCAACGTCGGGCTCGCCTGGACCTACGTGGCGCTGCGCGTCGCGCACTCGCTCATTCAATGCACGGTGAACATCGTCACGTTGCGTTCTCCGTGCTTCACGCTGTCGACCATCGCGCTTGCCGCCTGGCGCATCCGCACCGCGCTGGCGGTGTTCTGAGGCGCGGCGGTAACGGCCTTTTCGACGCGGAGGACGCCAAGCCGCACGCGGAGGTCGCGGGAGGCGGCGACGGAGGTTGAAACTATTGGGGGCGGGCGCAACGATGAAGCTCCGGCGCCATCTTCGGGATACGGGGATCCCCGCGCGGCGCCGCAGTTCAAATCCGGCGCGATGGTCGGATGGGAAGTGGGACACCGAGGCAATGTCATACAGCATGACTACTGCAGGCCGGCAGCGCGTCCGGGGCCGTGTGAAGCGGCTCATTCGGGCGGCGGTGTGTCTCTCCAGGTCGCGGTACCAGTGGGTGCCCATGCCATACCCGGCGATTGCGACGGCGATGCGCAGGTGACATCGCCGAGCTGATCACCGCCGTGAACATCGCTCGGGCAAGCGCCCGCTGGCGGACTGCAACGCGGCCGACGCCGACGGCGACGGCAACGTGGTGATCACCGATCTGGTGCGCGCCGTGCTTGCGGCGCTCGGCTCGGAAACCGCGACGCCTGGGACGAGCACACCCACCGCAACACCTGACCGCTCCGCCCGGCACCTTCATCGCCGACCAACGGATCATCTATGCGTGATGGGCTGCACAACGAGAGCACCGAAATGATCCGCATCGGCGATCGCACCTTGCTGATCTTTCGCGGTGGAGAATCGGGCCAGGTCGGCTCGGCGATGGCGCGCATCAAGGTGTTCGAGGTGCTCGATGAGGGCCGCACCGATCCATCTGCTGAGCGAGGTGAACGCGAACAACCTTCCCGGCGGTCGCGACATCCGCGATCCCAAGCTCGGTCGAGATGGGCGGCAGGCTGTTTCTGTACGCGATCAGCCGCCTGCCCGGGCTTCCACTACCGCGACTTCGGCGGTCGAGGCGTGGACCATCCGCGCCGAGTCGACCGACGGCGGCCGCACGTGGACGCCGCCGGTGAGGACGTACGCAGGACGTCGACGACATCGGAGCGGAGACGTTCTGGGGCTTCTGGCGCTACACGAAACGCGCTCGTACACGGAGGCCGGCGAGCACCGGCGAGACGCTCTTCGCGACCGGCTACCAGGACTTCGACACCGCGGTCGGCCTGTTCGCCTCCGACGACGGCGTCACCTGGGAGAAGCGCTCGACGATCATCGCGTCGTACGACGACGTGCCGAGCGAGGCCGAGCTGCAGTTCTTCGGCGAGAACCAGGACACCGCGGTGGCGCTGGTCGCGGCTCGACAACCAGGACATCCTGGCCGACGGGCAGACCGCGATCTGCACGTCGCACGATCCGTTCGACACGCTGGGAGTGCGGGCGCCGCATCGAGCAGCGGCTCGGACGGGCCCGACCTGGGTCGTCCGCCGCGCGACGCGGACGCGTGCGCAGCTTCGTGTTCGCCCGCAAGCACCTGCCCTGCACGTTCAAGCGCACGGCCATCTACGAGCTGCGCGGCGACCTCGCCGATCCGAGCGCGGCGATCGAGGTCTGCGAGATCCAGGAGCTCATGAGCTCGGGCGACACCGCCTACACCTCGCTCGCGCCGCTCGATCGCGAATCGCTCGCTGCTGGCCTGGTACAGCAGCACCGTCGATCAGGAGCTGCCGTGGTTCCAGGGCATCTCCTCGCCGAGCGACATCTGGCTCGCCGACGTCGACTTTCGCGAGGCGCCGGCCGACTGCACGCCGGCACCGCCGCACCAGCTGTGCCAGGCGCCGGACCCGCCGCCGGCCAGCGGCATCGTCCGACGTCACCGGCGCGCATCTGCTCACCTCGCGCGCCAGTGATCTGGCCGAGTCGGCCAGCCTGTCAGCTTCCGAGCGACGACGTGCGTGCGACGGCATGGCGATCGACCTGACCCTGCAGCCGCTCGACGATGTGACGAAAGCGCCGACGGGCACCCGTGGACCGTGTCGGACGTCACGCTCGCCGCCGATGGAACCTTCACCGCAGGCTTCGGGACGCAATCGCCGCCTGCTGCGGGCGGCATTTCGCTGCTGAACGATCCGCTGCTGACCGTCCGCTGAGTTCACGCTGACCGGCCAGACGACGTCGACGGACACCTTCTGCGGCATCGTCAAAGGCTATGCGCAGGTGTTTCGGCACGAGCCCCGTGGACCGTATCCGGCTCGAAGGAACGACCTTCGCGGCCACGCGCATTATCGGCGATACGCCGCCGACCCGTGAGCGCCTGTGCTGCGGCTACCGCGACAGGCGAGCGAAAGCGCGTAGTACGCGGATGCGCTCGTTGCGAGGACATTCGCTGGAGGGCCGCGCTTCGGCGCGGCCGTAGCGTCGCGGAGCGCGAGCGCGAGCGGCGCTCGTCCGACGACGAGTGGATGGGCCGAGCCGTGCTTGAGCGGTGCTTCGCACGCCGCCGCCGGCCGCGCCGAAGCGCGGCCTCCAGGGCGCCGTTTGGCGACGATTCACGGCGGGAGAATCAAACTGAGGACACGCTGCCGCCGCGCGTCGCTTGTCGCCGCCGCCTCGTCTGTGCTGCTCTCTGCAGCTTCCGAAAAGGAGGTGCGCCGTGGCGCAGATCGCTCGCAACGTGGAAGCTCTACATCGACGGCAAATGGACGGATGGCGGGCGGCGGGACGTTCGACGTGCATCAACCCGGCGACCGAGGAGGTCGTCGCGCAGGCGCCGAACGGGACGCGCGCCGATCTCGAGCGCGCCATCGCGGCGGCGCGGCGCGCGCTTCGACGACGGGCCGTGGCCGCGCACGACGCCGGCCGAACGCGCCAGCGTCGATCGAGCGGCTGATCGACAGCGCTCGAGCAAGCGCAAGGAGACGATTCGCGAGCTGCTCGTCACCACCGCCGCGGCCGAGTACGTCGGCCATCCGATCCAGGTCGACATGCCCTACCAGCTGCTCGGCCAACTACGCCGAGCTGGCTCGCGTTCGTATCACTTCATCGAGATGCTGCCGGTGGTGGTGAGCCAGTCGCCGATGGGTACGCAGGTCAACAACTCGATGGTCTACCACCAGCCGGTCGGCGTGTGCGGCCTGATCCCGACCTGGAACTTCCCGTTCTTCGTCACCGTGCAGAAGATCGGCCCCGCGCTGGCGCACCGGCTGCACGATGGTCATCAAGCCGTCGCCGTACATGCCGCTGCTCGATCTGCTGATCGCCGAGGCGATCGAGGAATGCGACCTGCCGCCGGGCGTGTTCAACGTCGTCACCGGCGACGGCCCCGAGCTCGGCGCGGCACTGGTCGAGACCCGCTGGTCGACAAGATCAGCTTCACCGGCAGCGCCGTCACCGGCAAGCGCATCATGGCGGCGGCGGCGCCGACGCTGAAGCGCGTGCACCTCGAGCTCGGCGGCAAAGTCGGCGGCCATCGTCCTCGACGACGCCGACCTCGATCAGGTCGTGCCGTACGCGTCGCTCGCCCGGCCTTCTTCCACGCCGGCCAGGGCTGCGCCATGTGCACGCGCCTGCTGGTGCCGAAGGCGAAGCAGGACGCGGTCTGGTCGAGCGGCTCGACATGCTTCCTCAGCAACGTCATCACGATCGGCGATCCGGCCGATCCGTCGGTCGATGCTCGGCCCGGTGATCCGCGAGGAGCGCCGCCAGAAGATCGAGGAGTACATCGCCTCGGGCAACGCCGAGGGCGCGCGCCTCGACCACCGGCGGCGGGCGGCCGAAGGACAAGCCGCGCGGCTACTTCCTGCAGCCGACGGTCTTCGCCGACGTCCGCAACGACATGCGCATCGCGCGCGAGGAGATCTTCGGCCCGGTGCTCTCGGTGCTGCCGTTCGACGACGTCGAGCGAGGCGGTGCGCATCGCCAACGACTCGCCCTACGGCCTCGGCGGCGCGATCTACGGCGCCGACACCGCCAAGGCGCTCGAGATCGCCAAGCGCATCCGCACCGGCACGCTCAACATCAACGGCGCGCTCAACATCGCGCATCTGCCGTTCGGCGGCTTCAAGGAGAGCGGCATCGGCCGCGAAGGCGGGCGCTGGGGACTCGACGAGTACACGGAGATCCAGGCGATCACGTGGCGCGCTGAGGCGCGGCGCCCTGCCGCCTCACGCCTGGTGCCTGGCTCGTAGGTGATCTTCGACCGCGGCGGCACCGAGTGGACCAGCCACACGTTGCCGCCGATCACCGAGCCGGCGCCGATGACGGTTTCGCCGCCGAGGATGGTGGCGCCGGAGTAGATCGTCACGTTGTCCTCGATCGTCGGGTGGCGCTTGGCTGCTGTGCGGCGCGTCGGCCGCCGCGCGGATGCTGAAGCGCGCCGAGCGTCACGCCCTGGTAGATCTTGCACGTTGCGGCCGATGACCGACGGTCTCGCCGATCACGACGCCGGTGCCGTGGTCGATGAAGAAGCGCTCGCCGATCTGCGCGCCCGGATGGATGTCGATGCCGGTCCGGCTGTGCGCGTGCTCCGCGATGATGCGCGGGATCATCGGCACCTGCTCGCGTGTAGAGCACGTGCGCGACGCGATAGGCGGTGATCGCCTCGATGGCGGGATAGCTGAACACCACCTCCTCGACGCTCTTCGCCGCCGGGTCGCCGTCGTAAGCCGGCGAAGCACGTCGCTGTTGCAGCGTGCGGCGCAGCTGCGGGACGGGCGCGGAACAGCTGCAGCGACGACCTCCTCGGCTCCACTCAGGCCCACGGCCGGCGGGGGCGCGGCCCATCGACTTCTCGTAGCTGAGCACGCGGAAGATCTGCTCGACCAGGATCTCGTATGCCGGATACAGGTGCTCGGCGATGGTGTGGCGCAGGTTCTGCCGGCGTTCAGCGAGCGCGTGCTGTAGAAGCCGAGGTAGATGACCGGCTTCAGGTGGTCGAACGCCTTGATCACCGCGCGCTTGTTAGGCAGCGCCGCGCTCTCGAGGCTGTTGATCTCTTCCGGGCCGCCGTAGCTGGCGACCACCGCGTCGATCGCGGTCTCGAGATCCGCATGCCGGTTGAGCGAGCTTGAGCCATGATTTGGCCGATAGCACGCGCGGCCCCCGCGGCGGTCGAGGTGCCCGGGAATGGGTCGGTTCTCAGCGGCGGCGCGTCCGCACGCGTTGACCTTTTTGATCAGTTTTCGAGGACGCCATGGAGGACCTTCGCGGCGCCTTCGGCGAGGTAGCGAGATCCCTTGGCGTTGGGATGGACGAGGTCGATGTGAAGCGCGCCTCGTGGGGAATGAGCGCGGCGCCATCGATCACGACGCCGCGTTTGGCACAGGCGCGGGTGATCGCGGCGAGAGCGTCGCCCATCGTCTCGCCGATCCTGTTGGGCTTCCCCGTCGCGCCGCCACGGCGGGGTGACGCACACGACCTCGGTGGACGGATGAATGTGATTCACGAAGGCGCATAGGTGCCCTCGACGACGGTGGCCGGCTGGCCCTCGGCCCAATCATTGGTGCCGACCAGCACGACGACCGCCGATAGGGGGAAACCAGCCGCCGATGGCGTTGACGGCACTAGTCATCTCGACCCATCCCTTGAAGATCGAGCCCGGTACGTTGCTGATCGTGCCACCGGGTCGCCCGAGGTTTTGCACCGCGATGTTGCCGAGGATGCGACTGACCTGCTCGGGTATTTCTCGGTCGGTCCGCACCAGGACGTTGCAGTTGAGCGAATCGCCGACGAAGGCCACGCGGTAGACGTTGTCGGCGCGCCCGATATCGACGGCGAGCCACAGCGCCGCGACCATTGCGGCAGCCGTTCGCAAGCGATGGATGCACCGCGCCGCACGGACGCTTCCGTAGCAGGTTGATCGTGCCGGAAAGAAACGACCGCTGCCTGATGCGTCGACGCCGTGTCCGGCAACGCCCCGTGCACCGATCCGGTGATGCCGCAACTCCTCCGGCGCTTTGTTAAAGGCGTCGATGTGGGCTGGCGCACGAGATATCGATGGACGACGAGGACCGAGTAGTCGCTGCGAAGCTGCGCGCCTGCCGGAGCGTCGCTTCCGGGCCGCAGCTCTGAAGCGCAGCCGGCCGGCGCCTGTGTCTTGCACGAGGTAGCCGGCCATGTATGCGCTGAACACGCTCTTGGGCCCCGATATCGGGGAGTTGCTCGCCCAGCGCCGCTACGACCAGCTGCGCGCAGCGCTGCTCGAATTCGAGCCCGCCGACATCGCCGAGCTGGTCGAAGGCCTCGAGGAAGACCAGGCGGCGCTGATCTTCCGGCTTGCTGCCGCGCGACCTGGCGGCGGACGTCTTCAGCTACCTCGACGCCGAGCAGCAGCAGCAGCTGATCACGCGCCTCGGCAACGAGCGGGTCGCGGCGCTGATCAACGAGCTGCGAGCCCGACGACCGCACGGCGCTGCTCGAAGAGCTGCCGGCCGAGGTGGCGCAACGGCTGATCGCGCTGCTCGACCCGGCGGAGCGCCGCGTCACCCAGACGATCCTCGGCTACCCGGAGGAGAGCGTCGGCCGGCTGATGACGCCGGACTACGTGCGCGTCGAGCCGGAATGGACGATCGCCCAGGCGATGGACCACATCCGCCGCTACGGGCGCGACGCCGAGACGGTCAACGTCATCTACGTCGTCGACGAGACCGGGCGGCTGATCGACGATCTGCGCATCCGCCAGTTCCTGCTCGCCGATCCGCTGCAGACCGTCGAGTCGATCATGGACCGCAAGTTCATCGCGCTCAACGCCGACCGACGACCGCGAAGAAGCGGTGCGCGCTCATGCACCACTACGACCGCGTCGCACTGCCGGTGGTCGATTCGCGCGGCATCCTGGTCGGCATCGTCACCGCCGACGACGTCGCCGACGTCGCCGAGGAGGAGGTCGACCGAGGACATCCAGAAGATGGGCGGCATGGAAGCCCTCGACGTGCCCTACCTGGAGACCGGCTTCGCGCCGCTGCTGCGCAAGCGCGGCGGTTGGCTCGTCGGTCCTGTTCGTCGGCGAGATGCTCACCGCGACGGCCATGGGCTACTTCGAGGCGCGAGATCTCGCGCGCCGTCGTGCTGGCGCTGTTCGTCCCGCTGATCATCTCGAGCGGCGGCAACTGCCGGCTCGCAGGCCTGCTCGCTGATCATCCGCGCCATGGCGGTGCGGCGAGATCAGCATCCGCGCAGTGGTTGCGCGTGCTGCGTCCGCGAGCTGGCCAGCGGCCTGGCGCTCGGCGCGCTTGCTCGGCAGCATCGCGATCGTGCGCATCGTCGTTCTGGCCGGCGCGCGCGACGCTCTACGGCGAGCACTACCTGCTGATCGCCGACGACCGTCGTCGCTCAGCCTGGTCGGCGTCGTCACCTTCGGCACCATCGACCGGCTCGATGCTGCCGCTTCATCCTGCGCCGGCTCGGCTTCGATCCCGCCGCCGCGTCGGCGCCGTTCGTCGCCACGCTCGGTCGACGTGACGGGCATTGGTGATCTACTTCAGCGTCGCTGCGTCGGTGCTGCGCGGCACGCTGCTGTAGAAGGAGGCGTTACGCGGTCAGGCGGTGACCAGTCGTGCGGCCGTCGATCTGCCTCTAACCGCGTAACCGCGCCAACCGCCTAACCGCCTCTCAGAAGAAGATGCCCGGCCGCTCGCGCAGGCCGTTGTCGAGCATCGCCTGGATCGTGTCGACGACGCGCATGACTTTCTTCTCGATCACCGCGTCCTCGTCGTCGGGATCGCCCTCGAAGCGCGAGCGGCTTGCCGAAGTAGATGCGGTACTTCACCGGCAACGGCAGTAGGCCGAGCGGGCCGAGCAGCGGCCACGTCAGGGTGATCGGAAACGCCGGCATGCCGAGCAGGCGGCCGAGGCCGTCGAGGTTGCGCGATCGCCGGGCGCCTGCTCTTCGGAGCCGACCACCGCCACGGGCACGATCGGCGTCTTGGTGGCGAGCGCCAGGCGCATGAAGCCGAAGCCGAAGCGCTGCAGCCGGTAGCGCTCGCTGAACAGCTTGTTCATGCCGCGCATGCCTTCCGGGAAGGCGATCACCGCTTCCTCGTTGCGCAGCAGATCGATGCAGTTCTTCGGCGTGCCGACCACCGACCCGGTGCGGCTCATCAGCAGGTTCACGAACGGCACGGTCGGCAGCCAGTACTCGCCCATGCCGCGCAGCGATGCGCGGCGGCTCGCGTTCGAGAACGGTCGCGGTGCCGATCATCGCCGCGTCGAGCGCCACCTGGCCGGCGTGGTTGGAGATCGACCAGCACGCGGCCCGTCGGGCAGGTGCTCGATGCCGTGCGTCTCGACGCGAAAGTAGTAGCGGTAGAGCAGGGTGGTGATGACGCATGGCGCGGCGCACCGCGTCGATGTTCAAGCCCCACGGGTCGTAGCCGTACTCGTTGAGCTGCGTCGGGACGCGGCGCAACCGCGTCGCGCGATCTCGTCGTTGAGCGCGCCGATCAGGTCCGGATTGAACCGGCGCCACCAGCTCCCGCAGCAGCCTCGGCGAGCAGCTCGCCCGGCGTCGCGGCGTGCGCGCCGCAGGCGGCGGCGGCGGCGCGGACGGCGTGACCGGCGCGGTGCGGCGGCCGGCGCGCCGGGCGCTGCGCTGCCGTCGCGCGCGCGGCGGCGTTCAGCGATTCGACCTGCGCTGCCATGGTCGAGCTCCTCGTCGGCCGTTCAGCGTGGCGTCATGCGCGCAACGGCGGCGAACGTCTCGGCGAGCGAAAGCGCGGCGTCGAACCCGGTCGCCTCGCGGAAGCGCGTGCCGTCGAGCGTGCACTGGTACTTGGCGAAGTCCATGGCGCGCGGCGGAAACGGATAGAGCCCCAGCGGAACAGCTGCTGGATCGCCGGCCGGGCGATCATCTCGGGCAAGCGGCAGCGGCGTGCCGCCGGTCTCGCGAGATCGCGACGTGCAGCGGGCACCGCGCCGCGGGCCGACGACGTTGAACACGCCGCGCGTCTGCGACTCGATCGCCAGCACGATGGCCTCCGGCGAGATCGTCCTCGTGGATGAACTGCATCATCGGGTTGAAGCCCATCACGGTCGGGACACGCGCTCGTGCGCAGGTAGCGGCCGATGCGCGCTGCGCACGTGGTAGCCGAGCACGTTGACCGGCCGCAGCACGGTGATGGCGATCTCCGGATAGCGCCACAGGATATGCGGTGGCGAGCATGTCCATCTCCGCCAGGTCGCGCATCTCCGGGTAGGTGCGGCTCGAGTTCAGCGGAAACGCCTCGTCCATGTAGTACGGATTCTCCGGCAGCGCGCCGTACACGTACGAGCTCGACCAGATGAGCACCTGCTTGACGCCGTGCGCGACGCGCGAAGTCGAGCAGCCGCTTGGTGCCGTTGACGTTCACCTCGTGGCGCAGCGCCGGGATGCGACTTGAAGTGGCGCACCGAGGCGAGATGGACGATGACGTCCGGGCCGCTCGCGCCGGATGACGTCCTCGAACTTGCGCTTGCGCAGGTCGGCGACGTACCATGCTCGACGCCGCGCGGGCGGCGTCTCCCACGCCGTGCGATCGACGCCGACGATCCGATAGCCGCGCTGGCGCGCGCAGCAGCTTGCGTGCGACCAGCTGGCCTTGTCCGCCGGCGATCCCGGTGATGAGCACCTTCTTCACGACCCGAAATTCTACCTGATTGCGGGCGCAAAGGAAATGCGGTGTGCGCGGTGTCGACTGCTCGCGCAGGTGTTCCCGCAGCATCTGCTGCGAGCGAGCAGCCGCTGACGATTGGGAGAGTGAGCGGGCGCCGCTAACGAAAGCAGAGGCGGTTCACGGCTAGCGCCGAGTAGCGGTCAGGGTGTGCGGCGACTTGATGGCGACGGGTCACCCGGCGCTTAACGATGACGGCCTCCACGTCGTTGGCGCGCCTCGTCGAATCGCGTCGGCCGATGCCGGGCGAGCAGTGACCGCTGGCGTGCTCGACGCCTGGACGGTCAACGCGCGTCGCCAGGCGCGGGCTACTTCGTCGGTCAGGCCCAGAGCCACCCGACTGCCCCATCCGGGCTCGCGAATCACGGCCAACTTTTCGCGCCGCACCTCGTCCAACCCGCTCGCTGAGACGCGCGCCGCCTCTCGCTGCCAGTTGCTCCGCTGTAGGGCTGGTGCGCAGCGCCACTCGCTGGTGCTTGCATGATACGACCCTCCCACAAAGGTCGCGGTGAGCATTACACAGCGTCGGCGCAGCTGCCATGCGCAATTCCTTTACCCGATCGTATCCGGTTGCCATGGCGGCGCCGTGCTTGTGGTGCACCGTGGCGCCGGCGTCTCGCCGGCGATTTGTGTGTCGCCCGCCGCCACTGCCGGCGTGAGACGATGGCGCCACGGTCGGAAGCACGGCATCGACGTGTGCGGGGCCGTCGTTGCGGCGGTACGCCCCAATGGCGCAATCCGGAGCGACTTAACCGCCAACAGCCTGTCCTTCCTGTCGCCGGCCATCCACTTTATGGCGCTGCGGTGGGACGGCGAGGTACGCCGGCCAGTCGCATGCGAGGCGCACGGCGTTCTGGCACGGGCGTTGCGTCGTCAGATCGGGATGGGCGCGCAGACACCGGTCGTCGGCGGGTCAGCGCCGGCGAGGCGGATGAGTTTCAGTCGCCGGCCGAGGAGCTGTTCGCTCGGCTCGTGCACGACCTGCGCAATCCGCTCGGCATCATCGCCGGGTTCGTGGAGACGTCGCCGCCGAGGCGCCGGCCGAGGAACGGACGACCTCTGCGAGCGGCATCAACGCGCCGAGCGCGAGCTGCACGTGCTCGAGCTATCGCTGCTGGCCGACCTGCGCGGGGACGCATCGCATCCGGCGTGAGCCTCGACGATCGCGACCTCGACGAGGTGTCGCCATGCCGCGGTGGAACGTGGCACCGCGCGCATCCGACGAGCCGCTGGCGCGCTACCGCGCGCCTCGCCGCGCGCAGATCTCACGTGCGCGCTGCGCGCCGTGCTGCGCCACGTGCTGCACGAAACCGCGCCCGACGATTCCGTCGAGCTTCCGCGACAGCAACAGCGGCCGCGATCACCATCCGCATCGCGTAGCTTTCACCGCGCCGCTCCCGGCTCTCGATCTCGAGCTCGCCGATGCCGGTCGCGCCTTCACGGCGGCCGCTGCGAGATACCGTCCGGCTCGCCACCGAGACGGGCGATCACCATCATTGTCCCTGCTGGGTCTGCGGGCGGCGCGCCGCCGGCTGAAGCGTCAGTACCGGACGTCGGCCCACGGCGACCGAGATACCGCCCGTATCGTACCTCGCGACCCCTCCCACCTCCCACCCCAGAGCGGTAAGCCAGGTGCCACCGCACTCAGAGCTTCGCCAGTTTTAGCGCGCGGCGCTGGCGCACGGCGCGCTGGCGGCTCCGGCAGCGTAGCCGTAGGCGCGTTCGAGGATGCGTGGCGGACACGGGCCAGCAGCTCGCCACGATCGAATGGCTTGGCAAGGTAATCGTCGGCGCCGGCGAGGAAGCCGCGGGTGCGGTGTCAGCGGCTCCATCGAGGGCGGTGAGCATCAGCACCGGCACGTCGCGGGTGCGCTCGTCGGCGCGCAGGCGGCGGCACAGCTCGATGCCGTCCATCTCGGGCATCATCACATCCAGCAGAATGATGTCCGGCAGGTACGCGTCGATAGCAACGCCTCGGCCGCGTTCGCCACGGCCTCGACAGCAATACGTAACCTAACGAAGTATCATC